>Ga0181557_1000389_pt1 | contig 55701 bp, 28 predicted proteins | sample 011ome_23_FD_148632 | JGI IMG/M metagenome (GOLD analysis project Ga0181557, IMG submission 148632) | Coastal salt marsh microbial communities from the Groves Creek Marsh, Skidaway Island, Georgia - 011506CT metaG (spades assembly) | ecosystem: Environmental > Aquatic > Marine > Intertidal zone...
GAGGAGGACACACCACCATTTTCACCACCGCCTCCTTTTACGACGTAGCCCGGGGAAAAGCCTAACTTTTCGTTCTGTCTCGCGGTTGCCATCGCGCGGGAGAGTTTACTCGTCTCTTCTTCTTTGTCTTCTTCTTCTTCTTTGTCTTTATCCTCTTCTGCATCGTCCTTCCCTAAAGCCATCACGACGGTGCGTCGCGCTTCTCTTCTTTCTCCTCTTCTTTTCATATTAAAACCACCGAAACTCCTATTGCTCGTATTCCTCCTGTTCCTATTCCTCCCGCTCAAAAGCAACGCCTCGGTGTTTTTTCTGAGCGTGCGAGAAGAAGAAAACGTGTGAGTCAACATGTTCGTTTTTGTCGTCCTCGTTGTGATGCGACACTCCTATTTTGGAGACTTTTTTAGGGGAAAAGAGAGTTTCGTCATTGACGCAAAGGTCTCCAGAGAGAGATATATTATGATGCGGAGGCAAACGAGCGGCGATTTTTACGACGCGGATGCGGAACCCGAGAACGACAACTCGAACAACAACAGAAACGTGAACGACAACAAAATGCGCACCACCGCTATGGATGATGATGACGACGATAATGCGTTTTACTTTGATGATGGTGAAGAACAAAATCGACATCGTCGTCCAGAAGTGATGATGATGGTGACGACGACCGGGAACAACACCCCTTTTAAAATAGAGGAGGAGGAGGACCACCGGGAGCAGACGAAGAATAACGCGCAACAACAAAGAGTGTTGGGGACAACAGCAGCGGCAGAAAAACGATTCGTAGCGTTAAAACCATCGAAGAGGAGTGGACGAATAATAGATAAAAAGATGAGTAAAAAGAGAACGGCGGGAGTGGGTTTGAGGTCGCACGCCAGACTAGGTGTGTCGCCAGTGCGAGGAGGAGGAGGAGGAGGAGGAGGAGGAACGACTACTACTACGAATGCTACTACTACTACTGCTGCGCTGTTGTTATCGAGGAAGAAAGAGAAGAAGAAACGGTCGATGCAGCAGAGGCGGGAGAGGACGAGTAAGCGGGAAAGGTATAGTCTCGGCGGCGCGGCGGCGTCGTCCGACGGAGGAGGTACGGACGACGAGGAGAACGGGAGGAGAGTTATCGGTGGCGTTTACTCGACGGCGATGGAACGCGAAGACGCCAAGAGGAGACAGATGCTTTATAAACGTCTGGATAGATTGAAACAGTTGCCATCGCAGAGCCAGTTTGCGAAAACGCAAATCGCGTTGGTGAATAAATGTTTGGAGATGTTGATGAAAGTGACGGTGAGAACGAACGAGGAGGAGGACGAGTTGGCGAAGTTGTTGAGCAGCGTGAAGATTTGAGGAGAGATAGGCATAGTAGTAAGTAAAAACAAAGTAGCATAGTCTTGTACAATACCAAAATTACCTTAATATAATAATAAAACATACTACTACACCGAATATCTTTTCACCGCGTCGGAGAGAATCTTCTTCTTACGCATGCGATACAAAATCGCCTGTCGCATTTTCCAATTCTCCCCGCCTTTCTCTTTCAACAAGCCTTGGTCTTGGTTATACGTCGTTTCCATCTCTTGTAATCTATATTCACACGCCATTTTCAACGCTAGCGCGGCTTTCTTTTCCGTTTGTCCGCCGCCTAATCGAAACCCGTCGCAGGATCCGCCAGCGTTAATCCATTCCGATTCGGTGGCGTAGAGACATCGCAAAGCCCAAGATAAGTTGGGTTCCGCGGTGCCATCGCTGACAAACGCGCCTCGCCACGCGGAATCTTCCAAAGTCAAATCTTCTAAGGACCCTTCGGGAATAAAGCGCAAAGCTTCGATGCGTTTCGGATTCTTCTCCAGATTTTCCTTCAGCGTAGGATCGTTTTGCGTCAAGTACGGGAGCAACCCTTCGAATTGGTACGTGTCCGCTACGTTTTGATCGTCCACGAATCCGTACCGCAAAAGCAACTCGTCGTTCGGCATCAAACCGTAACTAATCAACACTTCCTCGCCCTTTTTGTAACTCTTCGGCGATTTTAACGCAAACTCAGAATTCGTAAACTCAAACTCCGTTTTTAACATCGTCTGGTGATTGAACGCGTCGATTAACGGCATCAACACATACGCCGTGTCCGTCTTCACGTCGTTCTCCTTCGTCGAATCGAAAACAACTAAAGCTAACAACGCAAACACGCACAACCATTTCAACTCGGTCGTCTGTGCAGTCAAAAATGACGCGAACACCGTCCCAACCGATAAAGCTCGAGGTAACAATTTCCTCTGCAAAGCCTCCTGGTCTGCAATCTTTCCGGAAAAAACGCGCGACCGCACTACGTCCAACGCCCAAATGACTTCCTCCCTCTCAATCGTCTTCAAGCCGCCATCTCGCGCGTACTCCTGAATCAACTCGCACGCTTTTTCGTTCTCCAACCTCTGCTCTTTCGCGAACTTCTCTCCCACAGAGTATTGCAATTCTCTCACTTCCTCCTCCGTCCACGTGCCTAAATTCTCGAACGACTTTGGCAGTTGCTCGATGTACTCGTAAAACTTCGATCGAGAACCCAAGGATTTCTCGTACAAGAGTACCAACGCCACTCGCAACGCCCACCGTTCGTCCCCAGCCTTCGCCCATAACTCGTTCGATATATACTCTTCGTGTGGATTCTCCTGACCTTCGACGACGAGCATGGTTGCTTCTCTGGGCAGGCGGACTAAATCGTCCTCGCTCGCGATATCGCTCGTCGCTTTCACGCCTCGGTACAAATCGTCCCCTCCTTTCTCTTTCTCACTACCACCGACGTACGCGACTTCCACGTTTGGCGCGAGAATGTTGTTTTTCACGCGCCAGGCGGTGTACTCGCTTTGGAGGCGCTTCCATGCAAAAATCTCCTCGTCTTTGGCGCCGTCGGCGAAACAACAAACCCCTCCTGTTGTTCTCCCTGCGCTGCGACGGGTTATTCTCAAATGGGCGTACGAGGTCGAGGCGAGGGTGGTGGTGGTTCTGGTGGTAGCGTTGGAGGATGCCCCCGCGACGGCGACGCAACATCGTGTCGACAGAGTCGCGTGATGGAGCATTTTTTCTTGTGTGTGCAATCTATGAGGGTATTCGTCTTCGTGTGTGCGCGTTTTCCTATGTAAACACATGACGATTCAATATTTACAACTTCTCGCTATTTATCTCTCTCTCTCTATTTCCAAGCTTTAATCACACCGTCTCTACTGGCCGATAAGAGCATTCGACCACCTCTGAACGCGTCGCCGGCGGAAGAGGAAGAGGAGGAGTAGGACGGGACCGTCGCCAACGCGGTGATGGCGTCGTGGTGGCCCTCGTTTCTGCTCGCGATGGAGTTTTCGCGAGCAGCCGCGCTGGAGCCGTCGTTGTTGTCGTTATCAGTACCAGCAAAACCACCACCACCGCGTCTTTGTCTCCCGGAGGAGGATGTCGATGATGATTGGTACGGAGAGGTTTCTTGCTGAATGCGAATGAACGTGGGACGTTGTTTCGCTTCGCCGACGCGGACCAGACGAGAGGTGGATTCTAGACGGGTTTCCACGTATCGAGGTCGACTAGAACCGTGACGAGGCGGGCCGGAGAGAATGCGGGACTTTGAACTATCTCCAGGAAACCACGCGCGTATGGTACAATCGGAGCCTCCCGAGATTAACACACCGGACGGCAAGGAGAGGAGCGATCGGAAACTGTCGTTGTCGAATCCCGATTCTTCGTTGCCTTCGTTTATTTCGACGTCGCTCCAATTAGAATCCTCCTCGCTTTCAACAGAATTCTCCTCTCTTTTTTCTCTTTCGCTGCTTGTTGTTGTCGCAGTAAAGTCGGCTTGACTGTATTTATTCGTTTGAGAGCGTAAAAAAGGGTCGCTCAAGCGCCAATCAGAGTCGAGTTTACGTAAACTCGTACCAGATGCCAACACGTTCGGCCGGGCTCTGCTCGCTGCTTCCAACTCAACGCCAATTAAACTAGAGTCCAAAGTTCGTAAAACTTCTCTACATTCGCCAGTGGATGCATCCCACAAGGCAATCTCGTTCCTTTTGTGTGAACACCAAACCAGAGGTTTCATCATTTTCATGGCGTCAGAAGACGGAGGTAAGAACGCACGAACACTCATGCATGAAATCGAGTCGGAGAATGTGCGCAAATTCCTACGTGGCTGCGTTGCTGCGGATGATGCATTTCTCGCGCTTGTTCGAGTCGGAGCTTTCCATCGGGCAACAGATGTCATAAATCTCGAGTCGATGAGCTCGACTTCACCCGTCGACGTCGATAAAACAAACCATGGCGAGGTTGAGAAGCCTTCTTCGTTAACATTCCCACTGTTTACGAAGGGAATAGAGCTAAAATCAGATGTCAATACTTCACCGTTTGCGTTTGCAAGAGAAGTAATCACGCCTCTTTTCGGATGCCAAGGTAAGGAGACAATCGCGCTTCTCCCGTCACCTCGGGTGGACTGCCGTAAATCCCAAACTTTACATCCGCCACGCTGCGTTGCAAAGGCAACAACGCTTGGCGAAATCGCCAGGGTGGAAACGACCGCACCTTCCGAAATATCATACGTGTATATTTGAGCCGCACCAGTGTACTTTTCAGCCGCACCGGTGTACATTCTTTTTCTGCCCTCTGGACCGTCTTCTCCGGTGCTCTTTGATGTTTTCGTTGCTTTTACATATTCCACGCGCCACACGTGCACCGACCCACAATCGGAGCCTGAACAGACTCTATTTTCAGATAACACGCACGCGCTTTTAATCTTGCCGCTCTGAGAAGCGTACGTCAGGCGCGAACGAAACGATACATCTCGTTCCAATCGTCTGGAATCCCAAATCTTACACGACCCGTCATCAGAGCACGATACAAAATACGGCACGTTTGCATTCGTAGGCGCCGTGGCGAGATGATTCACGGCACTTCTGTGCTCCTTCAAATGAGCCCAGAGCACACCGCGAGGAACCCACGATGCGGACGATGATATATTCCTTGCCGCAGTTGAAATCGCGGGGAGAGATTTGGAAGCGACAGAATTCTCAAAACCATCGTTCGTTTGCACAACGTCCACCACAGGTATAGACTTGCTCGGCACAACGAGGGGTTTGCGGAAAGTAGAGAGAATGGCAGACGCAGAAGTATGCTTTGATGCTGCGGGGGTTCCTGATGCAATAGCTACTCCCTCGCGTGATTCAAGAACCCGGGCGTTTTGTCTTCGTCGCGCCTCTAACGTTGCCAGAATGTAAGGTACTAGAGGCTGCACAGACTCCTCAATCGCTAAAGATTCTAAGATGACCGTATTTGCAAAGTTATTCAAATCATCAGCAGAAGCAAAATTGCTCTGCAATAAAGAAGCAACAGCTCGGTCGTACGACTCGCTCAATGGTGGATCCCTCAAAGCGGCTCGTAAACTTTGAGCGTCTTGAAACGCATCCGGGCACGTTGCCCACAACAATACGGAATCTTTACTCTTATTATGTTCATTCGAAGACGAAAGAGAGGGCGACGATGATGGCAACGGCGCCAGTGTTTTTCTTTGAAATGGTTCAACTATTGGCGCGAGAAATGCAAAAGTATCGACTGGTCCAAGTTTCTTTGCAGCCGAGGCGAAGAAATCAATCGCTGCGTCTCGTATAGATTGGATCGGATGACACATCAACGGCGCAGATTTTGAGCACGCGTTAACAATGACAGATGTCTGCAAATCAAGCGAAACGGCGCTTGCGATTACATCATCTGAATCCGTATTCTCATCACTTTCATCATCAGCAGAGACGATGTTATGGAGACATTGTAATGCTGCCTGAACCACGTCATCATTTATATCTGTCAAGCACCTCTCCGCGCAGGGAATGACAAACGATTCTGTGACAGATGCCCCACATTCCATGGCAACATCTGAAATGTTTGATAAGAACGCACGCTTCGTCCGCCAATCGGATGCATTTAAGCACGTCACTAAGAGCGGCAATAAAAAACTCGTCGTCTCTTTGCGGCCGAAAAACTTTGCGATTCCCCCCATATTTTCCAACAAAGCCACCGTGGCATTTGGATGCGTGTTCAAGCTCGCAAAAATCTCCAATATAATTTGTCGCGCTTCGTTTCTGTGCGCTTGAATAGATATGTCGAATGAGTCACTCGCCGATGTTTTCTTTCCACCAAAAGTAGTATTCGTGTTCGCGCTTTCACCAAAATCACCTCCATTAGCGGTATTGTTTGGGTTCATTGAATTATTTTGATTGTTGTCCACATCATCGAAAGCGGTATACGTAGATGCATCTCCCCCTCCAATCTCATCCGAGTAAATCGTCCCAGACTTTACCGTCGTCAACTTTGCGAAATCTTCAGCTAAGCTCGCTTGGTCTTCATCGAGAACTTCTTTGCATCCTAGGGCTGAGCGCTGCGCGGAAAACCGAAACGCGTTTTGACAAAAGCGGGAGAGCGTTTCAGCTAACGTAACTTTCGCGTATTCGTTCCGACTTTCGTTGGCTTGTGCAGCACTGGACGATAAAGCTGCGAGTTGACGCAAAGCTGGCCAGACGTAGTCTTGGAATAACTTTGAATCTGATTTCTGCAAATCACACGCTCGAGAAAGCGTCGCCTCTAAAGTCCTAATCGCCGCAGCTTTCACTCGAGACGTCGATGGTGCGCTACTGTTACTATTCGTACTACTGCTGTTGATGTTATTCACAATAACGACAGTATCGTTATCGTCGTCGTTTTCAGAGTCTTTTTCTTTTATCGTTTCGACGCATCTTGGGACAATGAGATCGATTCTTGTCTGATCGTCGCAATATTTGCCGATGTACTTTTCAAGCAAATAAAATCCGTCTACCCGGACACTTTGTACATTGCACGCGCGTATAGCTAGACACAGATATTGCGCAAGAATACGCATACCAGGCGATCCGCCTTTCGCTTTCGATGACGGTAGCCTTTCCTCCACTTTCCGAATCTTCTTGACGAGATCGGGAACTTCCTTTTTCAAATATTCAATCGTGACGTCTAAACTTGCGTTGGCGTTAATTATGTCACTTCCCATCGCGTGTAATGCGTCAAAATACGCAGGAAAAAACCCAGACGCAACGCACGAGTTGAATATTTCCTCCGCCGACGGTCTTTCGTACGGAACGCGTTGAATCATAGCTAAAATCAAGTTCAAAATTTCATCTCGGGCTTTCTTGTCGTTTGGAACTGATTTCGAGAGATTATTCGCGATGAAATGGTCCGGTTCGTATCCTTCGTTTTTGTCTCTGTACGCGAGCGCTTGCGCTAAATCAAACGTCGCCGTACCATCTGTGAACAGTTCACCGATAACACAACCTAAAGCGAACACATCCATCTCTCTCGTGATCGCATACTCGCTATCAAATTCGTCGTCCTCTTCTCCGTCCGAAGTATATCCTTTACTCCCTCTTCGCGCGCCTCTTTGTATTCTTTTTTCCTTCTCCATCTCCAACTCCTGAAGATTACTACTGCTATCGTTATTAATATTACTGCTGTTCGCGTTACTATCTACAAACCTTTCCGGTGCTAAATAACACCTTCTCCTCCCTCCAGCGTCGAAGTAAAAAGTAAAATCGGCTGGATTATCCACCGGCACCGACTTTGGTTTGAAACTCGCAAAATCTGACAAAAACACCCAATTCGTCGATGTCATCAGCACGTTCTCGCACTTGACGTCCCCGTGCGTGACGTTCCTCTCGTGCGTAAACTTCATCGCGTGTAGCAACTGATAACAAATCCATTTCTTTTCCAAAAACGACAAAAACGGTCGTTGATTTAATCGATCGTACAGCGTCGAAAACGAATACTGTCGCATCAAATACACCGCCCTTTCCGTTTCCTTCACCTTCTGAAACGGCCACACGTGCACGATATCTTTCGAGTTTGGATATTTCAACAGGGTCTTACCGATATCTCTCACTCGTTTCTCGTGTTTCTGTAAATCTGGAACCTGTCCTCGTTTCACGTACACTTTAATCACCACGTCCCCTACTTCGTTAAAATTCCCCCCCCTCGTCGTCGTCGTCTTCTTCCTTTTCTTGAGGATGACTTTTGAACGCGTCTTGTTGGTGGATTTTTCTTTCGCCTCTTCTTCTTCTTCTTCTTCTTCTTCTTCTTCTTCTTCTTCTTCCTCTTCGTTTGTATTTTTATTGGTGGCTTTTCTTCTCGTCGTCGTTCCTTTGTCTTCTTCTTCTCTTCCTCTTTTTACATCTTCTTCTTCTTCTTCTTCTTCTTCTCCTTCTTCTTCTTCTGCGGAAGGTATCGACGACGTAAACGACTTCGTTTCGCACCGATGGGTCTTGAAAAACCGTCCACCACCTAACGCGTCTTTATATTTCAACTCTGGAACGTCCGTTTGCACTAAATCCGATACCTACGTTTGATTTTTGAGTTTCATACGAGGAAGAGAGTTCTCCCGTGTTAGTTATGGATGCGACGACGACGAAGAAGAAGAAGAAGAAGAAGAAGAGAAAACGAGAGAGAATAAAAAAAGTGTGCGTTGTTGTTGCTCACCTGCACTCTCGGCGCGTTCGTGGATATTTGGTTGCCCATCCTTCTTCTTCTTCTCTGACGGAAGAAGAGAAAAGGATGATGATGATGTTTTTTGTGTCGCTGATGCGACGAGTGAAAGAAACAGTTGTAAAAAGAGAGTTCGTCACAAACAACGCACTCTCCTTCTCATATCGCGGAAGAATGTCTTCGTCGTCGTCTACGAACAACAATTTCAACAACAACGAAAGAACGACGACGATAGAGATTTCACCGAACGTGTTCATGCCTCGCTTGGCGTTTGGAACGTATAAACTCAAAGGCGCGCAGTGCACGAAAGCGGTGAAGAAAGCGTTGGAAATTGGATATGAACACATAGATACCGCATCTATATATAAAAACGAGAGCGATATTGGTGAAGCGCTGGAGGAATGGATGACGACGACAAAAACGACGACTAAGGATGATGATGATGATGATGAGAACAAGAAGAAGACAAAAAAAAAGAATTTTGAGAGAAAGATGCCGTTTCTCGCGTCGAAAATCGCACCGGCGGAGATGCATTCGAAACTATTGGTGGAACAAGCAGTTGAGAAAATTCTCCTCCGGTTGCGAATACCCGCGATTGACTTAATCATGTTACATTGGCCGGGCGTGTCGAAAGTCTCGCCAGACTCGGAAATACACAAAGAGAAGAGGAAAGACGCGTACAGAGCGTTAGAAAAGTGCTTGAAAGAAGGCAAAATTCGAGCGATTGGCGTTTCGAACTATCACGTGAGACATTTGGAGGAGCTGTTGAGTTATTGCGAGATTAAGCCGAGCGTGAACCAAATCGAGGCACATCCGATGTGGCCGCAGGAAGATTTGATTGAATTTTGCGAATCGAAAGGTATCGCGGTGGTGAAGTACTCGCCGTTTGGTGGAGGTGGGGCGCCCTTGTTGGACGACGCGTTCGTTTCCACGCGAGAGGAAGAGAAAGAAGGAGGAGGTGGAGGAGGAGACGAGGAACGAGAACAGGCGGCCGACATCGCGGACGACCAGGCGTGGAAACCGTCCCAAATTCTCTTAGCGTGGGGTTTGTTACGAGGAGGACGGAAAAACAGAGGCAATAGCAAAACCTTGTGCGGCGCAGTCGTCGTGAAAGCGTCCTCGGAGGAACGGATATTAGAAAATTACGAAGCGCTGGAGAAGGATTTTTTCAACTCAAAGTACCTCTCTCGAAAGTTAAAAGTTTGGGATTCCGTGGAAACGAGGAAGAAATTCGCCTGGGATTCCGATTGCGTGAAATGAAGCCAAAAACGTTAACGATTGACGATTGACTTATTCCGCGATTGAAGAGAACGACGAAATGTTCTTTTCGGAAAGCGTTAACAAACATTCTGCTGAATTACACAAAAAGTACGTGCGACGACTTCGAGGCAAAATTTCCGCGAAAAAAAGTAACTGACAAAAGTTTGAGAGAAAAAAATATTCTTCAGAAAGTATTTGCATTTTCATCGAGCGATAACTACGAACCGACTATACAAGTACGAAGGTAACAGTTAATACCATGGCGTTACGGACGGTACGTCTTCGAACTATGTTCTGCGCGACATTGGTTTTTATTTGCGCGCAAGCGCTGTTCGTTCGCGGCTGGGGAGAGGAGATGCCGAGCCCGCCGCCGAGTCCGCCGCCGCCGAGTCCGCCGCCGCCGAGTCCGCCGCCGAGCCCACCACCGAGCCCACCGCCTTTAAACAAGTTTGGTAAGAAGATACCGGTGCCACAACAAGAGTTTTTCGATCTTATCTGCCAATGTTTGAGAGAAGATCCCGTGAAAGGTAATTGCCTCGAAGTTGGCTACACCGAGCGAAATTCTGATGGCGACATTTACGGCGTTCTTTCGCATTGGGATACGTCTGAAATATCGGATATGTCATCTGCGTTTTCAGGACCGCGTTTAACGACTTCTGGACCTCCGTTTCCTTGTACTCCAATGCTTCCAATGGAAGTTTTAGAACGATTCAATCCGGATTTGAGCTTGTGGAACACGTCGCAGGTTTTGACTTTCGTAGATACTTTCGGTGATCAACGTGCGTTTTTGGGAACTGGTTTGAAATTCTGGTCAGTGTCTCGAGCTACAAATTTTGAGGTGATGTTCAGCGGTTGCGCTAATTTTATCGAACCGATTTCATTTTGGAACGTGGAGAATGCTGAAAACATGGGTGGAATGTTTCGTCGATGTACTAAATTCAACGCCGATATTTCTCTCTGGAAAACGCCTCGAAACAAAAAAATGGATGGAATGTTCTTGGAATGCGAAGCATTCAATTCAAATCTTAATTTCTGGGATGTTTCGAATGTCAATAACATGTTCGCAGTGTTTGCCAGGGCGTTTAAGTTCAACAAACCGATTGGCGATTGGAACGTGTCGAGCGTGACCTCGATGGGAGCAATGTTTCAAGGCGCCCTATCATTTAATCAAGACATTTCAAAATGGGACGTTCACAACGTCGTAAGTTTCCAAGACATGTTCTTCGATGCAATTAAGTTTGCCGGTGACGTGAGCAAATGGGATCTTTCGTCTTCCTACATCACGTTTACGAGCATGTTTTCGGGAGCTCTCGCGTTTAACAACAAGTGGGTATGCGAGACATCGACGAGCGGCCCGCCGGATACGTGTGAATTGAAAAAGCCGTACTTTTTCAATGCTCTCGGTAACAGAGTTTTTCCAAACAATTTCACCGAACTTCAAGGTGCAGTTTGTAATTGCCTCGGCGAAGAACCAATTCACGGTATCTGCACCGAATTTGCTCGCGAGAGCGAGTACGGCGTCCTTCCGCAATGGGACGTTTCGCTCGTCCAAAATTTTAGAGGAATCTTTGACGCAGAGTTTCTTTTGGCCGCCTGCACCGGAAAAGTTACACAATTTTCACTATCGCTCTTCGATGCCGATTTGAGCTATTGGAATATGAAAAATGCAACAGATACTGCGTTTATGTTCCGTTTCTTGCCCAAGTTCAAAGGCAAAGGTCTCAAATACTGGGACGTCTCCAGCGTGACGAGAATGGACAGAATGTTCGACGCGAATTTTGAATTCAAGGAAGCCATCGGGTATTGGGATACTAGTCACGTAACGAATATGGAGAAAATGTTTCGTAACGCGCACTCCTTCAACCAAGATATTTCTAAATGGGACACGTCGTCGGTCAGAACTATGTTTCGCATGTTTTTGAACGCCACGGAGTTCAAAGGAACCGGTATTTCTAAATGGGACGTTGAGGAAGTCACGAACATGCAAGAAATGTTTTTGAACGCAACTCACTTCAATGACGACATCGGCAGCACGTGGTTGGGATCGGCGGCAACTTCCGAACAAAACGACATCTTTCTCGGCGCGGACGCTTTCAACAAAGTCTACGAGTGTAACACCGACGTCGACGGTCCGGTCTCGTCGTGCGCGAAACAAAGAGCTCCCTCGCCGTGGCGTTGCGATTAACGATGCGCGCGCGACCATCATTTTTCACGAATACAACGACGAATACGACGACGAATACTACTCGCGACCGACGACGACAAAGACAAAGACAATAAAATCCACGACGCGAACTCACGGTCGGTTGTTATAAAAAAAAGCGTTTGATGGTATGATACTTTACACATTCGCACTGTATAATAATTTCACTTTTTCCTCTTCTCGTTCTTCTTTTCTCAGACAGAAAGACGAGTTCTTTTTTTCTCAAAGTTCTCCTCTCTTCTGGGAAAGCCGACAGAAAATCACACGCATCATCATCGCATAAAAAGAATCATGTCCGACGAAGAGTTTGACTTGAAAAAGAAGAAGAAAAAATCCAAGAAGGTTGATTTCGACGCGTTCGAGACGGAAGATGCTCCGAATGATGGTGGTGATGATGCTGGTGTCGCGGCAGCCGTCGCGGAGAAAATAGAAGATTTGGATCGTACGTGTTTTTCTCTCGTTTTGGGTTTTTCTTTGTCTTCTTTTTTCTTCATCCGCTTCTTCCTTTGTTGTTAACGCAACAGCAGTTTTCATTCGGCGAAAAGAGATGGTGACGACGATGAGAACGCGACGACTGTCTGTCGTCGAGCCAAGCCGTTTTTGGACCTGAACACTGCTGCTGGTGATGTTTAGAAGAGCGTTTGATAAAAGAGCGGAGAGGAGGATGAGAAGACACAAAAGCACTCCTTCACAGTTATCTCTCTTCTCACGTGTCTCATCTTTCAAAAAATTAAAACTCACCACTCACCACAAAAATCTCTCAAACAACCTTTCACAACGACGACAACTTTAACTTTAACAATAACAACAGTCGAAGAGTTTGGTAAGAAGAAGAAATCGAAGAAGAAGAAGAAACTCGCGTTATCGGACGACGAGGAAGGAGGAGGAGAGAACGAAGAGGAGGAAAAAGCGACGACCTCGTCGTCCGGCGGCGGCGTTCAATCCGGGTTAGGTCTCCCTTGGGACGGTTCCGATCGAGACTACCACTACGACGAACTTCTCGGTCGCGTCTTTGGCATTCTCAAGGAGAAGAATCCGGCGTTGTCGGAGAAGACGAAAACGATTATTAAACCGCCGCAAATTGCGAGAGAAGGGACGAAGAAGACGGTGTTTGCAAACTTGATGGAGATTTGCAACGCGATGCACAGGCCGCACGAGCACGTGACGCAATACATGATGGCGGAACTCGGGACGACGGGGACTTTAGACGGTCAGCAAAGGCTGATTATTAAAGGGAGATTTCTGCCGAAAGTGTTCGAAGGTGTTTTGAGACACTACTTTATCGATTACGTGATTTGCAACATGTGCAAGAGTTCGGACACGCAGTTAGTGAAAGAGGCGACGACGAGGTTAAGTTATTGTAGGTGTCAATCGTGCGGCGCGTCTAGGTCGGTGTCGAACATTCAAAAAGGTTACACCGCGGTTGGGAGAGGCGAGAGAAGGAAAGCCAGAGCAATGGGGACGTAAAAGGAATACGGAAAACGTCTACATCATCATCGTCGTCGTTAAGAAGTATATTTTTAAAAACATTTGTTGTATTAGAAGAAAAGAGAAAAGAAGAAGAAGAAGAAGAGGAGCATCGTCGTCGTCATCATTTTACTTAGTATCGTTACAACGTTTCAAATTCTTTGGCTATTTGCTCATCCGTCATTTCTTGCTTCGTCGAACATTTGTTATACGTCGTGTCTGCGGACATCTTACAGACCCACTTGTCGTCGTCGCCGAGATTGGCGATTGACTTTTCAGGAACACGCCTCCATTTGGAACAGTCGTCGCACTGTATCCATGTCTGCTTAACGATGACTTTAGTCGCCCTTTTGCCGGAATTTGGCGGCGCGTTGCTGCTCGTTCTCGCTCTCTTCGAAGCTTTCCCGCCGCCGACGACTTTGTTCGATCCAGGTAGTGGAGGATTCACCGGAACTCGTTGCTTACCGCCCCATCGAACGGTTTGCATGCTCAACTGCACGGTTTCTCTGCTTCCGTCGTCGTATAAAACTTCGTGCTCACCCGTATCCGCACGGAACGATTCAATGACCGCATTGAAGAAGGTTTCATGGACGGGCCAAAAGACTTCAACTAGTCTTCCGATGGAATCTGCGCCAGTTTGCGTGCCAATCGTTTTCAGCCATTTTCCCATCGTTTCTTGGGTGACTGCATGTTTTCCGACTAAACGCAACGACTGGCGCCATTTTTTCGCAGAACCTTTCCCGCCCAAGCGCTCAAATTCAGTCGCTGGACACGTGTATTCGGATATTCTGCACTTCATGTCACCTGAATCTCGGCGAAGCACGGCGTAACGAACGAGTTCCTCGCCGCGGCGTCCTTGCGGTAACAAGATGCCTCGCATGCCACCGACAGCGACCGGAATGGGAGGTAAAGCAAAAACCATTCCACCATCTTCCAAAGGTGGTTCCGGAACCCCCTCGTAAGGCTCCCAGATGGATGGCAAGTATCTCACTGTCAACAGAGGTAAGAAAAAGCGCTGCGTCAAGTTTTCCTCTACTTTTTCCTCATCTTCGTCGTCATCTGAAGGCGATGGAAAAAGGATCGGGTTTTTGCGCGGCGTGGGGTATTTGAACGTCAATTCGTGTTCTCCGGTGAAAGTATCGAACGCAGTCACCGTAGCTCGTCGCCATAAACCGCGCGTTGGAACGAGAATTTCAATGAACTTCCCGACGGCTTCGTCGCCGATGCTCGCTCCTTTTGATCTCAGAATATCTTTGATATCTATTTGAGACCCCGCACGTTTGGCAGTTTCGAGCCATTGTGGATCGTCATCAACAAACTCTTCGACAGGAATGACCTCGTACGAATCCAAATCGGCGATTGGTGTCGGTTGTTCCGGAGGTTGCGGAGGTTTTGGTTTTCTAATCAATGTGCGTTTTGATTTTTTGATTCCTTCCGTTTTGACCTTCTCGTCCACATCCATAGTTGTCGGAGTAGTAATCTTTGCCTCGGCTTTCGCTTTCTTCTCCGCTTGAATTTCCTCTTGCTGGTCGACGTACGCTTTGCTTTGCGCCTCGAACATTTCTTGCGCCAGAGCGTACTCTTGTTTAGCACTCTCGTACGCTTCTTCCTGTTCTGAAACTGCGCGATCGCGTTGCTCTTTGAGGTTTTTAAGCTTTTCATCACTCATTTTCATATACACACTTCGTCCGCCATCGCACAAGGAACCAGATTTATCCTTGTACTCAAAAGGAATGGCGATATTTCGAACGACGCATTGGGCGTCCAATTCAGCTTCGAGTTCCATAGCGGCTTGCGTCGCTTCCGCGACGAAATCACGCTTCTTTATCCTCGAATTTTTCTTTTGGCGCCCTTGCTTCAGTTGTTCGCCTTCTCGTTCGTTGTTGTTCTCGTTATTGTTCTCGTACTCATCGTCATCGTCTCCTCCTTCAGCGCTTTTGCGCTTTGATCCCGGTTTAGAACCAGGGTTACCTCGGTCATAGACTTCTTCATTTTCACTTGGAAAGTCGGTTTCCGTCTCTAAAGCCGCAGCTTTGATGGGAAAATGTTTGACGGTGTCAAACGCGACCGCTCCGGCAAGCACTTCGTCTTGATGTGGCGGAATTTGTTGGAACAATCGAGTCTTTTCTTTCAACGGTCCAGATTGTGGCAAGTCTCCTTCCTCATAAAAAGGCGCGTTCCACGAGTACAACTCGTTCGCGTTCACGCCAATAGCGGCTGCAACTCCATCGATGGTATCATCTGCTGCGCAATAATACACTCTGTACCCGGATTCCAAAGCTTCCTCGCCGTTTAGCGTACCTCTCGCGTTCATATTTATTCCATCTGCGGCCCACGCGCCGCCGACGCCTCGTTGTCCTACTCTTCCTCCTCCAGACGCATCCTTATTGGCGTTGGCTCGCGAGCGACTACGTGCAGATGGAATACTTTCGTACGGTAACTTCACCGGGAGACCGTCTGGAAATCGGAACTTATTCAGACATATGAACAACCACTGGTGAGTGCCATCTTCGTAGCGAATTTCGTGTTCGCCAGAATCGGCTTTGTATCCCACAAACTCGCAAAATTTATACGCTTGCGAACCGTCCGACCAGATTTCCGCGGGTCGACCGACGACATTTGCACGCCACGTGCCACCTTCGTCACGCAACCATTTACCAATGGGCACACCCCTCTTCAATTCATCCGCTTCTAGTTCCTCGATCGGGTAACCGCTATGTATACGTATGGATTGACGCCACTTTCGTGCGTTGCCTCGTCCACCCAAACGCTCAAACTCGAGAGCCGTGACGAGTTGTTCCTCAGAAGTAACGTTGCCTTTTCGATCTTTCTTGTAGAACATGACGTTTTCCTCCCCTCTTCGAGCTCCTGGACGCATAAATCCTTCCATTCCTCCGCATTGAACTTTGACTGGAACTTTTTCCATAACGAGATTTTTCTTCGCTTCGCCCGTACTCCTCTTGTCGTCAACGTCGCCGTCTGTTTGTTCATCTTCATCAACAGGTTCAATTGAGCACTCACCGCTGAGCGCATCCGGAATTTGAGCATCCTTTCGTAATCGTAAAGAGCATAAGTCGAGGATTTCCGGCCATTTTCTATGTAATTTGGATTCGATAAATCCATCGCGTTCTAGAGTAACAATGGCCAAGTTGTATCCGAGAGCGTCCCCGAATTCGTCGTGGGTCCACATCGCGCGAGCATGGTCTAAAGTAGCCGCATCGTGCGCGCGATAAAGTCTCGCCATCAAAACTTTTATTTCAGTGGAAGTTATGTACGCTTCCTCTTCTTCGTTTTTACCTTCTTTCTTCTTTTTCGTCGTCGTCGCCGCGGCGTTCATCTTTCGTCTGCGTTCGCCGAGCGTTCTCAAGATGGCGTTTCTAATATTCGTCACTTTTTCTTCGTCGATTCGACCCTTATGCGGCAAAACTACGGGAAGAGGAGCTCCTCTTCGATTAATAGAGGCTTCGACTCCAGAAGCTAATCCAGATCGCAAGAGATCGTACCCGGAAACAGGTGCACCAGTTTCGCGTCTCTCTAGGCGACGATTGCGTTCGTTTGAACGGATCCGTTCCTTTTCTTGTTCAATCTTAGCCAAATCCGCATTTTCGCGTTCACGTACTTTCGCCATTTCTTTGTTTCTTTCCAGGTGAGGACGAACGCGTCGGAACATTTCGGCCATAATTTTATCGCGTTCCGCAGGATCGATGTCTTTCTGTCTCAAAAGTTTCAGAGGTCGCCCGAAAACGCACGGATCTTTAGGATTGACGTTTGCATCTTGCGCGTTTGCGCTTTCATTCTTACCCTTTACTAATCCAGCAGCCGCTGCAGCTTCTGCGGCTTTGCGCTGTTCAAGCAAGCGCTGCGCCTGCTCTTTCTCAGACAATTTTTCTAAAGTCTTTGATGGTGGCGGTGCTGGTTGCATCCAAAGTTTCGTGCGTTCTAAAAGTTGCGACTTGCGTGAAATATTTGGATATTCCGCCTTATTCCAAGCGACAATATCGCGCGCGTCCAATCCTCGCTCTCTGGCGATTTCATCAACGCTTTCGTTCCTTTTCGTGTAATACGCAACAGCGCCTCTTATCACGGCATCCTCACCAGCCTCGGGAGCTTCTTCCTCCTCTGCTTCCTCTTCCATGATCGCATCGTTAATTAATTCGTTTTCTACTTCTTCTGGTTTCTTTTTCTTTCCTTTCTTTTGGTTCTTTTTCGGACCTTCTGTTCGCAACAAAAAGTGAACGAGATCCGTAAACGTGGCGTACGCCAGCGCTTTCACGGAACCATTCCCTAATGGCAGTTCGAGCTCCGTATCGCGATCTTCGATCCAAACGTCCGTGATGGCAACTTTTTTACCCATTACCCATCCGGACGATCCCTTTACACCACCTCCGTGTTCATCACCTCCGGCGTTGTATTTCTTGATCTCCTCGTGTTCTTCACCAAACTTTTGACAATCCGCGTCGCATCGAATAAAGCACGCCTGTGCCGGGTGTATCTGTCCTAACGCTTCAAATCGTTTACATTTTCCTATTATCTCAGCACCTTGCGGTAAATGGTCTTCACAATAGGCGCGAGTGCAACACTCGCATCGAAACAACAAACCGCCGACCGCGGCAGACTTCCGGCCACACTCGTGGCACGTGTGGTGCGGACATGACCATCTCGCCGTGCGTCCAATTTCTTCCATGGTGTATCCAATGCATTCAGGATGAACAGAAACTGGGCACAAGTCGCAGCAGACGATTTGGCCACCGTCCCAGCATCCTTGACACGTGTACGCGTGACCGTAATCTCTTCCCGCGACTTGACCGCGGGAACGTTTCCCGCCCTGTAATTGCGCTTGACTTAACCCCGACTCTTTCGCGTTTACGGAAGGTTCGCCAGATTGTAAATCGTAATCGTTTGACTTTAACACGGTAACCATACCGAGACCATGACCGCCGTCAACTTGCATAGTCGTCGTCTTTCGATTGCGCTTACCGGAAAGTATGTTGCTTTGAAACTCCTTTGCGATTTCTTTTAAAGACGTGTTCTTTTTCACCTGAACTAAAGATGCATCGCCGACGGATTCTGCAATCTTTGCCGGCATCATAAATGTTGAAATAGGAGTTTCCTCAGCTTTGCCTTCAACGAAATCAGTCGCCGTAAACTGCGTGTCTTCTTTCAGCGTTTGCAAATCTCTTCGTTTGCGCTCGCCCTCCTCGCTTCGATCCATGAGCGTGGATAACTCTTCATCTGTCGGCGGATCGCCAGAATCTTTAGAGAAGACGGCATCGACACCAAAACGTAACATCGAATACAAATCGTTTTTATCCAGCGCTTCCATAGCCTCTGCAGCGGCAGTTGAGCCTCTGGATACCATTTTTTCTAAGAATAATTTTTTCTCTGCGCGTTGCGTCATTCGTTCCTCTACGGTGCCAGCAGTAACTAATCGATATATGTGCACCGTTTTCTTCTGACCGATGCGATGGACTCTCGCCATCGCTTGCATATCTACCTGAGGGTTCCAATCGCTATCAAACATGACGCACGTATCTGCCGTTTGCAAGTTTACGCCCAAACCACCCGCGCGAGTACTTAAAAGAAATGCAAACACAGGCGAATTTGGACGGTTGAATGCCGCAATATCTATAGACCTCTGCACACGATTTGTAGAACCATCGAGTCTAGCGTATTGATAACCGCGCAAATGCAAAAAATTCGCTAATATATCCAACATAGATGTAAACTGCGAGAAAATAACCACGCGGTGGCCATTTTCTTTCAACTTGATCAAAATGCGATCTAATACCGATAACTTCCCTGAGGCTTCGATGATATCTTCTAAGGTGACGCCTTCATCCTGGATACCCGGCGAAAACAAGTACGGGTGATTGCAACATTTCCGCAGTTGCATCAATAGTGAGTTCAATTTGCGCCAATCGCCGCCACCGCTACTAGATTTTTCCTTCGCATCTTCGCCGGCGACTCCTGCAAGTTTTTTCTCGTTCTCGGAAGCCGCCGCTTCGAGCGATTGCAAAGCGCCCGATTCCCGCATCAGTAACCGCCTGTACCAAAACGTTTGTGCCGAGGACAAAGGGCACATAATTTTCGTTTCAACTTTTGGCGGTAACGAAACTTCCACTTCGCCTTTGACTCTCCTCAAAACGAACGGACGCATTAAATAGTGCGCCTTCGCGAGTAATTTTTCGTCGACTTTATGCTCCCTCATGTTCAAATTAAAAGCGCGGTCGAACGGCTCCGAGGAAGTAAACACGTCCGGGTGAAGAAACGATAAAAGCGCATATAACTCGTGCAAGTTATTCTGCACTGGCGTACCAGTCAAAAGGATGGTGTGTTGACGGTGAATGCGCTTCAAAATCTGATGCGCCGTCGTCTCTTCGTTCTTCACCTTGTGCCCTTCGTCTAAGATGACGCATCTCCAGTACACTTTTTGCGTCAACGCGAGCGCAAAAGATGGATTACACGCCATTTCATACGTCGTTAGAGCGACATCGTATATTTCTGTATTTATCACGACTTCTCTTCGTAGCCTTTGACGTTCGTTTTCATCCGAACTGTGTAACCGAACGACTCTTAATTTTGGACACCATTTGGCGAGTTCGTCCATCCACGAACTCATTACTGAGAGAGGGCAGACGATCAAATGCGGCCCTTTCACCCCGCGCATTTCTTTGATACACGCGAGAAACGAAATCGATTGTAACGTTTTTCCTAAACCCATCTCGTCGGCCAAGATGCACGAACATCCTTGATCGAACATTCGAACAGCCCACCTCAAACCTTCCAGCTGGTATTCTCTCAACACCGCAGTAATCGCCGCCGGTTGATTCTCAACTGGCATCAACAGCTTATCGCTCGGTTCATACTTTTCCGCTCTCTCCTCTAATGCTTGCACCGCCTTCTCTTCCATGAATGGCTTTAAATGCGATATTTGTTGATGTAAGTACTTGGCCCGTTTCGAAATCGCCAACTCGATGTCCTTTTGAATATCTTTCTTGTTCACCGCCGTCGCCTCTTCGTCGGCGGTTAAAATTTTCGGTGCCCTCGGTTTCGTCCTCGTGTACGGTTTTCTCGGTTTCTTCTGTTCGAATACGTACGACGTGCGACCCGGACGCGTTTCTCGACTTCCATCGTCTCCTCCCAACTCGCTCGAAAACACGCTCGGTTCGCCTTCGGTTAAACCGTAGTTGTTCGAACGCAACACCGGTTGTCCGTCTATCATAATCACTCTCGCTTTTGTCACGCGAGATGTCCGTCGTCTGCCTCCCGACGAATCCTCCCCTAACGCCGCTTTCAAGACGTCTTCTGGAATTTCAGCCGCTACCGCCGGGTCTATTATTTGTTGTTGTTGTTCGTGCTGCGCGTCGTCGTCGTCGTCGTCGTTCTTTTTGGTTCGGTCGTCGTCGTCGTCGTTGTTCGACTCCGGTAAAACTAAAATCGTCTTCTCTTCTTTGTCTTCTTCTTTGTCTTCTTCTCCTTCTGCAGCTTTAGAAGCAGCGGCGGCGTGTTCACCGTCCTCACGACCACCACCATCAGACGACGACGTCATATTATCGAATAATGGAAACAAATATAAATAATAGAGCAAGAGTAGTAAGAGTAGAGAGAGAAAGAATGGAAGAGACGAGACGAGACTCTTTTGTTTGTTGCGTTTTTGGTAAGTTTTCATCAATAATCAGTCAATTATATCAATCGCAATATAATACAAACAACAACACAACTTCGACGCTTCGAAATAGAGAGGAGAAGAAGAGAGAACATGCAAAACTGATATCAGTGAAAAATGGAAATTTCATGCCTTTATGTAAATTAGTATCTATCTAGATTTTGTTGCCTAACCTATCGTACGCGGGCGCTCTGTCCATGCGCGTGGGGTAAAATCGAGCGCGAGGCATGTACCCTTCGTTTTGGTACAACGTCACGGTAACGTCTTCGCTCTCCGCGAGCTGGTATAAATGAGGAAGCATGTCGAACAGCGCGTCGTCGGCTGGGTCGTCGATGAACGATGACACCGGTAATGCGTTTTGTGGATGGAACATGTAGGAATAAGGAGAGTTGTCGATGATGATGGTTTTGCGCAAGTCGCGGCCTAAACAGGTCAAGTCTTTGACGTAGTTCCCTTGGAACGGGTAACACGCGTCTCGAAATAATCGGTGTCGAACGACACCGTGGACGTCCAGTTTATCCATCAAAGGATTCGCGTATTTCGCTAACGAGGCCGTGAACACCACCAACTCGTATTTTTCTGCCATCTCGATTAAGAACAAATCCACCCAAGGTCTTTTCAACACGTACACGTCGGTTATTCTGCCGTCGATTTCAACCGGGATTATATAATCCGGGTTCGGTATCGGCCGAAACGACGAGTGGACTAACGTTTCGTCTAAATCGAGAACTAAACATGGCTTACTCGTCGCGTTGCCGCTTTTCGCGCATCTGTACGTTTCCGGTGCAGGGAGAAAATACGCGCCCGTGTGCAAAGTAAATCCTTCGCCGACGACGTTGGAGAACTGCGGTTTAAGACACGGAACCGGAACGCACCCGGCAACTGTCGGCGCTTTCTCTTCTTTCCTGAGCGGTGCTTTCGCATCATCCCGTATGTTTCGTTGTTGTTTCGTATTTGTATTGTTGTCATTGAACGACGACGCATTCGCGCCTCCGAAACACGCGCCAAAGAATCGAGCAAAGATATTTCTCTTCCTCGCGAGGACCGTCGTCGACGTCGAGTTCTCGCTATTGCCTCTTCCGCTACTACTGTTGATGCTACTACTCCTCGTGTTGTTGGTGTTATTCGTGCTGCTACTCATCTCTGCCTCTCTGTTGTGTATCGTGGTAGGTTCGTCGTCCCCTAAAAACTGCGTGATGACGTCTTCCCCTCGTTCCACGTGGTTGGGATTTTTTGTGCCATCCCCATCGCTGCTGCTCTTTTTCGTCGGTAAAGGACTGTTGTCTCTCCTGGGCGACCACAAACTCCCTCTCGCTGGAGTTAAACTCTTCTTCTTCTTCTTCTTTTGTCTTTTTGTCGTCTGAATCGTCGTTGATTTCGGCGTCGACGACGATAACAGTTCGTGTTCGTCCTCTGTTTCTTCCTCGTTGTTGTTGTTGTTTATATCGTCGTCGTCGTCGTCGTCGTCGTCGTCTTTCACTCTCGAAAAGGCGCGAGACAACAACCTTTTCGTCGCTCCGTTGATATTCTTTTTATTATTATTCTTCTCTCCACCTTTAGAAGAAGAGGAAGAAGAGGAGGAGAACGAGGCTGCTTTTGAGAACATCGTCGGTGTCGTCGAGGTCGTGCTTGTGTTCTGATCTTGTCTCTCCATCTCCACGTACCCACCGTTGACACCACCGACTTTCGACGACGACGATGTCATCATCATTTTAATCTAAATCTCTCTCTTTTTGTGTTGGTTAAAAGTTGGTTGTTACGCAAGAAGAGTGATGAGTCGTGTGAAGAGAGATCGAGAGAAAGCAAAAAAAGTAAAAAAAAAGAAGAGAAAGAGGTGAAAAAAAAAGCCTCCCCTCCTCTCCTCCTCATCCTCTCATCCTTTATTAAAACTAGTACTCTTAAAATCACAGTAGTATTAAAAACGTGATGATGTCGATGTCGTCGCCGCCTTCTCGGTGCTTGGCAAAACCTGCTTTTGCCGCGAGTCGTCGTCGCGTTCCTGCCGCTGCTGCTGATGGTTTCTCATCTTCTTTTTCTAAAAGTCGTCGTCACCATCATCATAATCATCATCATCATCGAGGAAAGACGAATAATAATACCGTTATTCTGATGATGAAAGCGAACGGCGGCTCTTCTTCTTCGTTCTTTTTTTCTTCCAACGCCAAGCCTGCGGCGACGACGACGACGACGGTCGGAGAAGATGACGATGAAGAAGAACATCGAGAAAACGAAGAGATGAAAGAGAAGAAACCAAAACCACCACACTTTGACGGAAGAAACTTTCGCAAGAAACGAGAAGAAGTGGACGACTATAAACTCGTCACCGAGGAAGAGAAAACACGTTTGAGAGAAAAAGTGATCAATCACTTATGGCTCGCCCCGCTGACGAAAGGAGGCAACTTACCGTTTCGACGACTGTGCGCGACGTTCGAGGCAAAAGTCCTCGTGTCGGAGATGTCCTACGCGAGATTCTTAAATCGAGGGAACCCGGTGGAGAAAACGCACTTACGGCGACACGACTCGGAGGAGATTTTTGGTGCTCAAATCGCGACGAATATCATCGAAGAAGGCGTTCGGTCGGCGAGGATGGCGTATGAATTCAACGCGGATTTCGTGGATTTAAATTGCGGATGTCCAACTCACGAAGTCACGAAGAGAGGTTTAGGTGCGCGATTGTTGAGGAAACCGGCAAAGCTGGCGAAGTTGGTCGAAGGTTTAGCAAACGGGTCGCCTTTACCGTTATCGGTGAAAATTAGACTCGGCGTAGAAGACGATAAACCGGCTTTGAAGTTAGCGGAGGAGATTGAAAACGCGGGTGCGAGCGTATTAATCGTTCACGGACGAACGAAAGAGCAGCGATACACGAAAAGTGCAAATTGGAATTTGATTGGCGAGATTAAAAGCCGAAGTAAGATTCCAATTATAGGGAACGGAGACATTTTAACGTGGTACGAGGCGAGAGATAAAATGGCCTTGTCTGGAGTCGACGGCGCGATGACTGGGCGCGGCGCGCTCATAAAACCGTGGATATTTAAAGAGTTTTACACAAACACGTCGATTGAATTCACCGCGAAAGAAAGGATAGAGCTCGTGTATTTCAAATTGACGACGTTCATGAAGGAATATTTCGGCGCCGATGCGATTGGAAAGAAGAGATTTGATTTATTCATGCCTTGGCACATTGGTTTCTTCTGCAGATATCGCCCTCTCGACGAAGCCGTGTACAGAGAAAAGGCAAAATTGAACCCTTTGTTACAAACGCGATTAGATATAGCCTTAGAAAACGAAGGGAGGATTGAAGATTTAGAACCACTCGAACGTCTTTTACGGTGCGTATCCGAGGAAGCGCACGCGGACATCGCAGAGATTTTATTCCAAAGCGAAACGAGCGAGGATGCGATTGAAAAGTTGACGCGAGTTGCGGAGTCGTCGAAATTAGCCGAATACGAGCTGAGCGTTTCTTCTTCCTCCTCCTCCTCGTCGGGAAGAGAGAGTAGCGGAGATGTGGACGATATGCGCGGATAGTATTCTTCTCTATGTATCTAGAAATTCGCTACTGTACTGGTGCGCAAACAAAACTACTTCTACTGGTATCTACTACACTATTTATTTAATTCTTTTGGTCGGCGGCGCTAAATTCACCGCGCAACCTCCCGGATATCCCATCCGTCGGGCGATTTCGTCCACTTTTTGCTGGTCAAATAGCGTTTTCCCGGCTTCTCCAGCCGAGAACGGTTGCGACATGTGTCGCATAAACGCTCGAGACACCGTCAACGCCATATCCGTGCTCAAATTCAAAAGTTCTTCGGTCATGTGATTGGATATCCACTTCGGTAACTTCGATCTTTTATCGTGCGAGTTATATCGCTTATCTGCAAAGACCATCAATCCGTAATCGGCTTTGGAACGAATGACTCGACCGATGCACTGCGACGCTTGTCGAATGGCATCAAAAGTGAGAAAATCTTGCTCTTTGATTTGCAACGTCTCTCGTAAATACTCCAATCTCGCTCGTAAAATTCGAGACAACGTGTATTGATACGGCACGCCATACATGACTACAGCGCGCCCGTAGTGTCGATCGAAATCGATACCTTCGGCAACTTTACCTCTCGCGACGGAGAGAAAAACGGCACCTCGACCGGCGTTACACGCTCTGCGGTAATTATCTAAAGCTAAGGACGTTTCGACGACGTCTTGCGTCTCCATGAAAATCAACTTGTGTTGCATAATCTCTCGTAAAATCCCGGTATCGTGCCATTTGGAGATGATATTTTCCATGTACGAGTACGAGACGAAAAACGCGACGATACCGTCCGGGATACTTTGCGCTAATCCTACTAAAACTTTCCCGTAATTTTGAATGACGTTTGGATCTTCTCTCATGTCAAATTTGGAGGAGATGTGTTGTTGATCGGCGCCTCGAGTGATGACCATGGGACACAAACACTTCCGAGTTAACGTCATCATGAGTGATTTCATGACGTTCGGCCGAAACTTTAACAATCGAGGGTATAAATCAATCGGCGATAAAGTCCCGCTCGTAATGAATACGGATTGATACTTCTCGAAGACTGGTTTCACCGCTAAAGAAGCGTCTAAACACGCGAGCTGTAAAACTGGATCGGGAATGTGCGGATATCTCTCGTCGTACGGTTCCATTATGATGGTGAACCCTTGATCGTACGTACCGATTAAAGTTGCAAAATCAGCAACGCTAGACAACGCGCCGAACTCTTCCGTATCAACAATCTCTAAAGTTTTCAACAGCGACGTCAAACGATCGTAACAAAATTTCAACGTCTTCGCGTCGACGCCACCACCAGCCTCTGATTTCTGTATAAACATCCTCGGTGCGGTTTGTACGACTGATGGTGCGCGTAACTCGTGCCGTAAAAACTCGACAAATCGGCGCATTATGGCCACGAAATGTTCCGCTCGTCGAATGTTGCCCGGAATAACTTCTTGCACGACGTCCTCGGAAATGACTGGATTTGCCATTAAATCTTCACCTCTTTGCCTTGAAATTGCACCCTGGTTCGCTAACCCGGACACCAATCGCTCGTACTCATCCTGCAACCTTTTTCTATCCGTTTTCTTCACTTCTGTTATGCGCGTGTTTAACGTCGTGATGTTTCTCTGCGCCGCGTCCAACGTCTGCGAACGCAAGTTCACCGACAAAGCTTCTATGCAAACGTTATCGATGTTATGCGCCTCGTCAAAAACGACAATCGCGTTATCCTCGAATTCTCTCGAAACCAACCCGGCAACTTTCGGGTCTAACAAGTATTGATAGTTATACACCACCACGTTCGCTCTCTGTAACGTTTGTCGAGCGAGAAAATACGGGCACCACCTCTTCTCCCGTCCAAACTCTCTCAAATCTTGCAACGTATACACGCCCTTCGGCACTTCCGCTTCTGCCCCAAGCGCTTCTAAATCTTCGTAAAACTCGCACAGATTGCTCTTCCTAATCTTCTCGTTTTCTAAAACCGTTTTTGTTTTCGTTCCTTTTTGATCGCCTTCTTCGGCTTCCTCTTTCGCTTTATCGCGCACCCAACTGGCGGTTAAGTTTCTACACCTCGCGTCCACGCTCTCTCTCGATCCTTCCTCGGAAACTTTCGGATTCACGCACAGATTCTTCCTCGACGACAACCCCAGCGCTAAAATGTGCGTCTCTTCCTCTTTCCCTTTCTCCACGTGCTCCTCGCGATATTTCTGCAAAACTTTCAACTCCGCTAAAACTTTCTCCATCTCAGGCACCGTTCTCGTGCAGTAAATCAGTTTCCCGCACGAGTGTGGGTATTGCAACTGATAACTGGTAATCAACGAGAGTAACGTGATCGTTTTCCCAGTCCCGGTGGGCATTTCTAACGCCCCGTGACCTTTAGCGTCCAACGCGTGTTTCAGTTCGATCATGTATTCGTATTGTTCCTATTATTGTGATGATGTGAGTTGTTGTGAGTAAATTGACGATGATGATGATGATGCGTCGTCGTCGTCGTCGTTTACGTCGTCGTCTGAATCGTGCGCGCTAGGAAAGAAAGAGAGAGAAGCGCGACGAAGAAAATGGTAACAGAATAGCAATGTTAAAAAATCTACTCGTTTAAAACGTACCGGGTACAAGTACTCGTACGGGAAGTACACCGTCAATCCTTCCAAGTTGAAAATCATCTTCTTTTTTGTCTTCTTCTTCTTCTTCTTTGTCTTCTTCTTTGTCAAAGAAGAAGAAGTGACGACTGAGTGAACAGAAGAACGATTGAAAAAATGAAAAACGAAAAAAAAAAACTCACTTTTCCCTCTCTGCCGCCCCATCAAACAACAACACATTTTCACGCGCAAAATCTCATCAGACAGATAAAAAAAAGTCAAACATAAAAATGGCCCCAGCAGCAAAGAAAGGATCTAAGAAAGTCCAATCGTTCGTCGTCGATTGCACCCGACCGGTACGTGTTGATTCTTTCGCGCGCATCGTTTTCGCGTCGAAATCCGAGAGAGACGCATTTTTTTTTTGTCTTCTCTCAAGCCCTCCTCCTCCGTCGGAAGGAGGAGAAATGTACGCGCGCGAATCGGAAGATTTCGTATACTCTCGCTCTCGAACCGTTGCGAAACGTAAACTGACATGTTAACTCTCTACTATCATTCTGTATATTGCATCTGTTCTGTTTCCACGCACGCACAACGCACAGGTTGACGATGCCATCATGGACATTGCGTCGTTCGAGCAGTTTCTCACGGAACGAATCAAAGTTGGCGGCAAAGCGGGTGCTTTAGGCGACGCCGTCTCGGTGTCCTCGGACAAGAACTCCGTCACCGTCTCCTCCGAATCTGCCATGAGCAAGAGATACTTGAAATACCTCACGAAGAAGTACTTGAAGAAGCACAACGTCAGAGACTGGTTGAGAGTGATTGCCTCGAACAAGGATAGAAACGTGTACGAGTTGAGATACTTCAACATCGCCGAAGGCGGCGACGAAGAAGAATAAGAACAACGGATTGCTTAAACGTATACAATAGGATAATAATTTAGTATATTTTGAACGTCTGGGGTGATTCTCTCTCTTAAAGCGAGATGATGAAACCATATAAACGTGTGCGTTCCGGGGGGGTCACTAGGATCTGAAACCGATTACTATTATACTTTAGCAGAGAAAAGCGTCAAAAAGTGTTTTAATAAAATATTTACTTTTACACGATGATGATGACAACTTAATATAGTACTAATCATATAACAGTAAGGTAATCACAAAAATAACGAAGAGAGTTACTCGGAGATAGATAACGATACCAACGAGTTTGAAACGTTCTTCGACAGCTCTTGCACTTTCTTATTCTTCAAGAAGACTTCGTTTACAATCGCCGCACTGACGAGAACGATTCCAATCCAGACCGGGAAAAATTCCGGTTTCGACGTGAATACGAAACCGAAAATTTTATTCGCTACGACTCTTTTATAGAATATCTGGCCAATTGGTCCGTGTAAGATGTAAATAGGGAAGGAAATCGCCCCTAAATACGTCAACGGTTTCCAGGACAGAACGCTCGAGATTGAAAATTGGCTCGCCCGAGGACTGCTACTGACCGTTTCGCGGTGAATGTTCATAGTAAACCACGCAAACAGAGGTACGAAAATGCTCCTGGCAATTGCGTCAGACATGGAAACGATCGAGTATCCTCTCCCGACGATCAAACCAATCATCAAGAGTAACGGAATAACCGGTTTCTGAAGAACAGAATCAAAGTTTACTTTCTCGACGCCGTCAATCATCACCAATCGAGCAGAAACCGCACCAATCAACACATCAATTGTCGAAAACAACGGAGAAAACCTAACTGAATTCCAAAACATCCACGACGGGTGCGTTTTTGGCGGCATGGTGCCCTCAAAAAATGCAAAACCAGAGACGTCGTAGCAATACGCAAACTTCACCAAACACGTCAACAAAATCAACTTTACGAACAATCTTTGTAATCCCTTCCGTTTCAATTTCGCAATCGAAGGCAACGCGTACGGTAAAACCACGAACGCAAACGTCAACGCGCTGAGAAACCACGTCGGCGCGTTCCACAACTCCGCGTGCGACGGGAACCACGCCTGCGAGAGCGAAAAAGTCAAACCGGCGTGCAAGGCTGACTTCGCCCATCCGTTGTAAGTCACGTCAGCGATCAAAAACACTGGCATGAACAGAATTTGCGTCGCAAAATACAACGGGTAAAACCCCATGACTCTTTGAATGGTGTAGGCAACTTTTGTCGGTAAAAATCTCTTTTCCGTGTGTTCGTACTTGTTCAACTCTGACGCCGTGTACGCGGCGACGTACCCGGACAAGACGAAGAAAGCGCCGACGACGACGTTGACTTGCGATAACATTTTTAATAGCAGAGGGTCTCTCGTCGCGCACGCGATGAAATGACCAATGGCGATGTATCCAATGAGAAAGAATCGCATGGAATCCATCGCAGGTAAACGCGGTTTACTTTCTGTTACTTTTTTTTGTGGTGGTTCTGTGTCCGAAGATGCAGCTGCATTTGTTTTTGATGACATTCTTCCTCGGCGGCGATTTTGTTGTTGCATCGAAGAAGTACTCACATCAAAAAAACTCGTTGAATGTGTTGTTGTGTTAATAGTATGAATGTTGTTGTTGTTGTTGTTGTTGTTATTGGTGGTGTGCAAAGCGGCGGTGGCAGGGTTGAACGAAGTTGAAAAGTTGTAACGCTTTTTCCTCAACCTAACTGTATTAATATTATTGTTGATGAAATTCATCGTCGTCGTCGTCGTCTTTTTTTTTACGACGAAGGAATTCTTCGTTTTCGTTTTCAGCGATGAAGATGAAGACGTGATTCTTCCCATCGTCAACGACGACGACATCATCATCGTTCTCTTTATTTCTGTGAGACTGTTTTCTTTGCGCGTGTGCGTGTGTTGTAATTATCCAAATTTTTTTCCTTGAAGTTTTTTTTTTGGATGAAAATAAACCCTAAATGTTCGATTCATCAGATTTCTTTATAATTATATCTCCCAACCCTAACGCTCACGGGTCTTTAGCAAAGTGGATAATGCGTCCGACTTCTAATCGGAAGGTCGGGAGTTCGATCCTCCCAAGACTCATTTTTTTTGCTCATTGATACATTCAGATCATTGTAGAACGAGACGTTTGAGAGAGAGAACGATGGGTGCGTGTGTGTGTGTGTGTTTCGATGTGAATCATGATTTCATGATTTCATCTTCTACGCGTGCAGCTATTGCTAATAACTCGCCCACTATATTATAAAGAACTCTCTAACACGTTGACGACTTCGTCTTCGATCGCGCTCAAATACTCGCAAATCTCGCTCTGTTTGCGAAATTCGTGCAACTCTTTGAGCTCTTTGATGGAAACTTTGGCGTCGTCTCCGCCTCTGACGAGCCTTCGCTTGTCGTCCGGTATGGACGCGAGAAAGTGTAAGAGCGCTTTACGGTTTCTCTTCTTGTTCTTACTAGCATCGTCATCGTCTGTGTCGTCATTGTCGTCATTGTCGTCCTCCTTCTTCCCCTCGTCATCTTTTTCCATGTTGTGCAGCCTTAACTTTTCGCCCACGCGGTGGAAGAGAGAGGCGACCTTTATCTGCAAATCCAGAAAGCCGCGCAAACGAGTAAACTCTTCTTTGGAAGAAATACTCGTCGAGTAATAATATCGATTCACTTCTCCAAGTTTTCGCAAAGAAATCACCGGTATCGCGTACGCGTCTTCTAAAAACCGCAAAGATTGTTTGCACACCGGCTTCTCCGTGAAATCCCATCGGTGCAAGACGTCGCGCGGTATGATTCGAGTGTCTCCGGCGAAGCAGCTTTCACATACGACGACTCGTAAATACGAACACACTCTCTGCTCCATTTTCGCCTTTTCTATTCGGTTGCCACATAAACACATACACGTCGCGAGGGATGATGATGCTAATGTTGCTGTTGTTGTTGTTGTTGCTATTCGTTTTGTGTTTGTGGTGGCATCTAAAAGTATCGTCTCAATCGAAAGGCCTCTTGGACGAGGCGGCGCTTCAGATAACAAGACGTTGGACATGTCATCGATTAACTCTTCGTCCACATCTGAAGGCGTCGTCGTCATCGTCGTCGTCGCTGTTGTAATCAACGTCGACGATATCGCGTTAAATGAATGCATCACCGCGTCTTTACCAATGTTTACGGTTGTTTTTCCTAAATATAAACTCGCATTCGTCGTCACCGCGACGCCGGAAACGACCGTATCTCCCATAAACTTTGCTCCCGTAGAGACGCCCCTCCCGATTGAAAAGATACCGTTGTGTATGCCATCGAACAGACCGGTTTTGGAAGATTTAATTGTTTGCGTCGTTTTATCATTATTCGTTTTAGTAGCTCTCATCATCATCGTATTTCTCTTATCGTCGTCGTCGTCGTCGTCGTCAATAATACCGTTATTATTATTATTATTATTATTAAGTTGCTTCCCATCTTCCTTCTTCTTCTTCTCGTTCATAGTATTGTTTTCGAAGGACAAACAGACGACGTCTTCGTCAAACTCGTTCATATCTTCTTCTTCGATCAATCCTCCTCTTTGATTATCATCCGTTGTTGTTCTTCTTCTTTCTCGTCGCACGCCGTAGAATTCATCTAAAGCATCTATGACGTGCGTCGAAATCATCGTCTTATTCGTCTTCATTACTGATGTTGAGGAGGAGGAGGAAACGACAAAAAACTCCGACGAGGAGGAGTGGTGGTGTTGGTTCATTTTTTTGACGAAAGAAAATTTTTCGTGTTTTTTGCATGTCACATCAAACAAAAAAAAGCATGTGCAAGTTTTTTTTCCTTTTCTTCTTCCTTTCTTTACAAACACACCCTTTTGGCGGTCTAAAAATTTAAATTCACCTCTTCTCGGAGAGAGATGCATAGTACCATATATTATTAAAAAGACGAGAAACACCCTTTCCTCGCTTGTTCTTCTCTCTGAGAGTCCTTCTTGAGCGATAATAGTAATGTCGTTCCCAGGCCGAGCGCAGGAGTTGTTCGGTAAAAATGATGCGAGTAGTAAAAAAAATCAAACGAAACGCCTTGATAGCTTTTATTACGAAGAAGGCGATGATGGTGATGACAACAGCAATAAAAACAATGACAACATTAATAACAACGTTAACAACAACACGAAGAAGAATAAACACAAGTTAGCCGCGCTCTTTTTGGTCGCCTTAACCTTGGAAAACACGGCATCTATGCTCGCCAGAAGGTACGCGGTTGGGATTTTACAGTTGGATTTTTCCAAGAACGTCGTCTTGTGTGTCAACGAGTTCCTCAAACTCTTGTTTTCGCTTGGCATGAAATATCGAAAAACGGACATCAAGAGTTTCGCGAGGCTGAAAATACACATTTTCGAGAGGGTGGTGAAAACGGCGACGCCAATGCTGGTACCAGCGTTCGTGTATTTAGTGGTGAATTTAATTTCTTATCCGTCGTTGCAACGCGTGGACGCGTCGGTGTTCACGGCGATATCAAATTTGAAGGTATTAGCGACGGCGATATTCGCGCAGATTTTGCTCAATTCGAGAATATCAAACCGTGTGTGGAGAACGTTGACGCAGTTAGTCTTAGGCGTGACTTTAATTTCCTGGGAATCGTCGCCGAACAATCCGGTCATTCACAAGCGCGTACATCAAAATTGGTACGAACACATCAGCGATATGTTTGATTTATCCTACGCTTTCGGTGTATTTTTAGCGCTCGTACAAACGATGTTAAGCGGGTTCGGGTCGGTGTATTTCGAGAAAGTGTTGAAGAAAAGGACAAAAGAAGACGAGGAAGAGAATTTAGGTAAGAAATTAGACGTTGAGTCACCGTCGTCGGCGTCTTTGGGGAAGTCGTCATCGCCGTTTTCTTCTTCGACGGAACTCGACGTTTGGGATAGAAACATTCAGCTGGCGTTGTGTTCAATTCTGATATACGTGCCGATATCAATCTACGAGACGAAAGGAAACCTCTTCCAAGGATGGACCTTTCTCGTTATAGTCATAGCAGCGTTGCACGCTCTTGGTGGCATATTAGTCGCACTGTCTGTTTTATATTCCTCCTCGGTAACGAAGACGGTCGCGGTGTGCGCGGCTTTGGTATTAACGACAGTTTTTGGTCACATTTTGTTCTTCGAACCGTTGAACGGTCCGATATTGCTGGGGTGCGCGATGGTCATCATTTCTGTGTGGGCATACAAAGACGACGCGTACGTGGAAGCAAAGCTTAGAAGCGCAGGATTCGTAGTGTAATTTATTTTAGTTTAGTATGCATTGTTATAAACATCTTTTCCTTTTTCTTTTTCTTTTAAATACATTTACTTATATATACACCAGGTACCTTCTTTTCTTAACCGGTGTTTTGCAAGCCACTCGCGATACCTTTGATAGTGATGATGAGCGTATCGTTCACCGCCGATTTGAATGCGTTTGCACTCGGATGCAGCTTCATCATATCTTGCGCCCACGGCAACGATGGATCGTACTTCAACTCGTCGAAAGAACTGTCGTTGCTGGCTTCCATCTCTTCGATTTCACGCTGTTTCTTCAAGTAAGCGCTTTGAATCACATTCAAAGGCGTGATGTAGATCGAACGCATTTGTAACTTATTCTTCAACTGCTGATGTTGCGCCGGACACTGTTGGCCGTCGACTTCAATCTTCGACTCTGGGTTCACCAACAACTCTCTTCGGTCCGCAATTTCCAAAACGTGGTCGATGGTCGTCATCAACTCGTTCCTCAACTCTTTGCCTAACCCATTTCTCAAGCGTTCATCTACCAACGTCTTCTCGTAATACTCGACGACGTTCAAATCAGCTTTGGCTAAAACCATCTCGACTAAATCCATCGTCACTTTAAAAAATGGCCACTTCTTGTGCATTTCTCTCAGTGTGCTCAGTTCGCCTTCCTGCGCTTTGATCTCAGCGAATGCGGCAGACATACCCAACCAAACTGGAAGTTGAAAGCGGCTTTGCGTCCAGGCAAAGATCCAAGGAATCGCTCGCAAGGCCGTAACGCCAGCGTTCGGTTTCCGCTTACTCGGACGCGAACCGATGTTCAAACTTCCCAATTCTGTGCTCGGCGTGCTTTGCGCGAAGTACGGAACGAAATCAGGGTTTTCAAACACAACCGATCGGTACCTTTTGCACGAAGCTTCGCTCATTTTTTTCATCACGACTCTCCATTCTGGTTTTGGACCTTCCGGCGGTTTCAAAGTGTGTTCGAGAACCGCGGCGGTGTATAAATCCAAAGTGTGAAAGCAGTTTTCTCTCTCCCCGAAATCTTGTTCAATAACTTCGCCTTGAATGGTAACGCGAATAGATCCATTCACCGTTCCTCCCGGTTGCGACATGATAGCAATGTGCGCCGGACCACCGCCTCTGCCAACTGTACCGCCTCTGCCGTGAAACAAGGTCAAGTGCACGCCAAATTCCTTGGCAACCTCACCCGCTTTCTCTTGACCTTCATACAAACCCCACGCCGCGGCAAGACGTCCAGCATCTTTACCAGAATCCGAATACCCAATCATAACTTCTTGTTCGTTATTTCTTAACGTTTTCATGTAGCACTCGACGGAGAAGAGTTGTCTCAAAACTCTCGGCGCATCGTTCAAATCGTCCAAACGTTCAAACAAAGGCGCGACTCTCAGCGACGTTTCTAAAGTTCCGCCACACTCTCTTTGTAACAAAACCACCGCCAAAACGTCCGAAGCACTCGTCGCCATGGAAATGACATACGTTCCTAAACTCCCTGGAACCTTCTTTTGAATGTGCGCAACCATTTTGAACGTGTCGAGAACCTCGCGAACTTCGTCCGAACACTCCAACTGGTGCGGGATCAACGGACGTTTACCTTCAATTTCGCTCTTCAAAAACTCAATTTTCTTCTCTTCGCTCCATTCCTTGTACGAACCCATGCCCAAGTGCGTGGTGATTGCATCCACGGCGTCAGCGTGACGATCGGATTCTTGTCGGATATCGAGCTTGACGAGATTCAGACCGAAGCATTGCACTTGACGAATAACGTCGAGCAAATAGCCATTGGCGACTTGTTCGTCGCCGCATTCCATCAAAGACTCGTAGCAATGCATCAACGGGCCAGATAAATCTTCTTTACAGCGAATGAAACGATCGGAACCATCGTCCAAATCCAACTCGATGGACGGATCAGCGACAACTTTTTGTAATTGTTCCATCGTCTCGTACAATTTGTCTCTTAACTCGCCCAAGAGAACTCTGTACGGTTCGTTTTCCGGAATGGTTTTCCAAAAGTCCGTGTAGTTACGTCCTCTGCGGATTTCAAACACGACCGAGTCTTCTTCGTGTGGTCTGTTGGCGACTATATCGTCGACAACTTTTCGAAAAGATGCCGAGCACCGCCACATGGCAAGATCGAATATGAGTTGTTCGATAGCTTTGAAATATAACGTCGTCGCTTGTAACCTGGCGAGGTAGACGGAATCTCTCGTGCACGTGGCCGTCACGTACGGGTTTCCGTCGCGATCGCCACCCATCCAAGAGCCAAACGTAATGATCGAGCGTTCCAAAGGAAGTCTGTTCAAACCGTGGTTCAATAACGAAGTATCCACCCGTCTCATAAACCGCGGCACCCCGGCAAAGATTGTATTCGTAAAATACGTCAAACCTCTTCGCATTTCATCCTGTGGCGTCGGCGGCGAACGGCGAATTTCGTCCGTTCTCCATGCCGAATGAATGCAGCACCGAATGGACTCCAAAATCTCTTCGCGTTCAAATCGTGAGAGACGAAAACGTTGCAAATTGATCAAATTATTACGGATCTTGCCGTAGTTCTTCAACAAAGATTGTCTCAGCGCTTGCGTCGGGTGTGCGGTTAACACCAAATCGACGTGTTGGTTACATAACGCGTCGTAAATCGCGTTCGGATCCATGCCGCTGGCCACCATACCTTTAATCGCGCCGTTGGTCGTCTTTGCCGGACCTCTCGGAATATCGTCCAATCGCGCGTGTCTCTCCTCCATACTCGTCGCTACGTGTTCAGAGATGTTGTGCAAGTTTAACAAGTTCGAATACGCCGAGGATAACATCAACGTTTCGTCCAACTTCAACGCGTCCAAGGTGTTTTTCAACTTGTCAAAGTCCCCCGAGGAGTGTGACTCGCTAAATGTTTCCGAAATCTTATACACGTCCATTATTTTATTCAACATTTCCTCCCCGGCGGTTTCCTTCACTATGGAAAAGAACATTTCTCTCATGAGCTCGTCGGATTCCGCGACAGCTTCCGCGGTATCGAACGTATTCGTTTCCCCAGTCCCAGACAAATAACTCGATTCGTTGATGAGTTTGGACATGAACTTCCCAGTCTCCGTGTTGATCATGGATTGAGAGAGTCTCCGACCGTGCGGAGGCTTGCTCCCGCTCGGCGGCGCGTTCTCGTCGGTGTTTTTGTTATTGCCGCCGAATAAACCCATGATTATTGATTCGTCTACTCTCTCCTTCTCGAGCTCAAAATTCGCGCCGCTTTATAATATTCCGTAAAGAAGGAACAGTTGGTATATTTAATTTTTTCTACTAAGAGTGTTGTGTAGATCGTAGAAAAAGAGATCTCAATCCGATCTCTTTCAGTTCTCTCTCTCGTTCTCTGGATCGATGATCGAAAGTACTTTTCTCTCGCGCCTTTGTCTTCTTTGTCCTCTTTTCCTTCCCGAAAGACGGAGGAGGAGGGGAGGAGAACGCTTTTTTTTTGACGATGCATGATGAGAGATCGCTTTTTCGTAAATTTAGAGATATTTTTCCCCCTGACACCTGATGATGAAAAAACCTTCCTTCACTAATTCCTCCACAACGACAACTTGAAGGAAGAGATAATGCTCGCTTCAACATCATCAACAACAACAACAACACCATCTATTATTGCACAACATCATCGAGATCAACAACAGAGAGGAAAAGGCTTACAACACACGTACCATCATCAAATATCGAAGAGGAGAGGCGCTGGTATCGCGACGGTCGTTTCGTATTCTTCATCCTCATCCTCATCGTTAGCAAAAGTTGTTGGCGGCTTCCGTAACAAAACAAATTCTTCTTCTTCGTCTTCTTTGTTCACCACTGATAATACGAAGCGAGGAGGACGAGAAACGATGACGACTCATGCTACAGGTGGTGACGGTGGTGCCCCTGGGGGAGAGCCTAAGAAGTTATGGGGTGGAGCGTTCAGCGAAAAGATCGATCCGCTCATGGAAAAGTTCAACGAAAGTTTATCCTTTGACCGACGAATGGCGTTGGAAGATATCGAAGGGTCCATCGGATACGCCTCTGCGTTAGCCCGGACTGGGATCATCACCGAAGAAGAGAGAAACGAAATCCACAAAGGTTTAAAGAAAGTCTTGGAGGAGTGGCAGAGCGATGCATTTGTCGCGAAGGAAGGCGACGAGGACATCCACACCGCCAACGAACGACGGTTGTGCGAGGTCATCGACTCAAACATTGGAGGGAAGTTACACACGGGTAGGTCGAGGAACGACCAAGTTGCCACGGACACGAGAATGTGGCTGAGAAAAGAGTTGACGGTGTTGAGAAAGTATTTAAGAACTTTAATTGAAGTTGCGATCGACAGAGCGGAAAAAGAAGTGGATCACGTGATGCCGGGATTTACGCACTTGCAGTCGGCGCAGACGGTTCGATTTTCGCACTGGTTATTGTCGCACGCCGCAGCGTGGCAAAGAGACGACATGCGTTTGAAAGATTTGATGCCGAGAGTTAATACGATGCCGCTGGGAAGTGGTGCATTAGCTGGGAATCCATTTGGTGTCGATCGACAGCTGTTGGCGAAAGATTTGAACTTTGAACGCGTCTGTCCAAACTCCATGGACGCAGTTTCCGATCGCGATTTCGTCATTGAAACTATGTTTTGGGCGAGCATGACACTCATGCACATCTCGAGATGGTCGGAAGATTTGATCGTGTACTCTTCCCAACAGTTTGGCATGATGCAGATGTCTGACGCGTACTCAACCGGAAGTTCCCTCATGCCGCAAAAGAAAAACCCAGACGCGTTGGAATTGTTGAGAGGGAAAGCCGGGAGACAAATCGGAACGCTGACGGGTTTACTGTGCATCTTAAAAGGCACGCCGACTACATATAACAAAGATTTCCAGGAAGGTTGGTTGGGGATGTTTGAAACCGTGGACACGATGTCTGATTGCTTACAAATAGCCGCCGGATGTTTAGCGACGATGAAGTTGAACCCGGAGAAGATGAAATCGTCTCTCGTCGCGGAAATGTTGGCCACGGATTTAGCTGAATATTTAGTGAGAAAAGGCATGCCGTTTCGCGAAACGCACCACATTTCTGGCGCGGCGGTGAAATTAGCCGTCGATAAAAAAGTCCCGTTAGACCAACTCACCGTGGACGATTTGAAATCCATCTGTGACAAGTTTGAAGATGACGTCGCGGAAATTTGGTCGTACGAAAAGTCCGCGGAGAGCAGAGACACGGAAGGCGGGACCAGTCGCAGGTCAGTTCTCGAACAGTGCGCAAAGTTAAGAGCGTACTTGAAAGAAACCGAGTAGTCACGAACGGCGCCAATGACGACGATGACGAGAGAGCAACGATGGCATCAAACGAAAATACACTCACTCATTAGATGTTTTTGACTCATTAATACACTTACCATATGGGATATTTTTATGCAGAAAAAACAGAAAAACTTCGTCAGAAAAACGGCCATTGCAAGCGACTACTTAATTTTTAATAATGTCCAGACCCCTCTTCCTCTTCCTTTTTTTCCTCCTTCCAGTGGCTTTGATAGTACTCCCAGCAGTCGTCGTCGTCGAGGCATCATCGTCCTTCGACGACGCCGTGAACACGCGCTTACACGACTTGAGAAAGAGAAACCAAGCTTTGAAAGATTCTCTTCGGAGGAAATTGGAGGAAACGTCCACGAAATTGGACGTGGAAGACGCGTTTATCGTCGCTTTGAACAACGCGCACGAAGACGAATCGCTGATAACGAGCGAACGATTAAAAAAGAAAACGAAAGGGAAAGAGTTGGAATTTATCACCGATCACGAGGGGCAAACGTTCGCGTGCGTTTTACCTTCTTCGTCGTCTTCGTCTTTAAAGAAGAAGAAGAAGAAAGGAGAAGAAGGAGAGAAAGAGAACGGAGGGGGAGACAACAAACGAGAAGAAGGAGATGCGGAAGAGGAAGAAGAAGAAGAAGAAGAAGAAGAAGAACCAAACGCTCCATCGATTGCGTCGCTACTGCAGCCGCTCACGAACGCGTGCTTCTATAGATTTGAAGGATGGTGGACGTACGAGTTTTGTTTCAAGAAACACGTTCGACAGTACCACGTAGAAAGTAACGCGAAAGTTTCCGTGGACTACTCTTTAGGTAAATTTAACGAAGCTTTGACTAATAAAACGCGCGACGATGAAAATGAAACGGAAATTAAGAAACGAGAGGCATCGGTTGGTATTCCAGCGACGGCGTTTCACGTGCATCATTTTACAGACGGTACGGAGTGCGACATCGGTTCGTTAGAAACGAGGAAAACGGAGGTACACTTTGTGTGCGCAGAGGACGGACAGAACACAGTTTTGAGCGTCAAAGAGCCGACTACGTGTTCTTATAACTTACAATTCGCGACGCCTTTGCTGTGTTCGCACGAAGCGTTTGTTACGAAGGAGAAGAACATCGAGCCAATTCGGTGTTACGCGTACAAAAATGAAAAGGAAGACGAAAGAACGTTTCAAGAAATACTCCTCGACGCTGGTAATTACGACGAAGAGGACATTAATAGCAAAAATAGCGAGCGAGAAAATAGCGACGGCCACGGTAAAAACGACGAGTTGTAATGTAGCAACATGTAGAAGAAAACACTGGTACAGTAATGGGTTTTGTAGTGAAGCTATTATGATTTTCAATTAAAACGAGAGAGAGAAGAGGCTCAAATGGAAAATGTGCCCGGCGCATTCGCGGTGTCCGCATTGCTATCAGTCACTCTTCCCTTTAATTGCTTCTTCGGGATTTCTGTGATGACGGCTTGCGTGGTCAAAACCATACCGGCAATAGAGCAAGAGTTTTGGATGCCAGATCTCGTAACTTTCTTCGGGTCGATGACGCCGGTTTCAATCAAGTTGGCGTATTCGCCAGACATGGCGTTGTATCCAATCTCCCACGGTTCTTGCGCCACTCTGGACACGATGACATCACCTTCAACGCCAGCGTTGTTACCGATCCATCTGCATGGCGCGACTAATGCCTTTTGAACGATTTCACAGCCTAATTTCTCCTCCGGGTCCGTGAGAGTTTCCTTGAATTCCTCAATCATCACAGACAAGTGCACCAAAGCGGCGCCGCCTCCCGGAACGATGCCTTCTTCGACAGCCGCAAACGTAGCGTTCTTCGCATCCTCAATGCGCAACTTTTTATCTTCTAATTCAGCCTCAGTCGCCGCACCGACCTTGATGACGGCAACACCCCCAGCCAATTTTGCGATACGCTCCGAGAGCTTTTGCGTGTCGTAAACGGAATCGGTTTCAGAGAGTTCTTGTTTCAATTGCGCGACGCGCAAGTCGATGTCATCTCGAGAAGCAGAATCGGCAATAAAAGTCGTCGTAGTCGCAGCTTGCGTAACTTTACGGGCAAAACCCAACGAATCAATCGTCGCCGTCGCGACGGATAAACCCAAATCCTTCGCCAAGTATTGCGAACCGGTAACGATGGCGATATCTTGGAGTAAAGCCTTGCGTCGCTCGCCAAATCCCGGAGCCTTCATGGTGGTGATGTTCAAAACGCCTCTGAGTTTGTTGACGACCAACGTCGCCAACGCTTCACCGACGACATCCTCTGCGATGAGTAAAACCGGCGGCGAGCCAGCTTCGGTGATTTGCTCCAAAAGCGGTACCAAATCCTTCACTTGCTCAATCTTTTCGTCGGTGATGATAATTCTTGCATTTTCCATTTCAACCAATAACTTTTCGTTATTCGTGACAAACTGCGGCGACCCGTAGCCGCGGTCAATTTCCATACCTTCCTCAATCTCGACGATAGTTTCTAAACCGTTACCATTTTCAATGGACAAGACACCATCCGCACCTACTTTTTCTATCGCGTCGGCAATCATGTCGCCGATTTCGTCATTGTTCCCCGCGGAAATAGAGGCAACCGCCTTGATGTCTTCCTTACCCTTGACGTCGACGGCTAATTCGTTCAATTTCTTCGTCAAAAAGTCAGACGTTTTATCGATCCCTTTCTTAATGTTGACCGGGTTAGCACCCGAAGCGACGGATTGCAAACCAAACATGATCATTTCTCTCGCTAAGATGGAAGCAGTCGTCGTGCCGTCGCCGGCGGAATCGTTGGTACGACCGGCAACTTCTTTAATCAACTGCGCACCGGCATCTTCAACCGGATCTGGAAGCTCGATAAATCTCGCGATAGAAACACCATCGTTGATAACTTGCGGAACGCCGAACTTTTCTTCTAACACGACGTTTCTGCCTCTAGGGCCTAAGGTGATAGCCACCGCGTCGGCCAACTTGTCAATACCAGCTTGCATTTTCTGTCTCGCCGCCATATCAAAGGTTAAATTCCTAGCTTCGGCGCGAACCATCAAGTTCGGTCTTTGACTCGCTCTTCTCGAGGTAGACGACGAGGCCGACGAAGAGAGCGGTTTAGCAACGAGCGCCTGATGATGTTGTTTTGGATGACGATTTGATATAAGGAGAGGGTGTGTTTTTGTTAGTCTTTCGAGGAGAAGATGATAAAAAAGCGCATTATCCAAATTGGGCGAGAGGAAGCAAAAAGCGCGTAATCAGGCACCCGTGTTCACTGCGAGCGAGACCACCGATGCGGTCATACATTGCTCGCTTGTATCTATCAACGCGCACAGAACACGAAATTGAACAGTTTGTGCTTCAAAAATGTTCGCAAAGTACAAACTTTGTTCGTTTCGTTATCACCCCGCGATTTTTGTCAAAGGCATCCGACGGCGCCGGCGTGGAAAAATCGAAGCAACCTTCGAATTTTTCGTACGAGACGGGGAAAGTCAGACGCGCGAACGTGAAAAGAGAATTATAAACGCACCGTGCGCATCGTAAAGGAATGTGACATCATATTTATGTGCGATGTATGTATATCAGAATAGACTTATCGGTCTTCTTTGTGACGCAGAACGTCGGAGAGACAAGTAAAGTGGAGTTTTCCTTGAGAGAAAGGCGAAAATACCCTGCTTTTTTTGCCTGGGGTGAAAGAAACCTCAAAAAGAAATTTTTCAGGAGAAGAAGAGTCCTTTTTGCGACGTGGCAAACATTCGTTGTTGCATCGTCAAAAGCAGACGACGAAAAAAACGTCTTCTTCTTTCGAAGAAGATGTTGAAAATCTGGCAAAGGGTGTCAGTCATTATTGTATGATGTTACAACTAACTACAAAAATAAAGGCGTTGTTCGAAGCGGTAAAAACGTTCTCCTCGTGCACTCTGCTGTCCTTGTCGTCCTAATCATCCTCGTCTTCATATCCGTCTTCTTCGTTCTAGCGGCGAGTCCGATGACTTTGAGTGTCGTCGTCCTCGTCGGCGGAGGCGGCGACGACGCGGAATAAGAGTTGATCTTCTTTGGTCGTCGTCGTCGTCCTCCTCCTCCTCCTCGTAGCCGCGAGTCGAGAGAGAGTTTCGCCTGAAATTCATAACGCTTCGGCCAGACGTTGTTTAAATAGCGTTCGTTACTCAAACTTCTCGCGTTTGGCGCATTCGGTCCTCTGCTGCTGGAATCCTCGTCGTTCTTTGCGGCGGCTTCATTTTCGTCGATACTATCGCTACCACTATTACTGTTTTTACTATCGCTATTTCCTCTATCGATTGATAATACATCCTCCTCTTTAGCATTGTTCTTGAATATAACATCCAACATGGCGTCGATCTTATCTGCGACCGCACCTTTAAACGTCGTGTGTGGACTTGGCGAGAGATACTCGTCCAAGAAATATCCCGCAGAAGCGACGACGCCGGCTAAGATCAACAAACAAAAAGGAAACAAAAACGGTCTGCTCGCCAAGTTCATCGTCGCCGCGAAGAAGAGCAACATCACGACCGAGGCGATTTGGGAACCAGAGACTAAACTTGCGGCGAGATCGGCGTCCAGATTGTTCTTTACCGCTTGTTGGACGACAACAGATGGAACCGGCATGACGCACAGCGCCGCTAACGTACCTCGAGCGATGGGGAACCCGCTCGGTATGAAAACAGACACAACCGCGGCGCACGCTAAACCAGTCGCGTATTTCGCGGCTAAAAATCCAATGCAGTCTCTCGTTTGTTGTCTCCTTAATCCAGCCTCGAACAATACGCCGACGGTGATCAAAACCAACGGATTATTCGCATTCGCTAACGGCTCCGCCAATTTGTGCACCACAGTCGGTAAACTGTGCCCGATGATTTTGGAGACAAAAACAACCGCCAACGCGATAAAAGGCGGGAATTTCAACATGTTCAAAGCCTTCTTCTTTAAAGTCTCTTCCTTTAACGATTCAACTTTCATTCTAGCAGCTTCGGCGCGCAACGTCGCATCTCTCACCGTTGCCGTCAACTCCTCCATGGGTACTATTTTTTCCAACTCGTTCGCTTTCCAAATGCCAGCTTTGACGACGCCGCTTCGAAGTTTACGAACGCCGAAACCGGAAAATTCACCGGATTTAAAATTCCCTACGTACGATCCTCCTTTGGCGTATTTATACACCCCTAATCCATTTTTAACGTTTTGTTGCCACTCGCCTTCGTAGATGGCACCGGACGGATACGTGTAGCACCCCAACCCACTCTTGACGAGCTGCGTCGTGAACGTTGTCTTTGGTCCGGTTTGTTCGTTTTCCTTTTCCAGTTGTTCCTTCCTCTTTGCAATCGAAGAAAGTCCGTTATCTTTGGTCATTCTCGCGTCTTCTTCCTCGGACACGTTCGCGGAACTTCTCTTCGCGTACGTTTCTTTCTTGATTCTTTCTGTGATAAACTCGCCGGAATACATCCCGCCGTCGTCGTGACGAAGCTCAACGTTTTCACTTTTTCTCGTCTTGGAGCGTTCGTAGGAAAACACAACCGCGGAGATGATGAACACGAACACAGAGTTCGGTAAATCGTATAAAGTGGCTAACCGTAAGCCTTCGCTCCCCCAAATTGCTTCTATGAACGGATACGAGTACGTTCCTAGATTCACGCCAGCCATGCTCCCGACGAACAAACCTCTCTCGTTGGACGGTCGTTTAAAATACAAATACAACGCCGAACCCATCGCCGTCAACGAAACGAACGCAGAGCACAAAACGATTGGCAGAAATTTGCTCACAAAATATTGTTGACCATTACCATTATTCACGTGAGGAGCATACATGCTCGCGCTCGTCGAGAGCGTGTGCAACAGAAGCGCCGGTAACGTCACGTTCACGACAAACTTCAACATGACTAAACCGTCTTTTTTGGAAAACAAATCCAATCTTTTCATGGCGAAACCGAGAAACGAGTAGCCGCTGAATACGCACACTCTGCCAATGACGGACATGGCGTCGAACCCCATTAAACTTGCAGAAGGGTCGACACCTGTTGTCAGCATTTTGAGTGATTTTTAATGATTACTTTGATATTACTATTAGTAGTAGTAATTTACACCGGTAAATAGCTTTGAAGGAAGGTTGTTTGAAAAAAAAAGACCAACCAATTTTCAATCAATCAATCAACAGTTTTACGAGTAAGAAGAATTTTATTTTCCTCCACACACAACAACAACAACAACACAACACAACAGCAATTAAAAAAAAAGGATATAGAGAAAAGAAAAGCGGCTTTCGTCTTCTTCTTCTTCTAGAGGATACGCACGTGTTTACACGCAGTTGTTGTACTTTCCTAAAAGAGAACGCGACCGACCGACCGGTGTTCTATTTAGAGTGTTGTTGTTGCGAAAAGAGTAGGTTCGCGTCGGCGTCGTCCAACCTTATAGAAAAGAAAAATGGCTGCTTTTGCGGCGGGAGGAAGAGGAAAAGACAGTCAACCATCAACATCATCAACGACGACAACAACAACGTATCATCATCATCCAAGATGGAACGTGCGCGCCTTCGCGCAACGAGGACGAACGATGGTAACGAGAGAAACAGAGAAGATGAGAGAGAAGATTCGCGAACACAACAACAACAACAAAAAGAACAGAACAGCCGCAGCTGTGGACGACGACGACGGGGTGGTGGTTCCAAGAACACGAAGAAAAGAAGAAGAATTAAGAGGACGACGAAAACGTCGTCATCCGGTCTTGGCCAGCGTTTCGCAAAACAGCAACATCGATACTAACACGGCAAGTACCACCACCACCACCACCACCACCATCGACGCAGACGAAGACGAAGCGCCGTCGACTTCGTCCAAGGACGACGAGGTGCCGGCTTCGATTGGCGAGACGTTGGTCACCATCGCCTTAGACGAAGAAAGTGGGTTGAACGTGATCACAATAATCACCTGGGACCGACAAGGGTTAATGTTAGACATAGGCAACGCTTTGAATAGTTTAGGAGTATCGGTGAGAGAAGTAGTGATGAAAGCCGGGGCGGACGGTTTCGTGGAGAGTAAATTTCTCGTCTCGAGCATGGATATGGGTCCTTTAGCGGAGAAAGAGTGGGATAAAATCAAGGAGCGTTTACGCGTGAGTTGCTTGCGCAGAGGCGTACGAAAACCGTGGCAAGAACGCGAATCAAGATTGAGAGAATTGTTCAACAGAATTGATTCGACGGAAGCCGGATCTATTGGTCAGGACGATTTAGAAAAGTTTGCGCAAAGTTTGAGAATGCCGAGAGCCTTCGTGCACGAGTTTATCTCGGAAGCGTCCTCGAGACAGGACGACGACGAGACCGGGAAAGTGAACTTTGAAGAGTTTGCCGCGTTCGTTAGATCGAAAGAAATAGCCTTAGAAGAAGCGTTTGATAGTTTAGACACGGACGATGAAGGTAAAATTACAGGAAAGAAAATGAAGCAAAGTTTGCGGACGTTAACTTTACGAAGCGGTAGAAACAACACGAGGAAACGCATCGCCAGGAAAGGTATTGAAAACATGTGTCGATACATTAGCGATGATACCGTTTTGAATGCGAACGATTTTCGTGATTTGCTCGTTCTTATTCCATCTGGTCAGCTAGAGACGGTAACGCCGTACTACATGAAAGTTGGTTTAGATATCGGCCCGAGACGGTTACCGATTCCAGATAAACGAAAAGAAGGCGCGCCTTGGGGTCACTTGATCGCCGGAGGTATATCCGGGATAGTCTCTAGAACGGTAAGTTCTCCGTTGAATGTCATCGCAATTCGCATCGCGGCTACATCTGAAGCGACCATTGCGGCAGCGAATGCTGCTGCCGCTGGGACGGTATGTGCCACATCTGTCGCGGCTGGCGCGCAGACGACGATAACGAACGGAGCAACCGCGCACGCGTTCCAAACTTTAGGTTCGGGCTTCACGTCTATTTGGGCCAAGGAAGGATTTCGCGGTTTCTTTAAAGGAAACATGGCAAGCTCCATAGCTTCAGTTCCCGGGAAAGCTATTGATTTTTTCGCGTACGATTTTTATAAGAAACTCTTGACGAAAGGGGGTGATCGAGATCCAGAAAATTGGGAAAGATTTGCCGCCGGCGCTTTAGCCGGGATGACTTCGGATACAATCATGTACCCTCTCGACGTGATTTCCACGCGAATTTCCTTGAATCGAACGCGCGATGCGAGGAACTCGCTGATGCAAATGGTCAACGTCGTCAAAGAGACGGGATTGCGTGGCTGCTACGCCGGTTGGTCGGCGGCTATGATTGGCGTCATTCCGTACGCCGGAATCTCATTCGGCGCGTACGATACGTTCAAATCGCAATACAAGAAAATACAAAAAATAGACGAAGACGAGAGCATTGGATCCGGACCGACGTTGATGTGCGGCTTAATGGCTGGTTGGTTAGCCTCCACGGTATCTTATCCTTTGTATTATTGCACCGTTCGCTTACAAGCGGGACAAGTTCCGTTACTTCCAAACGGGAAGTTACCCAGAGTGGACCAACTCATTGTGAACACCGTTCGAACGTGTGGCTGGAGAGATATGTTCCGCGGCTATTTGCCATCGTCTCTGAAACTCATGCCACAAGCTGGATTTTCGTTTCTCACCTACGAGTTAGTGCAAGAACAACTCGAAAAACGTTCTAAAGCGCTCTCTCGAAAAATGAACTACGACGATAACGAGGAGGAAAAGAACGACGTCGTCGTCTTTGCCGACGTCGCGGAAAAGAACGACAGCAAGAAGAAGAACTGATTATAATAGACCGAGAGAATTATGAGAATTACTTTAGATACTAATAGCACTAATAAGCGCACACATCAGCAATCGTGTATTTGGAAATACTTTTAATTGTGCGCACATGTCCATCCAAAAAAAACGAAAGAGGGGGAACGAAAGAAAAAAAACTGTCTGGCGAATAGAAAGGCACATTTTTACTCACGTCCACCGTCACAAAAAAACTCTCTTAAACACATCACCTCAAAACGAGCGAGTGATACGTGGAAGTGAGATAGAGTAAAAGAGATGTCGGACCCGTGGGTGTTCGATAACGAAGCCGATTATCCGCAGAGATGGACGAGAGGGGTACGTTTTCTCCTGCGACGACCAAAAACTCTTTTCCTTCTTCGCTCTCGAATTTTTGTTTTTTCCAATTTGGAATTTTGCGCGCGCGCGCGCTCGGGAATACACTCATCTCATCATCGCACCATCATCGGATAGAATCTAACATCGACGTCTTCTTCTCCTTCTTCTCTATCTTTGTCTCGTTATTTATCACTTTTAACATTCATCGGATCATCTTCAGGCGGCTGCGAAAGCGTCCAACGGTGTGAAACGCTCGTCGGCGTTTGATATCGCCGCTTCCATCGAAGTGGCGAAAAGAGAAAACGTGCCGCTCTCGGCGCACGGGAACAAACGCACGACGCGCTCGCAACTGAAACGACAAACGCAACAAATGAGCACTACGAACAACAATAATAACAATAATAATAACGTGTTGAGGAACTCCGAGAACGATTTGAACGTGAAAGCGAACACTTCTTCGAAGACTGCGAGAGTCAATAGTTCCACCTCAGCGGGCGAGGAGGAGGAACGAGGAGGCGCGAGAAAAACAAGGACGACGAATACGAATCTGAACGATAAATTTGAAGACGCGGTGGAAAGCCCGCAAGGCTCTTCGCAAGTGCATCCGAGAGAGAGCAGAGATGATGACGACGCATTTAGTGGGAAAACTATCGACGCGGCCGACCCTTGGGCGGTGCCGGAGACCGAATATGAGCACCATCGACAAAGAAATGCGTCCACATCCGATACGACGAAAAGAACGCATTCACCATCGGTTCGTTCCGCTGGTATTGCATCTGCGCAGCAAAGTTTACACTCGATGCACCAGGTTGAAAATATATCGCCGGCAAAGATACGGAACACGTGGTCGCCGAAAACGAAGACGACGCCGACGAAACAAACTTCCATCGCTGTGCCTCGACCAGTTTCACCATATGCGCACGTTAAAAACAAAGATGGTACGCATCATCACAATAAACAACACCAGCAACAAAACCGTCAATCGACGAAAGTCATCGTCAAAAAGCCACAGCACCACCAGACGATAAATCGAGAGAATATCTCAAACGAGAGTTATTTGGGACCATGGCGAGGCGAAGAAAGAGCTCGTTTATTCGCGTACGAGGCATGCTTACAGTCGTGTTTGGAAGGATCGCTCGGCACCCAAGCTGCGCAGTCTAAAGTAGACATGGCTGTTCGATTTCTTACGGACAGATGTCGCGAGCTTCGCGTTGGATTCGGTTTAGAAACCGTGTTGGTTGGGACGAGACCACAGAACGAGTATTTTCCTTCGCATCAACAAGCGTCGACGTCGAATGATAATATTAACGATTTAGGCGAACACAACGGAAGAAGTGGAGGTGCGAATGTAGCATCAAAAGCTGGTAACGATGTGAGTATGCTTGGCGGTGCTGGTGGTGCAAAATGGGCAGCTTTGAATATTGACGTTTTGGGTGTAGATATCACCGAGCGCGGTTTAAAAAAATATTCCAAAGGTTGGGATCCGCGGATGTCCATGAATACGAACGATCTCCGCGGCCGTAAAGTAAAGATACAAACAACCGGCGGTCCGGGAAGCGCGGATTCTGTCGCGGATTTCATGTTTGAGAATTTGCACGCGAACGGAGGCACCCCCGTGACGCAAAAGCCTTCGAACGAAGACGGGAATAAAAAGTTGAGAAGTTTCAACGAATCAATGTCGATGTCGAAAACGATCGATAAGAGCGGACCTTCTTCTTCCATGGTGTCCAAAATCAAGCGTTTGCCGCTCGGGCCTGGCGATGAAATGCTCGTCGTTGAAGTGTACGTTCGATCTGGTAAAACGGCTAGAGCGCAAGCTTCGCTTGAGGACGTGTGCGAGTGGTGCAGAGCGAACGGCGAAGTTGATTTACCGTTGTACGTAAACGCGACGGTCAAAGATAAAGAAAACGATGGCGCGATGAAAAATATCACGTACAATAAAGGGAGCATAAAATTGAGCGTGAACTTTGAGGTTGCGGTTGGCATCGGCGCGTCATCGGCGCCGCCGGGTTCTGATCCAGGTTTTTTTGGCAAGAATTCGAGTAAAAATGGCGTCCAATTATCCACGTCGGGTGCATACGACATCGCTTTAGCAGCTGCTTTGAGATCCTTACACTTTACGAGGAGACGTTTGCAGTTGCACGGACACTGGGCATGGCTACTGGAGGAGTTACGTTGCAACAATAACGTTTCCGAGTCCTACGCGAGTTTACGATACGTTCAGCACTTGTTAGCGGTTGCGACTCCAACGGCGGATTGCTTGTCTTTAATATGCCAGCACTTGAAGTTACCTCTGCGTAAAGAAGCTGAAGGTACCTTGTCTGGAATGGAATTACAAACTCTGAATGGGCACGTGAGAGGAGGCGTGTTGTCGCTCGTGTGCGTCTGCTTTCAAAATTACAAATCGTTGGACGAATCTGAGTTTCGAGGGATCGTGGATGCAAACTCAACTCCGCACGAAATTCCAGCACCTGCTCTGGATGTTTCATTGGAGTTGTTTAGAATGTTGAAGCGAAACGAGACGAACGACCAAGTATTTGAAATTTTGGCGAGCAACTTATCGAGCGCAGCGCGAACGTGTTACAAGAGGAATAAAGCAGTAATTTTAGGAGACGCGCAAATGCTCGCCATGCAAGATCCTGAGACGAACTCGACTTTATACCAGCTCATCGGTACGTTGTGCCAAAACATTTTGAAAGAGTTGGAAGTTGATCACGTCGTCCAAGACTCGTGCTTGATGCCGATTGGATTTTCCTTACCGTTAGTTTCTTCTGATATTTATTGTGCCGAATTGACATCCACGGTGTCGTACGCTTTGAAGAAAACGCCGCCGAACGCTCCGCCGACGAATGAAGTGCTCGGGTGCATTGATTACTGTTGTGAAGTCGAAAGCGCTTCGTTGCGAGAAGAAGGCGAATCACCGAGCGTTCCAGCAAGATTTGATACCAGAGGTTTGTTTCAATCGCACATCGATCGATGGATCGAATCCGCTCGATTACGCTTAGAAGCCGGATGCTCGAACGCGTTGAACAATAAAGGCATTTCAGAAGCTGCTATGGACGATATTTACGCCGAAATGCATCTCGCTTTGGAAGGTTTTGAGAAAATTGTGACGCGTTGGCCAGATATCGGTTTGCCTTTGGAGGGGATACTCGTCGGCGCGGAGCGGCTGGTGTTGCTTCGCATTTACGAAACGGTCGAGCACTTACAACTCGGTCGTGACTTTAGAGATGCGGTTTCTGAAACGACTGCTCAAATGAATGGCCACAAGAGAAACTCCACAAACTTTAAATCGAGCGCGCGAGGCGGCGTCAGCAAATTCAGTCACAATAACAACACAAAGATGGATAATTTCATGAGCATGGCGAAAGATGCAAAGCGCGCTTTGACGACGTTTGGAAAAGCCACGACGTCGGCAGCAAAGGTTGCAAAACGTACGGTGACGAAAACTACGCAAGATTTGAAACGATTCGCTACGTTTGAGCGTCAACCGCAAGGTTTGCCCTCCGAGCTCGCGGCGGCCTTGAGTGCCGTAAAAGCCATGGAAATGTTTCGTCCAGAGTTGTGTCAACGCCTCTCAAAGTGGGTTGAAGCTGGACACGGTTGCGACGAGGAGTTTGGCAGAAGAATGGTTGAAGTTCTCGGCGAGCTGAGAGCACAGTACGCGGGATACATGCGAAGAGCAGTTGCTGGTGTTGCCGCGAGCGGGCCGTCATTACGTTTGGCGTTGAGAGATGCGAGACCGGATGCGCACATTGACGCGGTATTAGACCCCGTTTTAAAATACGTGGATGACATCTCTTCGATGCTCGCCCGCGCTTTGTCGCACAGAAGAGCGTACGTAGGTGTTCTCAGAGGTTTGTGGGATTCCATGGGGAGTGAAGCGCTGTTATTTTACGAAGAGGATTTGAAGCAACGCTCGAGCTGGACTCGTCGCGTGCTTGCGGCTGGTGCAGTTGAACGCATCGGTGAAATATTTCGCAGCATGATTCGCAACCAGTTGGAACAAGAAGTCAAGGAGAAAGATTTAGAAGCGCCCGCTCCGATTGCAAAACTGAACGAGTTGAACTCCTCGAGTGCGAATGGAGGAAGCATAAACGTATATTAGCTTAATTATGAACATTTTTTATTAATTTCATCGTCGCCAAGTATTTATTCAATGTGTATTTCAATCTTTTCGTTTGATAAAATCTAACGTCGCCGCAGCTCTTTCGCTCAAAGTTGAAGAGGAGACGTTTGCGTCTTTGCTATTCGATCCATCTCTTTCATTCAACTGTCTTCTGAGCTTTTCTGCTTCGTTCTTTGCTTCCTCTAATTCGAATCGGAGGGCTATATCGTCCGCAACACGATCCCCGGTGTTACCTGTCGCGAACTGTTTCCTCTCTAACTTGTTATTCAACGCTCTCGCTTCCAAGCGTTCTTGAGCGCGCACCTGGTTCACGTGGTCCACCGTTTGTCTCACGTACACACCTATCCACAAAATGATAAACGCAAACGCAACGACAAAGTAGCCCGAATCGGGATTTCTATCCGCCACCGTTTTCAAGTGTCCGTGCACGTTCAAAACTTTGTGCAGCTTTCTCAATCGTTTCGTCTGTTCGCTCTCATCCTTCGCACCGTTTTGGATGTGTTTTAACAAGGCTGGATTTTCGTTCCTCACTGGGTTTTCTAAATCATCCGCGGATGGAACGATCGTCCCTTTACCCAACACGTTGTTCTTCTTCTGTTGCGCGGAAAGAGCTCCTCCTTGTTGTTCCGCCATCGCTTGTTCCATGCCGGCGAATTGTTTCAGCGTTCTCGCCGCTTCCCCTGCGCCACACAAAGAAGAGAAGAGCAGCACGCATAATACCATCGACGACGAGAGGAGAAGGAAGGAGAAAGAAGAGCGTTTTTTGCGCCTTGCCATCGTCGCTGCCGTTCTCATGATGATGATGATGTTTCTTTTTCTTTTCCCTTCTCTTCTTGTTGTTCTTGTTCTTGTTCTTCTGTTGTTGTTGAGAGGATCTTCTTCTTCTCGTGTAATCCGCAAAACACAGAAAGAGGTGTGCTGAAGAATGATGTTTTCTTCGAATCTTCTTCTTTCGTAAAAGTTGGTTCTGTGGTGAAAAAGAACGTCGTCACAAGAACACATCAAAATAATAATAATAATAATAATAAAGTATTATGCGGTCGTCGTGTGCTCATCATCATCACTCGTGCAGCAGCACGGTAGCATCATCTACATCTTCTTCATCTTCTCCTTCTTCGCGTGCCGCAAAATCGCACCTGACTGGAAGAAGAAGCCATCATCATCCTTCTCAAAGAAAGAGCATCACATCAGTTAAAATTTTCCAACAAGATAATGGACAGAAAACAATCGACGATGGGATGCCCACAAGAGACGAAGAACAGGAAGCGATTGAAGCGTTAGAGGCTATATTAGAAAAAGACAAGTTTAAAAAGTTGGTGTATGAACCGCAAGGGTATCTGTTACAAACTGTTCAGGAAGGTCAGAGTGGTGAACGAGTCACCATCGAGGTGGGACCGACGGCTGAGAAAAAAAGCCAGAGGAAATTTTTGTTCAAGAAAGTCTTAGCGACGGAGAGCTCCATCATAGCGTACGAAGCGTTGAGACCATTAGGGATTGTATTTGAGGTGGACACGTTTGGATTCTTACGAGTGGTCGATTTTAATCCCACGTCCAAAGCGTACCAACGCGACGCCGTCCAACGTTTACAACCGGCGACGTCGATGTCGCAATCGCCAGCCATCGGCGACGTGTTGAGAGGCTTCACCGCGGTATCCATTAAATACGGGCCGCGAGCGGCTTTACTCGGAGATCTATCTGGAACCAAACGGATGGTAGTCACCTACGGAGTGGATAATCAAACGAGCAGATCGATTTTCAAGGCGTTGGCGAGCGGTACGGTAGCAGACGGACCGATGACGTTAGTGTTGGAAAGAGCGAAGGATCCGAAAGAGAGGACAAACTGGAAGCCCGAAGAGATTCCGACGGAAAACGTACGAAGAGAGGCGGAAAAGAAACAAATATTCGTCGACGATGGATTCTCGACGGCAAATGCAACGTTTGCAGCGTTATCTTCCGCATTTATATTGCTCTTATTAGCCGGCTTTAGTTAAATAGAAAAGAGATTAGATTACTATGTTTTTGTATTTTGTACGATTTCTGCTGCTACTATGTAATTGTTTGTGTGTTGTGAGTTGTTCAAATGTTTATGTTATTAAAAAGTCATCGCTTGCGCTTCATTTCTGATGGTTTCAAACAACGCGGAAGATAAATACCTCTCACCAAAGGATGGAAACACGGTAGCAATTAATTTTCCAGCGTTTTCTTCTCTCCCGGCGAGCTGAATCGCCGCTAACGCGGCGGCGCCGGAGGAAATACCAACCATCAATCCCTCTTTCAAAGCTAAATCTTTTGCGCACTCAATGGCATCGTCCGAGGCGATTTGAATGACCTCGTCGATGATGTCAACATCGAGAACTCCCGGGATAAATCCGGCACCAATGCCTTGAATTTTATGCGGACCTGGAGAACCGCCGGACAGAACTGGAGATTCCGCCGGTTCCACCGCGACGATTTTTATGTTTGGATTTTTCGATTTCAAATAACGCCCGGTGCCGGTAATGGTCCCGCCAGTTCCGACGCCGCAGACTAAGATATCAATCTGACCAGCCGTATCTTCCCAAATCTCCGGACCAGTCGTCTCGAAGTGCACCTGCGGATTTGCCGGGTTCTCAAACTGTTGTAAAATAACTGAATCTTTGCTCTCTTTCGCAATCTCTTCCGCTTTCATCACCGCGCCTTTCATCCCTTTCGCCGGGTCTGTCAACACTAAGTTCGCCCCAAATGCCTTCAACAAGATTCTTCTCTCTAAAGACATCGACGCGGGCATGGTTAAAGTCAAATCGTACCCTTTCGCCGCGGCAATAAATGCCAAGCCGATGCCGGTGTTCCCCGACGTCGGTTCCACGAGTAAAGACTTCCCCGGCGATATCGCCCCTTCTCTTTCGGCGGAGTTTATCATCGCTAATCCAATTCTATCCTTCACCGAACAGCACGGTTCCATGATTTCCAATTTCGCCGCGACTTCTGCTTTCGTTCCTTCGGTTACTTTATTCAAATATACCATCGGCGTGCATCCGACCAACTGCGTGACTGAGTCTGCAATGTTCACTCGAGATTGCGCATTCGTCTGTTTATAATAATTACACGTTTGTTATTTTTATGTGAGCGTGTATGATGATGAATGAGAACAAAAGTTAGCGCGCGGACGCGATGATGGATGCTCGAGGACGTGCGCGCATACAACGACAGAGAGAAAGAAAGGGAAAGAAGAAAGAGTTGTCGTTCGTCGCGAGGAGAAGTCATTTGTTTTGATCGAAAATGAATTTGTTTTACTCATACTCGAGAAAAAGGGTAAATTGATGATGACGATGATGATGAATAAAACGTACCGTCACGTTGATGCTTTTCTTGCTCCTCTGCTTCGGTGACGCGCGATACTGCTTTTTGAGTAAAGATGGTGATGATGATGAAGAAGAAGTCGATGATGGTCGAGCAATCATCGATCGTGTTGTGGTAGTAGAAAACATATTTTTATTCTACTCGTAATGGAGACAATTCAGTTACGCATCAGCAACAAGAGGTTTTTTGTTGTTCCAAAAACCTTCCTTTCCTTCTTCCCGGGCTTTTTCGTCTCACCAATTTTTTGGTCTTTTTTGGTCCCCTGTCTGTCTTTTCAACTCCACAAAAACAACAAAAAACGCACACACCTCCAAAAGGCATGCAAAGATTTGCTGCGCTCAGAACTTCTACGGCGACTACTACTACTACTACTAAGGCTGTAAAAACATCATCCAGAAGAAGATATTTAAAATCATCTTCTGCTGCTGCTGCTTCTGCGAATACTTTTCAAACTCCTACGAGAAGAGTTTCTCTTCACTTTGCGCGAAGA
>Ga0181557_1000390_pt1 | contig 55661 bp, 55 predicted proteins | sample 011ome_23_FD_148632 | JGI IMG/M metagenome (GOLD analysis project Ga0181557, IMG submission 148632) | Coastal salt marsh microbial communities from the Groves Creek Marsh, Skidaway Island, Georgia - 011506CT metaG (spades assembly) | ecosystem: Environmental > Aquatic > Marine > Intertidal zone...
ATGTCCTTGCGCTTAAACTTTTTGGTGTTGGTTTCAACAATAGTGGCTGGCATGACTGTCTCCCCCGCTTACGCTGACGGTGTGATGAGGATGTTGCCGAACTTGTCGACGTTACCGGTATGCCCGGAGAGGATGACCGTGGTCGAATCCATCTCCAGCACAATGGCCGGACCCTCTATTTTGTTGCCGGCTTTCAACATATCCCGGCGATACAGACTCGCCTGCATGTCTTTGCCTTCCATAAAGACCTTCGAGGTACCAATCTTGGCTGCAGCCACCGGCGTCCGGCTACCCGAACCACTCAGCTGGCGCGCCTCGATCTCAGCGCTCTTGCCCTGGGCAACGGCGCGTAAATTGACGATCTCTTTGTCCGAATCCAGCGCGAAGGTAAAGAGCTGACGGTGCATCTCGTCAAAAGGATCACCAATGACCGACAAGCCCTTGGACTTCAGCTTCTTAAGATCAAAATCAACCGTGAGCTGCAGGCCCTGCCCCTGGTATCGGATATCGGCCTGATAAGTCACCGACCGATGCGCCTTGGGCACGCCTTCCTTCTCCAGCGTCTTCAGCGCCTTATTGGCGAGCTGCTGGTAAATCTTGGTGAGTTCCGACGTTGTCGTATTCGCGAAGCGTCGAATATAGGTGCGCGAAGCTTCATCGCGCACCCGGGTGGTCGCATCGCCATAGGCGCACAACACACCGGGGCCCGGCGGGATAATCACCGGCCAGCTATTCATCAGCTTGCCGAGCGCGTTCGCGTGCAGCGGGCCCGCGCCACCAAAGCCAATCAAGGCGAAGTCACGCGGATCATGCCCCTGCTCTACCGACACCAGACGCAATGCGCCGTACATGTTCTCGTTGACGATATCGATAATGCCCGCTGCCGCGCGCTTAACTGAAATCCCCAAGGCGTCAGCCACCGGCTTGATGGCCTTCTCAGCGAGGTCCCTGCGGATTTCCATATCACCGCCGAGGCGAACTTCGCTGGGCAGATAGCCCAGCACCACGTTGGCGTCGGTCACCGTGGGCAGCTCGCCGCCCTTGTTATAAGCGGCGGGGCCAGGCTCAGCACCTGCACTCTCTGGGCCCACGCGCAATGCGCCCGTGAGCTCGGGTACGTGGGCGATGGAGCCGCCGCCGGCACCCACCGTTCGCACATCGACCGAAGAAGCCCGCACGGTGACATCACCCACGGTGGTCTCTCGTCGAAGCTGCGCTTTACTGTCTTGCACCAGCGCCACATCGGTCGACGTGCCGCCCATATCAAAGGTCAGCAGATTGCCGAAACCTGCCTGCTTGGCTACCCACACCGCACCCGATACACCCCCCGCGGGGCCAGACATTAACAGGTTCACTGGCAGTGACTGCGCAATCTTGGCCGAGGCCATACCGCCGTCCGAGCGCAGGATGTGTAGCTTCACGTCCTTCATCTTGGCTTTGAGCTTGCGCTCGAGATTCTTCACGTAGGCTGCGACCTTGGGCCGCACGTAAGAGTTCGCCACTGTAGTAATTGTGCGCTCGTACTCCTGCATCTCGGGTACCACGTCGTAAGAGAGCGACACGGGAATACCGGGTAGCACCTGCTTGGCGATTTTCTCCACCTCCCTCTCGTGCGCGGGATTGGCGTAGGAGTTCACCAAAGACACAGTGAGCGCCTCGATGTTTTCATTTTTAAGCCGCTTGAGCTCTTTGGTCAGTGCCGCTTTATTCAGCTTGCGCACCACTTTGCCATCGGCGCCCATGCGCTCGTCTGCCTCAATAGTGCAGGCCAAGGGTGCAAGAGGTTCACTCTTGTTGTAGATCACCCAGCCACCGAGACCACCCGGCACATAGGAGCGGGCGATTTGCAGGACCTGCTTATAACCCTTGGTCGTTACCAGACCCACTTTGGCGCCCGTGCCGGTCAAGACGGTATTCGTTGCCACTGTGGTGCCGTGCATCACCTGCGAAATTTCGCTCGGATCAACGCCTGCGTTGTCGCAGACCTTGGCTACCCCGTTCATCACGCCAATCGATGAATCTGAAGGGGTGCTGGGGACCTTTGCGGTATGAATAGAACCGGATTTTTCGTCGACCAAAATTAGGTCTGTAAATGTGCCGCCGACGTCGACACCAAGACGATAAGGCATGCTGGCCTCCTCTTGTTAAGGATCTCGTGTGATCTCACTGCGATGTGCTCAGGGCCGGTTAGCGCCTCTAACCTCTGATGACGCTTGGGGAAATCCCTGCGCCAGAAACAATTGACCGGACATTTGCTACAATTTCGCGTCGGTGCCAACGATGCACCAATCCGGGTAGACGTGCAAGGTATGATCCCGCCCTGCCCCCACATTTTTTGGAGTCGACCATGATGAAGCCTCTCGCCGGTATCCGCGTGCTTGCCATAGAGCAATTTGGCGCAGGCCCATACGGTTCGATGTATCTCGCGGAATTGGGCGCCGAGGTGATCAAGATCGAGAACCGCGCCGCAGGGGGCGACCCTGCGCGGCAGTCAGGCTCGGTGCGCTTGGCCGAGGACGACAGCGCCTATTTTCAGGCTTTTAATCTGGCCAAGCGTAGCGTCACCTTGAACCTCAAAAGCGACGAAGGCCGCGCACTTTTTCACGAACTGGTGCGCACCAGTGACGTGGTCTGGAACAACCTCCGCGGCAGCCAGCCCAAGAAAATGGGCCTCGATTACGAAGCACTGCAGGTCGTCAAACCCGACATCATTTGCACGCATATTTCTGCCTACGGGCGCGACAACGACCGCGCGGATTGGCCGGGGTACGACTACCTGATGCAAGCCGAGTGCGGTTTTTTGTCGGTGACCGGTGAGCCAGGCACCCCACCCGCACGCTTTGGTTTGTCGATGATCGATTTCATGACCGGCGTCGTGGCGGCACTGGGCTGCGTGTCGGCATTGCTCGCCCGCGCCAATCAGGGCGGGCGCGATGTGGACATCAGTTTGTTCGATGTCGCGTTACACCAACTGACCTACCCCGGCACCTGGTACCTGAACCATGGCATCGAAACCGGTCGGGTCGCGCGCTCAGCGCACCCCTACAACACGCCGGTTCAGCTCTATAAAACTCAAGACGGCTGGATTTTTATCATGTGCATGACCGATAAATTCTGGCAGCTGTTGCTGGAGCGCACCGGGCACACCGAACTTGCAGAGGACGCACGTTTTAGCTCAATGGCCGCGCGAGCGGAAAACCGCGATGCGCTGACCCAGGTGCTCGATGAGATCTTTCAGGGAGAAGGCACCGACCACTGGTTCGCCTTGCTACAAACGTATATTCCCGTCGCGCCGGTCTATGACCTGCCCAGCGCACTGGACAATCCGTTTGTGACGTCAATTGGGATGATGCAAACGCTAGAGCATCGAGAGTTTGGGACCTACCGGGGGCTCAGCAATCCGATCAAGGTCGATAACCAGAGACTCTCCACTGACTGCGGCGCCGGCCTCGGGGCCGATAACGCCGCGATTCTGGGCGGCGAGTTAGGCATTGAGAACCTAGAGGATCTCGCGGCACGTGGGGTTATTTAAAAACGGCCTCGAAGGCAGGGCCGCAACGCGCGAGATCGCGGATCGCGTGAATCGGTGCGAGTGCGAGTAGGGCCACATAATAAGGCAAAAAGTGCGACCTCATGCCAGCCGGACAACGATGCCTGAAGCCCCGCGGCACCCCGGATCCTGCACTGGACAGAATACGGGGCCGAGATTGGAGGTTCAGTCGCTGACGGGGATATCCCCAACGGCGACGAACGGAGTCTCAGTGGCTGTCGAGAAATTCAAACAAGATTTTACAGAAAGCGATTTTTTCCTCTTTCCCCGCCACCACGTGGGCGACGTCTTCCATGGTGACGCCCACTGAGTTCCTGAGCCCCTCCTCGAGCGGTTTTGTCGTCCGCGGGCCGGTAATAATGTCCTCGCCCGCGTGAATCACCAAGGTCGGCGCTTCGATGTCACCGAGGTGGGGGCGGATATCGTGACCGCGACACGCCTGCACAAAGCGCAGGTGCGTTTGTATGCGACCCTCGAGCGCGCCCCACACTCCGCCGCTACCCAAGAGCTTTTCGCGATTGGCGTTGTAGTAATCGGGTTTAAAAGACAGCGACGCCACCATCGACTGGAAAGCATGGAACCCGGCATGCTCATGAATATCGCCGAACGCTTGCAGATGGTCTGACAGCATCGGATCGGCCCAGGTCCAGCAGCCCATATTGACCATACAACGCACAAGATCCGGCCGCTTGAGTGCCACCCACTGGCCGATACAGGCGCCAATGCCCACCAAGCCCACGAAATACACCGACTTCATATTGAGATGATCTAAAAGCCCGATGATGTCGTCGGCAAAGAGCTGCGTGGATGCAGTTACCGAGTAATCATCTGTCGATTCGCCGAGGCCGCGATAATCAATAATCACAGTTGAGTACTGGTCGGTCATACCCCGCGCTAGATAATGGCTTCGACCATGACAAAACGTATCCCACCCGCCTATATAGACCGCAGGGGGGCCGTCACCATGCACTTCGTAGTACATGTCGTGACCGTTAATCTGGGCAATAGGCATAGCGAACTCCTGTGGAACGATAAATTAGGGTAAATGAGGGTGCTCAGAGCGCGTTGATATGCGCCAGCACCTGCTGCAAGTCGACCACGTCGGCGTAGCGCCGACCCACGTCGCGCAAATTACTGGCGTGAGCCTCTTCGTCCTGATCACCACAGCAATCGGCCGGCACAATGGTTCTGAATCCCGCCGAGAAGCTGTCCACGATCGACGCACGCACGCAGCCCGAAGTCGTACAGCCGGTGATGATGGTCGTGTCGATGCAGTGTTTTACCAGCCAGGGTTTTAGCGGCGTCTCGTAAAAAATAGAGGGGGCGGTTTTAATAAATTGAAAAACGTAGTCGTCGTCGCGAATGCGGGGGTCTAGCTCGGTGCACGGGTGCCCGTGATAAAAACTGCCGTCAAACAGCGTGTCGATCTTCCAGTAGGTCATTTCATCCGGCCCACCCCAGGAGACCGCGCAGGAAGCAGCCGGAATGCCTTTGGCCTTGCAAGCAGCCAGCAAGGTGGCGGTGTTATCTACCGCGCGTTGCACATGATCGCTGCGCCCCAGAGGGTTACTGGCGTCGGTGAACCCTTTCTGGAAATCAACCATGACAAGCGCAGGCCGCTCGCCAAAACCGATGTCTCGTGAGCCATAGCCGGCCTGTGCAAATTTATCCATGGATGGTTTAAACCTCGCTGATGCCCGTCACGCGGGGTCAGACAATATGACTTAGAATGTACGAACATTTCAAGAAAAGCGATCTCGCCATGAGTCAACCGAGCTTTATCGATACGTTCAGCCAGCAGTTCTCCCTCGAGCCGGCCCGCACTGCGCTGCTGGTGATCGATATGCAAAACGCCACCGGCAACCGCGAGATGGGGCTTGGCAAACTACTCGCAGAACAAGGCAACGGCGCCTCTGCACAATATCGCTTTGATCGTATCGACCAGCTCCTGATCCCCAACATACAAAAGCTGATCAAGGGATTCCGTGACGCGGGCGCACACGTCATCTGGATAACTTATGGCGCTAACGCGGCGGATGCCAGCGACGCGCCGCCCCACATTGCACCGATCATCAAGGCCACCAACAACATCGCGGGTCAGCCCGAGCACGAGATCGTCGACGCGCTGAAACCCGGGCCGGGTGACCTAGTGCTCAACAAGACCACGCAGGGCGCATTCCGCTCCACTGCATTGGATAGCTCACTGCGAGCGCTGGGGGTCACCACCGTAGTTTCCACCGGGGTGTCAACCAATAACTGCGTGGCAATGACCTCGATGGAGGCCTGTGATCTGCAGTATCGCGTGGTGGTTGCCAGTGATGGTACGGGAACAGACAGTGACGAGATGCAGGAAGCGACTCTGACGATGTTGCGCCGGCTCTGGGCACGGGTGCTGAGCACCGATGAGATTCTTACTGAGTTGCAGGCAGGCGGACAAGGCTCCTGAGCACCGCGTTAAAACCCAGCCTCACAGGGACCGTGCTGGTCGCGTCGGGGGCCATACTGATCGCAGGGAAAGGCCTGTTCGCCAAAGCCCTGTATGGCATGGGGCTCACCTTTCACGATGTTGCGGCCATTCGTTCGGTACTGGCCGTGCCCGGCTTTGCATTGCTTGCGTGGCTCTATCGCGGGCGCAACACTCCCAGCGCTCAAGCAGGCCTGCAGCGCCGGGACGTCCTACTGGCGATCTTCGCCGGCGTGCTGTGCTATTACCTTGGCGCACTCGCTAATTTTTTTGCGCTAACGATTATCGATGCCAGCGTTGAGCGACCCCTCCTATTCGCCTATCCGATATTCGTGGTGCTGATCACCACCGCTATCGATCGCAAACCGCCCTCGGCCCGGGTCATCTTGGCGCTATTACTGACCTCGCTAGGCGTCATACTGGTCACCGACGCGCTCAATACCCGCCTCACAGATGCCGAGTGGTCCGGCATGGGCTGGATCCTTTTTTGCTCGATCAGTATCGCGATCTATTTTTTGATCAGCGGCGAGCTGACCCAGCGCCTGGGCAGCGGGCTGTTTACCTTCATCGCCATGACCGCTGCCGCCATTGGCTTCGCCGGGCACTATCAGGTCGTGCAGGGTTGGCAGAATATTGCGCTGAGCTCTACCGCATGGCTCACGTTGGGTGGACTCATCGTTTTTTCTACCGTCCTGCCGTTGTTTCTGATGGCGGAGGGAGTCCGCCGCGTGGGCGCCTCCCGCGCCTCACTCATCAGCACGCTGGGACCACCCGCCACGGCGGTCATGGCCTATGAACTGACCGGCGAGGTGCTCTCAGCGGGGCAGCTGATGGGGATCGCTTTGGTTCTCGTTGGGGTTTTGGCACTGGAGCTGGGACGGACCCGCACCGCCTGACCAACGATTAGCCCAGCGAGTTGGTAATCGCTGCAAATGTCCGTACAATTAACCCGTATCTTTTCCGGAGCCCTCCTGTGACCGCGATTCGCCCGCTAAGCCCATCCTTTGGCGCCGAAGTACTGGATTTTCAGCTATCCAGCACCCCCTCCAGTGAGGACGTAGCCAACATTCGCGCACTCTGGGCAGAACACAAGGTCTTGCTGTTCAGAAACCAGTCATTCGATGAGGCCGCGTTAGTGGGTTTCAGCCAACAATTCGGTGCACTGGAAATTCATGTGCGCGAAGAATATCTCTCTCCCGAGCACCCCGAAATCCTCTATGTGTCAAATATTGAGCGCGACGGTCGGCGTATCGGGATTCTGTCTGACAACGAGGTGGGTTGGCACTACGACCAGATCTACCTGCCCAAACCGGCGGTCGGTTCTTTGCTGATGGCTGACACGCTGCCACCGGAGGGCGGCAATACCGAGTTCGCGGACATGTGCGCGGCGTGGGACGCCCTCCCCGAAGAAACGCAACAGAAGCTTGAGGGATGCCTGGCCAATCAGTCATACGAGGCTTTTAACAAAGCCTACAGCGTACCCACCAATAACAAACAGAAGGCGCGCTCGTCGGACATTCATCACCCGCTTGTGAGAACGCATCCGGTCACGGGGCGCAAAGCGCTGTACCTCTGCCCCGGTATGACTACCGAGATTGTGGGATGGGACGCCGAAGACAGCGCGGAGATGCTCGAGTTCTTGTTCGACTGGACCACACGACCCGAGTTTGTGTACTCGCACGAGTGGCAACCGGGCGATGCGCTGATGTGGGACAACGCCTGCACCATGCATCGCCGCGACCCGTTCGACCCGCAACATCAGCGCCTGATGAAGCGCACCACCATTCTGCCCCCAGCGGAGTTGGCGGTACCGTGCTGACCGCAGTCGAAGCCCGGGCCGTCAGCCCGGGGCTGCCCCCCATCAGGGAAGGCCGTTGCGGCTATTCCTGACCCTGATCACTGATCTCTGGTGGCTGGCAACCCGTTGCACAGCACTGACCGGGCTGCTTTTGTCGATTAGGCGCACCGGAGGAGCCGGTTTCTGCGACGCCACGATCCAGCAATCGCTCAACCAGCGCGCGACGCTCCTCAATGGGGTAGCGACGGAAAATCTCGCGCTTCATCGCCTGAGGCGAACCGCCGCCATGCAAACTGATGACCGAATACCAACCGCCGGTCGAAGACGCCGAAATATCGCCAAGGAAACGGGCGACCTGCGCACGCTGGTCGTAGGGGATATCGGGTCGGCCCGCGAGTAGCGTTGCGAGATCACCGGATGTGGCGGGGTTGTGATCCTCATCAGGCCCAGGTAATGCCACGATCAAGCCCCCCGACACCTCGTGGGCGATACGGTGCATGTCATAAATCTGGGTTGCCAACAGCAACTTGCCCACGTTGGAAAAAACGGGTTCTGGCATCCACGAACCGCATGGGTCCTCAATGCCATACACCGACGCTGCGACGCCGCAGGCAAAAAAGCCTTCGACCAACTTGATGAGCTCCGCCATGCTGTCACGCAGGTGCGGCACCGATTCCATATCGAGCCCATTGGCTTCCGTCATCAGCGCACCGGCGCCAATGAGCAGGTCACCAAATCCGGCCCTCGCACCGATACAGCTGTGCCGATGGTGATTCGCATAAGACGTAACCAGGTGCTCGGTGTACTCACTCTCCCCGGCAAAAAACACCTGATCCCAGGGCACAAACACCTGATCGAAATGACACACCGCCACGCTCTGTCCGTACTTGGCGCTGAACGCAGCGTCGGCCTCGCCCGGACGACCCGCAGGTCGCGAAATCAGCGTAAGTCCCTTGGCATCAATGGGCACCGCACAACACACGGCAAAGTCGGCATCTTCTTTACGCATGGTCCGGCAAGGCATGACCAGTAGCTCGTGCATATAGGGTCCGCCCGTGACGATCGCCTTAACCCCGGAGATCACAATGCCCTCAGCATTGCGCTGGGTGATGTGGACGTAACTATCCGCCACGGCCTGATCGCCCGGTCGTTTACTGCGATCACCTTTGCCATCGGTCATGGCAACACCCAACGTGAGATCCTCATCCTGAATACGGTGCAGGTAAGAGAGAAAACGCTCGTGCTGCTCGCCGCCCGTTTCCTCTGACATCTGCCAGGTGGCTTGATAAATCGCATTCAGCGCATCATGGGTAAGATAGCGCTGGGCGCAGCCGCTTTCGCGACACAGTAGCCGCACCGCCTCAAGCTTGGAGAGTAGATCTTCTGAGTGGCGGTTGATGTGCAGCATCCGGTTTACGGTTTTTCCCGAAGTGCTTTGTTCCGCCAGCATCAAACCCCCATATTCGGGCTTTTGCGCAAAATCGTAGGTGACCCCTACGGCGCGAATGCCGGGCTGCAAACGAGGTTCGTCTGCTACCGACGCGATGCGATCACCGTCAACATATACTGTCGGGCTATAGCTACGCAGGCTTTCTGTGTATTCGGCTGCACTCATGATGCGGCCGCCGGCTTTCATTAACATCGGGCACTCCCTGGGCGATCAAGTCGCCTTGTTGGTCTCGGTCCGCAGCAGCGCCATCAGGCCTGTTACATCCTCGAGCTCATCCATGTGTTGCAGCGACTGCCATAGCGCCTCAGCCTGCTCACCGCTGATGGTTAATGTGCAGTTCGCCATAAACTTCTCGCATACCGATTCGGCGCTCAGCAGCTGGCCCGCCGCACCGCGATTGATCTCATCAAAGTGCTCCAGCACCCGACCGTCTGTGGTCGTAACGCGAACACCGCCAGAAAATACATCCGGGTAACGCGACCGCGCGTCATGCTCACAGTGGATACGTTGCGCAAGCGCAAGTACGTCACTATTGAGGCGTGCCTCGTCCTCAAGCTCTGCCAACCCAAACCGGCCCTCCGCCAAGGCGGTTGCAACCGCATAGGGGACGCTGAATTTCGCGTCGTATTCGCTTTGCGGCGCTCTCTTGCTCTCGATGGGATCCACCACCACCCCAAACTGCCGCTCGTGAAGTAGCACCGTCACCGACTCAATATCGTCAAGGGTAAGACCGTATTGCTGCCGCAGATGCAGCGCGGCGTCGACCGGAGCGTGGTTAAAGTGACAGATGGGATAGGGCTTGATAGCCACCGTACGTAATGCCCAGTCCTTGAATAACTGTGTCGAGAGGGTTTCTGTCTCTACTGACGTACCCGGCGCGTAGAGCGAATAAAAGCCGAACCGCCCACCATAGGCCTCCGCAGGCCCCTCAAAACCGCTAACACCGAGAGACGCCGCCTGCAGCGCCGCCGAAGCCGCCCAGCCCGGATGAAGCCGTTTGGTCCAACTGCCGTCGTCCAAGAACGCCATGCTACCGCTGCTCAAACTGAGAGCGACCCCCTGACTTCTGACCAGCGCTTGCTCGTCACCACCCAATAATCGGGCCGCGGCCACGGTGGCACCAAAAATGCCGACCACACCGGTGGGATGAAAGCCCACCTGCTGAAAGACTCCTCCCGCCTGAGCCCCCAGCAGCGCGTCAATTTCAATCGCTATCAGGGTTGCTAGTAACAAGCTGCGGCCATCCAATCGCTGGTGCTCGGCGAGCGCCAGCGCGGCGGGAAAGGCACTGGCTGAACAATGCACCACCGATGCCAGGTGCGTATCGTCATAATCGAGCCCATGAATCAGGAGACCATTTATCAGCGCCGCGTCGCGCAGCGCCACCCTGCGTTCCTGCCCGATAATGCTGGCGCTGCCCTCACTTCCTAACCTATCCAATGATTGCAACGAGGTTGACGCGAAATCGTAGTGCCTTGAGGCAAAAGCAATACCCACCGCGTCCGCGAGACACAGCTTGAGATAGCGCCAGATATCCTCGGGCACGTCACCAACCGAGAGCGCCACGGCGCGCTCGGCAATAGCGCGGCTCAGTGGCGCGACTTGCTGTTTTACGTGGGAGGGTTGCATGGTGCACTCCGGAAATGTCCGGACATGATACACAAAGCCGGCCCCGATGCCGACTTAGCAACGCCTGTCGGCTAGGCTCAGGTCGGTGTCTGCCTCAATAAGCCGGTATTAGCGCAAATCCGCGTGGCTTGGGCACCCCAGCTATGCCTTGGCGTGATCAGTCCTGCGACAACCTATCGGCCAGGGCGAGAATCCGCTGGCTTTTATAGACGATTGGATAATCGATGAAATAACCGTCGAGCTGAATAGATGCTGACCCCGCCGCTTCGGCCGCCTCAAAGGCAGCGACGACGGCGCGAGCATGGGCGATTTCAGCTTCGGATGGAGAAAAAACTTGGTGCGTCAGCGGCACTTGGCTGGGGTGAATGCACAATTTGCCACCAAAGCCAAACTGCTTGCCGTGCCCTGCTGACTGCAGAAAACGCGCATCGTCGCGAATCTGTAACACCACAGTATCGATGGGTGGCTCGAGATCACCCAAGCGCGAAGCGTGCGACAGCCGGGCGCGGGCATAGGCCAACACCGTTTCATCTGCGTGCCACTCATAATTGAGATCCAGCGTGTAATCGCCGCCGCCAAAGGCCAGTCTGCGGATGCGGCTATCCGCCGTGGCGATAGCTTTTGCCGATTCAACGCCGGCTGCAGTCTCGATAATCGGCATGAGATCCAGTTGCCCCACCGGCAGTCCCTGAGCTGCCTCTGCCGCTGCCAACCAGTGCTCGAGTCGGTCAAGGCACGCACGGGACTCCACCTTGGGAAGCACGACGCCGTCTAGCCAAGGCCCCACCGTCGCTTTGAGGTCATCCTCACAGTAAGGCGTATCGACGCTGTTCACGCGCACATAATGTTTGGCGCCACTGTTGGGGCGCGCACTGAACGCGTCCACCACGCACTGCCGCGCCGCAGCCTTCTCACTGATGGCGACCGCATCCTCCAGATCGAGAATGACAGCGTCGGCACCAATCTCAAATACCTTCTCGACGCGTCGCGGGTGGTTCGCAGGCGTAAACAAAAAGCTGCGCAACGGGGTGGCATTGGCGTCGGTCAATTTAATTACTCCAGGACCAGTGGTCGGCTGTCTGCCAACCCCGGGTAAACTCAAAGGTATAGCTGAAATTACTGGCGGGGTGTTCGGAAATGGACACTTCAAACACACGCCCCCCGTTACCCCGATAAGAACGCGAGACACTCAAGGACGACGACCCGGGCTCAACGCCCAGCACACTGGCTTTCTGCTCACTTATCGTTCCGGCGGTGACCCTGACAGAGATTTTCTCGATAGATTCCTTGAAGGTCTCAGCGATCATTTCGTACACCGGACGCGAGCTACCCCCAAGGCGCTGAGCGATCGACCCGTACTCGGGAATCACATAGACATCTGCCCAACAGATGGGTAACCGATCGCCCTCTAGCGTACGCAAGCCCGAGATCCGCACCCACTCCTCACCCACCGCACAGTTGAGATCCAGCGCCAACGCTCTATCAGCAAACACGCGCTGATCCGACAAGAGTCGAAACTGACTGCTATCGGGGTAACTGAACAACTCAGAAGGCGATTTCACCGTCTGAACGAAAGCGGGGTTTGCATCGGTAGAGATAACCAGCGTACCCCGGCCGCGCTGCCGTTTTACCAGTCCCATATCCTCGAGCACCCGCAGCGCTTCCCGGATCGTGTGCCGACTCGCTTGGTAGCGATTGATTAAATCCAGCTCTCCGGGCAGAAAGCTTCCTACCGGAAACTTACCCCCGCGAATACCATCAAGCAGCGTGTCAGAGATTTGCCGGTACAGAGGGACGCGAGTGGCGGCCTCATCACCACGGCCTTTGCCATTTGATTTCCCGTTGACGTGCTTTGGCGCGCTTTTTGGGACGCCATTTTTTCTCGGTTCAGCTTGCATCAGCGCCGCCAACCCCCCAGACTTTAATTGTCCAGACATTTTAGATGGATCTCGGTAAGCCACAACCCATTCTGTCTCGTTTAGGTACCTGATCATGGCAAAAACCAGCGCTCGGGCGCGCTACGCGCATCAAAAAGGCCGTCATTTCGAGGACTTTACCGTGGGAGACGTCTATCACCACCTGCCGGGCAGGACCATCTCACAGCACGACAACGCCTGGTTCACCCTGCTCACCATGAACACCCACCCGCTGCACTTCGACGAAGAATACGCAGCAGAAACCGAGTTCGGCCGCCCGCTGGTAGCAAGTCCGCTCACGGTTGCCATTATTGTGGGCATGAGCGTGTCGGATGTGAGCGAGGCTGCCATTGCCAATCTGGGCTGGAAAGAAATCAAGCTACCCGCGCCGGTATTTCCGGGCGATACGCTGTATGCCAATACCGAAGTGCTCGACAAACGCGAATCCAAATCGCGACCCAATGCGGGCATTGTGAGCGTGCTCACTCGCGGCATTAACCAAGATGACATCGAGGTGTGCGTGTTCGAGCGTCAGATACTGGTGCCCAAGCGCAACGCCTAATTCACAGATTGCAGGAGACCCTCCATGAGTCACGACGCTTCCGTCGAAAAACAAATGCTTGCCACCATCGACAAGTGGGTAGAGCAAGAACTCCGCCCGATCGCGCGGGAGCACGATCAGGCAGACGAATACCCGGCAGATCTAGTCGAGCAAATGAAGGAGATGGGACTCTTTGGGGCGACGATCTCGGAGGCTTACGGCGGTCTCGGACTGAGCGCATCGACCTACGCTCGCATTGTCTCGCGCATCTGCGAAGTCTGGATGGCACCCTCTGGCATTTTTAACTCGCACCTGATCATGGCTAGCTGTGTAGAGCGCGCCGGGACCGAGGCGCAAAAAGAGCGTTTTCTGCCAAAGTTTGCTACCGGCGAACTCCGAGGTGGCATTGGTCTGACCGAACCTGACGCCGGATCAGACCTGCAGGGGATTCGACTGGTTGCGAAGAAAGACGGTAGCGACTACATCCTCAACGGCACAAAAACGTGGATCTCGAACGGCATCAAAGGCAATTGCCTGGCGGTGCTGACCAAAACCGACCCCACGGCATCTCCAGCCCATCGCGGCATGAGTCTATTCATCTGCGAGAAAGGCGAGGGCTTTAGCGTTGGCAAGAAGCTAAAGAAATTGGGTTACCGATCTATTGATAGCGCCGAGCTCATCTTCGAAGACTTCCGGGTGTCTGCTGACAATCTGGTGGGCGGTGAAGAAGGCAAAGGTTTTCAGCAGGTGGCGGGCGGGCTCGAACTGGGTCGCATCAACATCGCAGCACGCGGTGCCGGCATGGCCAAGGGCGCCACCAATATGGCGCTCAACTACGCCATGGAGCGAAAGACCTTTGGCAAAACCATCGCTGAGCATCAAGCCATTCAGTTGAAGCTTGCCGAGATGTCGACTCGAGCCGCTGCCGCCGAGCTACTGGTGCATCAGGCCGCGGATAAGTATGACCGACATGAGCGCTGTGATCTCGAAGCCGGTCAGGCCAAATTTTTTGCCTCCGAAGCCGCAGTGCAGAACAGCCTCGATGCGATGCGGGTTTTTGGCGGTTACAGCTATTCACCGGAGTACGAGATCGAACGCTTTTACCGTGACGCACCGCTCCTGTGTATTGGTGAGGGCACCAACGAAATCCAGCGTATGATTATCGCCAAGCAAATGGTCGCTCGAGCGAGCTGATAGACGTCAGTCGAGGACCGTCATAAAGTCCCGCGCGTCTTGTCGTGGGGTACGGTAAGTGTTGATCAGTGCATCCGGGTCGGCATAGCCCAATGACATGCCGCATACCAGCATTTGCTCATCTGGCGCACCGAGCAAGGGCATGACGCTATCGTGATAGGGGCAAAACGCCGCTTGCGCACAACTCTCAAGCCCATTCTCCCGGGCCGCCAACATAAACGATTGCAGAAACATCCCGTAGTCGAGCCAGCTACCCTGCTCCATGTCACGATCAATGGTAAAAAAGAGACCCACCGGCGCACCAAAAAACTGATAGTTCTGCACGCGGTAGCCTTGCACTGAGGCGACATCATGTCGATCTACCCCGAGCAGGCCGTAAAGACCAAAGCCGGTCTGCCGACGCCGACCGATATAGGGTTCGCGCCAGGCCCGCGGGTAATAGTGATATTCGTAGGCACCATCATCCCCATTGAGGAAGCGCGCCGAGCAGGCTTGAGTAATCGCCGCCTTGCGTTCGCCGCGCACGACATAAACATGCCAGGGCTGAATATTGGAGCCAGACGGCGCACGCGCCGCGACATTCAATAAGGATGCAACCTGCTCGTCGGAGACGGTCTTGTCACTGAGGAATGCCCGGATACTTTGCCGGCCGGTAATGGCATCGGATACCCGCACATTAAAGGCTCACGCGCACTGCTTGGCGAGCCAGGTATGCGCCCGGCCGCCCTGAGGCGCTCCAATCATCTCGCTGAGGAGTGCCACGGCGTCCAAGAGCTTGGGCATATCAACGCCCGTCTCATAGCCCATCGACTCGCATAACATGACCACATCCTCCGTGGCGACGTTGCCTTTCGCACCGGGCGCAAAGGGACATCCGCCCAGGCCACCGGCCGATGAATCAAACTGTCTTACCCCCGCCAGTAGGGCGGCATAAACATTGGCGAGCCCCATGGCACGGGTGTCATGGAAGTGGCAACCGAGGTGATCAGGACCATAACGGTCGACCAGTTGGGTCATCATGGATTGCACGGCTGCGGGGTTAGCGGCGCCTATGGTATCTGCGATCACTAACCGTGCGGGCTGATGCTGCATAAGACGCTCAACCTGCTCGAGCACCAGTGCTTCCGCCACCGCGCCCTCATAGGGGCACTCAAAGGCCGTCGCGAGATAAACATGGATCGCCACGCCTTCGGCGGCCGCCCGATCGAGGATCTCCTCGCCCATCACAAAAGTGTCCTCGAGGCCTTTGCGGATATTGTTTTGATTCATTTGCTCGGTCGCGGCGAGCGCAATGGCATGGCTGGTGATACCCGCGCGCACCGCGAGCTCGTAGCCCTTCATATTGGGCACCAGCGCACTGTACGCCACTGATGCGGGCGGTAAATTCGCGGCGATCTCGTCGGTACCTGCCATCTGCGGCACCGCCTTTGGCGAGACGAACGAACCGATCTCAAGTTCGGGCACACCGGTCTGTGCCAAGGCTCCAAGCAGGGCAATACGCTGCTCCACCGTTAAGTGTTTGGGTTGCGCCTGCAGTCCGTCGCGGGCCGCGACTTCCTTGATGATAACTCTCTCGCTCATAATGCTCTCCCTGCGGCGCGCCAGTATGATCCAGCTGCGCCCGCAAACCAATAGTGTGGTCGACCCCATTGACGCGCCGATTCTAACCCCGATTCTGCCAATCTGTACGAAATCGATCGGATCACGCATGATGCGCTCCTGAGCGAACACAGACTCCGGGAGACGCCCCTCATGTCGGAACGAAAAGCGCTACAACGAGTCGACGCCGGCATGGGTAACAAGCCGGCATTGATTGTGGTCGATGTCGTTAAAGGATTTACCGACCCCGCCTGCCCGCTTGGTGCAGAAGCCGAAGAGGTTGTCGCCGCCAACGCCGCATTAATGGATGCCTTTCACGAAGCGGGCTTGCCTGTGGTGCTGACGACGGTCATCTATCGAAGCGACGACGAAGCGACGGTTTTTCGCGCGCGGGTGCCAGCCCTTAACCTGCTCACGCCCGACTCCGAGTGGGTGAAATTTGATCCGAGGCTGCCACTTCAAGACACCGATTTGCAGTTAGAGAAGCGCCATGCGAGTAGCTTTCATGGCACCAACCTCGACGAATGGCTCAAAGCGCGGAGCGTGGATTCGGTGGTAGTGACGGGACTCACTACCAGTGGTTGTGTGCGTGCGACCGCTGTGGATGGCCTACAGAACAACTACAAAGTGCTCGTGCCCCGGGAGGCTTGCGGCGACCGTGACCCGGAAGCCCATAACGCCAACCTCTATGACATGAATGCCAAATACGCCGATGTCGTGTCGCTGGAGACGGTGCTGAACTTACTCCCCCGATGAACCCGCTTGCTGCGCGGCGAATGCCGCCTGCTGCTCGGGTGTTGCCTCAAGCTGGTAGCGCATTTTCCACTCGTCATAGGGCATACCGTAGATAATCTCGCGCGCCGCGTCCTTATCTAGCTCAACCCCGGCCTCACTCGAGGCTTGGGCATACCACTTGGACAAACAATTACGACAAAATCCCGCCAGATTCATCAAATCAATATTCTGCACGTCTTTACGACTATCCAAGTGCTGTACCAACCGGCGAAAAACCGCCGCTTCGATAGCCTCCTGACCCCCGCCTTGGGGACTATGTTTTGGGAAATCTTCAGTCATCGCTCGTCTCCTAGGGTCATTGGTTTATAGACTGCGTCTCTGGGGGATTTGTGGTTGCGGTCTCTACCGCCAGAAGTTCAGTGATGACCGCGCCCTGGCCGGGGTAGCGCCACTCGGCGTCGGTAACGCGCTCCGGCCGCCACCATCCGACCTCTTTTATTTCTGCGGGCCGCAGAATGCGGGGTGCTGCGTCGGGATCGGCGTGGCACCGGAACAAATGAAATCCATTATCAAATACGGTGGCCAACTGCCCCGCGACCACCGTCAACCCGGCCTCCTCGAATACCTCTCGCTCGGCACCACAGTGCGCGCTTTCATCGCGCGCAACACTCCCACCGGGCAGTGCCAGCTTGCCGCGCCAGTCCCTCACCAACAATGTACCAGCCTGGCTCTGTACCAAGCAGCCCGCACTGACAGCTGCAATAAACCGGCTCTCATCAGAGCAAGGTGGCGCACTCTCTCCGCAGCCGACGAGGCAGAGCAAAAACCCCACGGCCACACTAGGATTCATACACCCATTCAACCGCCTCGTTACCCACCGCCACACGAAGCTCATCCAACAAGGCATCGCTTGGATGAACCTGCCACGCCCCGCCGAGACGAATAGCCACAGATCCCTTCGGCTGCACGTACTCCATCACCACGGGGCACTGGCCACCCACTGCAGGACGCAGGGTATTCGCCAGCAGCTTACTAAAGGCCTCATCAACCCGATGGCTAGGCACCCTCAAGCGCAGCTGGGACACCCTCGCCTTTCTGGCTTCCTCCAGAGAGCGCGCGGTTTTGGTCCTCATAGCCAAACCCCCATTGAAGTCATCGACTTGCAGGCGCCCCTCGAGCAACACAATACGATCTTTTTGCAAGAGATCACGGTGCTCGGTAAACACATCGTTGTATACCGTGGCCTCAATCTGTCCTGACCCATCGTCCAGCGTGAGCACCGCCATCGGACCCCGCTGGGTTTTGATCGTTCTGATATCAAGTATTAATCCGGCGACCACTGCCTGGTTATTGGCCTGAAGCTCACGGATACGCCGGGGGGCAAATTTTCTTACTTCTGCCTCATAAGCCTCCATCGGGTGGCCACTCAGAAAACTACCCAGACTCTCTTTTTCCGCGTTTAAGACCTCGGTGAGCGTCCACGGTCGGGAATGCCGATATTCTCGATACGGGTCATCTGCCGACTCACCCGCTGCGATCACCTCGCCAAACAGATCCTGCATACCCGCCGCAGTATTATTCGCCACCTGCTCGGCAGCGCGAATCGCGTCGTCGAGAGAGGCGAGCAAAATCCAACGCTCGACGCCCAGTTCATCCAGGGCCCCACTCTTAATCAGCGCCTCAAGCGCTCGACGATTTACTTTTCGCGGATCGGTCCGCGCGCAGAGATCAAACAAGCTGGTAAATGACCCGTTCTCTCGAGCGGCGATAATATTGCTGATGGGGCCCGCACCCAGCCCTTTGATGGCGCCGAGACCGTAGCGAATTTGCCCCTCGGGGGTCACGGAAAACGCATACAAACCCTCCTGTATTGAGGGAGGCAAAACTTGCAGGCCCATGCGGCGGGCTTCATCACGGAAAGTAAGCAGTTTGTCGGTGTTATCGATATCCGAGCTCATCACCGCCGCCATAAACTCCGCGGGGTGGTGTGTCTTCAGCCAGGCAGTCTGGTAGGAGACCAGCGCATAAGCCGCAGAGTGTGATTTGTTAAATCCGTAACCGGCGAACTTTTCAACGAGGTCGAAGATTTTCATGGCCAGTGTGGGGTCAATGCCCTTCTTGGCTGCGCCTTCCTCAAAAACGCTGCGCTGCTGGGCCATCTCCTCTGGCTTCTTCTTGCCCATGGCGCGACGCAGTAGATCGGCACCCCCTAGGGTATATCCCGCCAGCACCTGGGCAATCTGCATGACCTGTTCCTGGTACAAAATAATGCCGTAGGTGGGCTCGAGAATGGGTTTTAGCCATTCGTGCTGATACTGCGCATCCGGAAAAGCGATGGGCTCACGACCGTGCTTGCGGTTAATAAAGTTTTCGACCATACCCGATTGCAGGGGGCCCGGTCTGAACAGTGCAACCAGCGCGATGATGTCTTCAAAACAGTCCGGCCGCAGATTCTTGATCAGCTCTTTCATTCCCCGACTCTCGAGCTGAAATACGGCTGTGGTATCACCCGCCTGTAGCAAGCGGAAAACCTCGGGATCGTCCAGAGGAATGCAATCTATGTCCAGAGGCGTCGGGCCATAAGAATCCACCATCTCAATCGCCCACTGGATAATGGTCAGGGTTCTCAAACCCAGGAAATCAAACTTGACGAGGCCTGCCTCCTCCACATCATTCTTGTCGTACTGGGTGACCAGACCGCCGCCTTCCTCATCGCAATACACGGGAGAAAAATCGGTCAGTTCGGAGGGCGCGATCACCACACCCCCCGCATGTTTACCCGCGTTCCGCGTCAAGCCCTCGAGCTGCACAGCCATATCCCAAATTTCCTGAGCTGAGCTGTCATCCTCGAGTAATTGCACCAGCTGCTCTTCCTGCTCTAGCGCCTTGGCCAGCGTCATGCCAACTTCGAAGGGGATCAGCTTAGACATCCGGTCCGCCAATCCGTAGGGCTTACCCTGCACCCTCGCAACATCGCGCACGACCGCTTTAGCCGCCATAGTGCCAAAGGTAATAATTTGCGACACCGCCTGGCGACCATAGGTCTGCGCCACATACTCGATGACCTCGTCTCGACGCTCCATACAGAAATCTACGTCAAAGTCTGGCATCGACACCCGATCGGGATTCAGGAACCGCTCAAAAAGGAGGTCGTAAGCGATCGGGTCGAGGTCTGTTATACCCAGGACGTACGCCACCAGCGATCCCGCACCCGAGCCTCGGCCGGGGCCCACTGGGATTTCGTGCTCCTTCGCCCAACGGATGAAGTCCATCACCACCAAGAAGTAGCCGGGAAACCCCATTTGATTAATGGTCGCGAGTTCAAAATCGAGTCTTTCTCTGTAGGGTTTCAGTTCCGCTGGCGTCCACTGGGGGAACCGTCGGAGCAAACCCTCGTGGGAGAGCCGACTGAGGAACTGTTCTATGGTTTCACCCTCTGGGACGGGAAAATTCGGTAAAAAAGGTTGTCCCAGCGTCATCGACACGGAACAACGCCGTGCTATTTCAATGGTGTTTTCAATGGCCTCTGGAATGTCTTCGAACAGCGAAATCATCTCCTCGGCAGAGCGCAAATATTGCTGATCCGAGTAGGCGCGAAGCCGCCTGGGGTCATCCAGCGTGCGGCCATCCCCGATACAAACCCGGGCCTCATGGGCCTCGAACTCCGCCGCCTGCATAAAGCGCACGTCGTTGGTGGCCACTACAGGGCAGCTGCAGTCCCCCGCCAGTGCCACAACCGCGTGTAGGTAGTCCTCTTCGTCCTCGCGGCCGGTGCGCTGGATTTCAAGATAAAACCGGTCTGGAAACCATTCGCACCAGCGCCCGAGTGCTGCGCGGGCATCACTCTCCCGCCCGTGCAACAGAGCCTGGCCAATATCACCTTGGCGGCCGCCGGATAGCGCAATGAGCCCCTCGGCATGATCGCGAACCCACTCGAGCCGTACCCTGGGTCGCCCCAAATGCTGGCCCTGCTGGTAAGCGCGTGACAGCAGCAACATCAGGTTTTGATAGCCCTTATCGTTCTGGGCGAGCAAACAAAGCTCGTGGTGTCGATCGTCGTCAATAGGGTCAACGACGTGCAAATCGGCGCCAATGATTAACTTGATGCCGAGTTCCGAAGCCGCCTTATAGGCCTTCACCAGGCCGAAGAAATTGTGGTGATCTGTGATCGCAACCGCTGGCATCCCCAACTCAGCAACCCGTGCCATCATCGGCTTGATTCGCAACAGCCCATCGATGAGTGAATATTCGGTATGCAGTCGGAGGTGAACGAAAGTGCTCATGGGGTCACGCTATCCCACCTCGGGGTCCGCCAGCAAGCGCTTCACGGGGGCGAAGCTGCGGCGATGGATAGGTGACACCCCCAATGCCTTCAGAGCGGTCAGGTGCGCCTTGGTAGGATATCCCTTGTGAGCCGCAAGGCCGTAGCCCGGGTAACGGCGGTCAAGCGCAACCATTTCCTGATCACGCGCGACTTTGGCGAGAATCGACGCGGCGCTGATGGCGGGTTCCGTCAAATCCCCTTTGACGATTGCCCGAGCCTCATAAGGCCATCGCGGTAACCGATTTCCATCCACCAGCACCAATGTGGGTTGGATCGATAGCCCCTCCACCGCACGCCGCATCGCTAATAGTGACGCCTGCAGGATATTAAGTTCATCAATCTCTGCAACCGTACTTCGTCCTAGCGCCCAGGATCTCGCTTCCCGCCGAATAATCTCTGAGAGTGCGAGACGTTTTGCTTCTGATAGCGCCTTTGAATCTGTCAGGCCTGTTAGTGGATAGTCAGGTAGTACCACCGCTGCAGCAACGACATCCCCCGCCAGCGGACCCCTTCCCACCTCATCTACGCCCGCGATCACGTGACCTGCAGTGTGCTCAAAAAGATCCGACGTCTGCTTCACGCGGCGATCATAGACTGCAATGCCGCCATGGTACGTTCAGCGAAATGACCACCGATCTGCTCCGCGAGCAGTTCGAACGTGTTGACCTGCTGCTTTGCCTCTGTTTCCAGAACACGCATCATGGAATTAGCGAGTTTTTCCGCAGTCGCCTCGTGCTGCAGATGCTCGGGAACCACAGCGCGCCCGGCTAAAATATTGGGCAGACCAACATGGGGCGTTTGGACCATCCGCGAGAGGATGGCCCAGGAGACAGGTGCCATGCGATACGCAATGACCATCGGTTTGCGCATCAGCATAGCCTCAAGCGTTGCCGTCCCTGAGGCTAATAACACGGCATCACTGGCCGCCATTGCGGCTCTGCCGCTGCCACTGACCACCTTCACATTGAGCGCATACCCACGCAGTATCTCGCGAATCTGCCCTTCACGGTGGACATTGGCCGCAGGAATGACAAAAGACAGGCTGGCATCGCGCTGCTGCAACTGATGCATGCTCTCTGCGAACACGGGCATCAGGTGACGCACCTCGGCCTCCCGGCTCCCGGGAAGCACCGCCACCAGGTTTTTATTGACGGGGAGTTCGAACTCAGCCCGGAGCTGTTCGGCGGGCGGAAGGTGCTTCAAGTCATCGATCAGCGGATGCCCCACACACACTGCATCAATGCCCGCCTGTTCATAAACGGCGACTTCGAAGGGCAGCAAGCAGAGCATTTTGTCGACCGATTCACGGATCCCTTTTATACGGCCGCGACGCCAAGCCCACACTGAGGGACTCACCAGATGAGCGGTGGTAATCCCCCGTTCGCGCAATCGCCGCTCTACGGTCAGGTTAAAATCGGGACTATCGACCCCCACAAATAAATCGGGCGCCCAACTCAACTGCTCAGCGAGGAGCGTCCTTCGGATTTTGAGGAGTTCAGGCAACCGCTTCAGGGGCTCAATCAAACCCATCACGGACAGCCGGTCCATGGGGTGGCTGGAGACAAAGCCGGCAGCTTGCATCTCGCTACCACCGATGCCCCTGGCATCAATATCGGGACAGCTGCCTCGCCAAGCTCTCAGTACCGCACCGGCCAGAATATCGCCCGACGCTTCTCCCGCGCACATGCCCAGACGCAGTGTCGCATCGGTCACTACCGGACAATGCCTCGCTGCGACTGTCTCAGGGAGTCGATGAGCATTTGAATGCTGGGGGTGTCTTCCACCATCAACTGAAGTCGGTCAAGGGCAACTTCCAGCGTCAATCCCTGGCGGTATACGATTTTGAATGCGCGACGGAGTGCTGCAATTTCGCTGGCATCAAAACCCCTCCTACGCAGGCCTTCCGTATTAATGGTTTTGGCCACTGCCGGACTGCCGGCAACCGTCACGAAAGCGGGGACATCTTTGCCGATTGAGGTGCCCATCCCGCTGAAACTGTGGGCCCCTATTTTGCAAAACTGATGTACCAGGGTGTAACCCGAGAGAATCGCCCAATCCCCCACTTCGACATGTCCAGCCAGCGCCGTGTTGTTCACAAGAATCGTGTCGTTACCCACAATGCTGTCGTGCCCCACATGAACGTAGGCCATAATGAGATTGCGGTCACCGATTTGAGTCAACGATCGGTCCTGAACGGTGCCGCGATGAATCGTCACATTTTCGCGGATGATATTGTCGTCTCCGATACACAACTCGGTGGGCTCATCCCGATATTTAAGATCGGGCGTGGCCTCGCCTACCGTCGAAAACTGATAAATGTGATTACGCGCACCGATTCGGGTGGGGCCCTTGATAACAACATGGGACTCGATCACCGAGCCTTCCCCTATTTCGACATGAGGTCCGATCAGCGTCCAGGGACCAACCCGCACGGAGTCATGAAGACGGGCACTGGGGTCGATGATGGCGGTGTTGTGAATCACGCTTCACCGATTCGCGCACAAAATAGTGCCCGCGGCGGCCAGCTCATCACCCACGCGCGCCTCTACTTCGAACTTCCAAATACCGCGCCGCTCACTCAGGATCTTTGCGTAAAGCATAACTTGATCTCCGGGCACACACGGGCGCTTAAAACGGAGGTCGTCGGCGCCGACAAAGTAATAAATGGAACCGTCGGCGGGGGTTTTATCCATGGTGACAAACCCTAGGATACCCGCTGCCTGCGCCATGGCCTCAAGCAACAAAACACCGGGGAAAACTGGCATCCCAGGAAAATGGCCATCGAAAAATGGCTCATTAATAGTAAGATTTTTGTAGGCTTCTATCCGCTCGCCCGGCGTCACCGATACGACACGATCCACCAACAAAAACGGATAGCGGTGCGGCAGGCGCCGTCTTATCTCCTCAATATCGAGTGTCACGCGCCCTCTCCATCCTTTTTATCCAGTCCTGCTAATTTTTCCAGCTCTGCGATCCGTCGCGCCATTTGGTCTAGCTGGGTAAATCGCGAGGCGCTACGCAACCAGGCTCGCAAAGGCTGGATCGGGGTGCCCGAGGAATAGTGACCCGCCTCGGTGACCGAGCTCGCCACTCTCCCTTGCCCACCAATATGGACGTCATCTGCAATCGTGAGATGTCCCGCCATACCGACCTGTCCCGCGATGATGCATCGTGCACCAATACGCGTGCTCCCCGAGATCCCAGCCTGCGCGGCAATGGCAGTTCGACTCCCGACACGAGCGCCGTGGCCGATTTGAACCAGATTATCGATGATCGCACCATCTTCTACCACGGTGTCTTCCAGCGCACCGCGGTCTATCGTGGTATTCGCGCCGATCTGCACGTCATCACCCAGCACCACTCCGGCCAGTTGCTCTATCTTGATCCAGCCGTTGGGCCCGGGAGCAAAACCAAAGCCATCGGCACCGATCGTCGCGTTTGGATGGACCGTGCACCGCGCACCAATAATGACCCCATGACAAATCACCGCGCCCGGTTTGATAACCGTGTCCTCGCCAATGACAGTGTCATGTCCAATGTAAGCGCCGGCGCCGATCCAGACCCGGTCCCCCAATGTGACACCGGATTCGACACAGGCTCCCGCGTCGATGGTCACGCCGGCGCCGTACTCGACCCCTTCGGCAACAAAGGCACGAGTATCGATACTGCCGCTGGCTACCGGGTGATTGTCAAAAATCACCGACGCTTTTGCGTAGGCAATGTATGGCGTTTCGCTGAACAACGCGTTGCCGGGCCACTGCTCCGACCAGTCAGGATGGAGGATAACAGCCCCGGCCAAGGTCTTGCTCAGCTTGGCCAGGTGCTTCTTCTCCGAAACAAAAGTGAGGTTATCCGCTGTTGCTGACTCTAACGTGGCGAGAGACGCGATCTCGAAATCCGGATCCCCCTTCAGCTCCAGCTCCAGAGCCGCGGCAAGCGTCCCCAGCGCCGGCATGAAGCCTTTACTCCGCGCCCATTTGATTCATTTTGTCTGAAACTTTAGCCGTGATGTTGTAGCCCAGGTCGGCATGGATTACGGCTTGTTGCTGCAGTAACAGTCCGATTTGGTCTGTCTCGATAATCTCACGCAGGACCTCCTGCGCTTGAGGGGCAAGTTCCTGCATCACGCGCTGAGCATGTTGAGTTTGCAGCGTCTGCAATTTTTTAGCGACATACTCAAGGTCAGACTGCTTGCTCGCCATCTTCTGGCGCGCAGCAACCTGCCCCTCTTCGCTCATAGCCGCTTGATCGCGCTGGAAGTCCTTGACCAATTGATCGAGTTCCGCCCGCAGGGCATCAAACTGCGCCTTGTCGGAGGCAAAGTCTTCGTTGCTCTCGAACTCCTCCATGCGCTGCTGTGCCACGTCGGTCTGCAGTATGGCTTGCTCGAGGTTTACAACGGCAATTCGCCCCTGAGCCATGACCACCGTGGGCAGAACCAAAAACAAGCCTGCCAGCCAAACTCTTATGTTCATCCAAAAATCTCCATATTTTCTTGCCATCAGAAGCCCCGGCCCATAGTGAATTGAAAGACTTCCCTCTCATCAATCGGGCTGGCATTCAGGGGCTTTGCCAAACTGAATGTGAGTGGGCCAAATCCTGACAGCCACGTCACACCAATGCCGACAGAGTAACGCAATTCGCCCGCGTCGATACCAAAACAATTCACCTGATTTTCACGACATTTTGTGTTGAAAACGTTACCCACATCGAAGAAAAACGCCGAGCGCAGGCCGCTGCGATCCTTGATGAAGGGCATCGGGAACAAGACTTCAGCGCTACCCTCAATGAGCACGTTACCACCAAAGGGATCTGGCTCATTGTAGAACTGTTGCACGGGAATTTTTCCCGTCGCCGGATCGACGCTGTAGCCATAACCTCTGCCGTCTGGACCTCCAAACTCCGTGGGTCGCCCATTCTCATCGATACCGGTCACCGCCGTATTCGCTGCATAGACCGCCGGCGGCGTACTCCGAGGACCCAGCGTATTGGTCTCGTAACCGCGCACCGAGCCAAAGCCCCCCGCAAAAAAGTGCTCATAAAAAGGCAGTTCGCTGGTAGATCCGTAACCGTCGCCATATCCCAGCTCACCGCGCAGATGGAGCGTGAACTCGCCAAACAGTGGGAAATAGATCTCCCCACGGTAATTGAGTTTATAAAACTCCAGGTCTGACATCGGCACTGCCACCTCCAGCGACAACGACTGGGAGACCCCGCGGGTGGCCAACTGCCCGCGATTCAGGGTTGATTGTATCCAGCTACCCGTCAGCGAATAGTTGAGGTACTTGTTGCCGTTGAGGTCAAGAAAGCCCTCGCCGTCAGGGGGCGACAACGCTGATAACGGGATGGTTTCGATCGGTTGCAGGACCTCCGCGGCGGCATAGGTGCCATCTGGCTGCACCGTAGAGTAAAACCAATACTCGATTTCAGGAGCCAACTTCGGACTGGTGGAAATTTCCTGAACCGCATAGGAACCGGAGGTAATCTTGGTATCAGTCACTCCCACTGAAAAGCCCAGGCGCTGGGTTTCGCTAATGGGGTAACCAAAGTTGATGCTGGCACCCACTGTATCTGTGGTGTAGCTGGCAACGTTAATCTTTGACAAATCGGTCTTTCGATAAAACGTGCTAAACCCGCGACTCACGCCATCCTCGGTGAAATAGGGATTGGTGTAGTTCAGGCTGATCACGTCCTGATAACGCGAGGAGTTCAGCGATATCCCAACCCGGCGTCCTGTCCCAAGGAAATTGTTCTGCTGCAGATTCAATCCAAGAATCAATCCGGCATCTTGCGCATAACCCAGACTTCCGCCGATGGACCCAAAGGATTGCTCTTCTACGCTGAAATCGACGTCGATCAAATCGTCAGAGCCAGGCACTTCCGTTGTCTCGACTTGCGCGGTCTTGAAAAAGCCCAAGCGCTCCAAACGAATGCGCGATTGCTCAATCGCCGCCGAGGAGGCCGGTGCCGACTCCATCTGGCGCATCTCGCGACGCAACACGTCGTCCATGGTGGTCATATTACCCGCAAAGTTGATACGTCTTACGTAGGTGCGCTTGCCCGGGTCGATGAAAAACTTCATCACGACGGTGCTATTGTCTTCGTCAATCTCGGGCATCCCTGTTACTTTGGCAAAGTTGTACCCCTCATTTCCCAGCCGGCGCGTCAAGTAGTCCTCCGTCGCCGTCACCAGTTGCTGTGAGTAAACCTGCTCCGGCTGCACGATAAGGAAGCGATTGAGATCCTGTTCCGGCAATACCAAATCGCCGCTCAAGCCCACCTCACTCACGGTAAATTTATTGCCCTCGGTCACATTAGCGGTGATGTAGACCTCTTCCTTATTGGGGGAAACCGCTACCTGAGTCGAATCGATATTAAATTGCAGATAACCGCGGTCGAGGTAATAAGACGACAGCGTTTCCAAATCGGAGGTCAATTTTTCCTTGGAGTATTTATTGTCACTGGTAAAAAAAGAAAACCAGCCGCCTGTTTTTAACTCAAATAAATCGATCAGATCTTCATCTGAGAAAATCGTATTCCCTACGACATTGATGTGCTGAATGGTGGCTACAGTGCCTTCATTGACGTCGATCGCGATTGAGACGCGATTGCGGGGCTCAGCGATAACCTCAGAATCGATACTCGCATCGTACCGGCCCTGCAACACATATTGTCTCTGCAGTTCCAGCTGCATACCCTCGAGGGTGGAGCGCTGAAATACCTGTCCCACAGCAAGCCCCGCGCCCTTTAGGCCATCCAGTAACGCCTCGGTTTCAATCGCCTTGTTACCGTCGATAGTGATCTCACTGATGCTGGGGCGCTCGGCGACCACCACCACCAGAACGCCACCATCACGAGCGATGGAAATATCATCAAAGTTGCCGGTAGCAAAAAGACTCTTGGCAGCGGCCCGGATGCCATAGGTATCGATAGCGTCGCCGACGCCCACCGGCAGTGCGGCAAAAACGCTCCCGGGGGAGATACGCTGCAGACCTTCTACCCGAATGTCCTGAATAACAAAGGGCTCGGATTGCGCCCAAGCCGTCTGCCAACATCCCGTTAGCGTCAGGAAGGTCATCAAAGACCAGAGCAAGTGGCGTGGCGTGATCAAAGCGTATCTCAACAAGTTTGTGTGGTGCGGACCAATAGCAATCTCGCGCCACTGCAACGCAACTGCAGGAGCGCCGCGCAAGGATACAGCATGGCCGTACCGGGTGTCTTTGTCGAATGGCCGGACATCAAGCGCAATCAGAACTTAGACACATCATTATACAGGGCGAAAACCATGATGCTGAGAACCAACACCAGCCCCATTTGATATCCCACCAGCTGCACCCGCTCGGGCAGAGGTCTTCCTAGCAGCGCTTCAAAACAATAGAACACCAGATGCCCACCATCGAGCACCGGTATGGGCAACAAATTAAGCGCTCCCAGCGACACGCTGAGCAAAGCGACGAATCCCAACCAAGAAACCCACCCTGCCTCCGCGGTAGATGCAGCAACCTGCGCGATTGTCAGGGGGCCCGATAGATTGGCAGGAGAAATCAAGCCCTGCAGCATTCTCGAAATGGAAGTAAAGGTAAACCCGACCAGATCGCCAGTCCGCTCAAATGCAGCCCAGAGGGCTTCCAGTGGTCCTCGCTCAAAGCGGCGTTGCTGTGATTCGGGAATTTCAGGCAAGACGACAGACATGCCGACCGAACCAATGACTTCCCCACCGGAGTCAATGGGGGCGGGAGTCACAGTCAGCATCTGCCGAACCCCAGCGCGCTCAATGGTCACCTGCAATGGCAAGTCAGGACGGGCGCGCACGTGCTGAACCCAATCCATCCAAAGGGGCATCGGCTGGCCATCGGCCTCGACAATAAGGTCGTCCACTTGAAAGCCCGCCGCGCTGGCCGCCCCACCTTCGCTGAGCGTTCCCACTCGAGGGATAACCGGCGGCATTCGTATCGACACCCCAAAGGCTGCCAGAAGGTCCGGTTCCTCTTGACCCTTGAGCCATTGAACGATGTCAACAGAGGACTCCCGCGCCACATCCGAGCCGGGCCACTGCATCGCAACCCTCAGCGTGCCCGAATCACCCAAACGCTCCAGAAGCGCAAAGTTCACTGCCGAGACCGTCGGCGTTGCGCGCCCATCTATCGCCACAATTTCATATCCAGATTCAATTCCCGCGGTATCCGCGAGGCTCGCCGGTTCAACAACATCGACCAGTGGCACCAATCCGGCCTCGCCCCGAAAAAACAGGCCCCACAACACCAGCACCGCCAGCAAAAAATTAGCCACCGGGCCGGCCGCGGCAATTGCCATTCGGCTCAGCACTGGCTGTCTATTAAAAGCGTGCGGCAGATCGGCTTCCTCAAGGTCGCCTTCCCGCTCGTCAGCCATACGCACGTAACCTCCAAGGGGGAGCATCGCAACCACATACTCCGTGCCATCTCGGCCCTGCCAGCTAAACAAGGAGCGACCGAAGCCAACCGAGAAGCGCAATACCTTAACGCCGCAGCGTCGGGCAACCAGGAAGTGGCCGTACTCGTGCACGGTCACGACGATTCCGAATGTGGCCAAAGCAATCAGTAAGGTTTGCAATGTATCCAGCATAAGATTGCGCTCAAGACTGTGTTTTGGGAGTAGCCATCAGGGTAACGCAATTGATTGCCGCCTCCCGGGCATCTGCATCCAATCGTTGGACCGCATCCAACGTGTCGGGTTCCACCAAATTGATCGATTGCAATACAGATGCAATCACTCCATCGATGTCGGTAAAGCGAATGTCCCCCGCCAGAAACGCGGCGACGGCGACTTCATTGGCGGCACTGAACGCGCACATACCGCCGGGCCGGGTAATCGCCGACTGCGCTAAAGCAAGGCAGGGAAACGCCGCGAGGTCGGGCGCTTCAAAGTCCAGCTTTCCCGCGGCAACAATATCCAGCGGGGCGACACCCGCATCGATGCGGTCGGGCCACGCCAAACAGTATGCGATAGGCGTGCGCATATCAGGCTGACCCAATTGGGCGAGCACGGAGCCGTCTCGGTAGCGGATCATGGAATGGACAATACTCTGGGGGTGAACCACGATCTCGATCTGATCGGGATGCCGGTCGAACAACCAGCAGGCCTCGGCCAATTCCAAGCCTTTGTTGGCCAGCGTGGCAGAATCCACCGAAATTTTTTGTCCCATTGACCAATTGGGATGCGCACATGCCTCCTCCGGCGTTACGTTATCGAGCGCCGCCCGAGATCGTCCACGAAAAGGCCCGCCAGAGGCGGTCAGGATGATTTTCTCCACATTAGTCATATCTGGCCGGCCGTCGCTCATTGTGGGCAGGCACTGGTGCATCGCATTGTGCTCGCTGTCTACTGGCAGCAACGTTGCTCCGCCGGAGCGCACCGTCTCCATAAACAAGCCACCTGCACTGACCAACGCTTCCTTATTGGCGAGCAGAATGTGTTTACCGGCTCTCGCGGCACTCAGGGCTGAACGCAACCCGGCAAATCCGACGATGCCGGCGACTACGCTGTGAACAGCTGGATCTGTGACCAATTCATCCAGCGAGTCAGCCCCCGACAACACCTGAGTGGGTATGTCCCGCAATTTTTCTCCGAGCGCCTCCGCCGCATTAGGGTGGCTCATGACCGCATATCGCGGTGTGTGCTCTCGGCACAGGGCCTCCATCTCGTCCACCGAGCGGTGAGCGGCGAGCACAGCGGCCTGATAACGATCAGGATGTCTCGCGATGACGTCGAGCGTCGATCGCCCAATAGAGCCGGTCGCCCCCAAAACGGCAATCTGCCTCATGCTTCAGTACCCCACCAACAGCAGGCCCAACGCGAATATCGGAGCGGCACCGCAGATACTGTCCAGTCGATCAAGCAGGCCTCCGTGACCGGGCAGTAAAGAACCCGAATCTTTCAGGCCAACCTGACGCTTTAACAGGCTCACAGTGAGATCCCCCACCACCGAAGCACCCGCAGTGGCGAGGCCCAATACCAGCAATGACCCCAGATTTAAATGTATATAGGCGATCGGCAGGTTTGCCCAAACCAGTGCAGTCAGTAGGGCGACGCAGGTCAAGCCTCCCCAAAAACCTTCCCAGGTCTTGCCCGGGCTAATGGCTTGTGCGAGGGCGTGTTGACCAAATCGGCGCCCGACAAAGTAAGCGCCTATATCCGCCGCTGCGATTGTCAGGATCATCAGGAACAACACCGTCGGCCCATGATTAAATCGCAAGCAAAATACCACCGCGAACCAGGTTGCACTCAGCATCAACCAGCCCATCAACCCTCTGATCCAGGGTTGCCCCCACAGCCAGCCGCCACCGGGGTAGTACTTCAAACCCACCAGCATGGCCGACCAGAGAAACGCACTACCCGCCAGCAAAGGTTGCCCGGCGAGTACAGGGCCGTTGCCAGCGAGGTCGAGCTTGATCCACAAAAAGACACAGGTCACTGGCACTAACGATGCGAAGGCCACGCGAGCCAATGGGGCGCGGATGACGACCAGATTCGACCATTCCCAGGCACCGGCGGAGGCAATTGCCCCGAAGATGATCGCCTGCACAGGAAAAGGCGCAAGCAAGAGAGTCGCCAAAAAAGCTGCCACCAAAACGAGAGCCGTCATCACACGTTGCCGGAGCATCGAGGAGACCTCAGGCATCGATCAGTAACCAGTCACCAGCGGCCGGACACCAAAACGACGCTCTCGCACCGCATAATCGGCGAGTGCCAAATCCAGCACCGAAGCGTCAAAATCAGGCCAAAGCACCTCGGTGAACCAGAATTCGGCGTAGGCAAACTGCCAAAGCAGAAAGTTGGAGACGCGCGTCTCGCCCGCCGTCCTAATGCACAAATCGGGATCCGGCAGGGTTGCTGTAGACAAACGCGATGAAATCAAGGCGTCATCAATGTCTTCTAAGCCCAAAGCACCCGCTTGAATATCGCGGGCAATCGATCTCGCCACCTGGGTCATATCCCAGCGACCGCCATAATCGAGCGCCAAGGTCAGCGTTGCGCGCTCTCCCGATGCGGTGGCTGCCTCAGCATCTGCAATCAGGCGCTGTAGCCTGGGACTGAACCGGTCACGGCGTCCAATGACCCGAAGCTGAACCCCGTCGGACTGTAACTTGGCAACCTCATTGCGGAGATAGCGGGACAAAAGCGCCAGTAGCGCGCGCACCTCGGCTCTCGGCCTTCCCCAATTTTCACTGGAGAAGGCGAACAATGTCAGATATCGGATGCCCCGCGCTTCACAGGCCTCGACAATGTCTCGAACGACTTCTGCGCCAGCACGATGTCCGGCAACCCCCGGAAATCCCTCCCGGCGCGCCCAGCGGTTGTTGCCATCCATAATGATGGCGAGATGCCGGGGAACCGTTCGGAGCTGGATGTCTGAGGCTTTCACTAGGGTTCCTGCGACGCCTTATATCGCCATCAGATCGGTTTCTTTGTCCGCCAATGCCGACTCGACCCTGGCAACATAGCTGTCCGTCAGTTTCTGCACAGCCTCCTGAGCACGTCGCTCCTCGTCCTCAGAAATCTCTTTTTCTTTCAACAAATCTTTGAGCATACCGAGCGCGTCCCGGCGCGCATTGCGAACGGATACTCTGGCCGACTCGGCCTCAGCACGCGCCTGCTTGATGTAACCCTTACGCGTTTCTTCGGTAAGCACAGGCATGGGGATGCGAATGACCTCTCCAGCGGTCGCGGGATTCAATCCTAGATCGGATTTCATAATGGCGCGCTCGATGTCAGGGGTAATAGACTTGTCAAACGCGATAACGCTCAGCGTGCGCGCGTCCTCGATGTTTACGTTCGCCAATTGATTGAGGGGAGTCTCGGCGCCGTAATATTCCAGTCGAATGCTGTCGAGTAAGCTTGGATGCGCGCGTCCAGTGCGTATCTTGTTGAAGTTGTGCGCGAGGGCTTCAAGCGATTTCCCCATGCGCTCTTCCGTTTCCTGTTTGATGTCTTCAATCATCGCTTATGTCTCTTCTTCGAGCCCCCTCAGAACCGGTCACGCCTGAATCAAAGTGCCTTCGTCTCCACCGCGCACAATACTTAGCAGAGCGCCACGTTGCGCCATATTAAAGACCCTGACGGGCATGTCATGATCTCGCACCAGACAAATCGCCGTCAGGTCCATTACGCCCAATTTTTTGTCCAATACTTCGTCGTAAGTCAGGACATCGTACTTTACGGCATCGGGATTTTTTACAGGGTCGGCACTATAGACACCGTCCACCTTCGTTGCCTTCAGCACAATATCTGCTTTGACTTCGATGCCGCGGAGGCAGGCCGAGGAATCGGTTGTGAAAAAGGGGTTACCGGTGCCCGCCGCAAAAATAACGACGTCGCCATTGGAAAGAGCGCGGATGGCCTTTCTACGATCGTAGTGCTCTACAACACCGCTCATCGGGATAGACGACATCGCCTGGGTCGCGATGTTCGAGCGCTCCAATGCGTCGCGCAGCGCCAACGCATTCATGACTGTCGCCAGCATACCCATGTGGTCTCCAGTCACCCGGTCGAGGCCCGCCGCATTCAACGCGGCACCCCGAAACAGATTGCCGCCGCCGACGACCAGCCCAACCTGAACTCCGATACCCACGAGTTGGCCAATTTCAAGCGCTAAGTGGTCAAGGATACGAGGATCAATGCCGAAAGCCTCTTGGCCGGTCAATGCCTCACCGCTCAATTTCAGCAGAATCCGTTTGTATACTTTATCCGCGGCCATTGTGTGGGTCCCCTTGAGATCCTCTCCCGTCGATATGCTACCCACCCGCGACCGTCATATCACAAAGAAAGCTTGGTGATACTTAACATCGTGGTCGGTGGCAGCGAGGGTATGTCATCCGTTGCCAAGCTGCGCGGCAACCTCCGCCGCAAAATCGACTTTCTCAACCTCGATGCCTTCACCGACTTCAAAACGGGTGAAGCTCACGACTTCGGCGCCCGCGGCAGAAACCAACTTACCCACCGTCTGATCGGGGTCTTTAACGAACGCCTGCTCAGTCAGACTGTTCTCTGCAAGAAACTTGCGCACGCGCCCGTCAACCATCTTTTCCACGATCTCAGCCGGCTTGCCGGAGTCAGCGGCCTGGGCGACATAAATCTCGCGTTCTTTAGCGACCACTTCCTCGGGCATATTTGCGGGAGAGACGACCTGTGGATTGACAGCCGCCACATGCATTGCGACATCGCGCGCCAGCTCCTCTGACCCCCCTTTGAGCGACACCAGAACGGCAATACGATTATTGCCGTGCACGTAGCCACCGATCACGCCACCCTCAACGGCATGCGCAACCACCCGTCTGACACTGATGTTTTCGCCGATTTTCTGCACCAGCGCCTGCCGCGCGTCCTCGATGTCGTCAGCCGCCAGAGTCTCAACGTCGGTAATTCGCTGCGAGAAAGCTTTATCCACCACAGCGCCGACAAACCCGAGAAAATTCTCGTCGCGGGCCACAAAGTCGGTCTCACTGTTGACTTCGACCATGGTCGCAAACGCACCATCTTCAGCCGTCTTGATCGCCACAACGCCGTCAGCGGCGGTCCTGCCGGCCTTTTTGGCAGCCTTCATTCCGCTTGACTTGCGAAGCGCCTCGATCGCTGCGTCGACGTCGCCATTTGCTTCCGCCAACGCCTTTTTGCACTCCAGAAGGCCGAGCCCCGTCCGTTCGCGCAGTTCCTTTACCAATGCAGCAGACATGATTTCACCTCGTTAATCGCCCCTAGGGGACAGATAATGCGTTGAATCGAGGGTCAATTGACCCTCGAAATGATTGCTTGCTGACCGCGCTAGCGGATCAGGATGCCGGCGCTGCGGGCGCCTCGTCAGCAGGGGCCTCTGCGCTCTGCTCTGGAGCCGACGCTTCTACAGATTCACTCGCCGCCTCTGCGACGTCTGCCACTTCAGCCGCTGGCTCGGGCTCTGTCACCTCGACAAATTCGCTGGGGGCAACCATCTCACCCGCCTGGGTTTTACCCGCGATTACGGCATCAGCCACCGCGGCGACATAGAGCTTGATTGCGCGAATTGCATCATCGTTGCCCGGAATCACGTAATCCACGCCATCAGGGTCGCTGTTGGTGTCGACGATTCCGATCACCGGGATGCCCAATTTGTTGGCTTCAGTCACCGCAATGCGCTCGTGGTCCACATCGACAACGAAAAGGACATCAGGTAATCCGGACATTTCCTTGATACCACCAATCGAGCGCTCCAGCTTTTCCTTCAGGCGCGAGCGCATCAGCGCTTCTTTCTTGGTGAGCTTGGCAAAGGTGCCGTCACGCTCCTGCTCCTCTAGCTCGCGCAGGCGCTTGATCGAGGATCGGATGGTTTTGTAATTAGTCAGCATGCCGCCCAGCCAGCGATGACTGACGAAAGGCATGCCACAGCGCCGGGCTTGCTCTTCAATAATCTTGCCCGCTGCACGCTTGGTTCCGACGAACATGACCTGATTTTTGTTTTCAGCCAGGCGCTTGACCGTGTTCAGCGCATCGTTAAATGCCGGCACGGTGTGCTCGAGATTAATGATGTGAATCTTATTGCGTGCCCCAAAAATGTACTGATCCATCTTGGGGTTCCAGAACCGGGTCTGGTGTCCAAAGTGCGCACCTGCCTGCAGCAAGTCACGCATACTTACCTGCGTCATAATCAAACTCTCTGTTTGGGTTAACCTTCCGCCTCTTTTCGCGACTCCAACCGGAAACCGGCACCCGGGGTCGCACACACAAAGGGACGTGCTATTTGCCCTGTGACGGGCTCTAGGCTGATACATTGCCTCAGCGGCGCGCTTTATACCACAGCGGCCTTTCTGGGGAAAGCTCCCCACAAATGCGCTTCAGAGTCGGTTACACTGCGCCCGACGAAGCAGACGTCCAAACTGAAAAGCGCCCCGATGAACCCCGTGAAGCCCAAAACCGAAACTGAGCTCGATGGCATGCGCCTCGCGGGCCAGCTGGCGGCCGAAGTGCTGGAAATGATTGCTCCGCAGGTGACCGTTGGCATGACCACGGGGGAAATAGATCGCATTTGCCACGACTATATCGTCAACGAGCAGCACGCGATTCCTGCGCCGCTCAATTACAAGGGATTTCCCAAGTCCATCTGCACCTCAGTGAACGAAGTAATCTGTCACGGCATTCCATCGGACAGTAAAAAGCTTCGCAGCGGCGACATTATCAACATCGATGTCACCGTGATTAAGGATGGGTGGCATGGAGATACCAGCATCATGCTGGGAGTGGGAGACGTTGCGCCCCATGCCGAGAGGTTGGTACGAGTGACGCAGGAATGCCTTTATCGGGCATTGGCGCTGGTCAAACCCGGCGCAACGCTGGGTGATCTAGGCGCGGTAATTCAGCAACACGCCGAAGCCAATTATTATTCGGTAGTAAGAGAATACTGTGGCCATGGTATCGGGCAGGTTTTCCATGAAGAGCCTCAGGTTCTGCATTACGGACGAGCCGGCACCGGATTGCGTCTAGAGCCGGGCATGACCTTTACAGTTGAGCCCATGATTAATGCGGGTAAACGCTACACCAAGCTGAACGTAAGAGACGGTTGGACTGTGACAACCCGTGACGGCCGACTGTCGGCGCAGTGGGAACACACCATTGGTGTAACTGAATCGGGATGCGAGGTCTTCACGCGGAGGCGCGATGAAGCCCTCCCCTTCTAACCGATCATCCTCCGTGAACATTCCGCAGCTGACACACTTTATCAACGAAACATCGACCACGGCACAGGCCACGCGCGCCTTCCTGAAAAGTGCAAAAGAAACTCTGGCCGAGGCGTTCGAACCCAACCAGCCGGTAACGCCGCTATTGCAAGAAGCCAGCCGAGTGGTAGACGCCGTACTGGTCCATTTATGGACGGAGCATGTGGCAGAGTTGCCTGACATCGCCCTCATTGCGGTCGGGGGCTACGGCAGAGGAGAGCTCTTCCCGCAATCCGATATCGATATCCTGATCCTGTCGCGAGAGGCATTGCCAGACGACGCAATACATGGCGTTGAGAGGTTCATCGCCAGCCTGTGGGATACCGGATTACAGATTGGACACAGCGTCAGAACGCTTAAAGAATGTGAGGCATTGGCTCGGGAAGACCTTACCGTAGTGACCACAATGATGGAGTCCCGGCATTTGTTGGGTAACGTCACCCTCGAGCTCCAGCTGAAGGCGATAACCGACACTGATCGCATGTGGCCACCGGAAGAATTCATTCGCGGCAAGCTGCGCGAGCAGGAGGGCCGGCACGATAAGTACAGCAATACAGAATATGCGCTGGAACCCAATATCAAGAGTTCGCCGGGCGGGTTAAGAGACTTACAGGTCATCGAATGGATCACCTTGCGATGCTTCAAGCAAAGCCTCACCAGTGCCGAGGGACCCGATTTCCTGAGTCGTATCGAACTGGATCAGCTGAATCAGGGTAAAGAGTTTCTCAGTCGCGTGCGGTTTGCGTTACACAGCATGACCGGCAGAGCCGAGGACCGGTTGTTATTCGATCATCAGAAACAGCTGGCAGCCCTGTGGCAAATGGTTGATGGCGACAAGTTGGCGGTAGAGCAATTCATGCAAGTCTATTACCGCTGGATGAAAACACTGAGCCAGTTAAACGAGCTACTGATCGAGGTGTTTGAACATCGGGTCTCCGAGGTATCAGATGAAGTCGATTCAGATCTGCGTTTGATAGATGACGATTTTGAGGTCGCGGACGGACGGATACGCGCGCGAAATGACGCGGTTTTCACCAAGGATCCAAGCAATTTGCTACGCATTTTCGTGCTGATTGGCAATGACCCGCTTGTCGACCGTATAGAACCTAATACCCAACGCCTGATTCGCCGAGATGCGCATTTAATCGACGACGCATTTCGTGCGAGCGAGGTCAACCGCGACCTCTTCATGCAAATTTTGGGCGTACCACACAACATGACCAAACAGTTGCGCAGAATGTCGCGTCATGGGGTGATGGGCCGCTACCTTCCCGCGTTCGGCGCGATCATTGGTCAGATGCAATTTGACCTTTTCCACGCTTACACCGTAGACGCCCATACGATGGAAGTTATCGCCAACACCCGCAGGTTCATGCGCGCTGACTATACCGACCGCTTTCCGGTATCCACCCGAATTGCCCGCAGGCTCAGGGATCCGAAGCTTCTTTATATTGCAGCGCTATTCCACGACATTGGAAAAGGGCGCGGTGGAGATCATTCAGAGTTAGGCGCGGTCGATGCCGAGGCCTTTTGTCGCGATCACAAACTGTCGCCGTCCGATACAGCGCTGATCATCTGGCTGGTGAAAAATCATCTACTGATGAGCCATATTGCCCAGCGACGGGACATCTCGGATCCAGAGGAAATCCAGCGATTCGCGGAGATCGTGGGCACACAAGAACGCCTCGATTATCTGTACACCCTCACGGTTGCCGATATAGCGGGCACCAACCCGGAACTGTGGAATGCATGGCGGTCATCGCTGATGCGCCAGCTTTACACCGAGACCCGCCGGGCGTTGAGTCGCGGTCTCCAGAACCCTATCGCCCGTGAGGAGGTTATCCGGGCAACCAAACGCGCCGCCGCTGAGGCACTCGAATATCGTGGATTTCTCGAGGATGAATTGGCCGATCTCTGGAATTCGCGGGGCAACGATTACTTCGTCAGAGAGCGCGCCGAGGATATCGCCTGGCATACCGAGGCCATTGCAGATCACGATCTGGCAAACGGCGCCCTTGTTCTTGTGCGTCAAGCGGGAGAATCACCCATCGGTAATGCCACGCAAATCTTCGTCCACGCCCGGGACGAAGCGAATACCTTCGCCAAGATTTGCGCCGCGCTGGACACGCTCGACCTCAGCGTCCACGACGCCCGTATCTACAGTGACGATGATGGCAGCACGCTCGATACTTTTTACGTGCTGCAGAGCGACGGCAGCTCTCTGGATCCACACCCTGATACCTTTAGTGAGATTCGCCAGACAATCCAACATAACTTGCTGCAACCCACAGCGAAAACCGTGACCCGACACATGCCGCGAACCGTGAGAGCCTTCACGATTCCAACGCAAATCCACTTCTCCACGGATAGGTTGAGCGGCCTAACGACGCTGGAAATCAGTACCGCGGACCGCCCGGGACTGCTGGCGCGAATTGGTTCCGTGCTGTCACGCCATGGCGTCACCGTGCAGGGCGCGAAAATCCAGACACTGGGCGAACGGGTTGAAGATATCTTTTTTCTCTCCGATGACAACGGTCGCTCCCTGGAGGATCAATCACTGATCGCGCGACTCGAAGGCGAGCTGCTCGAAGAGATGACGTCGGGACAGCAGCGCGAAGCGGTGGTGGAGATCGCTGTTTGAATACCGGGCTGATGGCACTACAGCCCTACCCTTTTGAGCGGCTCAACGCCCTGTTACAGGGGTCACCGCCTACTGATATCAAGACTATTCCCCTGACTATCGGAGAGCCGCAGCACCCGCCACCCCTTGGGGTGACAGAACTATTGGCCGAGCACGCTGCGCTGGTGGGCAAGTATCCAACGACCGCGGGCAGCGCTTCCTTACGCACAACAATCGCTCGTTGGCTGGAACGGCGATTCACTTTGACCTCGGTCGATGCGGATCTGCAGGTACTTCCGCTCAATGGCACGCGCGAGGGATTATTCGCGCTAGCGCAGACGGTGGTGACCCAGGGTCAACCGGGCGCCGTGATCTCGCCAAACCCCTTTTATCAGATCTATGAGGGCGCCGCGCTGCTGGCCGGGTCGACCCCTCTCTTCGTTAACTGTGACGATCGGCATGGGTTTACACCCGATTTTTCCCAGATCACCCCAGACCAGTGGCAGGCATGCCAACTGCTGTATATCTGTACGCCAGGTAACCCGGCGGGCGCCGTGCTATCCGCGTCACAGTTGCAGCACTTGATCACACTCGCGCAGGAATACGATTTTGTTATCGCGAGCGACGAATGCTATAGCGAGATCTACCCGAACGAAGAGGACCCACCGCCCGGTTTGTTGGAAGCCGCCGCTCGAATGGGTGTCGAGGACTATCGCAATTGCCTCTGCTTCCACAGTCTCTCGAAACGATCAAATCTTCCCGGTCTGCGCTCGGGATTTGTCGCTGGAGACAGTCGCTGGATCGAGCGGTTCCGCCGCTACAGAACTTATCATGGGTGCGCCATGCCAACGCATCATCAAGTCGCCAGTGAGTGGGCATGGTCTGACGAAATCCATGTGGTAGAAAATCGCGCCCGATATCGAGACAAGTTCAACGCGGTACTGCCCATCATCTCGGAGGTTATGACAACGCCGGTTCCCGAGGCCGGATTTTACTTATGGCCCGAGACGCCTATCGATGACGAAGCGTTTGCCAGTGAGCTCTGGCATCGCACCGGTGTGAGTGTGCTACCGGGGAGGTACCTCGCGCGGGACACCCCAAAGGGCAATCCAGGCGCCATGCGCGTAAGAATTGCGCTGGTTGCCGAACGTGAACTCTGCGTTGAGGCGGTTGAGCGGATGGCACACAGCCTGCGGCAAGGCTGGTGAGATGGCGTCGGGAAACTTGAACAAAGCGGAGCGCATCGCCTACATCGACGATCGACTGCAAACGCTATACCCCGAGACGCCGGTCCCCCTTGATCACCGCGACGCCTACACCCTGTTAATCGCCGTGCTCCTGAGCGCGCAATGTACCGACGAGAGAGTCAATCAGGTCACTCCCACACTATTTGCTCGTGCCGCCACGCCCCTAGATATGGTCGCACTTACAGTGGAGGACATTCGCAGCATTATCCGACCCTGTGGATTGTCGCCACAAAAATCGAAGGCCATCCATCGGCTCAGTGAAATACTACTCGATCAACATGATGGCGAGGTCCCTGCCGATATGGCCGCGCTGGAGGCGCTGCCGGGCGTGGGCCATAAAACGGCGAGTGTCGTGATGGCACAGGCATTTGGCTTGCCGACTTTCCCGGTAGACACGCACATTCATCGACTCGCACAGCGCTGGGGACTGACGCGCGGCCGCAGCGTTATCGAAACCGAGAAAGATCTGAAGCGGGCCTTCGACGAGTCGCGCTGGAATGCGCTGCATCTGCAGATCATTTTTTATGGTCGAGAGCACTGCACAGCACGAGGGTGCGATGGGAGAGTCTGCGAGATCTGCCGTACCTGTTATCCGGCGCGTAAACAGCCAAAGCGTTGCCATAAAGCGTAACGCCAAGCCAACCACGGAGACAGGAGAATTCTGCTACCCTGTCGCGCGCCAAAGCGGCAACGGCACTCGCAGCGCACCGCCTCATATTAACCATCACAACTTCATACCAAGCCCTATGAAACAACCCATCGTCTACGGCATCCCCAACTGTGACTCGGTGCGTAAGGCCCGGGCGTGGTTGGAAACTCAGCAGATCGATTACCAGTTCGTTGACTTCAAGAACGCCCCGCCGAGCGTGGCAACGATCAATAGTTGGCTCGCTTCTGTAGGTGCGGCGCAATTGGTTAACCGGCGTAGCACCACCTACCGTCAGCTGGAGGAGGCCGATAAAAAGGTGCTGGATGAAGGTGATACCGCCTCTTTGCTGGCAACCCATCCGACACTGATCAAGCGCCCCGTGCTCGACTGGAAAGGTCAGATCTCGGTGGGGTTCACAGCGATCGATTACGCCGATCATTTTTCTCATTAAGGAGCCGTCATGAGCGCGCTGTATGCATTTGGTCTGGGTATCGCTACCGAAAATGCAAAAGGGGAGTATCTGGATACCTTTTATCCCTACCCCCTTACCGACATCAACGACGATACCGCGGCGCTCCTGCGGGACGTTTCGGGCCGGCTGGACGCTGGCCAACTATCGGCTCTGGCTGCGTCACTCGAAGCGTTAGGTGAAACGCACCATGCAAATATTGCGCGACAATTGACGGCTACCCATCAATCGGTGATTGCCACACCATTAGCCGACAACAGCGCACCTCTATCGGTCGAAGCCGCCTACCTCAAGCTCCATCTGCTCTCTCACAGGCTGGTGAAACCTCATGAAACCGATCTTAATGGCCTATTTGGGCTACTACCCAACGTCGCGTGGACAGATCGGGGGCCCATTGATCTGTCCGAACTGGCCCAGCGCCAGCTCGACGCGCGCCTGAGGGGGGAGGTACTGGAGGTATCGAGTGTCGACAAGTTCCCCAAGATGACCCAGTACGTCGTGCCGCAGGGCGTTCGCATTGCACATACTGCGCGGGTTCGACTCGGCGCTTACCTCGGTGCGGGCACCACCGTCATGCACGAGGGCTTTATCAATTTCAATGCGGGCACTGAAGGACCTGGCATGATAGAGGGTCGAATTTCTGCTGGTGTATGGGTCGGTGCCGGCTCTGATTTGGGCGGCGGGTGCTCGACGATGGGTACGTTGTCAGGTGGCGGCAACATTGTTATTTCTGTGGGCAAAGAGTGTCTGATTGGCGCTAACGCAGGTCTGGGCATCCCGCTGGGCGATCGCTGTACGATTGAAGCCGGGCTTTTTGTTACGGCAGGCACAAAAGTCAGCTTGCTGGATGATCAACAGCAGGTGGTTGAAACTGTCTCAGCGAGATCCCTCGCTGGACGATCCGATCTGCTGTTCCGTCGCCACTCGACCGATGGCGCTGTGCAGTGCCTGACCAACAAAAGCGCTGTGGAACTCAACGAGATATTGCATGCTCACAACTGAAGCAAATGACCCGACGTTGGCATTGACCCGGCTCCTGATTGCGCGCCCGTCGGTGACGCCGCATGACGCTGGCTGCCAGCAGGTGATGGGAGAGCGGCTCGAGCGTATCGGGTTTTCGGTCGAGCATATGCGCTTTGGTGACGTCGACAATTTATGGGCCACCCGCGGAGGCCGAGGGCCGTTGCTGGTCTTTGCGGGACATACCGACGTTGTTCCGCCCGGCGACATAGCGAGTTGGGAGTCTGACCCTTTTGAGGCCACGACGATGGGATCCGACCTGGTGGGTCGCGGCGCATCCGATATGAAAGCCAGTCTGGCCGCCATGGTGGTCGCTTGTGAAAACTTCGTGCGCGAGCACCCGGACCACTCAGGTCGCATTGGTTTTCTCATCACATCGGATGAAGAAGGGCCCGCCAAAGAAGGCACCGTCAAAGTCATGGAAGCGCTTACTGCTAGAGGAGAAAGCATCGACTGGTGTGTCGTAGGAGAACCTTCGAGCACACGGCAGCTGGGAGATCTGGTTAAAAATGGCCGCCGCGGCTCTCTCAACGCCACGCTGGTTATCCACGGTAAGCAGGGGCATATCGCTTATCCCCATCTGGCCGATAATCCGATTCACGGTGCCCTCCCCGCCCTCAATGCTCTGGTTAATGAGGCCTGGGACTCGGGAAACGACTTTTTTGATCCCACATCGCTGCAGATCTCCACTATTCGCGCCGGGCAGGGCGTTACCAATGTGATTCCCGGCAGTCTGGAAGTGCTGTTTAACGTGCGCTTTAGCACCGAGGTTACCGCTGATGAGATTCGCAAACGCTGCGAAACCCTTCTCAAACAACACAACCTCAGCTTTGACATTGAGTGGTCTCTGAGCGGCGAACCCTTTCTCACAACGCCGGGTACGCTGCTCAGCGCGGTGACGCACAGTATCGAGGCCGTAACCGGATCTCAACCCGCTGTCTCGACCGGTGGGGGCACCTCCGATGGGCGGTTTATTGCGCCCGGCGGTGCACAGGTCGTCGAAGTCGGCCATGTTAACGAGACGATTCATCAATGCAACGAGCGCGTAAAGCTGGCAGACGTCCCTCGACTGACCGAGATCTACCGCGGCATTCTGGACCGGCTACTGCTCGATTGCGCTGACTGGCCCGAGGGTCAATGACAACCCGAGCGACGCCCATCGCTGGGATTCGGTGGAGACAACCGTCTCGACAAATGCCATAAGGCCTTTTGCCAACGGCGTCACAGGCTCATCCCGATCATCGTATGACACGGTCATGCCCGCGCCGACGCCGGCCTGCAATAGCGCCTCGGCACCCCGGATCATCACAATCAAGCCCTCGGTGATCTCGCGGGTGGCAGGGAGCACCGTGTCCAGGGGAGCGCTCATCGCTTCGTCGTCCCCGAATTGAGCATTCGGTAGCGTAGGCAGGACCCACACCATGCGCTCGATCGGGACTCTTTGGCGCATCAGGTCGAGCAGGTAACCCTGCCCAACGGGGGTGTCGAGGGCAACATCATGCCACTCTGCCTGCACACCGGACGCTTCAAGTTCAGCTCGTGGCGAGTTCTCAGCCGCTAATCGACCACAGAACACCGGATGCGGGTGCTTCGCCGCCTCGGTCAATGCCACCGACGTCATCGATTCAACACCGATCCAAAAACCCGTGGCCGCCATTCTATGCTCCTGTCTGATGGACCAGCGTGTTGTCATGTGGCCGGACAAACACATCGAAACGGACTGATTTTCCTCTCAACGTATGGGAAGGCTTCTGCGAGCCCAATATGGGCGCGCGCAGGGGCCTTTTCACCACAATTCGCGACACCGGCTGCCGCCACGCCCACTCCCACAGTGCTTGAGCATCATCCTCCGTATGCGCCAGCCGCTGCAGTATGGCCGCCTCCTTCTTGATAGCAGCACTTTTTTTCCGCTCCGGAAACATGGGGTCGAGATAAATCACATCGCTTGCAGGTACCTGCAGCTGTCGACTGTCGCAATGGCGGATCGTCATTCTCTGGGCGGCAGCACGAACCTGATCGTGCCCACTCACCATGGCAGCGCTGACCGCATCCTGTAGCAACCAAGCCAAAACGGGGACCCGCTCACACAAGGTCACACGGCAACCCAGATCAGCGAGAACATAAGCATCCCGGCCCAATCCCCCCGTGGCATCCCACACCGTGGGCTGGCGACTGGCCTTTACTCCAACCGCCCTGCCGAGCAGTTCATTTTGACCGCCACGGCGTCGATGCATCATCGTCGCCGAATCAAAGGCAATGTGTACCTGACTCCCCGCCATCTCTAACCATGCTCCGGTCTCGCCGACCACGAGGTATGGCGAGGGGGATGTCCCGATCTCAAGCATGTCGCTACCGAGCGCTTTGGCGGCCGCACGTGCGCGCGCGGCTGACTCACCTTTGACGGGGACGACCGGAATACAACCTTCCGTTGCGGGGTGATCATCGTTTGCAATGGTTTGCATTGGGTGTTTTGCCATGATTGACTGCGCGGGTGCTGCTTAAAGTCATTATATGAGCCAATTGCGTGAAGGGTTAACCGCTGCGCGACTGATTGTCGGCCTGGTTCTGATAGCGGGTTGCACCCCACTGGATCGTTATGACATCACGATCAATAACGTACCCGTCTACCAGCCCGAGCCGCTGCTGCAAGTAGAGGGGATCGAGGACCCGGCGCTCCATGCCTGCATCGAGCAAACCGCGCTCGACCTTCAGGCGACCGAAGTCAAATCGCTAGAGCAACTGAATTGCAGTAACGCAGGCATTGTTTCTCTGGCTGGCTTGGAACGGTTCAGTGGCATACAGTCGTTAAAGCTGAGTGGAAACGACATCAGGAATTTGCTGACGCTAGAGCGACTCCCTGCGCTGCAACAGTTATGGCTGGATAGTAACGATATCGTCGACCCGATTCCCGTCTTACGCTTGCCGGCGTTGAGACACCTCGACCTCACAGACAACCCCAGACTACAATGCCCGGCACGCGAGAAGATCCCCTCAAGCATGCAACTCTCCCTGCCAGATCACTGCAAGGCGACATGACCTACTGGCTCTATAAGGCGCTGGCCCTGCTACCTTTGCCCATCAAATATGCCTTGGCACGGGTCGCCGCATTTTTGCTGCACCGAGTCTTCCGCTATCGCACCTCCGTGATCGACACCAACCTCCAGAAGGCTTTTCCAGACCGGGACCCGGCCTGGCGCCGCGACATCACCCAGCGTTTCTATCGCCAATTCACCGACGTCACCATGGAGATCCTTCACGCGTCTCGAATGACACTGGCTGACTTTAAGCAACGTGTCACCGTTGAAGGCTTCGACGAATTGGAAAGACTGACCGATAATCGTGCCAAGTCAGTTATCGTGCTGACCATTCATCAGGGAAACTGGGAATGGATGATGCATGCCGCCAATGCCCACGGTGATATCGCCATAGACCCGGTATACAAACGCCTGCGCAACGAGGGCGCCGAGCGCTTCGCTTATGAAGTTCGAAGCCGATTTGGGGGCGAACCGATCCTGATGGAAAAGGTCGCCCGAAATGTGCTCAAAAATCGAAGACGCTTCAGGGCGCTGGTGTTGTTGGCGGATCAGTCTCCCGGCGCTCGGGACAACGTTTACTGGACTGAATGGCTGAACCAGCCCACGGGGTTTTTTCTGGGTCCCGCTACGATATCGCAGCTGACAGGGTTCCCGGTGATGTTCGCGCGCTGTCGCCGAGAGTCCCGCGGTCACTACCACCTTTCCCTGCTACCCATTGTCGAGGCGCCCGGTCAGATGACGGAAGAGCAGATCATAGAAGCCTATATTCGAACCGCGGAGCAGGCCATCCGTGAGGAGCCCGAGAGTTATCTGTGGTCAAACCGACGGTGGAAGCATCGACCACCTAATCAGGACAACTGAGCAGTAGCCCGGCTATTTTTCGGGACAACTGATAGATCAAACCAATCAAACCCCATCTCCTGCGTGGCGTGAATCACCTCGCAGGAATCCAGCCCAGACCAACCGGCAAGTGCAGCCTGAGCTAGCTTCGGCGAATTGTTCTGCTGACTGACATGCGCCACAAATAGCAGTTTTAACTTGTTTGTATTGGCGTGATCCAGAAATAACCGGGCTTGTGCATTCGCCAAATGGCCATAATCACCCGCCACCCGGGCTTTGACCGAGCGCGGATACGGCCCATTAGTCAACATGACGGGGTCGTGATTGAACTCAAGTACCAACGCATCACAATCCGAAAAAGCCTGCACCACGTGCGGCGTAATGCTCCCGAGATCAGTGAGCACACCCAGTTTCAACGCCCCCGACCAGAAGCAAAATTGCACTGGCTCCCGAGCGTCATGGGGCACTGGCTCTGCAGCAATGTGGCAGTCCCCGATATCGAATCGCTCGCCAGGTCGGATAATCACCCCGCGGCGCAATCCATCGAGTTTTGGGCTGTTCGCGGTACCCGCAGTCAGAAAAACAGGAAGGCCATACGCCCTTGAAAGCGCGGCAACACCGCGACAGTGATCACTGTGCTCGTGGGTAACAAGAATGGCATCTACGTCACGCGCCGAGAGACCGCGATGGGCCAGGCGACTCTCAACCTCTTTTCTGGGCAAGCCGCAGTCGATGAGGATCAGGGTCTCGCCGGTATCGACCAGAGTCGCGTTCCCTTTGCTACCGCTGCCGAGGGACGCAATCCGCATCAGGTAATGTTGCCCCTCAGTAGTGTCAGCAATGCCTGCTGCTCGCGTCGGTCGACAGACTCCCCTTCGGGGCCGACCAGCGTGATGAGAATCACCTTTTCTGCGGCGGCATCTAGGCGAATTTGATAGCGGTGTCCCGCCAGCGGATGATCGTCCTCACCCCCCCACAACCAGTCAAACCAGCCGCTTTCTTCCTCGTCCTGAGGGCCGACGAAGGTGACGTAGAGAACACCCTGGCTGCGATCGCGGTCATCAATGACGAAATCAGCGTCTTCGGTCCCCTTCACCACGGAGGCCCAAGCACGATCAAAGGGTAATTCCAAACGGATGCGGGTCACCGTCTCGGTGTCTTCGAGCGTGATACGGCCCGAGTCACTCATGGCGCGATCCGCCATCATTGATATCGGCGTTGAATCTGCGCTGTTGGCGAGGTATTGCGCAACGTCCTGCAGCATTTTGCGCTCTAGATCGTCGTCATCGGACTGAGAGGGCCAACTGACATCCTCTGCGCTGCGGTTCTGCTGCAGCACATGGAGCTCAGCCGTATTCCTCTGCACCCCAGTATCAACGCGGAAACGAAACCGCACCGCAAGTGCTTGCTCCTCAAGCTTAAACCACTGGGTATCAATGAGACCTGCCTCTGCGTCCACGGCAGCAACACCGATACCGCTGTTGGTCAAAAATGTCCTGACCTGCGGCCATAGCTGCCCCGGGGCGACACTGACCAACGCCCAACGCTCGCCAGAGAGGCTCTGAATACGGACCGAATCGCCCTGACTATTCGCCGTAAGCGGTGTCGGGCGGGGAGTTTCGAATTGGGTCGCCAACTGCGCGCTGGCAGCCACCGGCGGCACGGGATAATCGGGCTGGATGGCGTCTGTCGTTAAGTGGGGAGGCACGTCGATCGGCGGCAACTCCGACGAAGACTGATAGCGGCTGGAATTATCCGGAAAAAGCCCCTCCTCTCCGAACAACCAGCTACATCCCGACAAGGTCAGGGCAATCACAATGACACTACCTGCGCGGATCACGAAAAATAAGCCTCCAGTGCCTTCACCAGCGTCTCCCGATACGCCTCAGAAAGTGGCGTTAGCGGCAGCCGAATACCGCTATCAATCATACCCTGTTGAACCATCGCCCACTTGATCGGAATGGGATTGGATTCGATAAAAAGTAACCGATTAAGGTCGGCCAGTCGTCGATCAATCGCTTCGGCGGCATCCCACTCGCCTGCAACAGCGCTGCGACAGAGCGCGGCCATATCCGCAGCGGCGATGTTGGCGGTCACAGAGACGTTGCCTCTACCCCCATGACGCATCAGCTCAAGCGCCGTGGCATCGTCACCAGAGAATACGGCGAACCCATCGGGCACTGCCTGAATCAGCGCCTTTCCCCGCTTGATATCTCCCGTCGCATCCTTGATGGCAACGATGTTGTCAACCTGACTCAGCCGCACGACGGTATCGTTCAGCAGATCACAGCCAGTGCGACCCGGCACGTTATACAGAATAATCGGCAAATTCACCGATCGAGCGACTGCCTGAAAATGCTCAAACAGACCCTGCTGGGTGGGTTTGTTGTAGTAGGGGGTAACCGAGAGGGAATAATCCGCCCCCGCCTCCGCGGCCGAGACCGTCAGCTCGATCGCCTCGTGGGTGGAGTTCCCACCGGTTCCTGCTACCACCGGAATCCTTCCTCCCGACTGCTCCACCGCAAAACGAATAACCTCGCAATGCTCAGGGACCGTTAGCGTCGGGCTCTCGCCAGTGGTACCGACGACACCAAGCGCGGCTGTGCCCGCGTCAATGTGATATTCGATCAGTCGCGCAAGCGCCGCCCAGTCGATGGCACCGTCTGGGTGCATGGGCGTTACCAACGCAACAATACTTCCGGTTATCATCGAATTACTCCGGGAGTCCCCCGAGGGGACAAGGACAGAAGATCATGGAGCCGCAATTATCCACTTCAGACCAAGTTTCACAACCTCACCGTGCACATCAATCCTACTTTTCCCGATCGGGGAAGGTGCTTCTTTTGTGTGTCATGACCCTACTGACATGGCCTGGCAGTAGCCTCTCTCAGAGCTCCGATCTGGAACTCAATATAGAGCCCCTCACCAGCATCGATAAGCAGTTTATGTCGGATCAGCGGCAGCGGGTCGAGCAACTGGCCAATCGGCTGGGGAGAAATCTGTCTGGCAATGAGGATAGAGATATCGATACGCTACAACGCATTATTGATGAGCGGCTGATTGCCAATGACGACAGGCTCAGCCTTCAAGCAATGGGGGTGGTACTGGGAGATCTATTGGCAGACCGACTGGACATGACGTGGGTGGTTTACCGCGACCGAACGGGGCGATCGAGAGCACTCCGTTATCGGGAGACCGATGTCTACCTTTTTCCGATAACGATGATCTCACGCCGCCAGGAAGCGGGCAGCGACCGGGGGGTCCGATCGATCTACGATGAGGCGGTTAAAACAACACTACCGCGCATACCGGGAGGCAAGTGGTTACTGTAACCCCAGACAAGCGGCACACCCCCCCAAGTTAGCGGCGCCAAAAATTCAACCTAAGCGCCCTCTGATTTTGGCACGTACCTGAAGATACCCGCTGCGCCAGTCGTACGATGGACGCTACCCACTTGGTCGAGATCACCAGTGTCGTAGGCGGCATCTCCGGGATACAAAAAGACCATGCGGTCAGCCTCCCTCACCACCTTGGGAAAAAAACAGGGTGGCTCGCGATCACTGACGGCCGCGTCCAGAGACGCGCCCTTTGCCAATGTCTCGATGTCATGCAGCGACACCAGCGTAGGCGGGGTCATCGACAGCGCGCCATCATGATGCGCCGCAACTGCCTCATCGGGTCTCCACCACTGGTGGTCGACAATTTCCTGACCATCGACACTCACCGTCACCGTGTCGGAAACCCGTGCCAGAAAAAACCAGGTAGCGAAGCGGCGCTTAACAACGGTGGGCGTTAACCAGTGGGAGAACGGCGTCATGGCGGCTGGAGCTATAGAGATACCTGCTTCTTCCTCCAACTCCCGGCAAGCCGCCGCGCACGCACGCGTCATGTCATCAGCACCGCTATCGTCAGGCTCCACCTTGCCCCCGGGAAATACCCAAATGCCCGGCATATGTTCGAGGGTGTCATTACGCCGAAGTAGTAATACCTCTAAACCCGCGGATGCCTCTCGCACTAAAATGGCGGTCGCTGCAGGCGCCGCAGGCTGGACTTCTCCAGAGAACTCAAGCACCACGCTAGGGAACCGGCACGCAGTCCAAACACTGAACATAGACGTGCATGGGGTCTCGCAAGTCTGCCAAGCTTTTGACCGCGGGCTTGAAGCTCGCCGCCAAAAATTCTGTCCAGCCCCAGCTCTGTGGCAGGGCCGCGCTGAAGGACCGGCTCAGCTCTTCCAACAGCACGCTTTCAAATGATGGCGGCACAGTAGTGCGACCCGTTCTCCATTCTTCTATGCCCGCCAGCGCAGCAGCGGCAGCCACCGCTTGATCTAATCCCCCCAGGGCATCAACCAAACCAATTTCAGCGGCCTCGGCACCCGTCCAGACCAACCCGCCAGCGATCTCCTCGACTGCCTCGGGAGCCATTTCCCGGCCGCGGGACACCAATTCAATAAAATCGTCGTAGGCGCTGTAGGATAGCGCCTGAATAATCCGGGCCATTTCGGGGCTGACACCCCGATCGAAACTAGCTCCTCCAGCCAAGGAGGTCGTGCCCACGCCATCGACGGTCACACCGATATACTCGAGGATGCCCTCCACCGTCGGGAACGCGGAAAAAGCGCCAATGCTGCCCGTTATCGTGGTCGGGAGCGCCCAAATCTGGTCCGCTTCTGCCGAAATCCAGTAGCCGCCAGACGCGGCCATTGTGCCCATGGAGACCACGACGGGGATGCCTGCCTCCCGCGCCTCCGCTAACTTGCGACGAATTAAATCGGACGCAAAAACGCTACCACCCGGCGAGTTCACCCTGAGCACAATCGCCGCGATATCCTCGGCCCCCATAGCGGTATCGATATAACCATTGATGGTGTCGCTCCCCGCCATGCCCTCTTCGCTCTCACCGGGAACCAGGGTGCCCTCAACCGGCACTATCGCAATCAGCGGCAAACCCTCCTCGGCGAGCATGCGCTGCTGCTTCATATCTTCAAAGTACCGCTCAAACTCAACGGTTTGCGGCAAGCCCTCCTCATCGGTAACGCCGACGCGCTCGGCCAGTAGGGCGTTCATCTCGGTATGATCTGCGAGGACGTCGATCCAACCACCCGCCACGAGCGTCTCTGCGAGGTCGTTATCCGACGCCGCCAATTGATCAGCGAAACTATTGATAAAGGCATTCAGCGCGCCCGGCGGTAGGTCCCTGCCCGTCTCGGCCAATTCGGCGTAAGCCGCCCATAGACCCGATATCCATCGAGATACCACGGCGCGCTCGCGCTCTGACATATCGTCACGGAGATAGGGCTCCACCGCAGATTTGTTATCTCCCGCGCGAAACACATGCATCGTCACACGAATCTTTTCGAGGAAACTGCGCAAATAAGAACGATAGACCGAGAAGCCCTCCAGAAACATGCCACCCTCGGGGTGAAGCAGCACCTGATCGGCCTGCGAGGCTAATAAATACTGGGCTTGCGAGTAATAATCCCCTACCGCGATAACCGGTTTATCGGCGCCTTTGAATTCCGCGATCGCCTCGCTCAATTCCAGTGTCTGGCTGGTGGAGGGTCCGGCGAGATCCTCGAGATTGAGGATGAGCGCAGTAATGCGATCGTCGCTGGCGGCCCATTGAATCGCTCTCACCAGGTCATGAAGCAAGACCGGTCGCTCGTAATCCTGATTCAAAAAGGCGGCAACGGGCTCCACCGGCGGATTGTCCTCTACCAATGACCCCGCAGGCGCGATCAGCAACGCCGCCTGCTCGGGTAGCGGTTCTGGCACCGATTCCTTCATTCCCAAACTGAAGGCGGTCACAAAAATAGCGACAAACACCAGCGGCAACAGCACCGATATGGCTCGGCTGATACCACTCAAAATTCGCCATAAGCCTTTCAATAAACGCATCATTACTCGACGCTCTCCTCAGTGAGATTGGCGGCCTGACCACGGTGGGCATTAGCCATCAGTTGGACTCGCGCAGTTCACGACCGCGGTAACGGACATACAACATACAGCAGGTGAACTGGATTACCACCAGGCTCAACCCGGTGATCGACAGAACATCGCCCCGATAGGCGAAAGCGGCCTCGACCGACGAAATAAAGTAAAACAGCAGGATTAAGTCATACCAAATAAACAGCCGCAGGCCATCTCTCATCGCGGCCCAGAGAAAAAACGTAAGCGGGGCACATCGCAATCCCGTCAACGCCCAAGTCCCGGAAAAGCGCTCAACATCTGCCGCCTGCTGCAGTAGCAGGGCTAACCAAGTCAGCCACATCATGACCCAAAGGCTCTGCGTGAGCCACAGTCGCGGAGGAGTTGTACGCATGGGCAGACTCAGCCTTTGCCCGGCGCAGATAGCGCCCACTCGGCCACCCGTTTGCCCAGCGCCCGACAAATTGCAGATTCATTGTCGTCCAACGGGCGATCGCCCTGCTCGGTCGACCAGTGGCTGGCGCCGTAGGGTGTGCCTCCCGCAGCAGTGGCCCTGAGCGCAGGTATCGAGTAGGGCACTCCCACCAACACCATCCCGTGGTGCAATAACGGCACCATCATGCTCAGCAATGTCGCCTCCTGACCACCATGCAATGAAGCGGTAGAGGTGAAAACCGCGGCCGGCCGATCAATCAGTGCCCCCTGAAGCCAGAGTGCGCTACTTTCATCGAGAAACTGCTTCAGAGGCGCCGCCATGTTGCCAAAGCGGGTGGGGCTACCCATGATCAGACCGGCGCAGCCCCGCAAATCCTCCTGAGTTGCGGGGAGCGGCACCGCATCTGACTCGTTTTCCTCCGCAGAGAGCTCACGGACGGTTCTAAGCCTGGCCTCAATGCCCTTCACCACTTCAATCCCGCGCGCAATCTGGCGCGCCATCGCCGCGGTCGCGCCGTCCCGGCTGTAGTACACGACAAGAATATAGGGCTGATCGCTCACAACATCTGATCCATCAGTTCACTCGACGACATATCAAGCCCCACGGTACAGTGGGACAATACCCATACACAATGAAACCCTCATGGTAACGCATCCACAACGCGCGAAGGTGTTGCGCGGTATCCACTATCTGGCAAGCCGCCTGCGTGAGGATCGGCTCACCACCAAAGCGGCCGCACTGACCTTTGTGAGCCTGTTTGCGCTTGTACCGCTTCTCACCGTGACACTCTCCATCGCGTCCGCACTCCCGGCTGCCGGCAATATTCAGGAGAAATTGAGTGAATTCTTGCTGCAGTTTCTGCTGCCGGAGAGCTCCAGTCAGGTAGTCCAGTACCTGTCGGCCTTTATTAGTCAGGCCCGCTCACTGACGCTGTTCGGGGTGGCGATTCTGGTGGTGACGGCGGTGCTCATGCTGCGCAACGTCGAGGCGGCCCTCAATGAAATATGGCAAAACCGGGTCAATCGTAGACCTCTGCAGAGCGTATTGCTCTACTGGACGGTGTTGAGCCTTGGACCAATTGCCATCGGCCTTGGTCTCGGCGCTCGAGCCTATCTGTTTGCGGTCACCAATGAGTGGGCGGGGCTTGATGTATTGGGTCTCGGAACCGCGCTTATTGGGCTTCTGCCGTTTATCCTGAGCACGGTGGGGCTCACCTGTCTCTACGTGCTCGTCCCAAATTGTCAGGTACCCTGGCGTCATGCGCTCGCGGGGGGCGTGTTTGCTGCCATCACCTTTACCATCGCCCGCGCACTTTTCACCACAGTAATGTCTAAATCGAGCTACACCCTGGTTTATGGCGCGTTCGCAGCGGTGCCGCTGTTTCTGCTCTGGATCTACGTGACGTGGATCATCGTTTTGGCAGGAGCCGTACTGACACATGGGCTCTCGGCGTATCAAAGTAGCGAACAGGAACGCACCCCACTGCTGATAAAAGCGCTGGATACGCTGTATCTTTTCTGGAGGGCGCAGCAGGAGGGTCGGGCTCTGTCAGATCTCGATGTGATTGGCACCAACGAGTGGTCCTCAAACGCGCTTGACGCCGACAGCTGGCGGCTGATCCGCGACCGGCTGAGCGAGGCCAATATCCTGAAAAGATCGGACCGGGGGCGCTACCTTCTCTGCAGAGACTTGCATTCGATCAGCCTCGCCGACCTAGCCAAGATCCTGCGCGCCGAACCCGCGTATCCCAAAACCGACACGGGACCGCTCTGGCGACAAACCGCGACCGGCATGCTGACGCGCCAGATGGAGCAGGAAGCTCAGGAGCTGGTCACGCCACTGGCAGTTTTATTTGCCTCGACCGATGCCTGATCGCGTTGCCATTTGGCTACTCCTGATAGCGCTGGGTGGTTGCAGCAGTGAACCCACCGACCTGCCTGACCCGGGTCAATGGCGCGTTATTAATTACTGGGCGATCTGGTGTGCCCCCTGCAGAGCTGAGATACCCGAGCTGAACGCCTTACATGACGAAACGGCTCTCCGCGTCTTTGCGGTTAACTTCGAGGGCCAGACGGGCGAGGTATTGGCCTCTCAAGCCTCAGAATTGGGGATTGCCTTTCCACTTCTTGAGGCAGACCCGGGGCCATTACTGGGTCAAGCCCGCCCCCGAGTGCTACCCACCACTTGGTTGGTCAATCCCGCAGGGGTCGTCACCGACACGCTCGTGGGCCCCCAGACGCAGGAATCGATCCTTCGCGTGTGGGAGTCGCGGCGGGGCCAATACCCTCAGAAAAACGGCCCCTGACCACCGTCTGACGCGCTTTTATGACTTAGCGGCCCCGGGATGGCAGCGGGTGCAGAATAGAGGAGGCAAAAAAAAGCCGGCTGTTCAACAGCCGGCAATGAAGGAGCCACTCAAAACGGGGAGAGTCGCATCAATCGGACTCTCGCTGCTCAGACGTTTCCCTTGCGATGTCCCCGCGGGCATCA
>Ga0181557_1000394_pt1 | contig 55418 bp, 38 predicted proteins | sample 011ome_23_FD_148632 | JGI IMG/M metagenome (GOLD analysis project Ga0181557, IMG submission 148632) | Coastal salt marsh microbial communities from the Groves Creek Marsh, Skidaway Island, Georgia - 011506CT metaG (spades assembly) | ecosystem: Environmental > Aquatic > Marine > Intertidal zone...
CTGTTGTGGTTATTTGATGTAAACGTAAATGAGAGAAAGATGTAGAGAGAGAGAGAAAGGAAAGAAAAAAAGAGAAGAAGCAAGTATTCAAATCGACTGAAAGTCTCTCCGAGAGAGAGAAAAGAGAGAGAAAAGAGACAGAAAAGAGAGAGAGGAGTGCCTTCGTACGACGCATCGGTCACACATCGTCACGGGAATCGCCACAAGCAAACGCTCCGCTGACACTCTCTCTCACTCTCTTTTTTTCTTCCCTTCTGCGCTCTCGAAGCAGCGCGCGCGCGCGCGCGCGCGCGAAAAACACGTCACCCCCAATAGGTTGTTTCCGATACAAAAGAGTAGACACGTACCTCGGCACAAATAGTGCACTCTAAATCGCTCGGAATCTCCTCCCCAAAACTGATCGATCGCGCGTGGTGCGCGTTCATCATCGTTAGTGCTTTTGCTGACTGCTCTTCTTCTTCTCGTTGTTGGTGTTCTTCAAAGTGCGACGGCGCGATGCCCATGGTACAAAAGAGAGGTCGTATTTTTAAATTTTGCGTCTGTGTGTTGAAAATATTTTTGACGAACATTTTGCCCCCCTTTTTTTTGCATGTGTTGCATGTGTCTTCAATTTTAAATATGCTTTGTACTAAAGCAGATGACGATGACGACGATTGTTTCTGAGATCATCTTTAATGAAAAGCAGAGAGGAAAATCTGCTTTCGTGAGCGCGAAAACCGTTCCAACGTGTATTATCCGTTTCAATCAGAGGTGGTTGAAGTGATGATGTTCTTGCATTATAAAAGATATTTAAGTACGTGTCACAAAGAGAGAAAAGTTTCACACAAAAAATGACCACCAATTAGGGAGAGCGATGGATTCACGAGAAGAAGAAGAAGAAGAAGAAGAAGAAGGGGAAAAGCATCCGGAGCGCGACGAGAATCCACCGTCGCGAGAAGAAGAAGAAGAAGACGGAGCGATGTCGATAACAAAGAAACCAATCGTACCTCCGTTACACGCAGCCGCGAGAGAAGGTGACCTCGAATCGCTCTCCAAACTGCTCGCATCACATTCTTCCCCGACCAACAACAACAACAACAACAACAACCACATCATCAACGAACGAGACATGCACGGACGAACGGCGATACACTTAGCGTCTTGGGCGAATGAAAAAGCAATCGTGGAAAGATTGCTCGATTTTGGAGCGGATGTGACTGTTGGTGCCGCGGATGGCGTGCAGGCGATACACTTTGCATGCATGAAAGGGCATTTAGGTATCGTCAAAACGCTCCTCTCGCGAGAGAGGACGAATCGCGCGAACGTTCGAGCGAAAACGAGCAAGAACGAAAACTGCATGCATTTTGCCGTCAAGAGTGGTAACAAGGAGTTGGTGGAGTACTTGGCGAAGAAGAATGTCTCGGTGCTTTTGAAGAGCGCGAAGCGTAAGTACGCGGCGGATATGACGAATAAGAGGGAGATTAAAGAGATCGTCGAACGATTGAAAGAGACGCAGGAGAAGGAGGAAGAGGAAAAGAAGAAACGGAAGAAGAAACGGGAGGAGGGTGATAATAATAATAATAATAATAATGAAGATGAAGATGATGTAGTTGTAGCGGAAGACGACGCGGTCGTTTTAGAGGCGGCGGCGGGGCCGATGCTGCCGCCGCATTTGATGACGCGGGAGTGCCCGGGTACGAGCGACGATGAAAACGAGAAAGAAGACGAAGAAAAAATGGCCGCGAGTAAAAAGAAACGAAAGAAGGAGACGAAACCGCCGATAATGGGTTTGAGCTTTGGCGAGGAAGATGAATAGCGTCATGATATGGTACAAAAATCGTCGATCGATTTTTCCTTGTCGTCAAGTGTTGTTTTTTATCGCCCGCGACCTTTATATCCTTTCGCGCCTCCGCCGCTCTGTTTCGTCTTCTTCATGCCTTTCTTTTCGTCGCCAAACGCGTACTTCTTCCTCCCGATAATCGCGCTCAAATCGTCCTCGCCGACGTCATCATTTCGAATCCTTTTAAATCCACCACCTTTCTTCGCGTCCGCGTCTCGCATTTGACTCGCCGCGATCCTTTGAGCCTCGTTCACGCGTTCCAACATCACCAGGCACTGCTCTTCTTCCACCGGGTACTTCTCCAATCTCTTCTCGATGAGCCGTTCGATTTTTTGATACAATTCCACGTCGTATTGCGTGACTAACGTGATAGCTAACCCGCTTCTACCGGCTCGCGCGGTTCTTCCAACTCTGTGCACATAATCCTTACTATTCATCGGGACGTCGAAATTGATAACCACGTCGACGCTGGGAATATCTAAACCTCTCGACGCCACATCCGTGGCGACTAAAATGTTTCTCTCGCCGCCTTTAAACTTATTCAACGCGCCTTGCCTTTTCGGCTGCGACATTTGCCCATGAATCGGAATCGCGCTGAATCCAAGATTTCTCGCCACCAGCGCTAACTTTCTCGTCTGTTCGCACGTCCTCGTGAACATCATGATCGTGCTCGCGCTCAGCTCGTTCAACAAGTAACACGCGTAACACTCCTTGTGTTTCGCCGGCACGAACAAATAATTTTGCTTCAAACTTTTCACCGTGGAATACTTGCTCGCGACTTCTACTTTCACCGGATCTCTCAAACACGCTCTCTGTAACTTGTTCACTTTACTCGTCATCGTCGCCGAAAACAACTGCGTTCGTCTCTCCCTCGGAATCACCTTCAAAATCGTATCGATTTCCTCCTCGAAATCCAAATTCAACAGTCGATCCGCCTCGTCTAATATCAACACTTTCAACTGTCGCAAGCTAAACCCTTTGGTATTCTCCAAGTGATCGACCACTCTCCCAGGCGTCCCGACTAACACGTGCGGCCGTTTCCCGATCTGTAACGACTGCGACGTCATGTCCATCCCTCCCACCAGTACCGCGCACTTCACCCCGATATCTTTCCCTAAACACTCAAACTGCTCCGCGATTTGACTCGCTAACTCTCTCGTCGGTGATAACACCAACGTGTGAAACGCCCTCGGCTCGTGCAATAAGTCTTGCAAAACCGGTAACGCGAACGCGCCGGTCTTCCCTGACCCGGTTTGCGCGAGACCGATGACGTCTTTCCCGTTCAACGCGTGCGGGATGGATTGGATTTGGATTGGGGAGGCGGCGGGCCATTTCATGGCATCGCACGCGGCGCAGAGTTCTTTGCAGATGCCCAGAGAGGCGAACGTGACGACTTTAGCATCGTCGTCGTCTGAATCGTCCGAATCGTCGTTGTCCTCATTTTGTTTCTTTTGCGTGGGTAAAGGTTTTTGTTCACCTTCGCTCTCGGTGTCCGACATTTTATTCTACTCGAGCGCTTTCTTTATGAGGACGGAGGAAAAGGAAGAGTTGAGAAAGAGAGAGAAAATGGTACCGTCGCTTCTTCTTTCATTTCTTCTTATCGCGTGCGTATATTATAATTGCTCTATGACTACTGCGTCTACTCTCTGTTACTTTTACACGACTACTACTGCGTGTGTGTTACTCTTTGTCTTGTTCTTCTTCTTCTTCTTCCTCCGTGTCCATCAAAAACAGCTTTCCGAACAAAGCGGTGCTCGTCGATTGGCGCAAATAGAACAAACCGAGACCGCCGCCTTTCTGTTTCGCTTTTTGTAGCAAGTCTTGTTTCCTTTCCAACAAGCGTTCCGTTCTTCTTTTCAAGTTGGAGGTGAGGATGTGCGGTTCGCCTTCGACGACGTTCGCCAAGGTGAATTCCGGGGTGATTAAGAACCCGGTGGAGGTGGTCGGCGGCGGTTGATTTTTGGAGGTATCGTCGTCGTCGTCGTCTTTTAAAACGACGGAATCGTTTTTGTTCGTCGTTTTCAGCGCGAGCGTTTCAATGAAAGCCTCTCCCTCGTATTCATCTTTTTCGAAACTGAAAAATTCTCTCCTCAACGTCTCCAATCCGTCTTTCGCTTTTCCAATCTCCTCGCTCGTCATCAACAAAATCTGCGGGTTGTTCTCAACCACCCAATCCAAACGTTTCACGTCTCGCAAAACCATTTTCCATTCAATCGCCGCTTTCGTGATCTCCTTAAAGCTTTTCTCCAGAACCACCTCCGGTTTTTTCCAAAGCATCGCGTTCACGTCGCAATTCGGGAATAATATCTTCATCCGATCCAATCGATCGACGAGCGATTCGGAATTTTTCTTCTTCTTTTCATCATCCTCCAGCCTCTCTTCCATCATCATCTCATCCTCCAACCGCATCTCCGCCAACACCCCGCCTCCTAACTCTATCAATCGTTTCAGCATCTCTCGGTCTTTCACTCCTCTCGTTTGCCAAAATTTCGTCAGGCTTTCCGTTTCTTCGTCTTTTTGCGGCTGAGGAAACATCCACGCGTTTTGTTGGACCAGTCGGTCGAAATTCGTGACCCGTCTTCTTTGTTTTCCATCATTCGTCGTCTCATCGTTTTCATCGTCATCGGAAGACACGGAAGAAGAAGAAGACGCGGAACTCTTCCTCCGAAACCTGGTGCTTCTTTTTCTGCGAGAAGAACTCGTTTTCGACCTAAAAGACGCGACGAAAAGGACGAGTTGTGTTGCACAAAGATGATGTGTTTTGTGCATTTTAACTGAGGAATTTCCCGCAGAAATCAACTCTTAAGAAGAAGACTTTGATGATGCGGACGCTTTCGTCATCGTCGGTCTCACGCTTTATGAGAAGCAGAGGAAGAAGAAGCGCGACGACGACGACGACGACGACGACGAACGCCGTCATCGATCATCCTCCGTCTTTGAATGCGAGCACTGCTGCTCGAAATGCACCGTTATTGGATTACTTGGTGTACACCTTTCCATCGCTTCTTTGCGCTTCGCTCGGGTACTGGCAACTCCAACGGAGAGAAGAAAAACTGCTCAAAATGAACGCGCGAGCGGCGGCGTTGCACCGCGAACCGTTGCAGTCTCTCTCAGAGGTGACGGAAACGACGGAGGAGTTTCGAAGGGTTCGCGTGGAAGGCGAGATGATAAAGAATTCGATTCGAGTCGGACCGAAAGTGAGAACGTCGGAGGTTTCGAACAACGAGAAAATAGCCGGGTACGATTTAATCACGCCGATGAGAGAGAAGAGAAACAAAAACGCGAGAAGGAAAGGGGTCTGGCCATTTGGCGGCGGTGGTGGTTCGAACGACGACGTAAACGACGACGACGTCGTCGCGCTCGTGAATAGAGGTTTCGCCGAACGCGCGTTTGAGGACGCGAAAGGCGGAATGTGTTTGAAGACGATCGGGGTGGTGAGAAAAGGAGATATGAAAGGGTATTTCACGCCGGAAAATGTGCCGGAGAAGAACGTTTGGCATTACGTGGACGTGAGAGGGATTGGGGAGTATTTGGGATTAGTCGTAGGCGGGGGGAGTAGTCATAGCAGTAGTATCGCAACTCTCGGGAAAGATGAGAATTTGAACGAAGATAAAAAGGAAAAGGGGTTCGTGCCGTACGTTCAATTAATCAGGCCGATTGGCACGACCACGTCGACGTCGTCGCAGCAGCCAATACCAGTCGCCGAGGAAGAGTTGATGAAGTTTTCCGTCCTTCCCGAGCAGCACATGAATTATTCCATGACGTGGTTTTCACTTTCCGCGGTGACGTTAGGGATGGCCTCGTTCGCGTTGTTGAAGAAGAAGAAAGTCCCAAAGTTGTGAAAAAAGAGTTGTTATTCGTGCGTTCTAAAGAAGCCAAGAAGAAGCTTTCATACATTCGTATTATGGATTTTTAAAGTTCTACTACTGGTACCTTTCTATTTTTCATGGGATCCAAACGTTTGCACAGAAACTTGTTCCAACGCGCTTAGCGAAGGAGGTCCCCCTTCACCATCACCTACTTCCACATCTACCCACACCTCCTTCACTGGACCGCCGCCGCACGCGTTCGGCATCTCGTGCTCCAAATCCGTACTAATCGCTCTCGCTATTTCTCCGAATTCGCCGTGGACGTTGATTTGGTCTCTGGAACTGTACCCAAAATGAGTAGAATCCATCTCCCATCGTTTGGCATCCGTAAACTCGTCCGTCGTCGTCGAAACTACTGTCGTTTCCCCTACTTCTACGTCGTTATTTCCCATTTTCACCAAAATACGTTTCGCGAACGGATCTTCTAGCTTGTATCTCACGTTAAATAACCCAAACATAGCTAAGGAGCTCAAACAGGAAAGTAGGCACGCGTACGCGAGAACCCAAATTTTGGTCGATTCCGATGGATTTGTTGTTCCGTCTTCTTCGTCGCGCAACATGCTCGTCACTAAATTCGCGTAATACGGCCCCCAAAACATCGGGTGGACGAAAATATACACCCTCGCAAACGCTCTGGTAGCAATTGGCGTGCGATAGGTCTTAATCAATCTCAAATTCTCCCACGCTGTCATGCACGTCGTCAAATAATTCCTCAATCTCGCCGCCTCGTTACCGGGAAAACCGACGTACTTCAACTCTTCCGTGCACATGCTCAACTTGTTAAACGCACTCAAAACGTCATCGCACAACCTCGAGTGCATCTTCATCGCCTTCATTTTCGCCTCTCTCCCTTTAACCGTGTTCAAATGCATCAATCTGTGCGCGCTTCTCATGCACAACACGTCCCTCGCGTTCGATATTAAATCGACGACTATCAATCGAACTTTATCCGCGTGGCCTTTCGGGAGTAACATCCGACCTCGTTCTTTCCGCGTTGTGTTGCTTTTTTGACTTCCTATTAAGTGCCCGGGCGCGTACCAATCCCAGTCGCGATGTCCGTAAAAGTACGACACCAAAGTCGCTTTAAACGTCGCCACGTGTTCCAGCGCTCTCTCTCTTCTCTTGAACGCCTCGGACAAACTCGACGTCAGAGGGAAGATAATCACAAAGCTAATAACCGCCCAAGAGACGTTCGCGGCTAATCGATGTCCGTTCACTTCGTATAAACTGAACGTCAAAACTGAGGCCGAGGAAATCATGCACAATATGAAACTTTCCAGGGTGAGCACGTGTTCCAGAGTGACTCTCAGCGACGAGACGAACTGTAACGCGGACGCGTTGAGTGAAAAGAAACATCTCTGAAACTTTGAATTTCCCCCGAGTGCGTTGTTGTCATCATCGTCATCTTGTTGGAACGAATTTGGTCGCGAAAACCGTTCCATGGCGAGAAGCATCGACGACGACATCGTTTTTGGTTTCAAAGCGCCACTTTTATCGGGTTTCTTCATCCTCTTTCGCGATGAATATACGCGATTCCCCTGCGAAAGAAATGGAGAAATTTCGATTGGAAATCCACACTTCGGCGGCGTAGTAGTATTGAACACACAAAGAACGCGGCAATAATACGCCATCGCTTTTACGCAAACAACAGCACCAATACTGTACGAATCATGGCGTCTGGAGGTACGATCCATTACAAGTTCAAATCTCAAAAGTCCTACGACACGGTCACCTTCGACGGCGTCTACATCTCCGTCGCGAATTTGAAACAACTCATAGCGGAGAAGAAAGGCTTGGACAAAGAAGGCACCGCGGAATTGTTACTCACGAACGTCACCGAGGATGGTAACAACAAAGGAGTAGGTCAAGATTTAACCGACGACCAAAGTTTAGTGTGGAAAAACGCGTCGATTATCGTGAGGAGAGTCCCGAAAGCGATGGGGAAAACCATCGGCGATGCCCAAGAATTGAAGGAAGAAAAGAAGCGGATCTACGTGAAACCACCGGACGCGGCGACGCTGAACATGGCGCAACAAGCCGCGAACAGAAACAGAAGGAACATGCTCACGGCGAAAAGAGAGAAAAGGGAACGGATGAAGAAAATGAGAGAAGGAGAAGGAGAGGATTTGGACAACGCGGACGACGACTTGGACAACGAGGAAGAAGCGTTGAAAGAAGAGAAGGACATCAAAGATTTAATCGCGAACGAGACGAAACAATGGGACGCGGAAAGACTTCAAGCACGGAACGCGAAGATTGTGTCCAAAGCGGCCGGGAATCAACCGATGCAAAGGCAAGGAATCGCGACGAGGAATAACGCGGCACCGGTGGTGTCGCAAGGCGTGCAATTGGCGAAGGAGATGCAAGCGAATAAAATTATGCACCAGAGTTACGTGAGAGCGGACGGGGCGGGGGTGCCGGGGCCGGGGTACGTGTGTAAACGGTGTAACGTGCCGGGACATTGGATTCAAGATTGCCCGCAAGGGAAAGATGCGAACGTGGAAGTGGTGAGGATGAAAACGGCGTATGGGATTCCGCAGAATAGGTTGGAAGGGACGGATACGGGGGTTTTGGTCGGGCCGACGGGCGAGAGCGTGGAGATGAAAGCGGACGAGACGGAGTTCGATCGCATGATGGGGTTTTTAACCGGTAAAGAAGAAGATGAGGATGACAAGATGTTGATGATTGGTGATAAAAAAGATGGCGAAGAGGAGAATGCAGGTAACGAAGGAGAACAGCACCCTTTTTCGCCGGCGACAGCCGGAGTCCAATCGCCGACGATGGCGCCTCCGCCGGGCGGTCCTCCACCAGGCGGACCTCCACCGCTTCCAATGGGGCCTCCGCCATCCACCGCGGAAACGAGAGAAGAGAGAGACAAAAAGCGCGCGGAGGAGAAAGCGGCGGCGAAAGAACGGTTCGTGAACATGTCGCCGGAAGAGGTGATGAACATGGATCCGGCGGAGATGGAAAAGTTGATGGCGCTCATCGGCGACGACGAGAACGATGAGATGATGAAGATGGGAGATGGAGGTGGTGGAGGTGGTATGCCGCCGCCTGGTATGCCGCCACCGCACGCGCAGCGGTATCGTCGGGGTCCCATGGGAGGATTCCCATCCCTTGGTGGTGGTGGTTATAACAACGCAGTCATCGTAACGGAACCGAAGATAGACATGACGCCGGAAGAGGAAGAAGAAGCGGACAGAATGTTGAAAACAGGCGATTTTAGCTCGATAGAAGCGATGTTGAAAACCTTTGGGTGCACGCCAGAACAAATCGAACACTTGATGAAGACGCAACCGTCGTTTCCGAATCCATTTTATGGCGGCGGACCGCCGGGCGAAAGAAGGCAATTTGCCGGTCCAAGACCGTGTTACGCGTACGCCAAAGGCGAGTGTTTCCGGGGCGATCGGTGCAAATACTGGCACGATCCTTCGATTCCAGCGCCGGACCGCTCGAAACAAATCGGCGAAGGCGGTCCGTGTTGGGCCTTTGCGCAAGGACGATGTTTTCGAGGCGACTCGTGCAGATTTTCGCACGACCCGAGCATTTTACCCAAGGATTTAGAAAACAATCCGTTTCGAAACGCGGGCGTGCAAGACGGACCGCCGCCGACGCAATTTGGCGGCAATGGTGGCGGCGAGGACGGAGGAGGACCGTCAGAGTTTGGTGGTCGAAAGCGCGTGCGAGAAAACTCCAGAGATCGATTCGAAGACACTATTCAACGAGACGACTCGCGAGAAGGTCGTCCGAGCTCGCGAGGAGGGTACGACAATCCACCAAGAAGAGGTAACTCGCGCGACCGCGGTGCTCCTCCGTTCCGATTCGGCGCGGAGCAACAACCATCCGGTCCACCTCTCGACCATCAGCAAAGAGGTCGCCGCATGCCGCCCGGTCCTCCTCCGGGATCCAAACGTACTCGCGACGATTCGAGAGAACCCGGAGGAAGCCGACCGCCGAGCAGAGACGGAGGTCGACCGCCGGAGGCGAAACGCTCCAGACGAAACGAAGATAACGACGCCACGCAGCATCAAAACGGACAACAAGGTGGTGGTGGTGGATTCGTCGAAGGTTTTCGAGGAGGAAGAGGAGGAGGAAGAAGAGGAGGAGGAGGAAGAGGTCGCGCGCCGCCGCCTCCAGCCTCCCAAGGAGGCGGCCAAAGAGGTAGTCGTAGCATCCGAAATAGATTGACCCGATAATAATACACAAAAGTAAAACGAATATACAACTTGAGCACACCACACCACACCACGCAATAATAATACATAAACGGCGATGAAATATGCGTACGCGCACGAAAACTTCCTCACTTCCCACCTTCTGTGTTTTGCATAACACAAACAAAAATGGGTCAGTGCGTTTCCCAACCGCTTGTGCTCGACCAAGCAGCGCAAGAAGAAGAAACAGAAGAAACAGAAGTCAAAATTGATCTCCGCAAGGACGAACTTTTGCTCTCCCCTCGAGGTTTGCACGGTGTCTTCGACGGCGTGTACGTCGATCCGAAACTTCTGTCGAAACAGTTGAAGCATTTTCGCGTTGAAATCCAAAAGAAAAAACTGGCGCCGTTTTGGCCCGCGGAAGACGAGGAGACCGAAAAGAGCTTCGAGTTCTGCCCGATATGCGCGTGTTACTACAGAAGCGTCAATGTGACGAAGTGTTGCCAGTTTAAACTGTGCTCGGAGTGCCACGCGAGAAACGTGAACGGATTTCTGTTTAGTTTTAAAGCTTCCCAAGAGAACAACAACAACAAGAAAGGTCAACGCGCGAAACCGACGTGCGTGTGCTGCAGGAAAGAAGACTACAAGGTGTCGTATCGAGGCGTGCAGACGAGGAAAGAGCGAGAGCAAATCGAGAAAGAGCAAAAACAGGTCGAGATATCTTTGGAGCGCGCGAAAGTTGGCGTCGAGGAGGAGACGAGGCGGCGGCAATCTTTGACGCGGGAGGGAAAAGGCGACGGAGGGGAAGTGCCGAAAGGATGGGAGGAAGAGTACAGCATGGCGAGGTTAGCGGAGGAAGGTGGGAGCCCGAGAGCGAGAGAGGAAGTCGCGGAGAGGAGTTTTGGTAGGGTAGCGTGGGATAGTAACGGTAGAAATAGTAGTAGTGCTTCGTCGTTGACGCCAAGCCAGAGGATTTCGTTGCTCCGGGGGAGAAGCGAAATGTTTTCGGAAATGTACGACGCTTTGTTCGACGACGACGAAGATAGAGGGAGTCAGAGAAGTCGGAGAAGTTTGGATTTGGGTTCAAGAAGGAATTCACAAGACTTTCGAAGGAATTCGGAAGAGTTCTATCGGCGAGGCGTGCTTCCGCCGTTCGAGTCGGCTGAGAACGCGACCAACGCGGCCATCACCACTGGTAACGCTCGACAACAGCAACAACAACAACAACAACACTCACGCCGTTTAGTGCAAGACTTTCGAAACATGGTGTTGGAAGAACTTTACCTGTCAGAAGCGATTTATAGAAGTATGCTCGACGTCCACGAAGACGAAAGTGAAGGGGAAGTTCATCAACACCAAATCGGCAACCTCGAGGAAGGATATGAAAATAACAGCGAAACCGAAGAAGCGTCCGATGTGGGGGAAGAGGCGCCGAATGGAAGAGAAAATAACGAGGACAGAGAAGAAGTAGATGATGATGATGATGAAGAAGAAGAAGATGATGACGGCGGGACGACGAGAGACGCCTCCTCGGAGGACGAAGCGTAATAATAGAGAAGTAGATGTCTACGTAGAGGTTCGATTTGAAGTTATCTGAGCAAAAAGTAAGCACTCTTAATGGCACTCCTCGTGACTCTGGCCGCGAGGTTCGCAGTTGCACCACCACCACCACCGCCGCCGCCGCTTGCCTTCTTCGAGCGCTTGGCGATTTCTTTCTTCGCCGATACCGGTTCCTCTTCCCTCTTCACTTTCGTCGTCGTCTTCTTCTTCGCCTCCTTCGGATCCGCGCCGTTGCTGCCACTCGTAGTATTCGCTACCTTCTTCTGCCTCGCCGCCACAAACGCGGTCGTTCTCCCGCCAACTTCGCAAAAGCTAATCTTCTCCCCGTTCGCCATCTTCGCGTTTTGATTCTTCCCCCACCGGTGATGAAACAACCAATCGCTCGGAAACCGTCCGGAATCCGCGTCGCTTTCCACCGCCACTCTCGTCACGTCAAACATCGCCTCCCGCAAACTCCGCATCGCCTCTCCATTCAACTCGCTCGCTTTCACCTCCGGATGAATTTTCGCTCGATACAACATCTCGTCCGCCATCCAGTTCCCGACCCCGCACGCGACGCTTTGATCCAACAAAACGCTCTTAATCGCCGCGTTGCGTCTCCTAAAAATCTTCTCAAACTCCGTCTCCGAAATCCTTTCTAAATACGGATCAAATCCAAGCTTATTCACCGGTGCCGATTTCCTCGGACACTCGTTTCTCACTTGCACTCGTCCAAACCGTCTCGGGTCGGTATACGCCAAGCACTTCTCTCCTCCCGAAAACTCCAACACAAACTTATAAAACTTTGGCGGCCAACTTTCCTGGTCGACTTTAAACTCCACGTACTTTAACGGCCGTTCGCCTTTCACCGAGAACGCCCCGGTCATCCCGAAGTGGAACAAAACGAACGACTCGCCTTCGAATTCGAGCCATCCTTGTTTGCCTTTCCTGTGCGTGTTGAGTAAGCGTTTGTTCAGGACTGCTTTCTTGAACATTTCCTCCCCGATATCTTTGAAACATTTCTCGTCCAAAACGCCGGTTTCAGCGGACGGGAAGATGACGTTCGTGCAGATTTTGTTCACGCAGTGCGCGTGGACGAGTTTACGCGCGTGTTCCACCTCCGGGAGTTCCGGCATTTTCTCTCGCTCCTTCTTTGCGTTAAGAAGTTGTTGCGAAAAGAAATGACGTCAGACTTTTAACTGTTTTTCCCCAACAAGTAAAGAAATCAAATCATCGTTAAAGGAGGAGGAGGAGGCGACGGAGAAAGAATGCGCTCGTCTCTTCCGTCCTCGAGGAAAGTGTGCGTCCCAAAACGGGCGGTTTTTGTCCAAGGACGGCGTAAACGACTGCAGAAACACCCGAAGGAGGAAAGAAGGAAGTGTAACGCATTCTGGGGAAACAAAGATAAGGACGACAAGAAGAACAAAAGCGTAGTAGACCCGTTGTTGAAGAAACTGAAAGGCGCGGTGAACGAAATCGAAACCGAGGAAGAGCTGAACGAATATCTCGCTCGAAACGGCGAACAGATGACGGTGGTGAAAATCGCGACGAGCTTTTGCGGACCGTGTAAACTGATGAAACCGAAATTTGATCTGTTCGCGGAGAACTACTCGGACGCGCTGTTTTTGTACGTGTTGAGCGATAAGAACGAAAAGACGAAACAGTTATCGGACATGTTGAAAGTGAGCGAAGTGCCGTCGTTTAGGTTTTTTAGAAGCGGGGAACAGGTGTGGCAATACGCCGGGGCGAACGAAAAGATATTGAGGATGACTATAATAGATAACTTGCAAGACGGGGAGAAGCGGTAGAAGAGAGAGACGCGCGGCGGAGGAGAGAAGGAGAGAGAGATTGAGAGATTCGGCGGCCGAGAACGCGGTTGACCGGATCTCTTCTCTTTGCTGCGAAGTTTCGCTAAACGTGTTGTTTCTTTTATTATTACAGTGCTGTACTACTACTATATTTACAATCTATTATTGTTTGCGTAAACGCAAACGCAAACGCTATTCCCATCGTTCGCTCCGCTATTAAAGACATTTTAAACGCTCTCATCTGTTGGATATTTACGCTGATATATCGTCGTTCGGCAAAGGTAAAAGAATATCAGGAAGAAGAATTCACGAACTGCATCATTCTTTCCGCAACTGTTTGCCACTTCGCGTCGAGCATCACGTCGTGCGCTAAGCCTTCGATGAGGTTCGCCTCGACGTGCCAAAACTCCGCGGTTTCGCGCACGCCTTCCTCGTCGACGACGTAATCGTCTTTGCCCCCGATGACGAGCACTTTCTCTTTACCCTTTTGTCGTCCCTTACTTTTATCTACAATCGGCAACTCCTCGTTCAGCTTTTTCAAATCCAATAATCTCGCTTTGCTCGAATCGTTGATCAAACGCATGTACTTTTCGATATCCTTCTCCTCGACTTCCTCGGAAAAGAAACACTCGCGACAGGATTTAGGATCCGCCCCGAACTGTTTGCTGATAAACGCGTAGGTAATTTTCATCGACTTCCACAAATCCTTCTTCAAAAATCTCTTGACCATCTCCGAATTCCCGGTAGGTGGCACGGACGCGAGTAATATCATCCCGTCAAACAACTTTGCCTCTTTTACGCGTTCGTCGTCGTCTGAATCCTCGGCGAAGACTTTCTGCGCGATTAATCCGCCGAAAGAGTGCCCGACGACGAAAACTTTCTCGTACTTTTTCCTTCCGCGTATATATTTCGCGTACTCTCGAACGTCCTCCGCGTGTCTCTCGAGCGTCCCGGCGACATTTCCTCCATCTTTCTTCATCCCGCTCTCGCCTTGCCCTCGAAAATCCATCGCAAACACATCCACATTTTGTCCATCATCAGCGTTTTCATACCCAAAATAGTCAAAGAAATGTTCAAGATAACACCATTTCGCGTGGTACGATCCGTGTAACAGTATCAGAGCTACGTTATTTCCTTTTTTCATCCTTTCTATCGCGCTCATCTCGATGCCATCGGATGTCACGTATCCATTTTCTTTTATTAAAGAACACCACCACCATCCCCTAATTCTTGTTACAGGTGTTGTTTTCCCAACGCACCTCCTCCTCCTCCTCGCGTCAAAATCACACGAAGTCGTCGCAGAATAAAGAGCAGCACTCCTCGCCGCAGCACAGAGCAAAGTTCCTCCTCTCGTCGTGGTAAAAGTCATATCGTAAAAGTCGTCGTCGTCGAAAAGAGAAAGAAATCTTTAGAGAGTACGTCGTGACTTCGTCTTCTCTCATCAATCAGAGTGCGCTTGCAAAATCCCCTACTCGTACTACGACTAAAATCTCTCGTGTCTTTTGTACGGAGACTTTTTAAAATTTATAAACCCTAAATAAACCCTAAATATTTGACGTAAAAACCGATCTCTTTTCTTTCACGTTTGCTCCGCATAAAACACAGACTTTGTAAGAAGACGTAACCATCATGGCGGCGGCAGTCTTAACGACTCCAAAAACGAGCAGTCGTCGCGGTGAGAGTGCGAAAAGCACGACATCTGCGGCTGGAATTCTCGCGTTACTCGAAGAACCGCAAGATGTCCTCAAAGTCCACGGCTTACGAATGCTCAACGATTACGCCATGCGCACGAGCTGGCACGAAGTCGCGAGCGCGATCGAAATCATCGAAGGGATGCACGAGGACGAGTTTTTTTCGCACAGAGATTTAGCCGCGCTGGTGGCGAGCAAGGTGCGCAGCTTTTCTTTTCGTTCGTATTGTAAGAGAGAGAGAGAGTAAAGTTGCGTTCGGTGATCTTCTTTATGTGCGTAAAGAGATGAGACGTTTTTGAACGACACGCGAGATCTGATCTTGCGAGTCGCTCTTACGAATAAGAAGAGGGAAAATTTTCATCGCCAAATCGCTGCTCTTTTTTTCTCTCCTTGAACGCTTTTCATTCTCGTCCACTCTTTCCTCGCGACGATATAAAACTCACGCAACAAATATGGTTTTTCACATACAGGTATTCTACCACTTGGGCGACTTGGAGGACGCGCTCTCGTACGCGTTGGCCGCCGGGAAACTCTTCGACGTGGCGGAGAAGAATTCTGATTTCGTGGACACGGTTTTGGCGAAAGCGATCGATACGTACGTGGAGAAGAGGCAGAGAGGAGGTACGGTAGTGAGCGAGGCGGCGGCGGAGGCGATGGAAGAAGGCGAAGAAGAAAGAGGAGAGGCTTTCGACGTTTCTATCGACCCTCGATTGGAATCCATCGTCGATAGAATGTTTGAAAAGTGCCACGAGGAAAAACAGTGGACGCACGCAGTTGGCGTGGCGTTGGAATCGAAACGGTTAGACGCGTTGGAAAAAGCGATATCGAGAGCGGAGCAACCGGAGGTTGTGTTATCGTACGCCACGAAGGTTAGTCAGACGTTGGTTATGCAGAAATCGTTTCGCGCGGAGGCTTTGGCGTTGTTGGTGAAGTTGTACGAGACGCTCGATTTCGACGAGCCGAATTATAACGGCGTGTGCCAGTGTTTGGCGATTTTAGAGGATGATAAGCGATGCGCGGACGTTTTGTTATCGTTGGTGAAATCTTCGGACGAGCGAGACAATTTACAGGCGTACCAAATCGGGTTCAATTTGTTCGAGATGGATTTGAGAAATTTTTTGAGCGGCGTCGCCAATTTAGTCGTCTCGGCGTCTTTGGCATCCAAGCAAACGCCAATCAAAGATGGTCAAGAACAGAAGGAGGCGGATAAACAAGCGCGCACGAACTCGTTGGTGTCAATTTTGAGAGGCGAAACGCCCGCAAAGTTGTACTTGGAATTTTTGAAAACGAAATCGCACGGCGACCCGGCGTTGGTGGAGAAGTTAAAGAAAGCCGTCGAAGGGAGAAACTCTGTCATGCACGGCTCGGTGGTGTTTGCAAACGCCATGAGCAACTGCGGAACCACGAGCGACGCGTTTTTGAGACAAAACTTGGACTGGTTATCGAGGGCGACAAACTGGGCGAGGTTTTCAGCCACCGCCGGCGTCGGCGTCATCCACCGCGGTCGCGCCGAAGATTCGAAACAGTTGCTGTCGCAACTGTTACCGGCCCCGAGTCCGTACACGTTAGGTGGTGCGTTATACGCCATGGGTTTGATGCACTGCGGGCGCCCTCATTGCGGAGAGGCGTCGACGTTCATCATCGAACGTCTTCGCGCGGCGAATAACGAAACCGTGCAACACGGCGCGTGTTTAGGCATAGGTTTGAGTAGCTACGGGAAATCAGAGTTAGATGCGGAGTGCATGATGGAACTCTTTAGAGTTTTGCGAAGCGACAGCGCCGTGGCCGGTGAAGCCGCAGGTATCGGATTAGGTTTTGTTTTGGCCGGTTTGCGCAAAAACCCGAGTGAAAACTCTGGAAACAAGAGTCTCCACGATAACTGGACGAGAGACATGCTCGCGTACGCGAGAAAGACATCGCACGAAAAAATAATTCGTGGATTAGGTTTAGGTCTCGCGTGCGCGTTTGCCACGTGCGAGGAAGACGCGGATGCGATCATTGAAGACGCATTAGGCGACGGCGACGCGTTGATTCGGTACGGCGGATGTCAAATTATTGGCTCCGCGTACGTCGGCACCGGGAACAACGACGCCATTCGAAAACTCTTACACGTGGCCGTCTCGGACGTCTCGGACGACGTTCGCCGATGTGCCGTCATGTCCATTGGTTTTGTGTTAACGAACAACCCGGAACAGTGCGTTCGCGTCGTGCAACTCTTATCGGAATCGTACAACCCGCACGCGAGGTACGGCGCGGCTATGGCGGTCGGCATCGCCTGCGCCGGTACTGGTAACGTCAACGCGGCGAAATTATTAGAACCTATGAGAAGAGACAAAGTCGATTTTGTCCAGCAAGGCGCCGCTATCGCGTCTGCGCTAGTCTTGGTCCAACAACCGGAAGATCGCTTGTCGAAATTCCGCGACGAGATGCAAAAAATGAGCGCGGATTCGAGCGAAACGACCATGTCGAAAATGGGCGCCATCATGGCATCGGGCATCTTAGATTGCGGTGGACGCAACTGCACGATTTCTTTGAAATCCAGAGCCGGTCGCCCGAGAATGACGTCCACCTTAGGCGTATTGGTCTTCACCCAATATTGGTACTGGTTTCCGTTTGGTCACTTTCTCTCCATCGCGACCATCCCGACGGCGTTCATCGGCGTCGACAAAACCTTACAAATGCCGCATTACGAGTGCGTTTCCAACGCCAAGCCGTCCTTATTCAAATACGCGGATTACCTCTCCGACGAAAAAGACAAGAAAACGACCGAGGTGAAGAAAGCCGTTCTCTCGACGACGAAGAAAGCGCAAAAGTTGCTCAATGAGAAAAATGTAAAAAAAATGAACAAAGACGCGGAGAGCATGGACGCCGACGATAACGTCCCGTCTCGCCCGCAATCCAGAGCCGCAAAAGACGACAACGAAATGGACGCGACCGCTACCACCACCACCACCACCGCTGAAGGAGAAAAAGAAGGAGAAGAAAAAGAAGGAGAAGAAGAAAAGAAGGAGGACGAACCGGAACCGGAGTTTGAAATCTTAACCAACCCGTCGAGAGTGACCCCGCAACAAGAAAAGTTCATCTCCTTCGACCCAGCCGCGCGATTCGTCCCGTGCGAATCCTCGACGACCACCACCACCACCACCACCATCAAAGAAAAATCTCGCGTCGGCCGCGGTTTTGTCGTCTTAAAAGACCAAACGCCGGAAGAGGAGGTGTTTTACGTCGAGTTGGCGTTTCAAAAAGCCGAAGTCGACGCGCAAGCCGGAAACGCCGCGAACGCCGGCGCAGGAAACGACGACGACGACGAACCCGCGCCGCCGGAGGAGTTCGACTTCGACGAAGACGATTAGAACTTTAGAGAGAGAGAGAGAGAGTTTTCAGAGAGAAGTGTAATAAACCGATTCTATACTAATCGAGTAGTACTATATTTAAAGGCAACTTTTCCTCATTTATTCAAATCACAACACGAACAAACATGCAACACACACAAGCGACGTCCGCGTACAACGACGTGAAGTTCACCTCCTCGAAGGACAACGACACCACCGCAAACGGCTTTTCTCATCACACGGGAAGTACTCGCCTCGAACTGAAACGAATAATCAAACCAAAGTTATTGGATTTCGAATACGCGTTGTGGCAGATGCGCTTGCTTCTCACCCACGGGCCGAAGAAAATCTACCGGCACTGCGAGTACAGGAAACAAACGAAAAACCAATGGGCGAGAGACGACCCGACGTTTTGCGTTTTGTCGTGCATTTTTGTCGCTCTGTGTGCGATTGGGTATTGTTTTATGTACGAGACGAGAGGGATTGTGAGAGGGTTGTGGGTGATTACGTCGGCCGTGTGTTTCGATTATATCGGGTGCGGGTGCGCGATCGCGACGGCGTATTGGTTCTTGGCGAACAGGTTTATGACGACGAGAACGAGAAGAGGAGGGAGTAAAAATAGCGATGGAAGTAGTATGAGTAGTAATAACAACGTGGAATGGCTGTTCGCGTTCGACGTGCACTGCAACTCGTTCGTGCCGCTGTTCGTCGCGTTGTACCTCGGGCAGTTGATTTTGAGCCCGCTGTTATCTCAGAGAGGGTTTATTTGCGCGTTGTTGAGCAACATTTTGTACGGGTTGAGTTTGAGTTATTATCACTACTGCCAGTTCGTTGGGTTTAACTCGTTGCCGTTTTTGGAGCGGACGGAGTTTTTGTTGTACCCGGTGGTTGGTTTAGTTTTGTTAGCGATTCCGTTGAGTGCGATGCAGTTCAACCCGACGAGGTGGGTGTTAAGTTGGTATTTCGGCCCCGACGTTTTGAAGTAAAAATGACGACGATTTTGAGAGAGAGAGAGAGAGAGTAAAAATGGTTGAATGGCGGTTGAATAATAATTACATTAATGGTACTCTCATCTACTAAAAACTAACTCGAAACCGGATGACATACGTCCGACGATATCCGAGATCGAAGATGGTAATACAAATGTTTCCCACCACCACCCCCAATGGTAAAACTCCCAACCCCTAACCCTAACAAAATGCTCACAAAGACGCCAAAATTCAAACTCATCACGCACAGCATGAGTATATACGAGACAGACGCGTGCGCTACGTACTTCGCCGTGTGCTTCAACACCCTCGCGTTCGAATAATGCTGATCTTTAGGAAGCGCATTAGTCGTGTTGTTGTTGTCTTTTAAACTCTCGTACGCCGAATTCGACGCGTTCACACTCGCACCAAACACTACTTCTTCTTTTTTCCTCACAAACGCGATGTATTCTTGCACGTACGCCAACGTAAACGTAAACAAAAGAACGCAAAAGTATTCGAATCCGGTGTTGGATTGGAAACGAAACAAGGTGACATTTCTGCTGAAATCAAAGTTTATCGGCATCGAAGAGGAAGAAACAGAGGACCCAGTGGCAGCGGCACGCATCATCATCTCGTTTCCTTGGGTTTCGTGATGGTAATGCGCGTGTTGCGACATTAGTGTGATAGTATTCTCTTAATGCGTAGATATAATGGAGAATTTTCTCCATTTCAAAGCAGAGAGAACGGATTGGATTGAGAACGTAAGTTCTTCACAGAGAGAGCGTCAGAGAGCGTCAGAGCGCATCGAGCAGAGCGCAAAGTGAGAGGAAAGACGAGCGAGTAAAGATGGAGGACGAAGACTACGATGAAAATCATCAATCGTCTCCGTTACGATTGGCGAGACATCTGACAAGTTTAGCGCACGAATTCCTGAATTCCTTGAACCCGTTGCACGCTATTCTCGCGCTCGAAACGACGTTCCAGAACCCTCAAGCGAAATTTCCATCGTCCATGAACATCGAGGAAGTGAAGAATCGTAAACTGATAGGGTCGATTTTAAACGCAATCACGGAAAATCAAGCCGAGGCGAAGAGGCATCTGGAATTCGGGAAAGTGGTTTTAAAAGACCACGCGAGGTACGAAGTTTTGAAATACGAGACGTTTTACGAACTGGCCATCGCGAATCGAAACCTAGTTCCCACAGACGGAGAAAAAGCGAAAAAGATGGAAGAGGAATCCTTGAACAATTGTTTAGACCTTGCAAAACGGATGAAAGAGGACGCGTCCGGCGTGTTGACGAAGACGGAGAGAGACGAGTGGCGGTTGCGCTTCGCTTTTACGCTTTTGGCGATGGGCGAGATGCACTTAAGGAATGAGAGTTTCTCGAAGAGCGAGAGGAGTTTTGGGTTGGCGTTTAAAGCGGTGGAAGTTATGGAGAGGGAGTTGGTGAAACGGAGAAACGGAGAGGAGGAAAAGCTTTTGATGAAAGAAGAGAAAAACGGGTTGACTCGATTGAAATTAACCGTGGCGTTGGCGGATTTTGAACGCGCGATTTTACAACGCGCGAGCGGGGAAGAACCGTCCAGAGTGTCGAAAGCGATGAAGAGAGCCGAGATGATTGCGAAAGACGTGCACGCGATGGACGAACACGCGAGAGAGCTGTTCCAGTTTTCCAGTTTAAGGTGCGCTTCGAAAATCGAGGAAGGCGACGTCGCTTCGGCGTTGAAAGGCGCGAACGATTTAAGGAAGAGATGCGAGTATCACAAGAAACGCATGGAAGCGCATTTGGAGGAAACGGAGTTCGTTGAGCGAATATTAGTCAAAGCAGGATTGATTGAGTGGAGGAAGAAGACGATGATGAAGAAGAAGAGTAACGACGACGAGAGCGAAAAAGATGCGAAAAAGACATCGCCGTTCGCGCAGTTGAACGAAAGCGCCAAGGAATGGATACCGGAGCGTCAAGTCATTGCGCGCGCGGAAATTTTATTGGCGGAAACTTCACGCAAGAGTGGGTCGACGAAAGAAACCGCGCAAAGATTACGAGAGGTGAAGAAGATGTTGGACGAGGGATTAGAGGAACTCGGGATTTCGGCGTTGGGTTTGCCATATCGAAAAGAAGGAGGAGATGTGGAGATTGATGAGAATGCGAGGGAGACGAACGGCACCGCGATGAAACGAAACCAAAACAAAGCCGATGAAGATGAAGAGGGTAAAAATGGTGAGATAGCAGCGAAGGAGAAGGACGACGACGAGGAGGAAATGGACGTCGACGAGAAGGAAGAAGAGGAACAAACGCCTACGACCACCAGAACGAGTCGGCGGTCCACGCGAGGTGGTGGCAAATCGACACCGCGTAGCGATAGTAAACCGAGCAAGAAAATTCCGGCGACCGAGTCGACGAAAAAGAAACGAGCGGCAAAGACAAAAGAGGTTGTCGTTCAAAAGAAACCACAATCACCACCACCACCACAACAACAAGAACAACCAAAGAAGCAAGAGAGACTGTGGGTGATGAAAGAGGAAAACTTAGGCCCGCGATCTTCCTGCGACGCGCACCCATTTTTTACTTTACGATGCAGCTGCAACGAGCTTCTCGCGTCTATATATTTAACCGCTGGCGATTACCCGAAGGCTGTCCTCGAAGCGAACGAATTGGACGCGACTGTCTCCGCGTACCCGCGCACGCTCAGTTCGTTAGTCGCGCACTGCGAAATGGTTCGCGGCCACGCGTTGTATTCCATGGGCAAATATCGCGACTCCGTGAAAGCGTTCACGAAAGCCGCCGAAAGAGCCAAGACGCCAAGTTTCCGCGACGTGGCGACTTTGTGCGCCGCTTTAGGGGAGCTGGCGACTGGAGGCACCAAAGGCGCTTCGAAAGCGTTGGATTTGGCGCAACCGATTTGCCGTCGCCACGAAGATTTTTTACAAAACGAAGAAGAAAAGGAGAAACTTAGAAAAAAGAAGGAAGAAGAGAGCAAAAATGCCAAAGACGAGGCAGACGACGACGAAGAGGAAGAGGACGACGACGACGACGAAGAAATCTCGTTTCGCCCATCTTTGGTCGACCGAGCGGTTGCGCTTTTCGTCTCCGGTTTCGCCTTTCTCGAACGCGGAAACCAAGACGGCGCGAAATCTCGCCTCTCCTCGGCGTTGAAACTCGCGCACGCGAAAACCAAAGACACGCAACTCGTCGCCGCGTGTTTGCGCGCCTTAGGGTCCATCGCCTCCGAGCGTTCTGCTTCGAACGAGCAACAACAAGCGTTGGACATGCTCCAATCCGCGTTTACCTTATCTAAAGCGCAAGACGATTTAGACGGTCAAGTCGAAGCGTTGAGGAAACTCGTCGAATCGCACGAAAAGAAAGGCAGCAACGAGAAAGAAAAGAAAACGCTGAGCGATTATTTGCAAAAGAAAGAGAAGCAAATGGAAGACGGTTTGAACAAATTGAAACTGGAAGAGAACAAGATCAACGTTTTGCACTTAGAAAAAGGTCTGAAGGACTTGGAGGAGGACGAGTTAGCGTAGCTTAGCGATATAGAAGAAGTGTCATCTCAATTATGAATGAAGCGCTGCTCAGCGCTTCGTACAAACACACATACACGCGCACACAATAATACAACTCGAAAATTAATCGTCTAATATCAATTTCGTCAACCCGCTCAAACCCACCTTCTTCCTGCACTGAGGACATCTGGACTTTGTCTTTTGCGCTCGAATCAACTCCCGTATGCACTGATCGCAATACACGTGTCCACACTTTGTCGCGGTCGGCTTTTCGATCTCATCCAGACATATCACGCACTTGGGCGTTTTCTTCGGCTGCGGTCCTTTCGGCTCGGGAGTAGTACTCGGCTCGTTTCGCGGACCTTTTGTTGGACTGCTGCTCGTCGCCTTCTTCTTCTTCCGCGCGGAAAGCCGCGTCCCCGTCGGACTCGCATTCGCGTCGCTCCCGCCTTCGCTACTCTTTCTCTTCTTATTCGTATTACTTCTATTGTGTCGTTCTAACAGTTCTCTCGCCTGTCGTATTTGCGTCGATTCCTTCTCTCCCACCACGATGACTTCTTCTTCGTTAACGCTTTTTCTTCCTCTGTTTCTTCCTTCTTCTCTTCGTTCTTGTTTCTGTTGTTTCCCTTTCCCTCCTCCTCTCTCCCCGCAAATGATCACCTCGTCGTCCTCTTCCTCGTTTCTTCGTTGTTGTTGGTTTCTTCCTTTCCCTTCTTTCGACCCGACGAATATGATTTCCTCGTCCGTCGAGTCCTCCTCGTCCGATAAACAAATCACATCCGAGAACTCTTTCAACGGTACATCTTTCTCCCGCTCGGGAGGAGATTTTGCCACCATTTTTGTCGTCTTCTTCTTCTTCTTCGCTTTTCGCGCTCGTTTCTTCGTTCCGGGGTCGTTCTCGAGTCGAAACGCCTTCTTCTTCTTTCTTTCGGCGGCTCGAGCAGTTTCCTCAGCGGCTCCAACTTCGAGAGTCTTCTTCGTTTCAATCATCATCTCGCGTCGAGAGTCTTCTGCACATCTGAAAAGTGTGTCTCTTTTCTTTGGGAAACCGACGAGAACGAAAATCTGCATAAAAATCACATCGACATCACGCTCGCGCGAGATGGCATCCTCCGCGTCGTATTTTTCGAGCGGTTGCGCTTCTGTTATATATACCAAAGGAAAGAGGCGCGACGTGACGTGCTTTTTGTGTTCTCGTCCTCCTTCTCCTCGCATTCGCCGCCCGAAGACGACGCCTGAACAGTCGTTGAAGCAGAAGCAGAACGTACGATTACAAACCCCTACGGGGACGGTGAAGACGAATACGACGAAGACAAAGACGATGATTAAAGCAAACGTACCACCGCCAATCCTGGAAGATTTATCCCCGTTAGAAACGATCAAAGACTCGTTCGATATGATCGCGACGTCGTTCGCGACGACGGTGACTATTTGGAGCAATAACAGGTTTAATAAGAATAGAAATCCAATGTCTTCGCTCGAAAGCGAAGGAATGCGCTTGGAGAGCGAAGGAGGAGGAAATGACGACGATGGCCGAAAAGGAGGTGGAGGAGGGAACGGAGATAACAACGACGACGAAGGCGATTGGGGCGAAGAAAACGACGGTTACAGCGAAGACTCGCAGTTCGTCTGGATCCGAAACGGCCAAGACGGATTGAAATGGTTGGTTTCGTTCCTCGTGTTTAGTTGGTACTGTTTTTTCTTCGCGCACGAACCGTTTTGGGGGTGCGTTTGGTTAACGTGCGCGATTGGAACCGGGTGGGGGTTGTTTTTAGTTGGGAGCGCGGTTTCCGGCGCGTTGTTTGTGATTAACTTTTTCTATCGCGTGTACGATTCTTCGACGGCGAACGTGTTGAGCGAATCCAAGGAGAAGACGGGAGGGGTGATCGATTACGGCATAGGGATTAAGAAAGAGGCAATTAAGATGATACAGGCGGAGAGGTTTCGGAAGACGATTCCGGAACCGATTGAGAATTTACAAACCGCGCCTGTCGATAGGAATTTGAATCCGAATTTGCCGAAACACGTGTCCTTGTTCGGGACGGACGCGCAGATTGTCCAGATGAAGTTGAAACCGGGGGAGTCGGTCAACGCCGAGCCGGGGGCGATGTGTTACATGAGTTCGAACGTGTTGTCGATTACGAGTTTAGGTCCCGGTGGATTATCAAAAGCAATCGCGAGAGTCTTAGCCGGGGAACCGTTTTTTATCAACACGTTTCGGAATTTAGGCTCCTCGGACGGGTACATCGCGTTGGGGAGTTTGCGACAAGGCGATAAAATCGCCGTCGTGAATTTGAAAGAGAGAGAGGCGGATTTGCTCTGCGCGAGAGATTCGTATTTGTGTTCCATGGGGGACATTTCCGTTTCTGCAGCCGTGTCGTTTTCACAAGAAGCGAGAGGAGGGAGAACGTTATCGCAGGTTTTAAAACAACGCTTCCGAACCGGCGTGCGTTTGATTTTGAGTAAAGGAAACAACATTTTCAACGGCGAATGGTTAGTGGGCGACGGGACCGCGTGTATTACCGGTAAAGGTACGGTCATGCGCAGAACCTTGAAAGAAGGCGAAGAGATGGTGGTCGACGCCAGAGCGGTGTTGGCGTTAGAACGAACGATTGAGTACGATTTAGAGTTGGTTTCTTCGCCCGTGGCGGCGGTGTTTGGCGGCGAAGGTTTGTTCCACGTGCGATTGAAAGGCCCGGGCGGGTTTTATTTACAAAGTTTACCCATCGATAAAGCGAAGAAAAAGCTCCGACTGGGAGGACGAAGCATATAGAGAGAGGAAAAGAAGAAGAGAAAGAAAGCGCAAAACGATTCGCGGCGATGATGTAGCGAGCGCGCATCTCGTCGGATGTACCATCAATTATCAAACGCTATATTTAACTATACTAAAACTCTTCTATCAAGTAAACTTCTTCACAAGTTCCTTCTAAACATCTCCACGTTCCCATCTTTCACCCGCATGGGTAAGAACGTCCCGCTTTTCACCCTCCGACTCGGTTCAAAACTCGTCCTTTCCTCCGCATAGTCCTCTCGAAAAAATGCGTGGGCGACATCCCCTTCACCATTTTCCCGAAATTCTTCGCAAAACCAGGACAACCCTTGGACGCCGCCGATGAATTCCCCGGTGATTGGACTTTGCGCGAATTGCAACACCGGATATCTGAGTACTTTTTGTTTCGATTTCGACGACGAGGACCCTCCGTGGTTGCTTCGCCGTCGAGAACTGTTATTCTTCTCGCCGTTCTCGCCGTACGCTTCGTCGTCTGAATCGTCGCCAAATCCCATCGCGTTCTTCACGGACGACGCCGCTCGTTTGAGCCAACCCATGTTGTCGGATGTCTTCCTCTCTATCTCTCTCTCTTCTCGTTTCTGCCCCGTGGTTTCTGCGGAGGGGAGGACGCTCTAAAGATGATGATCTCGTTGTTTTCGAAGAAGTTTTCGAGTTAAAGCGTTTCTTAAAGTGCGGAGAATAAAAACGCAGAGGTGTATTTTTGGAATAGAGCGTTAGAAGAATGAATGAGTACTTTATTGGTTCTTCTGACTATCTATTATTATATATAAACAAGTTAAAGCGCGCTGCGCGTTTTCAAAAGTCTTTTCAACGCCGTCAAGAAGCCGCTGCACTCGTCCCAGTGTTGGGTGGTCATCTCCACGTGAACGGAGTTGGCGGTGGCCCAGTCGCCTCGAGAGGCGGCGTCGCAGAGTTTCATCAGTTTTTCTTCCACGGCTGCGGAGACTTGCTTCTCGTTTAAGCGCCAGCAGAGTTGGCCGAGACGTTTGGAGCAGTCTTCGAGCTCCTTCTTTCGCACCGGGTTGGAGGCGAGCTGTTGGAAGCACTCGTCGTGCATTTTTTTCACGCACTGAGAGATTTGCGCACCGGAAGGAGAGCAGTTGGAGGATTGCACGGTGGAAAGGGTAACGTCAGCGGGTGGTCCGGCTGGACGGCGCGGGCTAGGCGGTTGTTGTTGATGTTGTTGTTGTTGTTGTTGTTGAGGCGGCGAAAGCGCTTGGTGGTGTTGCGGTGGCTGTTGTTGTTGTTGTTGCATAGGTGGTGGCGCTTGGTGTTGAAACTGTTGCTGGGGCGGCGGCGAAGCTTGCTGAAACGATTGCTGCTGCTGCATCGGTGGTGGCGCAGCCGAAGGTGCCGGAGAATACGACGGTGGAGGCGCCGCGGCTGGCGAGTACGATGGCGGCGGCGCCGCCGCGGGTGGAGGTCCACCGCCCGCCGGACCACCTCTACTTCTAGGCGATACACTCGGCGCCGGTGGCGCGTCCATAACCGGTGACGGATCGAAACTTGGCGTCGGAGCAGCGGGCGGTTGCGAAATCGGAGGAGGCACTTGCATTTGTTGCTGCATAGGTGGTGGCTGCGACGCCATCGGCGGCGGTGGCGCATAGCTTTGCTGCTGTTGCTGCTGCTGCATAGGCGGAGGCGGACCAGCGGCGTAACTCGGCGGCGGAGTCATTTGCTTTGGCGGCGGAGGCATCATGGACTGTTGCCCCATACCTGGCGCTGGTGGCGTCATTTGCTGAAAGCTTTGATTCATACCACCACCACCGTGCTGCGGCGCGCTCGCTCCGGTAGAATAGGCGCTCTGCACCGGGGCGTCGTCGTATTCCATCTCGCTCGGAGCGAACGACGTCACCGGCGGCGGTTTCGGCACCTCAGATTCGCGTCGACCACCTCCTCCGTACGGATCGTATGAGTTTGTACTACCACCAGGTGCTCCCGGCACGGAGGGCGGGGCGTAAAAACTCGTATTCGCCGAGCCTTGCGGCGGCAAGTGCGCAGACGCCGGCACGGGCGGAGGCGCGCCGTAAAAGCTCGCGTCCGGATTCGTCGGCGGTGGTGGCATCGCCGGAGCAGACATTTGAGCCGGAGCTGGTGGAGGCGTAAACTGCGTTGGCGGAGGAGGCGGTGCGGCAGAGTAGCTCGGTGGCGGTTGAAACGGCTGTTGTTGCTGCTGCGGCGGCGGGGGAGCGGCGAAGGATGTGTTCATCATCGGGTTCATGGGCGGTACCCCACCACCGCCGCCGTAGGAGGACGGTTGCATCGGTGGCGGTTGACGGGAATACCCGTTCGAACGAGGCTGCTGGTGGTACCCTCCAGCGCTAGTACTACTCGCCGCTTTCGACTCCGAGGACGCGCGATCGATTCTTTCCCGCAACAACGCAATGTCCGCGTCTTCTCGACCGTTAATTCCAGCGCCTGGCGCCATATCCAAAAGCGCCAACGCTGACTTTAACTTGCCCGAACTCGCGAGACTTTCCGCTCTGGAAGACAAAAGTCGCGCAAACCCAGGCGTCGCTTGACTCAAGTTTGCCGCGCGCGATAACACGATGGCCTTCTCGAGCAACTGCCACTGCGCCTTCTTGCTCGTAAATTTGGACGACGTCGCGCTCCCTCGAGCGCGCATGGACCAGTGCTTCACGGCATTATCCACATCACCGGCACATACTCTGCACAAAGACGCCTCGTGCGGCATGTTTGCGGCTTGTAACTTCTCGGCGAGTTTCAAACTTAAATCATCCCACGCCTTGGCGTCCGAATACGTGCACAATATCGCCAAAGTCTCTCTCCAATTCGTAATCGGTTCCGATTCTACAAGCTTTTCTAAATTCGCAGAGGCAATGGACTCCGCGAACTGTAAATACCGTCGCGGTGATCTCTCTAAGTGACGCTTTTGTGCTCTTTGCCAAAGTTCTGGACCGGCGGAGGAGGCTAAAACTAACGCGTCTGCGAAACGACCCGCTTTTTCGCACGCTTCCACTGCACCATCGTAATCGCCGACGATGAGGCATCTCTCTATCTCTCTATCCGCCGGTTCGCGTTTCAACACGGGTGCAACTTTTTCTTGTTTTGTCTCTCGCTTCGGGGAGAGCGGCGTAGGTATGGTTGACTTTCGCGGCGACGCTAAACCGGATTGGTTCTTCACGTCTTCCCCTAATCCGTCAAAGAACGCGTTTTCGTCTTCAACAGGAGGTGGCGGCGCAACCATTTGCGATTGTTCGTCTAATCCCGAGGACGACGTCCCTGCGGTGTCATCATTTAAAGTTGCATTTTCTAAAGCGGCTTCGGTCAAGCGCATTTGTTTCGAGCGTTCCAAGTTCTTCAACGCGTCTGAAAAATTCAAATGTTCCAACATACGTCGTCGAGCGTCGTCGGAAAACAAAATCGACATGAACGCCCACGTTTCTTTATCTTCGCTAGAAATCGACGGGTCTTTGCTTTGCGAACGCGCGTCACACAACGCTTTCAATTGTTGTTCATCGTTTGATTTAATAGCCGCTTGAAATTCAGCGTCGATGTCGTTTTCTTCCGCGGCGTCACCACCGCCGTCCGAAACGCCCGCGAGAGAAGTGCCATGTCTCGCACCAGCACTCGCACTTCTACTCTCGTGCTCGTCCGAAACGTCCACGGTGGTGATTTTAACCACACCTGGATTATCGGACCCGAACGAGACGAGTTTACCGCCAAAACCAAACGAGGCGCCCGCCGGGCGTTTCATCCACTTTGGCGCTTTACGCATCGGCTCTCTCGGTTGTTGTTGGTGTTGCTGCTGTTGCGTTCCATTTTGCCCGTATTGTTGATGTTGGTGTTGATGTGCGCTTTGCTTACCGCAATCGTTCAAATTGTGAATGCTAATGGTCCCATCAAAACTTGCCGCGGAAATCTCCCCGGCGGTTTTCTTCGACCACTGCGCGTCAAAGTTCCAATTGGAACTCGCTGGAAACTCCGCCAAAACGCTGCCATCCTTCGCGTCCCACACCAAAGTCCTATTATCTTTACCACTCGACAACAACAAATCCCCATCGTGCGGCGACCAAGCCAAGGACAAAACCCCTTTCGTGTGCCCGACAAACTCGTTCGTCGGCGCGACGCTATTCCTCAAATCCCACACTTGTAACGAACACGACCTATCGTCATCGCTCGCCACAATCAACTGCGTCGCCACGTCTGGATTCCAACTAATCGCCGAACATCTTCTCTTTGACTGCGGATCTACAAACGAAATCACCGGTCTTTGCCTCTTCAAATCCCAGACCACGGTCGTCCCGCTCGTCGTCCCGCAACTCGCCAAAATGTGCGACACTTTCGTATTCCACTGAATCTGCGCGATTTCCCCGGTATGCGGTCCACTCGGTCCACTCACCAGCGCTGGATACTTGCTCGGTTTCATCGGGTCGTTGATATCCCAAATGCTCAACTCCCCGTCTCGCCCGCCGCTCGCTAACAAGTTTGAGCTAAACGGATTAAAGTCTAATCCTCTCACCGCCCCAGCGTGCGCGTTTTGCAACGTCGTCAACACGCACCCGGACACTGAATTCGCCGCGGGTAAGTCCTCGTGATTTGCCCCGAAAAATGATGCACCGTTCTCCTCGTTCTCCTCTCTTTTCTTTTGTTTCTTCTGCATCATCATCGCGTTCGGATCGTACAATTGCACCGTCCCGTCCGCTAAACCGCCGGCTAAAATCCCCGCCGGTAACCGCTCGCTCACTTGATCGCCCCAGCACAATCTGTGGAACCGTTCGGTCACCGAAACGCCCGTCCCGACCATTTCGCATTCGTTCGTGTTCGAAGAAGAAGAATCAAAAGAAGAAGCGTTCGAATGATCCACCGAGAACACCTCTAAACTTGCCGTCGTGGAGAAGGAATCGTCCATCGCGCCGGCGACGGTTCCGCAGGCGATTAAAGTCGAGGTCGGGGAGAACGACGTCGTCGCGCATCGACGGATTGTTTTGTTGCCGCCCATTATATATAATACGCGTGGGGTGTGTGTTATATAATAACTATAACAACAAGTTATGAGGAGTGCAATTCGAACGACGACGATTCAAACGCTCATGATTTAGGGTTGTAGCTTCGCTTTCAATTACAAGGGTGCGGCAGCTTTAGGACGTGTACGTTTACCAAATGGAATTCTCTGATTCTGATTCTGATTCTGATTCTGATTCTGATACGTATAACTCTCCATCTTCGTATCGCCAACCGGGTGGGAGAGGACAGTCGTTGTCGAGGCAGTATTGTACACATTCGGGGTGGTAGTTCTCGCGAGCGACTCGAACGGCGTCCTCGTCCCAAGGCGCTTTGGCGGTTTCGTGCAAGTACTTCAAACAGTCCAAGTGGCCGTCCATGGCTGCCCAAAAACACGCAATTTCGTCAAATTGATCATACTTACGCTCAACAAGATATTCGAGTATGTGAAGATGACCATTTAAAGCCGCCCCTGCCGCAGTATCAGAACCCCAAGGCGCTTTCGCTTCTTCGTGTAAGTATTTGAGTACCTCGAGATGACCGTTTTGGGCAGCACATGCACACGCCATCTCATCGATAGGACACTCATTTGCAACGCAATACTTTACCATTTCCATATTGCCTTGTTCTGCGGCCGCATTAATCGTCATTTGATCCCACTTACACTCTTTCTCCTCTCGCGCCCACTTGAGCAACTCGAGTTTATTCGTTTCAGCAACTCTCCAGCAGAAAGATTTTTCTTCATCTGTCCAGTAACTCGACCACAACGATTTGTTCTCCCACGCTAACTCCAAAGTCGATATCGACGACATCTGTCTCACTTTAAACTTCTCTTTCAACTCCCCCTTGCGAGATGATCTCTTAATCAACTTTTTCGTTTCACTATTCACTCCGTACAAGAATTTCACATCCGTCCTATTCAATCTCGGAAGAATGTGTTTGAAACAAATGTCGTCGTTATTCACGATCAAATCCCACACGTCTCTCTCGCCCATCCGCCTTTTCTGCGCTCTCGTCCTCACCCCGAGAGTATCACAAGCAGTAGCAGCAGCAGCAGAAGAAGAAGACTCCATGCTTTCGCGTCGTTTTGTGCTCTCTGATTCTTTAAACGCGCGAATAATAAATGCGATTTCTTTTTTTTTTTGAAGGAAAGGAAAAGCGACCGTTTCGAAACACTTCGATTTTTGTCTGTCGTCCGCATTACTAAAGCACACACGCACACATAAACTTTGCGAGAAGAAGAAGAAGAAGAAGAAGAACAATCTCATCTCGTTTTGAAATAATAATAATGACGACGAAAGAAGAGGACGAGGACGCGTTGCTCTACGGCGACGTCGGAGATTCCGACGACGAGGAGAAAGAGACGATAAAGAAAGTGCAAACGACAACAACAACAACAACAACGATTGATCGGAATGATGATGATGGAAACGCTGATGATGCAGACAAAAAGGATGAAGATGTTGGAGATGAAAGGAACAAGAAGAAGAAGAAGGAAGAGGAGGAAAAAGACAACAACAACGAAGAGGAAGAGAGTAAGAAGAGTAAATCGGTATACGTAGCAAACTTAACGTGGTGGACGTCGGACAAGCAAATAGAACAGTTGGCGAGCGAATTCGGCATCACGAAATCCATCCAATTCTTCACGGAAAAGAAAAACGGGAAATCGAAAGGATGCGCGATCGTGGAGTTTACGAGCTCGCAATCGGCGTTACTGTGCGCGGAGAATTTGAATAAAAGGGCGATAGATGGGAAAGCGTGCGTGGTGACGCTCGCTCCGGTGGTTACCGCTCACTCGGCGAGCGGCGGTATCGGCGGGAGTACGATGATGATGCCGCGTGCGCCGCTCGGGCCGCCGCCAGATACGGCGTGGAAAGGTCCGGTGCCGACGAAAGGAGGAGGAGGACAAGGCGCACCACCGGTAGTGATGTCGACGACGCAGGCGCAGTTGAACGCGCTGCAGCAGCAACAAAAGATGAAACTGTTGATGATGCAGCAGCAAATGAAGGCGAAGCTGAGCGGCGCGAAGCAGCAGCCAACCTCCTCCACCGCACCTACCGCCGCCTTTAGGAAAAACAACGAGAATAGTAATAATAATAGTCCACCGACGACGACGACGACGAGAGAGCGACCGAACTCACCGCCGACGATGATGGCGGCAAAGCGTGTAGCCGCCGCCGTCCCAACGAAAGTTCCCTCCGCGCGAGGAGGACGCGGCGGCGGACGAGGTCAGAGAAACAGAGCCGAGTCCCCTCCCGCTGGTCTCATGGGAGGCAGAGGAGGAGGACGGAAGCGCGCTCGAAGATGACGATCGATGATGTTTTCGTCGTTTCTGCTCTCTTTATTAGTCAAGTTTAGTCGTCGGCGTTTGCATTTTTTTAGTAACAACTTTAGCAAGTCCTGTTCAAATTCGCCATAATTTAATACTACCAAACTCTTTCTCTCTCTCTCTCTCTGTGCGCTCGTTCGTAAAACTACCACCAAAATGGGTTTAGACGGTTACGTCGGCGGTTTCGAGGCGCAGCAAAGAGCCCGGCGATTGCAAGAAGAGCGCGACGAGCGCGTGAAAGAGCTCGAAATGCGAAAATCATCGAGCGGCGTTGGTGTCCCCGGGGCGCCTCCTCCCACCGCTGGCGGCTTCAACAACCGCTCTTCCCTGGTTGGTTTTCGAGGCTCCTCGACCGTGGAAGAGGAAAAAGCGTTCGCCAACCAATCCGTGGGCCTTCTCACCCGAGAAGAGTACGCCGAAAAGCAAGAGAAAGTCAGAGCGACGTTGGACGCAGAACGGAAGAGGAAAGAAGACGTGAAACGAGAAAAACGAGAACGAGAGAAAAAGAAAGAAAAAGAGAGGAAGAAAAAAGAGAAAAATTTACTCAGTTTTAACGACGACGGAGAAGAGGAGGAAGAGGAAGAGCAAGAGGAAGAGAAGAAGGTAAAGAAGAAGAAATGCGTGGGGATGAACCCAGACGCGGACAAATCTCACGTGCCGAACGCGCAAAACGAGGTGGTGAAAGAGGAGCGCCTGTTGCGCGAACACCTCGCGAGAGAGTTTTTGGAGAAGCGAGAGAAACAGATGGAGGAGAATTTGACGGTTACGTTTAGTTACTGGTCCGGAGGAGGTGGGAGGAGGTTTGTGACGGTGAAGCAGAAAGATACGGTGAGGACTTTTTTGAAAATTGCGATGAAGGATTTAGAGGATGAGTTTCGCGAGTTGAGTAAATTAGGCCCGGAGAGCATGATGTACGTGAAGGAAGATTGCATCATTCCGCACGAGTTGACGTTTTACGAGCTCATCTCGAGGAAAGCGAGAGGAAAATCTGGACCGCTGTTTCGTTTCGACGATAAGGAAGACGTGAGGGTAGTTGCAGACGCGACGGTTGAGAAGGAAGATTCCCATCCGGGAAAGATTTTCCACCGTTCTTGGTATGATAAGAACAAACACATTTTTCCGGCGAGCCGATGGGAAGTGTTTGATTTTTCCAAAGATTTTAGCAGCGCGTATACCATTCACGGAGGGATGGGCGAGAAGAAGGCTTGGGAACGATAGATAGATAGATAGATAGATTATTAGAAATTACAAATTACCGCAAACTTTCGTACATCGCTTCGATGACTGGTAAAAACGCCTCCTTCGCTTGCGGTCGTTTCAACTTAAACGTTGGCGTCATCAATCCATTCTCCACGGAAAATAACTCGCCGTGTAAGTGAATCCGTTTCGCGCGTTCAAATCCTTTCAACTTTGATTCGTTCGCAGCCTTATTCATGGAATTGAACACGGCTCTTTTAATCGCTTCGTTCTCGCACATGTCTCTCAGCGTCGGCGCGCCGCCGCCTTTCATCAATCCATTCGCTTTCGCGTATTGCGCTAGAACTTCCTCATCTGGGACGACAATGGCAACTAAGCTCGCTTGCAACGAATCGCCGTACACGAATGATTGCGCAACTAACGGCGACCGACCGTACGCGGCTTCAATCTTTTCCGGCGCGACGTATTCGCCTTGCGCCAATTTGAAAATGTTCTTCTTACGATCGATAATTTTTAACCGACCGCCGGGTAACATCATCCCGATGTCGCCGGTTTTCAACCACCCGTTAACTTCGTCCAAACACTCTCGCGTTTGCTCGTGCGATTTAAAGTAGCCGGCAAAAACTGATGGACCTCTCACGCACACCTCGCCTCGTGGGTACGGTTTATCGCTTTTCCTATAATTCATCTCGGGAACGTCGTCGAGTTTGATCTCGCAACACGGCGCCGGCGCGCCGACGTGACCAGTAGAGAAATCTCGTTCGTTCGTTTTGGAAATGACGCACGCGGATTCCGTCATCCCGTAACCTTCAAAAACGACCGCGCCAAAACATATCCGCAAGAACTCAATGACGTGACCACCGATGGGTGCGGATCCAGAGGACATGTATCGCACGCGACCTCCCAATTTCGCTTTCAGTTTTGAAAACACGAGTTTTTCCCAAAACGGATTCGGAGGTTTGCCGTTTTCAAACGCGTATTTCTTACTCGCGTAGGCTTTTGCGAACAACATCCGAGCGATTGGCGATCCTTCCGCGACGCCGGCGTTCACTTTATCGTAAATTCTATTCCACAGTCTCGGGACGGAACAAAAAATAGTCGGCTTCAACGCTTGCACGTCGTCCAATAATCCGAGCACGTCGCCGCGATAGAATCCAACCGCAGCACCGCCCATAACGCACACCATAAACGTTACCCGTTCGTAAATGTGCGCCAAAGGTAAATACGACACGTGAATATCCCCGATCCCGATATTCAAATCGTACGAGTACCCGGCGGCGTTGGAGCATAAATTCAAGTGCGTCAACACGACGCCTTTCGGGTCCCCAGTGGTACCACTCGTGTAACAAATCGTCGCCACGTCGTTTTCGTGCGCTCTCACTGGCGCGACTGGTTTCGCGCTTCCTAAAATCAACACCTCCTCGAAAGTTTTAATCGTCACCCTCCCGTTGGCTGTTTTCGCCGGAATCGCCCCGGGCGGTCCGTTTTCGTTCCCGTACACGATGACGAATTTCACCGTCTCGCACCTGTGAATGACGTTCAAAAGCGTGTGCAAAACCACCTTCGAACACGCCACTCCGACGCACTCCGCGTGGTTTAAAATATACTCCACCGCGTCCGGTCCTAACGTATCGTACAAAGGCACGGACACGATATTCTGCCTCGTACACGCCGCCTCGCACGCCACCCACTCCGGTTGGTTAATCGAATACAAACCAAACGTCTGCGAGGACGTGCACCCTAACGCGGTTATCCCAGCCGCTATTTTTGTCCGAACGAGCTCAAAATCTCCGTACGTGTTGAACTCGTACTTCCCCGGGTGTCCGGTACGTTCGTCCATCGAGCGCGTTCCTAAGAGAGGCCTGTTTGGATACTTCTTAAACGCGGATTCCCAGATATCCCCGAGCGTTTTGCAATCGTCGTCGGGAAACGGAAATCCGGTTAAAAGTTTGTCTTTATGTGATGCGTTTCGGTAGACGGTTTCTCCTTTCGAGAAGACTGGAACCGCGTCGAGCGAAGTTTCCTTCTTTTCATCTCTGTACGTAACGAACGAATTTTGAGACGAAGAAGAAGCCTGTTTCGGTGCCGAATGAGAAGAAGAAGAAGAAGAAACAAAGTGGTTTTGGTCAGCGGCGGCGAAACGCAGAGAGAAAGAACAACGGAGAGAAGACGAAGAAGACGACGCCCGAACCGGGTCGTCGTCTTAAAAGCGCAACAAAAGAGAATCCGAGACGATGAGTCATCACGCAATCGAATTTAGTAGTAGTAGTAGTAGTTGCAACAAAAGCGAGTAATAAAAAAGGCACAGAATAAAATAATAACAAGAAAAAGGGACGGGTGTTTCCTGTCGCACCATAATTTACTCTCTCTCTCTCTTTCCTTCTCTTTTCTTCACGACAACAACAACAACAACGAGCGGTAACTGCTTTTGATGTAATTTTTCAGACGTGCGATTTTTCCTTCTTTTTTTTTGCTTAGGGTGTCCAACCCTAATAAGAGCCAAGAGCTCTTTTCTCTTCTCCGTTTCTCTCGTCCATCGTCTGTACAACTATACGCGCACGGAAAGAGTGTTTATATAATACTACAGACTACGATTCGTTGCGAATTTATAGAACGAGAATAAAGCACACGAATAGACGCTAACGATGAAATTCAACCCAAACGTGTCCTCCTCTCGCCGCAAATCGCGCAAAGCGCACTTCACCGCGCCGTCCAGCGAGAGGCGTAAAATCATGTCCGCATCCTTGAGCCAAGAGTTGAAGAAGCAACACAACTGCCGATCGATTCCGGTGAGGAAAGAAGACGAAGTGAGAATCGTTCGAGGGTCGTTCAAAGGGAAAGAAGGGAAGGTTGTGCAAGTGTACAGGAAGAAGTGGGTGATTCACGTGGATAAGGTGACGAGGGATAAAGTTAATGGTACGTTTATTGAATCCGCTTTCATCTCGTTTTCTTCTAGGGTCAGTTTTGTCTCAAATCGTCGTCGTCTTTATCGTTTCTCTTTCTATTAAACAAGACTATACATGTGTAATAACACTAACGATTGAATCGATTGATATTATTAAAACAAATCACAGGCGCTTCCGTGCAAGTCGGCATCGACCCGTCCAAGTGTGTCATCACCAAGTTGAAGATGGACAAATCGAGAAAGGCGATTTTGGCGAGAAAAGGGTCGGCGGCGACCGAGGACGCCGAAATGGCTGATTAAACAAGAGTAAACGCGTTTAGTTAGCAGAGAGTTAAAGAGAGAGGAAAAAGAGAGTAGACAACAACGAGAGAGAGAATGCGATTTTAGATTTAAACACACTATTTCCCGCGAGATGATGATTACATCCTCATCGAGCGGAGAATATGCTTTTAAGAAGGTTTTTTTACTTGCGTCAAAATGAGTTCAAGAAACCGAAAGTATATTGTCGACGTTTTGTCCTCCGCGGGCGCGAAACGCTTTGCTGTTCCGAGTAGCACGGAATAAGCGAGTTTTCGCGCTTGTGCGTGACACGTCGAAGGCCCAATTTGTGACTCGAAGCCATTCAAACTCGAAAAGTCACGCGCGTGCACGCCCGAAAAGCTTGCCAAACGAGGCGAGCGTTGTCATGATGAGACGTGTACGCGTTGGTTTTTTATACGTTACGTTACGCTTAAACGCTGCTGCTTTTTCCAAATCTGTTCGTTTTTTGTTTTCTCTCGTTCTATTCTTTGTCTTAATCTATCTCTACTCGCTACACTTGTCCTCTCGTCCGAGGACGTTTCTTATCGGTGCGCCCGCGCAAGAAAGCATCTCCAAAGTTCATTTCTGTGCATCATTTGCTCTTGGACGACCCCGAGAGAGGAAGAAATCTCTCGTCCTCATCGAACTCGTCCGTAAAACACACGAAATCATCTCAAGATTCCTTTTCTTCGTTTCTCTCTTTTTTCCTCCGTTTCGCGAGTTCCATCGGCGGAACGAACTTGGAACCAATCAGCGGGACCTTTTCAACGATTGGCACCTTCTCCCAAACGAAGTGCATCAGTTTCTTTCCGTATTTAGATACAGAGAGCAAGAGGAACGGGAGGAGAGATTCGAGCGGGACGCAGCATCCTCCGATACATATCACGGTCATTGTTTTACGTACTCTGCGGCGTGTTTTCTTCTTCGGTTTTGCGGGTTTCTGCGCAACAGGGAAGTTTTTGTTTTGTGCAGGGAAAATTCAAACATCTTCCTCAGAAAGAGAGCTCTTTGTTGTGTGTTATAATGAGAGAGAACACGCGTAAGAACAACACACAAAGGATCGCGTCGTCTTCTGGGGAAGGCGCCGTGACGAGAATGCGGAAGATGGAGGTCAGTCAGAGAGATTCTTTGTGGGATGTGGTCGTGAAGTGGGACGATATTTGTTTCAAACATATTCTCCCGAGGTTGAATGCGACCGATCTTAAATTCTTTTACGAGGTGAATACGGAGACGAGAAAGTTGATTAAGAGATCATCTCGCGCGAAAGATTTAAAAAAGAAGTTTTATATTGGAGAGATGTCGTCGATATCGACTTTGGAGTTTGCGTGGGAGCATAAATCGTTGTGGCCGAGTCTCTTGAAAGACGAAACATATTTCTGCTGGGAAGTTGCTTCCACGAATAAACTCGAGTTGCTCAAGTGGGCGAGAGAAGAGAAAAAGTGTGAGTGGGATGAAGAGACGATTAATATGGCCGCAGGACAAGGTAATCTGGAAATGGTAAAGTATTGCGTTACAAATGAGTGTCCTATCGATGAGATGGCGTGTGCAGAAGCTGCCGGAAACGGTGATCTCGAGGTACTCAAATACTTACGCGAAGAAGTCAAAGCGCCTTGGGATTCGGAAACTGCCGCTGGGGCGGCTGAAAGTGGTCATCTTCACATACTCGAATATCTTGTTGATCGTAAGTATGATGAATTTGACGAATGGGTGTGTCTGTGGGCGGCCAATAAGGGTCAATTAGACTGTTTGAAGTACTTACACGAAACCGCCAAAGCGCCTTGGGACGAGGACGCCATACGCTCCGCGCACGAGGAAAACCAAACCGAATGTGTACAATACCTCCTCGACAACAACTGTCCTCTCCCAATCGAATGGCGATACGACGACGGAACGTTATACGACGAGTTCTACCAACCGGTCGGATTAGGAGAGCAATAGATAGTTCATTTAGAAATAGTTTAAATATAAACCACATCCGCTCGCATAATCTTCACATTTTTCACTCTCGTTTTGCACACGGTAGTACAAAAATGGAGGAACACCACCAACTCCGGGGCGACGACGAATCGCATCGCAACAACCAAACTCACTCCCGATGCACACCTCGAGACAGTGCTCTCCCCCCTCTCGATTGGCACGTGTACTTCCCGAACGTGGAGTACGACGTCACGTCCGATCGACGGTGCGAGCTCGCGAGCAAATTGATCGACGCGTTTTGTCTCGCAACGAACGGGGCGGAATTATTCGACCAGGTAATCATTATATATTGTGTCTTCTCGCGCAGAGACGAGACGAAAAGAGACCTCTCTCTCTCCTTCTCTCTTTCTCTCGCGTTGGGTGTCTTCTCGCGCGACGTAAACGACGATCTCGAGCTCTTTCCTTCGCTTTAATTTTAAGATTTTCAAAAGCGGAAACGACAGCTCTTTCTCTCTCTCTCTGCGATAAACTACCATTTTACGATGTTGACTCTCTCTCTCTCTTTTCATCTCTCAAATAAAAAACGACTGCAGACGAAAGCGTTGCACGCGAAATCCATCGTGATTCCGTTCGATTATAAAGCGTTGAAACGTGTACTCGGCGATCGAGTTCCCGATTTGTTCCACGCGCTCGACTTGGCGCCGGACGAAGCGTTTCAAGCGTTGGCGTGCGCTGCGCACGAGTGTTTATTTTATAGCTTACCGAAAGAAGAAAGAGGACGGTTGATCGCGAGTGGGTTTAAGGAGAAGGCGTTCGAAGGTGTGGTGCTGGCCAACGGTGAAAACGACGAGATGATTTCGCGACGAAATAATCGGAACGTCATCGGGAAGGAGTGTAAAGTGACGTGCCACGTGTATAACTTTTCGAGCAAGTTTAAAGTGAGAGATTTTCGAGAGTTGAAATCCAGTTGGCTCGGACGGGTCGTGCAGTTGAAAGGGGTCGTCCAAAAAGCAGACGCGACGAAACCACTGTGTAAGTCTATATTTTTCAAGTGCGAGCAGTGTAAAGAGTCGATTCTGGTGACTTTGGATAAGAGCGGGAATTTCAAGGCGCCGGCGAACTGCGAGACGCCCAAGTGTCGAGGGAAGAAAGGATTTACGCCGGATTTCGAGAAAGCGACGACGGAAGATTGGAGGCGGGTGACGCTGAGAGAAGAGCCGAATTTAGGGAGCGGGGAAGGGATGAGCAGCAGCTCGGACGAAGAAGAAGATGATGATGAAGAAGAAGAATTTGACGAGGAGGAAGAGGAAGAGAAAGATTTTGAACCACTCGATGACGACGAGGAAGGAGGGAGAAAGAAAAAGAAGAGGAGTAAACAAAATCGACGAAAATCGGCGGACGAGTTAGACGCGCGAACGCTCGATCGGGCACCGAAGCACATCGAGTGCGAGCTTTCGGAAACGTTAGTCGATCGCATAGAGACCGCGGGCGAACGCGTGCAAGTGTGCGGCATCGTCCGAAGAGAAGAGTGCGAAGAGCAACGAGGGACGTCTGTTTTAGGCGGCAAGAAAACCGGGTCGGCGATACAACGGTTATACGTAGACGCGGTTTCTGTCATGCCATCGGCCTCTGCTACTGGTAGTGCTGGTGCTGGTTACCAAACGACGAATAACAATCAAACGAGTACGACCAACCGCAAAACGGAAACGTACCAAGAAATAGTTAAATTTAGCGAACGCTGCGCGGACGACCGTTTGAGAGTTTTGGTCAAATCTTTGTGTCCGTCGATTTACGGGCACGAAATTGTCAAGTGCGGCTTGCTTTTGTGCTTGTTCGGTGGCGTAAGAAAAGCCGATAAGAGCAGTAAAAGAAGCAAAAACAGTAGCGGTAAAAACAACAATAAAGAAAACAACAACGCAAACAGCGTCGGCGCGGAGACGAGCTTTGACAACGACAAAGAAAACGAAGAAAACGAAGGGCGCCAAAACGAAAGTCAACGAGTGCATCAGAAACGACGCAGAAGTTCGTTAAACGCGCGGGAACAGCACCAACATAAAAACCACGGTGCCGCTGGAAACGAAACCTTCGCTCGAGGCACCTCGCATTGTCTCGTCGTCGGTGACCCAGGCATGGGCAAATCGCAAATGCTCCGCGCCGCTTCGCGCGTAGCGCCGTTGGCAATACACGTGAGTGGTAAATCCGCCTCGACTGCAGGTTTAACCGCGACTGTGTCTCGAGATCCAACATCCGGCGCGCCAACGTTCGAAGCCGGTGCAGTTGCGTTAGCGCACGGCGGCGTCTGTTGCGTGGATGAGTTTGATAAAATGAAATCCGAACACGCCAGCTTACTCGAAGCCATGGAACAGCAAAGAGTCTCGGTGAACAAAGGCGGCGCCAGGGCGTCTTTACCCGCGCGAACGACCATTTTAGCCGCGGCGAACCCGCATAAAGGGCGATACGATCGATCGAAAAGCGTTCGGGAAAACTTGAAGATGTCCGCGCCATTACTCTCGCGATTCGATTTAGTCTTTGTGCTCACGGACGATCCGGACGAAGAGAGAGACAAGCGCATCGGCGACAACGTGACGCGATTGTGCGGAGGACGAAAAGTCGACGAAAGAACCGGGAAAACCACGAATTTAACGTTTGCGGAGAAGTTTCAGTTGGAGCGAAACAAAAGACGCGAAGCCGAAGCCGCCGCTGCTCTAACGCAACAGCAACGAAGCTCCGTGTCGGCGAGCGAAACGATTTTAACGTCGGCGAAGAAGCAAGCGTCGCAGCGCGTGTTCTCGTTGAACAAGCAAGAAGCATCACCAGATGCCGTCGCTCTGATGAACCTCCCGCCACCGTCCTCGTCTCTTCGCGACGGTGTCGGTTTAAAAGAATACCTCGAACGTAAATCTGAAGAGGACGTCGACGACGACGATAAAGACGCTCTTTATGCAGACTACAAGCGCACCTCCTACGACGACATGCACTCAAAAGACGGCATCGTCTCCACCTCTTTCATGCGGAAATACGTCCGCTACGCGAAAAAATACGTCCACCCAACCCTCTCCTCCGACGCGAAAGAAGTCATCAAAGCCTTCTACCTGGAATTGCGCAAAAACGCGCCCATAAACGACTCCGCTCCGGTGACCGCTCGACAACTCGAGTCGCTCGTCCGCCTCTCCGAAGCTCGAGCTCGAGTCGATTTACGCGAAATCGTCACCGACCGCGACGCCATGGACGCCGTCGAACTCTACTCCCTCTCCATGGCCGACGTCATGCGCGACGACTCCGGAAGGCTCGGCGCGTTTGGCAAACGCACCGGCGTTTCCGGAAAGCGCAAAAACTTCCGCGTCTTCATCGACGCCGTAAACGCCGCCACTCGAAACAAAGGTAACGCGTACTTCTCCGTCGGAGAGTTGCACGCGTTAGTCGAACAAACGCGATTGGATGGAATTAAAGACATCGACGCTTTCATCGAGGCGCTCAATTTAGCCGGCGAGTTGCTCAAGTGCGGACGATTGTACAAAAGTGCAAGCAGCTCTGCTGTTTAATACTATGAATAAGAACAAACGAACGCGATTGGATGGAGTTAAAGACATCGACGCTCTCATCGATTTAGCCGGTGAGTTGCTCAAGTGCGGTCGATTGTTCAAAAGCGCTTCAAGCAGCTCTGCTGTTTAGTACTACTACAGAAGAGCATTTGTGCTCATAAAATTTGCACGTTTACTGAAGTACTTTACCATCACAGAAGTAAACGCGAGATGGCGTCGTCGTCGTATACGTCGTCGTCTTTTCTTCGCCCCGTCGTCCTCTTTTCAAAAAGTTCTTCTTCTTTGTCTTGTACTTCTCAGCCCGCGAGGTTGATGAAGATGAAACGACGGCCAAATGCATCAGGAAGAAGGCAACAACGCGCAAACGCTTCCTCCTCCTCCTCAAAAGAAGAAGAAAAGACGGAGAAGACAAAAGTCGTCGTTCTCACTCGAGAGGCGGGCAAAAACGAGCAGATGCGAAAGATTTTAGCATCGATTGATGAGGATAAAGACAACGAATTCGTGGTCGAAACGCTCGAGATGCCTCTGGTGGAATCGAAGCGAAACGAGGAAGAGGCGAAAAAATTAGTCGATTTATTGAAATCGAAAACGTTTCGATGGATTATAGTGACCTCACCGGAAGCGGCGAACGTGTTCGCGAAAGCGTGGGCAGACGCCGGGAAACCGGAAGGGTTGAACATTGGAACCGTGGGAGGCGGGACGACGAGAGCGTTGCCGACGAAGGAGGAGATGAAGTGGGCGAGACTGTTTACGCCGTCGAAAGCGTTGGGGGAGGTGTTGGCGGAAGAGTTGCCGTTGGATATAATAGACGGTGATAACGAGAGTAGTAATAGCGAAAGTACCGATAGTAATAGAGAAGTTTTATACCCGTGCTCGAAGAAAGCGGCGAAAACGATCGAGAACGGGTTGAGTTCTCGAGGCTTCATCGTGACTCGATTGAACACGTACAGCACGGAACAAGTCACGAATATACCGAAAGAGGTCCTCGAGCGAGCCGTGGACGCGAGCGTGGTGACGTTCGGAAGCCCGAGCGCGGTAAAAGCGTGGAAAAATTTGACTTTGGAGTTGTTAGAGGAGAGAGGCGGGAAACACCCGACGTATGCGTGCATCGGGCAAACTTCCGCCAACGCGTGCGAAGATTGCGAGTTGCCAGACGTCTGGCACCCGGAAGACCCGGGCATGGAAGGGTGGGCCGAAGTCGTAAAATTATGTTTAGAACAAGACGAGAGCGAGAAGTGGCGAGGTGTATTTTGACGACGGACGATGAGATGCGTATACATCTCAAATTGAGTTGAAAACTCCGCGAGAGCGCGCGGGTCCTTAAATGGACAACAACGTGTTCGTTCACGGCCACGGCGCCGGTAAATCCTCCTCGAATCCTCTCCCCGTCGATCGATGTCCCCACGCCAACTCAAACTTCCCATCGCTGGTCTTCTTGTAAAAGCACGACTGCGTGTACACGTCTTCGTTCTTCGTCTGTTTGTAATCAAAGCTCGACTTCGCAATCAACACCGCGTACGCGCAATCTTGCATCACTTCCACGTGCTTAATTTCGACCAATTCCGTCTTCGCTTCCGTGATGTCTCCCGACGACATCATCTCAACCATGATCTCTTTACTCGCCGGGTTCCCGCTCGGGCGAATGAACCACGCGTTTTGGGGCATTTTCGCGAGGAATTCTTCTTTGTTCGCGGTCGTTACCTGGTCTTTGATCAGTTCACGGAGTTGCGTTTCTTCGGTCGACATTTTGCTCGTTGTTGAAAAGCTTTTCTTGGTTGTTGTTGATCTTTGTCTCGGAGAACGAGCGGAAAAAGAGCGGTTTTTGAGTTGTCGCGATGCCGAGGCGAGCGCGAGTGAAACGGAGCGCAAGGTTGTGATCGATGGTGACATGTATATCACGCGAGGAAGTGAGGAATATTAATATTCTCTTCAGAGTTTTTCCCGGAACAAAAGAAGGATGTCCTCTCGTGAAGAATACTCGACGGAAGAGGAACACGAGAGACTACGAAAGGCTCTCGCATTGCTCGAGAGTAAACCTTTGCATTTGTGGCGTTTGTTCAGGGAGGCGTCGCTGAATGGCGGCGCGTGTCGCGATATCGTGGAGAAGCATTTGATGTGTAAACTCAACGGGACGGATCTCAAATTCTTTTACGAGGTGAATAGTGAAACGAGAAAGTTCATTAAGAGATCAACTCGCAAGGGAGAGTTGAAAGAGAGGTTTAAAGTGAGAGAGATGTCGTCGGTATCGACTTTGGAAGTTGCGTGGGAGAATAGGGATAATAAATCGTTGTGGTCGGGGTGGTGGGACAAAACATGGTTCTGCTGGAAAGTTGCTAAAACGAATAAACTCGAGTTGCTCAAGTGGGCGAGAGAAGAGAAAAAGTGTGATTGGAATGAAAGGACGATTGATGCGGCCGTACGTCAAGGTAATCTGGAAATGGTAAAGTATTGCGTTGCAAATGAGTGTCCTATCAATATGAACGCGTGTGCATATGCTGCCCAAGGCGGTCATCTCGAGGTACTCAAATACTTACACGAAGAAGTCAAAGCGCCTTGGACTTCGGGTACTGCCTCTTTCGCGGCTGAAAGTGCTCAACTTCACATACTCGAATATCTTTTTGAGCGTAAGTATGATAAATATAGCACAGGTGCGTGTGCGTATGCGGCCAAGAACGGTCACTTAGACTGTTTGAAGTACGTACACGAAACAGCCAAAGCGCCTTGGGACGAGGACGCCGTACAAGGAGCGCACAAGAAAAACCACACCGAATGTGTACAATACCTCCTCGACAACAACTGTCCTCTCCCAATCGAATGGCGATACGACAACGGAACGTTATACGACGAGTTCTACCAACCGGTCGGATTAGGAGAGCAATAGATAGTTCATTTAGAAATAGTAATTAAATACCCACGTCGAGCGTAATCTTCACATTTTTTCCTCTCGGGCGTCAAAAGACACATCACACTTTGAGAGAATATTATTCTTCCATGAGCTCAACTGGTACGCCCGGCGTCGGCACGGTCATGCTCGCCATCCCGAGTAAAAAGGTGCGACACTAAACACCGCTTTGTCGTCTTCTTTCCTCCTGATTTCTTCCTCGACGACGACTCTTCGTTCGTTCGTTTGTTTGCGCGCGCGCGGGGAAACGAATCGGAAAGGCACCCTCGATTACTGACACTCACGCACGTCTCTTTCTCCCTCTGTTCTTCACTCGTTCTCTCGCACGCGCGGCAATGCGCAACATTTAGGGTGAGTTTGTGGACATAACGACCCCGCTGGAAAAATACATCGCGGAAACCTTCGGCGCGGAAGAGTTGACGCACGCGGAAAGTTCCATCTCGAAATTCGCCCAAATTCGAGACGCCTCCGTGGCATCGACGAACGCGGCGAACGTGACGGAGGAGACAATTTCAGAACGGCACGCGGAACACATGGAGAATTACTGCAGGTATTACGCCGCGGTGACGGTTTTTGGGAGTCGGTTTCAAGTGAGAGATGATTTTGGATTGAATTGTGGAAAGAGTAGTACTACGAGTACAGCGGCGAATACATCGAGCGAGGAGAACGACGGAGAGTACGAGGACGAAGGGACGAGGACGGGGTTGCATTTACCGTTCGAGTGGAAGGACGCGTTCGCACCTGCGGGTGGCGAGAGGAAAATTGCCGCGAGTTCATCCATCGCGAAGGAGAAATTAGCCATGCTGTATAATTTAGGCGCGTGCGAATCCGCGTTGGCGGCGAAAAGCGATCGATCGACGTTGGACGGGTTGAAAGTCGCTTCCGCGGCGTTTCAAAGAGCGGCGGGGTATTTTCAGTTTTTAGGTCAGTGCGATGATGGGAAGAAAGTGAACGAAACCATGAGTGCGGGGAGTGGCGAACCGACAGCAGCGACGGCGACGGCGACGACTGGGATTGATCGCATTGAAGCCGATTTGAGCGGCAAGATGGCGGCGATTTTAGTCGCTTTGTGTTTAGCGCAAGCGCAAGAGAGCGTTTTTGAGGCGGCGAAATTGAGCGATAAATCGAACGGCGTGTTAGCGAAGTTAGCCATCGCGTGCGCGGATTTGTACGAAGAAGTGCACGAGAAACTGTCGTCGTCGTTGCGAGGCAATCCGAAAGCACCGGTGACGCAAGAGCGGTACGTGCCTAAAATGTGGGCGACGACGACGTTTATTAAAGCGGCTATATTCAACGCCGAAGCGACTGCGAGAGTTTGTGAAACGCTCGTGAACGACGAGGAAACAATCGGGTCGGCGATTACTTTGTTGACGCGATCGAAGGAGCGCTTGGAATCGGCGTTGAGACGAGCGGAGATTCCCACCGCGCCGAAACCCCCAAAGCTGGTCGTGGAAGCCGCCGAAAATATTTTGAGAGATTCGATTAAGTTTGAACTCGGAAAAGCGGTGAGAGATAACGAGTGCGTGTATATGGCCAAAGTTCCATCATACGAAGCGTTGCAGCGCTTACACGACGACGCGAGCGAGAAAGTGACCAACCCGTTGCACTCAAAGTTCGGGGCGAAGATGGTCAAGCCGACATCGGGTGCAGACATCGAAGTTTTCCTCGATCCTTCGAATAAAGACGACGTGAGCGCGTTGTTTGCGCGCATTGTACCGGAAGATTGCGCGAGCTCGGCTTCTTTATACGCGGATAAAGTCGACCGACTTGTTCGCGAACAACTCGAACAACTCGCGTTTGCCTCGGACGAAGCGAGAGTCGCGCTGCGCGAAATGGAACTTCCCGAAACGTACAACGCGTTAAATCGACCGATCCAACTTTCCGAGGAATTAGATGCGGAGGTGAAATTCTTTCGCGATCAGGATGGTGGTATCGACGCCATGCGCGAAACGTTGTCGTTTTCCCGAGACGTTTCGAAACATTGCGAAACGGAACTGGAGGAAATCACGTCTCTTCTAGATATCGAAATGAAAGCGGACGGTGCCGCTCGAAACGCGTACGGTTCGCACAAATATCGCGCGTTACCATCAGATGCGGAAACCACTCGATGGCGACGCGATTTAGAAACTTTTGTGAACAACTCCAAACTCGCCGCCGAATCGGACGAGAAGTTACGATCCGAATTCGCTCGGTGCGAACCGATTTTGCAAATGACCACTTCAGAAAGCATCGCACAAAACGCCCCAAAATTAGAACCGCCGATGCTTCTTGTTGAAGATGCGGAAAGTTTAGCTAAAGAGGTCAGATTAGGATTAGAAAGAATTGAACGAATAGGTCGCGAACGAGAGGAAATTGAAGACGCTATGAAAGCGGTGAAAGCGAGCGATGATATTTTACCGACGCTGGTTGGTAAAATGAAATCGTCCGTCGATTCAGAGACCGCGCAAGGTAAGATATTCAGCGATGAACTTGGAAAGTACGACGAATTAATTGCCGCGGCGCAGAATAACACGTTCGCGCAAGCCGATGCGTTGGCGGAACTGAGGAAGAGTTACATCAAATTCAGCGACATGTACAACGTCTCCTCTCTTCGCGAGAAGGAAATCAAGAGAGACAACACGTTGCGTGAAGCGTTGCGGATTGCAGCAGAATTGTCCCGAGGGATACAGCAAGGCGTTCGCTTTTACGGCGGATTTTCGGATGCCATTGAAAGTCTGAAGAACGAAGTCAAAGTGTGGTGCGAAAATCGCGAAAACGAACGGAAACGTATCGTCGAACGGTTACGAAGAGAAGAAGAAGAGGAGGCGGAACGAGCGAGGATGGCGGAAGAAGTTAGAATAAAGACCGAGCAGATGCGCGTACAGAACGAACGGAGCGTGGCGCATGCAACAGTAACGACCAGTTACTACCCTGGTTCGGAGTATCCGCCACATCATCAACTACAACAGCAACCGCCGCCGCCCTCGAGCTATTACCCGCCGCCGCCTCAACAACAACAACAACACTATCCGCCAACGCAATCATCCTATTATCCTCCGCAACAACAACAACATCATCAACAACAACAACACTATCCGCGTCATCCACCTCCGCCCGCGGACGATGGGTATTATAACCCAGGTGGAGATGAGGGAGGAAATTTCTCCGCGTACGATTTACCTTCCGCCCCTCGAGGAAGATGAGGAGCTTTTTGCAAAAAAAATTAGGTGTTTGGAATTTAGATCAAATGTGTTCAAATGAAAATTACAACAATGTATATCAAACAACAATCGTCGCATCTCTCGATGCGCGCAGTATATTCTATATAAGTTTCTATGTTACTTTTTAAACCTTAACTCAAATCGAAGCTGCCGACGCCTTCGGAGATTGCCAGTTTCAATTTCAATTCCAGCGCTTCTTTGCTCGAGTACGGCGGGAGCTTCAAATAGTTCGCGCACGTCATCGCGCTCGGCAAATCGGCATCGGCCAACTCCGTGCCTTCACTAATCATTTCCGCGGCGTTCATTCCACCACCAACTTCGCTTAAAACGGTCGGTTGTTTGCAAACGACTTTTAATTTTGGGTTCAACGAGGCTAAACCGCCTATCGGTAAGCGAGGGGACCCGGTCGTGAATTTCAAAAACGATCGGCGTTCGGCGTCTGACATGTTGGTTAAAATCTCGCGCAAATTTACCACCGGTTTGGAATTGACTTGGTAGCCATGATCGCATAAGATGTGCTCGCGTAAGTCGCGCTCGCTCCACTTTGTTTGCTCGTCCACGCCACACGTGAGTGCGTCGATTTCAGATAAGGAAAACATGGCAAGTTGCGACGGGTTGGAAACGATGTCGGCAAAACCCTCGCGGCAAGCCTGGAAGAGCGGTTCTACGCCGGCGCCTAAGACATCGTCAACGACCGCTGCGATGTAGCGCGAAGCGTTTTCTGCCGTGACAACTTCGTCTGCAACGGAAGCGCCTTCTATATTCGCACCATCCGGCAACGCGAATTCCAGACACAAATCTTCAATCTTCGCGCCGTCGAGTCTCCCGGACCCGTCTCGAACCGCCGTTTCGAGTTTTTTCAAAGTCGAAAACAGCTCCGGTTCGAGCAATTCGAGGTCGTCTAAACAAAGAGGTAACCCGTACAGCTTCTTGAAAAAGTTCGGGTTAAACTTCACGTCCAATAATCGACCGTCTTGTAAGACTTTGCCGATGGCGCGTCCGACGCATCTGAAAATCTCAATCGCTTTCGAGGCGTTCGGTACCGCACGGAACGGCTTCGGGAACAACCCATGTGGCGCGTTTACGAGGCTTTCAGCGTTGTCTGTCTTCGTCGTCGTTGTCGCGCTATGTTCACTTCGAAATATCCCATGTGAAGCTCTTTGTAAATCTTTTGAAACCAACGCGTAAAATTCATTCGTGGGACCAATGCCAGTCCCAACCTCGTCGTAAAACTCAACCTCTAACACGTGTTTGCGCGTTTGCGGCGAAGAGAATACTTTTATGGCAGAAGACAACGCGTGCTCTCTTCGAATGCGCACCTTTTGCCGTTGTAAACGGCCTACGCGAGCACCTCCTCGCGGATCGCCGCCAGCATTTGCAGCCCCGGCGTTGGCCGCATTGCCGTTGGCCCCGTTGCTCGCCTTACCGTCACCGTGGAGCTGATGCAACGCACGCGCGACGGAGAAAGAGGCGCAATGAAACAGCAAAACGCGCTCGTCGAGTGTGAACAGCCACGGGCACGTCTTTGCAAGCGCAGAGGTCCATTCTGGAACTCTTCGAGCGCACACAGAAAGCGTATCGCGAAGCTGCGCGCGAAGCTTTCCGGAGAGTTTCGGCGCCAAGAACAAGTTTTCGGCGTGCATTTTCGCTGAGGAAAGGTTGGCGATGCGCATTCTGTCCGCGCTGAGCAGCATTTTATCCTCGTCGTCGTCGCCATTTACCAGCATGTTATCAGACGTTTTTTTAGTATGAACAGCAGCAGACTTTATTTTCTCTGGTCCCGCGGTGCGCAAAATCTTCTTCGCGTCTTCCGTAACGAGATGGCACAAGGTCAACGTCGCCAACGCGTCGCGAACAAAGTCGTCCTCCAAACCTTTCACAACATTTGGATGCCCGAATTGCGCGTTGAAAACCGTCGATGCTACCGGGCCTAAAATTGCTTTGACATCGCTTTTCACCGATGGATTCGCGAAGAGGTTTTCCTCCACCACGGTTTCGACGAGCGTCGCCGGTTTCGACGAGTCGTTCGAATCTTCGCCGCCTTCGCTGATAATACCTTTAAATTTCGGGTCGGTAGTGTCCACAATGTCGTAGTATAACACGCACGGTTGTTCCCACAACCGTCCACTCATTGGTTTCACGGAGTCACCGATAGAGACTTGCGTGACTGCGGCTAAGACGTTCTTGGTATCCTGAATGTACGCGTCGCCGTCGTTGACCGAGAAGGCGAGTCGAGGGCGCGCGATGTCGCTCCCCGCGGCGACGGAGGCGAAGCTTCTTCCAGCAGCAGCACCAGGAGCAGACGATGCTTGCGGCGTCGGTACGCGCGCAGTAGCAGCAGTAGCACTTTGCTCTTGTTGCGATGGCGGTGGCGGCGACGGTGACGATGCGGGAGGCGCCGCGATCTCTTCCGCGGATGCCGGCGGATGCGCCGTGTCCTCGCCTTCTGGACCCAACAAATTCTCTTCGTCGTCCTCGTCGTCCATGTAGTCTTCTTCGTGATCCATGTCGTCCATGTCGTCGTCCTCTTCGTCGTGGAAGTCCTCCTCGTCCATATCGTCGTAATCTTCTTCTTCGTCGAAGTCTTCTTCGTCGTGATCCATCTCGCGATCTGGCGCGCTCGCGGATCGGTTTGCGTCGGCGTTCGGCGCAGAGGCGGAAGCATTTGAAGCATTTGGCGGTTGTTGCGCCGGCACTGGTTTCTTCTTCACTCGGGAGTACAAGAATGCTTCGACTGCGCTTAACTGCGCTAACGGTTCAATCATAACCACGCTGTTGCCGTAATCTTCAACTTTGGTCGCGTCGCACTTCGAGGCGCGCTTTAAGCGAACCTTGAGCGGTCTCGCGAGCAAATTCAACCCAGGGTCACCCGCGTTCGCTGAAGGCGCGAGCGAGGACGGTGCACCGCTCGAGGCGCGAAATCGCGCGTAGGACGAATCCGAATTTGCCGTCGCGTGTTCTGAAACAGAGATCGGCATGCGTTCTCGCGTTTGTAAGGTCTCCACGAGAAGACGGACGAGCGTTTCAAACGAGCCCGTCGGCGCGTCGCCGGCGGCGCGCGTGAAAATGGCGAGACGCTCCGTCGCTTCTTCACAATCGATGCTCCTTGATTTAGGAGAAGAAGTTTTAGGAGAAGAAGGCACATCTGAGGCACAGAGGAACTTGCGCAAAGTCGACGCCGCGCCGCATTCGGAGAGTTCGAACGCCGAGATTTCGCTCGTCGCCAGCGCTTCGAATATTTTGGCAAACGCCGACGAAAATTCTTTGGCGTCTCGCGGATTCTTGGCCGATTTGCCGCCTTCGCTCGAATCCGAGAGTGGCGCCGTTTTCAGTTTCGCGCACGCCTTGCGAAGTCGATCGAGACCTTCCGAAGCGATCAAGTGCGCTTTTCCCGGCCCAAAGTATTGATTACGAACTTCCGAGCAGATTCGCAAACCTTCTTCTTTTGGATTCGTGGACATTTGAAACTGCGGCTCTCTCGGCGTCGTTGGATGCAAAAGCGTTTTTTCTTCGGATCCAGCGCTCTTTTCGGCGGCTTCTGCGATTAAAAAGTTGTACTCTTTCGCGCGAACCTCCAAAGCGTGCGCTCCGCCTTCTTTTGCAAACCTCTTGATGAATTCGGCTTCTTCTTCTTGAGTATCTTCGTTAGATTTCTCCAACGTCATCGCGCACAACTTTGCAGCTTCCTTCAATAACTCGCCTTGCGGATCGATCAAAGCGCGAGCGACGACGGCGGCGATGGGAGCTTCATCTCTCGCAACGTTCTCAAACGTCTCGATGTCAACCAGTTGCGTCCACGATGTTAACGTCGACAGCGCTTTGCGTTTAATGGTCACATTCGACGGCGACTCCGCGACGTGGCAAAGCGTCGGCGCGAGATATTCGCCGAAAATTGCAACGAGCGAGGCGTTTTCTGGTTTCGCAAAGAGCTTTTGCAAATCCGCCGCGCCGACGACCAGAGAGACGGAGGTTTTCTTGATCTCGTCGTTCCTCTTCACTTGGGATGGTATTAACAACCCAATCAAATGCATGGCGTCGTGCAAATCATCCATCGATTGTACCGGGCTGTATTCGGAAACGCCGACGTTCGCTCGAACGATTTTGCATCTCTCTAAATGTTCGGCCAAAATCTGCGCGACGCCGTTATTCAACAAGAAAATGGACATCTCCGGACGCGCTTCTAAAATTGTCGCGAGAATCTTCACGCACCCTCTGTAAAGCAGGCGGCTGTGTGTTACATTACTCGTGCTGCCAGCAGTGCCAGCCGCTTCGCGCACGATTTCTAAGCACCGTTCGCAGAGCGCGTCTGATAAAATGAGAGAGACGGTTTCGTTCGCCGCCGCCGGGTCCATCTCCGAGGAGGAGGATTTTTCCTTCTTCTTCTTTTGTCTATCGTTGCTAGTCGCGGCGTCGTCCGTTGTTCTTGTCGTCGTCGTCGTCGTCGCCGCCGCCGTTCCGCCTCGTTCTTCTTCTTTCTTAGTAGCAGAAGGTTGTCGATCCAGTAACAACTGTTGTTGTTCTTTTTGTTCTTTTTCCTTTTGAAGCAAAAACGAAACTCTTCGATCGGCTAATTTCTTAGCTTTCACCGACAAAGAGACCAAGCAGTTGCACGCTAAAGTGGCAACTTTTTGATCGTCTCGAACGAGCAAAGAGAGGAGCGTTGGAATAGCGTCGACGGCACCGGGCGATAAGGACTTCGTTGGAAATTCCGAGCACACGTTCGAAGCCATTTGCATCGATACGCCTTGCATGCCGACGCCGAAGAAATCCAAGTGCGCCAAAGCCGCCGTCAACGCACCTGCTTCGGCGGCTTTTGAGCCGTAATATCCTCGAGTAAGTTTTTCAAGCGCGGAGAGCGATTGTTCTGCGACGTCTATGTATTCTATGGCGAAGAGCTTTTGACACAACGTGGGCAGAGCGCCTGCGCGCACAAACGCGCCCCGCGTGTTTGGCAAAATGTCCGCCATGGACGTCATCGCGCGCACCGCCAAGAGCATCAACTCTGGGTTGTGCTCCAAGTTGCAGCAATTCAACAACGCCTTCGCGAACGGCTCCGGCGATAGACTCGTTGCTAAGAGTTCCTCGGAAGATGTGACGACTATTTCGCACAATTCGTTCAAAGCGATGACAATGGCCGTATCGTCGATGCCGCCGTTCTCGGCTTCTCTATCAAACGTCAACGCTTTCAAAACGTCTTTGAGGCGCGCGGAAATCCCGCCGCGAGAACCACCACCCATCCCCTCCATGGCACCACCGAGACGAGAGAGCAACGCGTGAAGTCCTCCATCGTGACGGTCGCCACTGCCTCGGCGTCCTTCGTCCTCCGAGTCGTTGTCGTCGTCCTCGTCGTCCTCGTTCGAGTACTCTTCTTCGTCGTCGTCGTCATCGATGTCTTCGTCATCCTCGTCGTCCTCGTCGTCGTCGTCGTGATAGTCGTCTCCGCCACCGCCGTACTCTTCGTCGTCGGCGTCTTCATCCTCGTCGTCGTCTCCAAAGTCTTCTCCTCGATCGACTTCATCGATGTCGTCTTCGCGCATCATCGAGACGTCTTGCCCTTCCGTCGGCTGCTCGTCGCCTCCTCCCGACCTTTTGCCTCCGCGGTTCTTTTCGTCGGCATCTTCGTTGTCCTTCACCTCCTCTTCTTTCTTCTTCTTCCTCCCGCGCGTGGTTCTTTTCGCCGTCAAAGTCTTCTTCATCTTCTTCTTCTTCTCCTTCTTCTCCGCCTTATCTTTTTTCATCAAAGCGCCAGACGCCGCCGGAAGAGGAAGACCATCATTACCCTTACCTTTCGCCAACGTTTCAAAGCGTTGTTGAGTAGAAAAAGCAGACAACAACAAAGTCGTCTTTTCGCCCTTTTTCGTCGTCTTCGTTCTCTTCTCGTCGCTCTTTGTTTTCCTCTCGAGCGTGCGACCGTCGCCTTTTTCCTCCTCTTTTGCTTCTTTGACCTTCTTTTCTCCTCGCTGTCGTACCTGTTGTTTTAACGAAGAAGAAGAAGACAACTTCGATGTGGGCGAAGATGCTTTCTTCCCTTTCTTCGTCGGGTTCTTTTGCGCGGAGGCGGATAGAAACAAATTATCTTCGTCGTCGTCGCTTTTCTTCCGTCGTTTTGTCTTCTTCTCGCTCGCATCTTCTTCCTCCTCGAAATCCATCGTCGTTTCCGTCGTCGTCGTCATCTCGTCGTCGTTCTTTTTGCGCTTCTTCTTCTTCTCTCGCGACCTCGTCTTCCTCTGAATCAAAGCTGTTGATTTCGTCGGCAAAGCAGTTAATGTTTTCTTCGTTTTCATTTTCGTCGTTTGTGTCGTCGACTTCTTCTTCTTCATCATCGTCGACTTTGAAACGGACGACGACGAGCGTCTCGGAATCGTCGTCGTTTCCGTCGCGTTTTCCTTCGTCGTCGTCGTTTCCTTTTCCTCGAGAAGAAGAAGACAACGTTTCTTATTACTCGTATTACGCATCATCATCGTCTCAAAAAATAGCGCGATACTAAAAGAGAGTTGTTGTTGTGTTGTTGTGTTGTTGTTGTTTTAACGGTGATGCGCGCGTGATAGAAGAAACGCGCGCAGTAAACGCGTCAGATGTGTGACTCGTGACGAACGATTTTTCCTCTTTTTTGCCTGTTTTTTTTTGCACTTAATAAGCGACCCCACTGTGCTTTGTACTGCGCTGGCGGCGACGGAGTCGTA
>Ga0181557_1000396_pt1 | contig 55043 bp, 52 predicted proteins | sample 011ome_23_FD_148632 | JGI IMG/M metagenome (GOLD analysis project Ga0181557, IMG submission 148632) | Coastal salt marsh microbial communities from the Groves Creek Marsh, Skidaway Island, Georgia - 011506CT metaG (spades assembly) | ecosystem: Environmental > Aquatic > Marine > Intertidal zone...
GCCCCCGAGGCATTCGTGACCACACCGAAGCCCTGGAAGTTCACGTAGAGGAGTCCGGCCGCCACGGCGACGCCCAGGATGCTGCCGTCCGTTCCGAACAGGCGACTGGGCTCGGCCTTGAGTGATCCGCCGATGACGAACGCCACGAGAGTCAGGACGACGAGGGCGATGGCGACCGACTCCGCCCGGCCGACGACGGACGTGCCCAGCAGGTTCACCAGCGCGAAGACGATGACGACGCCAACACCGATCGCACGGGCGGCCCACACCGGCAGGGCGTCACCGGCGAGCGCGCCGACGTACTCGGTGAAGCTCGCGGCGTACAGGGCAGCGGCGATCAGGTAGGCCAGGTACTGGAAGACGTTTATGCCACCGGCGGTCAGCGTGTGGCCGAAGCCCTGCAGGGTGAAGTTGGCAGGTCCGCCGGCCGACGGAAACACGGCTCCGAGTTTGGCGTAGGAGTACACGGAGAACGCCGCAGCGAGGGCTCCGACGAGGAAGGCCAGCGGCAGCCAGGTGCCTGCGTGCTCACTGGCGAGCCCGAGCATCGAGTACAGGCCTGCTCCGACCATGCCGCCGATCCCCAGGGCCACCGCGCTGACGAGGCCGACGCTCTTGGATCCGCCCTTGTCCTGAGCCATGACGAGGACCATATCGACGACGGTGCCCCTCGTGTCGCGTCGTAGGGATACCGTCGGCACCATGGTGGCGTTGCCGGCCTTGCGCCAACTGCTCGCCACCCGGGATTTCCGTCTCCTCTACTCCGTTCGACTGATCGGTCAGTTCGGCGACGGCCTGCTGCAGGCCGCACTCGCCACCTATGTGCTCTTCTCACCCGAGCGCCAGCCAGATGCGGTGAAGGTTGCGGCCGCATTCGCGATCCTGCTGCTGCCCTATTCGATCGTGGGTCCGTTCGCGGGAGTCCTGCTGGACCGATGGCGTCGACGCTCGGTGCTCGTCCGAGCCAACTTTCTGAAGGCCCTCCTGACACTGCCCATCATTGCTCTCGTGGCCGTGGGGAACGACGGTCCTGCCCTGGGCCTGGCTGTTCTCGTCGTGCTGGGGGTCGGCAGGTTCGTCCTCGCCGGTCTCTCCGCGTCACTTCCGCACGTCGTGCAGGGGCCGAACCTCGTGACCGCGAACGCCCTGACGCCGACGTCCGGGACGATCATGGCTGCACTCGGCGCCGGCGCGGGGGTGACGCTGCGCATGCTGATCGGGGGCGGCGACGGCGGCAGTGAGGTCGTCCTGCTGGCTGCGGCCGCCATATTCGCCCTGGCAGGCATGACAGCCCTGCTTCTCGGCCGGGACCGGCTGGGACCGGATGGCACCCGCCCGTCGGACTCCGTGGTCGGGATCGCCCTAGGCCTCGTCGACGGTGTTCGCGTTCTGAAGCAGCATGCACAGGCTGGTCGCGCGATTGCCGTGGTCGGAGCCAATCGGGTGGCGTTCGGGCTGCTGACAGCCGGCGGACTGCTGCTGGTTCGCACCACCTTCCACGTCATGAGCGAGGCGGATGCCGCACTCGAGAAGTTCACGATGCTCACGGCAGCCGCGGCAGTCGGGGCACTGCTCGGCGCGATCCTCACCCCCGCGGCCACGCGCCGCTGGAGCGAGGTGACGTGGTCGTCTGCCCTGATGATCCAGGCCGGCACGGTGGGCACCGCCCTCATCATCGCGGGCGCCATGATGCCGAGCTTCCCGGTGCTCCTGATCGGGGCGTTCTCGTTCGGCGTTGCCGGGCAGGGCGTCAAGGTCTGCTCCGACACCCTCGTCCAGCGGCTGATCCCCGACGATCATCTGGGTCGCGTGTTCTCCCTGTTCGACATGATCGTGAACGTCTGCCTCGTGTCCGGGATCGTCGTGATGGCCCTGGTCTCCCCGACGAGCGGTCAGACCCCGGTCCTCTACGCGGTCATGGGATTGGGACTGATAACCGCAGCCTTGTGGTACCTGAGCTTCCGGACCCGTAGAGTCCCATCCGGTAGTTGATCATCAATACGGCTGCGGACGGGCTTCGCGGGCGACGAGAGGCACACATGTCAGAGCACAAGCGCTGGGGGGCGCGGTCGATCGCCTCCCTGATCATCTTCGTTCTCGCCGCTGTCATCACCATCCCCGCATTGGTCGGGCACTGGGGACACCGCACCGTCATCGACTCCACGCGCTACATCGAGACGGTGGGACCGCTGGCCGCCTCGCCCGAGGTGCAGGAGGCCATCGCCGACGCCATCTCGACGGCCGTCATCGACAAGGTCGACACCCAGAAGCAGGTAGATGACCTGCTCACCGGGCTGTTCCCTGACCGTCCCGTCGTCCAGAACCTCTCCGCCCCCATCGCCGCGGGCGTGAACAGTGCGATCGCAGCACTCGTCGACCGATTCGTTGCATCCGATGCCTTCCAGAAGGTGTGGATCCAGCTCAACACCGCTCTGCAGAAGGGTGTCGTCCTCATCCTCGACGGCGAGCAGAACGACACGCTCTACCTCGACGGGGACAAGGTCACCCTCGACATCAGCAGCCTGCTCGGCGACGTGCAGACCTTCCTGGTCGACCAGGGCATCTCGGCTGCGGCGAACATCACCATCCCGGACAACGACAGGACGATCGTTCTTGCCGAGGCCCCGGCGCTTGCGCAGCTGCGCTTCATCTACAGCCTCGCGTCACCCACGCTGATCTTCCTCCCGCTGCTGGTGGCCGTGCTCTTCGCCCTGTCGGTGTGGCTGGCGCGTCGCCGGGCTCGCACGGCCGTAGCCGTCGGCATCACCCTGACCGCATCCGCCATCGTCCTGACGCAGGCGATGAACGCCGGCGAGACGGCCTTCGTCGATCAGCTGGCGAACACCGTCTTCGCTCCTGCCTCGTCGGTCTTCTGGAGCACCCTGTTCCTCTACCTGATGGAGGGGATCAAGGCGATCGGCGTCCTGGGCCTGGTCATCATCCTGGCTGGCTGGCTCAGCGGCCGGACGTCCTCCGCTCGGTACGTGACCGGGCACCTGAACCGCGGCCTGGCCGAGATCAGCGGCCGGATGCCCGAGGGGCTCCAGGGGGTGCTGTCCGGATCCATCGAGAAGGTCCGCTGGGTCATCTACGCCTTCGGGGTCCTGATGATCCTCCTCACCGACGTGATGTCCACGTCGAGCGTGCTGTGGACCAGCGCCCTCGTCGCCGGGCTGCTGACCGTGGCCCAGCTCCTCGCGGTGGATCCTCGCAGTGCGGTCGTGCAGATCGACGGCGGCGAGGAGATCGTCATCGCCGAGGTCACCGAGATCGAGGTCACCTGATCACCGTCCCGATGTCTCGGACAGCAGGCCAGGTCGTGTGACCGATGTCCCAGATTCACGAGCCGTTGACATCGGCCTCATCCGCGCGGGGTAGACAGGGATCAGGTGAGATCCACCGACCCTGAGAGGACATCGTGAACAACACGACCCCACGCCCCCTGACCGTCGACTCGGTCGCCCCGGTCATCAACGGCATTCCGACGCCGGCCCCGCAGCCTATGGGCACCTGGTTCACCCGCTGGCATCACATCTACGCCGAGCCCGCCGCCGAAGCTCCTGAGCTCGCGCCCACGCCGACCCTTCCGGAGCGCTCGCAGCTCACCGTCGCCGCCTAGCGGCATCATTCAGGGCGAGCAGCCCACCAGGCCCGCAGGGCCTCCTCGGCCATCTCGGAGCTCAACGGCCCGCGATCCAGCCGCAGGTCCAGCAGGAACTGGTACGCCTGACCGACAACCGGACCGGCCGGGATGTCGAGAATCCGCATGATGTCGCGGCCGTCGAGGTCCGGCCGCATGGACGCGAGCTCCTCCTGCTCCGCGAGCTCCGCGATGCGGGCCTCCAGGGAGTCGTAGGACTTCTGGAGTGCGATCGCGCGCCGGCGGTTGCGGGTGGTGGAGTCCGCGCGGGTGAGCTTGTGCAGACGGGACAGCAGCGGGCCGGCGTCGCGCACATAGCGGCGCACCGCGGAGTCGGTCCACTCCCCAGAGCCGTAGCCGTGGAAGCGGAGGTGCAGTTCGACCAGCGTCGACACGTCGTCCGTCATCTCGTTCGAGAACCGCAGCGCCTGCATCCGCTTGCGTGTCATCCGCGCGCCCACCACCTCATGATGATGGAACGAGACTCGCCCATCGTCCTCGAACCTCCGGGTGCGCGGCTTGCCGATGTCGTGCAGGAGCGCGGCGAGCCGCAGGACGGGGTCCGGGCCACTGACGGGCTCGTGGGCGTCCTCCAGCACCATGGCCTGCTCAAGGACCGTCAGGGTGTGCTCGTAGACGTCCTTGTGGTGGTGGTGCTCATCGGCCTCGAGGCGCAGGAGGGGCAGTTCCGGCAGGACGTACTCGGCCAGCCCGGTGTCCACGAGCAGCGTGAGGCCGCGTCGAGGAGCGGGAGACATGATGATCTTCATCAGCTCCTCGCGGATGCGCTCCGCCGAGACGATCGACAGGCGCTCCGCCTGATCCGTCATCGCCACGACGACCTCGGGAGCCACCTCGAAGCCAAGCTGCGCACTGAACCGTGCGGCTCGCATCATGCGGAGCGGATCATCCGTGAACGAGTCGTGCGGGGTGCCGGGCGTGCGGATCAGTCGAGCGTCGAGGTCGGCACGGCCGCCGAACAGGTCGACGAGCTCGAGATCCGGCGCCTGTCCAGCGGAGAAGTCCGGGATGCGGATGGCCATCGCGTTGATGGTGAAGTCACGACGGACGAGGTCGGCGTCCAGGGTCGACCCGAAGTCGACGTCGGGCTTGCGGGACTCCAGGTCATAGGCCTCGGCCCGGTAGGTCGTGATCTCCACCTCCCGACCGGCAATGCGCGCGCCGATGGTCCCGAACCGTATGCCCACGTCCCAGGTGGTCTCCGCCACGTCCTCGAGGAGAGCGAGGACGTCCTCGGGTCGGGCATCGGTGGTGAAGTCGAGGTCTGCGTCCGAACTCCCGGCGAGTCGTCCCAGGAGCGCGTCGCGCACCGGTCCCCCCACGAGGGCCAGCTCGTGCCCCGCCTGTCCGAACGTCGTGCCCAGCACCTCGACCACCCGCGCCGAGGGCGCGAGCTGGATCCGTGCAGCGTCGCCGAGCACGGACGTCTGCACGGAGTCATCGGGCGAGGTCACGTGGCCAGAGCGTAGTCAGCCCCCGTGGCGGCTCAGGAGCGCGCACCCATGGCTGGCCTATCCTGCCGGTATGTCCCGTACTCCTTCGACGCCCGCGCGCAGCGTGGAGGAGACCTCGGCTGGCGGCCTGGTGGTGGATCGATCGACGGGCGAACCCCGCGCCGCACTCATCGGTCGCCACGACCGCCAGGGCCGACTTCTCTGGTGCCTGCCCAAGGGACATATCGAGCCCGGTGAGACCACGGAGCAGGCCGCAGAGCGGGAGGTCGAGGAGGAGACGGGGATCGCCGGACATGTGGTGTCGACGCTGGGCGTGATCGACTTCTGGTTCACCGGTGCTGCGGGACGGGTCCACAAGACAGTTCACCACTTCCTCCTCGAGGCGCAGGGCGGCGCCCTGTCCGATGCGGACGCCGAGGTCGAGACCGTGGCCTGGGTTCCCCTCGACGAAGTCGCGAAGCGACTCTCCTACGCGGACGAGCGCCAACTCCTCGCCGGCATAGACGAGGCATTAGCCGATCTCCCCGACGCCCCGGACCACGCGTGACGAGGTCCATCCGCGCGCTCCTCGCGCTCCTGGTGTCCGCAGGCGCTCTCACAATGGGGGTGCCCCTGACCGGCGCATCCGCCGCCGCCCCAGCCGCCGCCCCAGCCGCCGCCCCAGCCCTTGACCCCGTTCCGGCGGCGGACACGGCATCGGGCGACGTCACCGTGACGCTCGATGTCCTCGCACCGGCCATCCCGGGCCAGAAGGCGACCCTTCGACTGCGTGGACGTGTCATCAACACCTCTCGCGCATCGATCGACGACGTCAGCGTGCGACTGCGGCGCTCGTCGTATCCGATCGCCGAGCGTGGTGAGATCGGGATGATCGCCGGTGAGGGGATCGAGGCGCAGAGTCGTGAGCCCACGGATGTGCCCCTGCCGGGCACCCGCGTCGTCGTCGCCGAGCGACTCGCGCCGGGGGAGTTCAAGCCTTTCAGCATCCGTGTGCCCGTCTCGGCGATCGGGTTCACCGAGCCCGGCAGCTACGTCGTCGCAGTGGAGGCCCTGGGTCGACAGGTGGATGTCGACGAGTTCGACGTGCGCAAGGGAATGCTGCGCACCTTCGTGCCCTGGTTCCCACCGGGCACCGAGGTCGATCCCGTCCGTCTGGCCTGGCTGTGGCCGCTCGCGAGCTGGCCGGCCCAGACAGCCGGCGATGTGCTGCTGGACAACCAGATTCCCGACGAGGTGTCCGACGGGGGACGCCTGCGCGAGCTTCTGACGATCGGCAGCCGCCATCAGGCCACGGTCTCGTGGATCGCCGACCCCTCCCTCCTCCAGACGATCGACCGGATGTCCGGCGGCTACCAGGTGGCACGCGACGGAGTGACCGTCGTGGGCGACGGTGAGGACGCTGCCGCCACCTGGCTGCAGGACCTCAGCCAGGCCACCCGCGTGGCGGGGCTGCACACACTTCCGTATGCCGACGTCGACGCCTCGGCCATGACCAGCGGTGGCATGGCCAATGACGTGGTGCGTGCAGTCACGCGTGGTCCGCGCGTCGCAGCGCTGTCCGTGGGTGATCCGACCGATGGTCAGGTCTACTGGGCCCCCTTCGGTCGACTCGATCGCGCAACCGTCAACGTCCTCGCCTCCGCCGGGGTCACCTCCATTGTGCTGTCCGCCGACGCGATGCCCGCCACCAATGATCAGGCAGCCGTCTCAGGACAGCCCACCGCTGCACTGCCCACCGATGTCGGGACGATCCGAGCGGTCCTGACGGACACTGCGCTGGCACAGACCCTCGCCCTGCCGCAGACGACCGCCAGCGAGGTCATCGAGGCACGCCAGCGGTTCCTCGCCGAGACCGCGACCGCATCCCAGACCCTCGATGCTCGCGAACGCACTCTGGTGGCGGCACCGACGGACGTGCGATGGTCCGGTGTGTCCTCTCTCCTGGCACCCCTGCTGAAGGCGACCCGGTCGGCACCATGGCTCGAGCCGGTGACGATGGACGAGCTCCTGGCCGAGCCCGCTCCGTCGACGAGTCGTCGACGCGGGGGCTATGGAGAGAAGGCCCGGGAATCAGAGCTCACCCAGCAGTACGTGGCGGAGATCGCGCGCACCAGCGCAGACCTCGGGGTGTTCACCTCCGTCATCGACAACCCGACGGGAATCACCGAGCCCTACAGCGAGGCTTTGCTGCGGGCCCAGTCGTCGGCCTGGCGTTCGCAGCCCCGGACAGGAGATGCACTGCTGGGAAGCATTCGCGACAGTCTCGATGCCGAGACGTCACGGGTGCGAGTCCTGTCCGAGGGAACGATCACCTTCTCCGGTGACTCCGGCAAGGTCCCGGTCACCATCACCAACGATCTGGACCGCTCCGTCACCGTTGGACTCGCATTGCGGGGGCGCCCAGGGCTTCGGCTGACGTCCGATCCCATCGCCGGGATCCAGATCGAAGCCGGGAAGATGGCCAGTGTCGATCTCGACGCTCGCGTGATCGGCGGAGATCCCCTCTCCGTGGCCGTGCAGCTGTTGAGTCCCGAGGGTGAGGACTACGGGAAACCAGCGTCGATCACGCTCACCTCGACGGCGTACTCACGAGCAGCAGCCTGGGTCGTCGCCGCCGCATTCCTCGCCATCGTTGTCTTCGTGATCGTCGGCGTCTTCCGTCGCATCCGCAAGGCCCGCCAGGAGTCGGCCGTCACCAGTGGCAGTGGTGGCGCATGACGGATCCACGGGAGACGCCACGCGAGGCCGAGGTCGAGGTCGACGAGGTCAATGCCTCCCTTGAGGCGAGTGAGACGCAACCCGGTGACCTGAACGCCAACCCTCTGGTCGCCTCCGACCAGACCATCGCGCGCAACAGCGCCCTGATGGCCTCCGGCACGATCGTCTCGCGCATCACCGGGATCGCCCGTGACATCGCACTGACGGCCGCGCTCGGCTTCTACCTCGTCTCGGACGCCTACTCGCTGGGCAACTCGCTGCCGAACATCCTCTACATCCTCGTCATCGGCGGCGCACTCAATGCGGTGTTCATCCCGCAGCTCGTCCGTCGCATGAAGGAGGACGCCGACGACGGCAAGGCCTACGCAGATCGACTGCTGACCCTGACCGCCACGTCACTGCTGGTGCTGTCGGTCGTCGCAGTTGCGGCGGCGCCGTGGATCGTCGACCTCTACACGCCGGCGGACTACCCGCAGAACGAGTTCGACCTCGCTGTCGCGTTCGCTCGACTGTGCCTGCCGCAGATCTTCTTCTACGGGATCTACACGATGCTGAGCCAGGTCCTGAATGCCCGTGGTCGCTTCGGCGCACCGATGTTCGCCCCGATCGCCAACAACGTGGTGGCGATCGCCACGTTCGTCCTGTTCATCGTCATCGCCGGCACCTCGGCTGCAGCCGATGGTGAGCTCAGCACTGACCAGGTGCTCCTCCTGGGCATAGGAACGACCCTCGGAGTGATGGTGCAGGCCATCATCCTCATCCCGGTGCTGTGGCGCTCGGGCTACGCGTGGCGTCCCCGCTTCGACTGGCGTGACTCCGGGCTGGGCAAGGCCGGCATCCTCGCGGGTTGGACGATCGGGCTCGTCCTCGTCAACCAGATCACCTACGTGTTCATCACCCGCATGGCCGCCCAGGCGAACGTGAACGCGGCAGACTCCGGGCTCGTCGAGGCGGGCCTGACGACGTATCAGAAGGCGCATCTGATGTTCATGCTTCCGCACAGCGTGATCACGATCTCGGTCGTGACCGCGATGCTGCCGTCACTGAGTCGAGTCGCACACGCAGGTCACCTGCGTCAGGTCGGGCAGGACCTCGGGCGGGCGATGCGGTTCGTCTCGATGCTCATCGTTCCGATCGCCGCCATCCTCATCGTCAACGGCACCGCGGTCTCGATCCTGCTCTTCGGCTACGGGGCTGCGACGGGGGAACAGGCCGGCATCATGGGGATCGTCGTCTCGATCTTCATGATCGGCCTGCTGCCCTTCACACTCTTCTACGTCCTGCTGCGTGGCTACTACGCGCTCGAGGACACCCGAACTCCGTTCTTCATCACGGTCGTCTTCAGCGCCCTCCTCCTCGCCCTGGCGTTCCCGCTGTTCTTGCTGACCGGCGCCGGTGGCCTGCAGATCGGAGCCCTCGCACTGGCCTACTCGATCTCCTACTGGATCGGACTGGTCATCGCCTGGTTCTTCCTTGCACGCCGGCTGGGGACCCTTGACACGCCGCGCACTGCGTGGATGCTCCTGCGCGCCATCGTCGCGGGTGCCATCGCCGTCGCTGCCATGGGTCTGACCTACACGTGGGTGCTCAGCAATCAGCCCAGCGCCGAGGAGATCACCTGGCATGTGCGACTCGTCCTGCTCGGGACGGTCGCACTGTCCTCCGTCATCGGGCTCGTCGTCTTCGCCCTGGCCGCGTGGGCACTGCGCATCAAGGAGATGTCGGACGTACTCTCGATGGGAAGGCGCCTGACCGGGCGACTGGCGAGACGCGGAGGACGCGCATGAGGTCACAGGAGACCCTCGACAGGTATCGCCTGCTCGAGCTCGTGGCCGAGGACGGCCCGGGCATCGCACTCTGGCACGCCTACGACGAGGTCCTCGACCGCCCCGTCTCCATTCGGGTCATCCCCCTGTCCGATCCACGCCTGGCGAGCGTGCTCGCAGCAGCCCAGGCCGCCGCTCTCATCGACGACCGTCGGCTCCTGCGCGTGCTCGACATCATCGACATCCCTGCGGCGGAGGATTCACCGGAAGGTCCCGGCGGGGCGTGTCAGGGCATCGTCAGCGAATGGGCATCGGGTCGCACCCTCGAGCAGGCGCTCCTCGAGCGCAACGGCACTCCGTTCGCCGCTGCTGAGGCCCTCGGCCTCGTCGCCGACATTGCTCGTGCGGTCGCTGCGGGCGCGAGCGAGGGGGTCTGTCATGGCCGACTCCGTCCGTCGTCCGTGTTCATCACCGACGCCGGTGAGGTGCGGGTGCGAGGTCTGGCCGTCGATGCCGCGGTGTTCGGGAACGAGCCACTGTCGGATGGCAGCACGAGCGCCACGCCTGCCCTTGTCGACGTCGACGCCCTCGGGTGCCTGACGTACCTGCTCTCCACGGGCTATTGGGCCGGCACCCTGCCCGTCCAGGCTGAGGGCGCTCCTCGGGTCGGGAATGTCGTCCTTCCTCCATCACAGGTCCGTGCCGCGGTGCCTGGTGGGATCGACGATCTGGTGGCGCGGTCCGTCGCGAGTGCAGCGGCGCATCGCAGCTGGGACCCGATACCCGACGCGTCCGGCTTTGCTGCCGCCGCTGGCGCCGCGCTGGACCACGTCGCCCCGGTCAGCACGACGACTCTGCGTCCCGTGGTCGTCGGGCCTGTCACGACCGGTCGTCGGATCCTCGGACTCACGTTCAGGATCGTCGCCACCGTGGCCGCCATCGGACTCGTCTACGGCATCGCCTGGAGCGGGTGGCAGCTCCTCACGTCGCCCCCGGCCGAGAAGGCATCGGATGCCGAGACGCTGGCGCAGCTCCTGACCTCACCGGCCAAGCCCGTCGACGACCTCGTCGCCACGGGGTTCGACCAGCCATTCCCCATCGTGGGCTTCCGGTCCTATGACCCCTACGGCGACGATGACGGCAACGGCAAGACCGACAAGCGCAAGGGCCGTGAGAACGAGGAGCTCGCCGCCACCGTCAATGACGAGGATCCCGACACTGCATGGCTGACCTCGGAGTACGGATCGGCCGACCTGGACGGCAAGGGCGGTGTCGGGCTGATCATCGATCTGGGCGAGGAGCAGGAGATCCAGCAGGTGTCGGTGAACCTCGTGGGACGTGGGACCGGGCTCGACGTCAGGGTGTCGGACGGCATCCAGCGGGATCCGGCTCTGTGGACGCCGTTGGGGATGGCCTTCGCACCACAGGATCGTGTGGATGTCCGGGCGCCGCGCCCCGTGCCCGGCAGGTACGTGCTCCTGTGGTTGACCAAGGTGCCGCCCGTCGAAGGCACCGGCAGCTATCAAGGCGGAGTGCGCAGCGTCGTCATCTCCGGCTGACGGTGGCTGTCGGCACGTCGGCGGTCAGCATGTCCGTTGGGCATCGGACCCCCGTTAGGCTCCCTCACGTGAACGTGGATCCGCGCAGTGACGCCGAACTGCTCGGCGCGCACATTGACGGGGACCCAGCCGCGTTCGAGGAGATCGTTCGACGTCACAAGGACCGTCTGTGGGCCGTGGCCATGCGAACCACCGGGGACCCCGAGGAGGCATCCGACGCCCTCCAGGACGCCCTGATCTCCGCCTACCGACGGGCGAGCCAGTTCCGGGGAGACTCCGCCGTCACGACCTGGCTCCACCGGATCGTCGTCAACGCCAGTCTGGACCGGCTCCGTCGCAGGTCTGTGCGCTCGACTGCCACGCTCCCCGATGACAATGACGATCTCCCGGGTGCGGTGGTCGCAGATCCGGTCGACCAGATGGACCGACGTGACGTGCAGCTGGTCGTGACGGCCGCGCTTGCTGAGCTGCCGGCCGACCAGCGGGACGCCATCGTCCTCGTCGACGTCGAGGGCTACTCGGTCGAGGACGCCGCACGTGCTCTGGGGGTCCCGGAGGGGACGGTCAAGAGCCGCTGCTTCCGGGGACGGGCCAAGTTGGCAAAAAGCTTGGACTTCCTACGGAACCTCGACGGCACCGATGCCGTCACACCCCCGACGGGATCGTCGGGAGACCGACCATCGGACACTCAAGGAGGTGAGACAGGGCGTGGATGACGATCAGTCCCCCTCGCCGGACTCCGTGGCTCGAATCACCGGAGACGAGCCCGATCCCACTGAGATCGCTGCCGTGCAGCAGGCCCTCGCCGGACTCGACTTTCTGCGATCCGGGGGTCCGGAGCCGACCGAGCCGATGCCGGACTGGGCCTGGGACCGGCTCTCGATCGCCCTGGCTGCCCAGTCTGCGCCAGCGTCGTCGTCCTCACGCTGGATTCGCTGGGGTGGCGGTCTGGTGGCCGCCTCCGTTGCCGTCCTCGCGATCGGAGTCGCCGTCACCGCGTTCTCGGGCGGGAATGACCCGGCACTCGTCGCCGAGGGAGCCACTGACGCCACGGCCGCGAAACTCAGTGCAGAGGCCCCGGCTCCGGCCGCCGAGGCCCTCGTCAGTCCGCGGATGCTCTCCTTCGCCGGCATGGTTCCCCCGACCCTGCGCCTGGTCGACTCCAAGACCGACTACACCTCCCCGACCTTGACGACCCAGGTCTCCACGGTTCTGCATGACATGGGGATGGAGCCGGTCCAGGCCGAGCAGGCGATGTCGGAACCGCCAGCCGAGGTGGCCGTGCCCGATACCGACGAACGCTCGATCCTCGGGTCGTCTCGCATGCTTCGCGACTGCATCACCAAGCTCACCGAGGTGGCGAACTCGACCGCCCTGCTCATTGACTGGGCGACCTTCGAGGGGCGCGATGCGGGCGTCGTGGTGGCACCGGAGTACCTCACGCCCACTGCGCCCGACCTCACGGAGCTGGACATCTGGGTCATCGACCCGAACTGCGACGTGCAGGTGACCCTGCACATGGCGATGCCCTGACCCGACTGGTCCCCACAGTCAGGCGATGCCCTGACCCGACCGGTCCCACCCCGTCCCACGTAGGATCGAACCTGCCCAGGGGATACCCCCCCAGGCATTGCCTCAGACGCCACCACGGGAGCAGCACGTGAGCGAGATCCGCAACGTCATCATCATCGGCTCGGGCCCTGCGGGCTACACCGCCGCCGTCTATGCCGCCCGCGCACAACTCGCACCCCTCGTGTTCGAGGGGTCCGTCACCGCCGGCGGCGCCCTGATGAATACGACGGAGGTCGAGAACTTTCCCGGCTTCGCCGACGGCATCATGGGCCCGCAGCTCATGGAGCAGATGCGTGCGCAGGCAGATCGCTTCGGTGCCGAGCTGGTCACCGACGACGTCACCAGTGTCGACCTGAGCGGCGACATCAAGACCGTGACCGACGGCTCGGGTGTCACCCATCAGGCGCGCGCCGTGATCCTGGCCATGGGATCGGCCTACCGCGAGCTAGGCCTGGAGAACGAGAAGCGTCTCTCCGGCCATGGCGTCTCCTGGTGCGCGACCTGTGACGGGTTCTTCTTCCGTGACCAGGACATCGCGGTCGTCGGCGGCGGCGACTCGGCGGTCGAAGAGGCGACCTTCCTGACTCGCTTCGCCAAGTCCGTGACCCTCATCCATCGTCGTGACGAGCTTCGCGCCAGCAAGATCATGGCCGAGCGCGCACAGAACGATCCCAAGCTTCACTTCGCCTGGAACAGCGCCGTCGAAGACGTCCTCGGCGAGAACAAGGTCTCCGGCGTCGTGCTGAAGGACACCGTGACGGGTGCGGCCCGCGAACTGCCCGTCACGGGCCTGTTCGTAGCTATCGGCCATGATCCGCGGTCCGAGCTCGTCACCGGCCAGGTCGATCTCGACGATGAGGGCTACGTGCTCGTCCAGGGCCGGTCCACCGCAACGAACCTCGCCGGAGTCTTCGCCTGCGGTGACCTCGTGGACCACACCTACCGTCAGGCAATCACGGCAGCCGGGTCCGGCTGCGCCGCCGCACTCGATGCGGAGCGCTTCCTCTCCGGTCACGGCGAGTAACCTGTCCCCAGATCCACTGCGCCGGCTGAGGTGATCGGCCAGCGCCAACCACATCGCTCACCCCGACTCAGGAGTACCCATGGGAGCAACCAAGCAGGTCACGGACGCCAGCTTCACCGACGACGTCCTGATGAGTGACAAGCCCGTCCTGGTGGACTTCTGGGCCGAGTGGTGCGGACCGTGCAAGATGGTCGCACCGATCCTGGAGGAGATTGCCTCCCAGCACGACTCCATCGTCGTGGCGAAGCTGAACGTCGACGAGAACCCGCAGACGGCGGCCTCGTACGGCATCACGTCCATCCCGACGATGAACGTCTACCAGGGCGGACAGATCGTCAAGACCATCATCGGGGCCAAGCCCAAGGCGGCACTGCTGGCCGACCTGGCCCCCTACCTGTCCTAGGCGCGACACATCGCCGAGCACGGCACCACCCCAGCGCTGCTGAGGCGTGGGGACCGCGGTCCCGCGGTCGCGGAGGTACGAGCACGCCTGACCGACCTGGGGCTGTGCCGGGAGATCGATTCTGCTCCTGAGCTTGGGGATGCGTCGTTGTTCGACGACGATCTCGACCGTGCGGTTCGCGCGTTCCAGCAGGAGCGAGGCATCACCGTCGACGGCATCGTCGGTCCGCACACCTTCCGGCGACTGGACGAGGCCCGGTGGCAACTGGGTGACCGGGTGCTGTCGTACATTCCCGGCCACCTCATGTCCGGTGACGACGTCTCCGAACTCCAGCGTCGACTCATGCAGCTCGGCTTCGCCGCGGGCCGACCCGACGGTCTCTTCGGTCGGCAGACCGACGCGGCTCTGCGGGAGTTCCAGCAGGGTGTCGGTGTCACGGCTGACGGCACATGCGGACCCGACACCTTCCGCGCCTTCGAGCGCCTGGTCCGCACCATCTCAGGAGGCAACGCCACTCACCTGCGTGAACAGGTGACGCTCTCCGAACTGCAGTCGGGTATCGCTGACAAGGTCATCGTGCTCGATCCGGGCGACATCATCGACGCCGGCCTGTGCCACGCCATTGCCGTCCGGGTGGAGGGTCGGCTCGCCGCACTGGGTACCCAGGTCCTTCTGACCCGCCCAGCCAGCATGACGTCCACGCCAGCATTCCCCGACGATCCCTCGCGTGCAGCGTTCGCGAATGACGTGGGCGCCGACCTCGTGGTGTCGATCCACGTCGATCGGGCGACCAGTACGTCGCCGAACGGCATGGCCGCTTTCTACTACGGAGATCCTCGAGGCGGCCAGCACTCGCCCAGCGGCCGGGTCCTCGCCCAGCGGCTGCAGGAAGAGCTCATTGCCCGCACGGATCTGCTCGACTGCCGCACGCATCCGCGCACCTGGGATCTGCTTCGGCTGACCCGGATGCCCGCCGTGCGTGTTGAACTCGGCTACGTGTCGAATCCAGGAGATGCGCATCGGCTGGCCAATCCGGCATTCCAGGATGCCGTGGCCGACGCCCTCGCAGCAGCACTCACGGAGTTCTGCTCACCACGCACATAACGTCAGCCATCCGAGTCACCGGTTCGCTCGCGGCATGAGCAGCCGTACGAGGAAGCCCGCGAGAACACCCAGACCCACCAGGCCCACCAAGAGCAGTGCACGCCGCATGTCGGCCTCCCTTCCGCTGGGCCTACTCTAGGCAGATCATCGCGCCTGATGACAGGCTGGTTTTCCAAGGAGGTGAGCGGTATGACGACGGGTGGATCCCGACTCGACCCCTGGGTGGATTCCTATGCCGCCCGCGCCAACGCCATGCGCGCCTCCGAGATTCGCGCGCTCTTCGCCGTCGCGTCCCGTCCGGAGGTCGTCTCACTGGCCGGTGGCATGCCGTACGTCCAGGCGCTGCCGGTCGAGATGCTGACGGCTACTGCCCAGCGTCTTCTGGTCGAACGTGGTCCAGTGGCGCTGCAGTACGGCTCCGGACAGGGCGACGTCACCCTCCGTGAGCAGATCCTGGACGTCGTGGGTGAAGTGGGCGTCACCGCCCACCCCGACGACATCGTCGTGACGACGGGGTCCCAGATGGCCCTCGATCTCGTCACCCGGGTGTTCTGCGATCCCGGAGATGTCGTCATCGTCGAGGCACCGTCCTACGTCGGTGCCCTTGGTGTGTTCCGGGCTTTCGAGTGCGAGGTCATTCACGTCGCGATGGACGACGAGGGCCTTGTGCCGCAGGCACTTCAGGAGGCCCTCGATCAGGCCGCAGCCGCCGGCAAGCGGGTGAAGCTGATCTACACGATCCCCAGTTTCCACAACCCCGCCGGAGTCACTCAGGGTCCGGAGCGTCGAGCCGAGATCCTCAGCATCGCGCAGTCGGCCGGCGTGCTGCTGCTGGAGGACGATCCCTACGGCCTGCTCGGGTTCGAGGGTGAGCCGCCGCGGGCCATCCGTGCTGATGATGCCGAGGGTGTGATCTACCTCGGGTCGTTCTCCAAGACCATCGCGTCGGGCCTGCGGGTGGGCTGGGCCATCGCTCCCCATGGCGTGCGGGAGAAGCTCGTTCTCGCATCTGAGGCAGCCGTGCTGTGCCCGTCCAACTACGCGCAGATGACCGTCTCGGAGTACTTGGCGACGCAGCCGTGGCGGGAGCAGATCAAGACGTTCCGAGAGGTCTACCGCGAACGTCGGGACGCACTGCTCGAATCCCTCCAGGCCCTCATGCCCGAGGGAACGACCTGGACGATCCCGGCTGGCGGCTTCTACTCGTGGCTGACCCTCCCCGAGGGGCTCGATGCCACAGCCATGCTGCCTCGCGCCGTCGCCAACCTCGTCGCCTACGTCCCCGGTACCGGGTTCTACGTGGACGGGCAGGGGCGGCAGAACCTTCGCCTGTCCTACTGCTATCCCGAGCCGGATCGCATTCGTGAAGGTGTGCGACGACTCGCAGCAGTGATCGAGGGTGAGCTCGAACTCGTCGAGACCTTCGGCACCTCGCATGTCCTGAACCGTGTTACGGGCAGCAGTGTTCCGGCACCTGACCTCGCCTAGGAGATTCCATGCATGTGCTGGTGCTGGCTGGTGGCCTCTCGGCCGAGCGTGACGTGTCGTTGCGGTCGGGTCGAAGGGTCGCCGACGCCCTGCGCACCGAGCGTCCTGACTGGGAGGTGCAGGTCGCCGATGTCGATGCGTCGTTGTTGACGCTTCTGGGCGACCATCGTCCGGACTGCATCGTGCCCCTGCTCCATGGGGCGGCCGGTGAGGACGGAGCGCTGCGGGACGTGCTCGAGTCCTTGGGCATCCCCTTTGTCGGCTCGGGAGCGGCAGCCTGTCGCCTGGCCTTCGACAAGCCCATCGCGAAGGAGCTCGTGTCCGGGGCCGGGCTGCGAACACCCGATTCGGTGGCCATCCCCCAGTCGACCTTCAGGGAGTTGGGCGCGGCGAGCGTCCTGGAGGCAGTGGTGGGCCGCATTGGCCTCCCGATGGTCGTGAAGCCGACGCGCGGGGGTTCGGCGCTCGGCGCGTCCATCGTTCATCGGGAGAGTGACCTTCCAGCGGCCATGGTGGGGGCGTTCGCCTACGCCGACAGTGTGCTGATGGAGCAGTTCATCGCGGGCACGGAGGTGTCTATCGGTGTCTTCGAGCGCGATGGTGACGTGCTGGCGCTCTCGGGAGTCGAGATCGTTCCCGAAGGCGAGCTCTACGACTACTCCGCGCGTTACACCGCTGGCACGACGGAGTTCTTCTGCCCCGCGCGCCTGTCCGAGGACCAGGAGATGCAGGCGCAGGCGATGGCCCTCAACGTGCACGTGCTGCTTGGCCTTCGTGACTGGTCTCGTACTGACCTGATTATCGACAGCGACGGACAGCCATGGTTCCTGGAGGTCAACGTGGCACCAGGGATGACCGAGACTTCCCTTTACCCGCAAGCACTTTCGGCTGCGGACGTGAGCCTCGGCAGTGTCATGGCCGAGCTCACCGAGGCGGCAGCAGCACGCTGACGAGTCACGTCTGCGCCGGCGAATGGGCCATGTCAGTCGAGCAGGTCGACGATGCGTCGCAGGTCCTCGACGTCGGCGCACTCGATGACGAGCTTGCCACGGGATCGCTTTCCGGCGAATCCCTGAATCGCGACGCGGGTGTCGAGGCTGTCCGAGGCTCGGGCTGACAGGTCGGCCACCACATCGGCAAGTTCCGGGTCACGAGTGGTCGCCCTTGAGCGTCGGGAGCGCTGACGCTCACGACCATCACCGTCGCCAACGAGGATGATCTCCTCGACACTGCGCACGCTGAGTCCTTCTGCCACGATCCGGGTGGCCAGGGCCTCCATCGCTGGAACATCGTCGAGGGAGAGCAGGGCCCGAGCGTGCCCGGCGCTGAGCACCCCGGCGGCCACTCTGCGCTGGACATCGGGCGGCAGTTTCAGCAGGCGGAGGGTGTTCGACACCTGTGGGCGTGACCGGCCGATTCGCCTGGCGAGCTCGTCCTGCGTGCAGCCGAAGTCCGACAGCAGTTGCTGGTAGGCGGCCGCCTCCTCCAGGGCATTCAGGTTCGCCCTGTGGAGGTTCTCCAGGAGTGCGTCACGCAGCAGGTCCTCGTCGTCGGTGGCCCGGATGATCGCTGGGATGACGGTGAGCCCGGCCTCACGACTCGCACGCAGGCGTCGCTCGCCGGCAATCAGCTCATAGCTGCCGGGGGCGAGCTCACGCACCACAATGGGCTGCAGGAGCCCGATCTCCTTGATGGAGAAGACGAGCTCGGCCAGGGCCTCCTCGTCGAAGACGGTGCGAGGCTGGCGGGGGTTCGGGGTGACGGACTCGACGGGCAGTTCCGCATACGTGGCGCCGAGAACCGGGGCCGGACCTGAATCGTCGACAGGTGGCGTGCCTGCGTCCGACCTGGACTCCTCCGACACGGGGACGCTGGAGGGGATGAGGGCGCCCAGGCCCTTGCCGAGACCTCGCTTCGCACTCGCCGCCATCGTGGTCCTTTCATCGGAACTTTCAGTGGGTGTTTCAGTGGATGTTTCAGTGGATGTCTCGGGGATAACTCGATACTTTTGTCCGTTTTATGGTGTTATTTCTGTGGATAACCCTGTGTATATCCAGGATTGAGCGCCATGAGTTGCTGAGCTGCCTCCAGATACGCGATCGCACCCGAGGAGGTTGGCTCGTAGGTCAGCACTGTCTGGCTGTAGGACGGCGCCTCGGACACCCGCACTGACCGCGGAATCACCGTGTCGAGAACCTGCTCACCGAAGTGGGTTCGCACTTCGGTGGCCACCTGGGAGGCCAGTCGGGTTCGTCCGTCGTACATGGTCAGCAGAATCGCTCCCACGACCAGAGTGGGGTTGAGGTGCGTGCGGACCATGTCGATCGTCCGGAGGAGCTGGGACAGGCCTTCAAGGGCGTAGTACTCGCACTGGATGGGCAGAAGCACCTCACGGGCAGCTACCAGTCCGTTCAGGGTGAGCAGGCCGAGGCTGGGCGGACAGTCCAGGAACACGTAGTCGAAGGAACGCTCGGCCAGAGCCGCTTCGATGGCCCGACTGAGCCGATATTCACGGGCCACCTGAGCGACGAGTTCGATCTCCGCTCCAGCAAGATCGATCGTCGCCGGGGCTGTCCAGAGACGAGGGATGTCCGGACACTGCTGTGCCACGTCCAGCAGGGTGCTCTCCCCGCTGAGGACCTCGTAGACACTGGGTGTGCCCTCGCGGTGGTCCGCACCCAGAGCGGTGGAGGCATTCCCCTGCGGGTCCATGTCAATGACGAGGACGTCCTTGCCGGACTGAGCCACAGCGGCCGCGATGTTAACGGTGCTGGTGGTCTTGCCGACCCCGCCCTTCTGGTTGGCAACGGTGATGATCCGGGTCATGAAGCGGCTCCCGTGGTCGGCCAGCCCAGGCCGGTGGGGTGTGATGGTTCAGGGGTGACAGTGACTGTTTCCCGTGAAACGTTCGTGGTTTCCCGTGAAACATCGTGCTGACTCAGTGGCCAGCCCAGTCCACTCTCGTGAGCAGGTGCTGCCGTGCTGTTCGAGGGCGGTGAGGTCACCGCGCTATTCTGCCGCACCCCTGGTGCCGACAACGACAGTGGTGGGCGGATCCATGAATTCCCCGCCGACGTGCACCACACGCAGGTCCTGAACGCCCAGTGCCCGTGCAGTCTTCTGCGCCTGCTCAACCTCTGTTGCGGCATTACTGCCCTTGAGTACGACCAGTTTTCCACCCGAGCGCAGCAGGGGCGCCGTCCAGCCCAGGAGCTTGTCCATCGGGGCTACCGCTCGAGCCGTGACCACGTCGACTGAGGGCACGACGGTGGAGGCCTCCTCTGCCCGGCCTCGCCACACGGTCACCTGGTCACTCAGGTGCAGACTCGCCACAGCCTCCGACAGGAAGGTACTGCGACGCAGGAGCGGCTCGATCAGCAGCACCCGGACATCAGGTCGAGCGATGGCCCACACGAGTCCAGGGAGTCCCGCACCTGAGCCGACGTCCGCCACCAGGCTGCCTTGGGGAACGAGGTCGGTCGCCGGATCCGACACCACGGCGCAGTTGAGTATGTGTCGGTCCCAGAGGCGTGGCACCTCCCGCGGCCCGATGAGGCCACGTTCCACCCCAGCCGAGGCCAGCAGATCTACGTAGGAGGTCAGCACATCCGTACGCCCGGACAGCCATTCCGGCAGGGCCGGGGCGGGTCCCGGTGTTTCACGGGAAACCATGGTCAGGCGGTCCTGATCACCACACGGCGGTTCGGCTCCTCGCCCTCTGACTCACTCGCCAGACCGGCGGCCGCCACCACATCGTGGACAACCTTGCGCTCGAAGGGTGTCATCGGGTCCATTCGCACCGGTGCAGCCGTGCGCTGGGCCTCCGCTACTGCAGCTTCACCGAGGGCGACGAGCTCCGCGCGCCGGGCAGCACGAAAACCTGCGACGTCGAGCATGAGCCGCGAGCGCTCATCGGTCTCCCGCGTGGCCGCCAGGCGGGTGAGTTCCTGCAGGGCGTCCAGGACCTTGCCGTCACGCCCAACCAGGTGCTGCAGTTCGCCAGTGTTGGCCTCCACCACCGACACCATGGCTCGGTTGCCCTCCACGTCGATGTCGATGTCACCATCGAGGTCGGCTATGTCCAGCAGACCCTCGAGGTAGTCGGCCGCCGCATCGCCTTCGCGCTCGAGGAGCTCCACGCCCGTGAGGCGCTTGGTCGTCCGTGCTTCGGTGGGGGCACCATCGGACTCATTGGCGTCAGGTGCCGGGCTGTCAGTCGTCACGTCACTGCTCATGTTCACTCCACATGGTCGTGCTGTCAGGTTGGTGGGGGCGTGGATGCGCCCGGGCTACTTCTTCTTGCGCTTGCTGCGTGAGGTTCGCTTGGGCTGCTGCCGCACAATGTTTTCCGACGCAGTGTCGGTAACTTCCTCGGTGAGAACAGCAGTGCCGCCACGCGACTTCGCTTCCTTCCGGGCCTCCTTGGCCTCGAAAGCCGGGGTGCCTGGCTGGGGATTGTTGCGGATGACCCAGAACTGCTGGCCCATCGACCACAGGTTGGTGGTGAACCAGTACGTCAGGACACCGATCGGGAAGTTGATGCCGGAGACAGCGAAGATGACAGGGAAGACGTAGAGCAGGATCTTCTGCTGCTTGACCATCGGGTTGTCCGGCGCGCTGTTCTTGACGATCAACTGGCGCTGTGTGAAGAAGGTCGTCGCCGTCATCAGCGCGATCATGATGACCGACAGGATCCTGGTGGCCGTCGGGATCGGCGTCTGATCGGCGTCCATGAAGGTCGCGTACAGCGGGACGCCGAAGATCGATGCGTCATGCATGGAAGCCGCAAGTCCGGCGTACTGATCCCACGCGAAGACACCCGGCGCGGTGTAGTCGGGATTGTCGGGGCTGTACATGGCCACGCCCTGCAGCACAGAGAAGAGGGCGAAGAAGATGGGTGCCTGCAGGATGATCGGCAGGCAGGATGCCAGCGGATTCGTACCGGTCTCCCGGTAGAGCTTCATCATCTCCTGCGACTGGCGTTCCTTGTCGCCGGCGTACTTCTTCTGGATCTCCTTCATCTGCGGCTGAATGAGCTGCATGTTCCGTTGAGCCTTGATCTGCTTGACGAACAGCGGGATCAGCAGCACCCGGATGACGACCACCAGGCCCACGATGGAGAACGTCCACGTCCATCCACTGTCAGGGTCAAGGCCCAGGGCGGAGAACAGGGCATGGAACTGGACGAGGATCCAGCTGACCCCATCCTTCAGCCAGTCGAGAATGAACATGTCTGTCTAGGTGCCCTTCTAGTCGCCAGAGCCATCAGGCGCGTAAGTGGTCATCGTTCCATGCCGGGGTTCGCCGTTCGGCAGCACGTCCGGCAACCAGCGTCCTCGACTCGGAACCGGGTCGATCCCACCGCGATTCCAGGGGTTGCAGCGAAGCAGCCGCCAGACACCAAGGACGAACCCTTTCAGGGGTCCATGCGTCTGGATGCTCTCCACCGCATAGGCCGAGCAACTCGGATACAGCCGGCAGCTCGGCGGCGTCAGCGGTGAGATGAACCGCTGGTATCCCCGGATGGGGAGCACTAGCGCCCAGGTCAGTACCCAGCCGAGGGAGTGATCCCACAGCCAGTGCACCGAGCGACCCACGACGAAAAGCCTTGCCCCCCAAACACTATCGGCGTTCACGAAGTCCTGCTTCCTGAATCACCGGTTGCCGTGAGTCGTCGGGATACGGCGACTCGGATGCTCGCACGAAGATCCTCGGCCAGCGCAGGAGACGTGTCCGATCCAGCAAGAGCCCGCACGACGATCAGGGTCCCCGGCTCCAGCCGGTGAACCTCCTGAGCCATCACCGCGCGAATGCGCCGGGATGCTCGGTGCCGCTGCACCGAGTTTCCAACCGCCTTTCCCACAATCAGGCCCACCTTCACAGGATCCTCGGAACCAGATCCATCTGGGTGCAGATACACCACCACCCGCCCTCGGGACACTTTCGTCCCTTGGCGGGTGGTGAGCAGGAAGTCAGTTCCGCGCCGCATGCGGTGCGCGGGTGGCAGCATGCCTGTCAGGCGGAGATGCGCTCGCGGCCCTTGGAACGACGGGCGGCGAGGATCGAGCGGCCCGCACGCGTGCTCATCCGAGCCCGGAAACCGTGGTTCTTGGCACGACGACGGTTGTTCGGCTGGAAGGTGCGCTTCATGATGGGGCTCCTGGCTCAGGGAAGGCCCTGTTGCTTCACAGGGCTGACATACCTTACGAAAACCTCGGCCCCCGGGTCAAACCGGTCCCCTTGACGGTTCCGCCGGCTTCGGGAACCCACTTGTGAGGAACTCCCGATCATGGCTATCGTCGCCGGACTGGTCCACACCTGTGGATAGACATGTGGACATCGTGCTGATGACAGGGGACGACGTGGAGAACACCGAGGATCTCGACGAGATCTGGGCCACGGCGATCGCATCCCTCGCCGACGGCAGCCTGACGCCCCAGCAGCGTGCCTTCGTCAACCTCACCCGTCCCATGGGCCTGGTATCCGACACGGCCCTGATCGCCGCTCCGAACGAGTTCACCAAGGACGTTCTCGAGACACGGTTGCGTCCCATGGTCGTGCAGGCCCTCTCGGACACTCTCGGTCGGGAGATCCGGCTTGCCGTCACTGTCGACACCACGATCGCACCCGCCATCGATGATTCGACCGACGAGGTGGCGGACGCCACCTACGCGGACTTGGACGCCGCTGCTGTGGACGAACGGCCTGTGGATGACCGGCTTGACGACGCCTCCCGCCCGGGCACCGGCTCACCCGGTACCCGCAGTGAGGACGGCCGTCTGAACGACAAGTACACCTTCGACACATTCGTCATCGGCTCCAGCAACCGCTTCGCACACGCTGCTGCGGTCGCGGTCGCCGAGCAGCCGGCCCGCGCCTACAACCCCCTCTTCATCTACGGCGGATCAGGACTGGGCAAGACACACCTTCTCCACGCCATCGGTCACTACGCACGCACCCTCTACAAGGGCACTCGGGTCCGGTACGTCAGCTCCGAGGAGTTCACCAACGAGTTCATCAACAGCATCCGCGACGACAAGGCCGCCAGCTTCCAGCGCCGCTACCGCGATGTAGACATCCTGCTCGTCGACGACATCCAGTTCCTGAGCGGAAAAGTCCAGACACAGGAAGAGTTCTTCCACACGTTCAACACCCTCCACAACGCCAACAAGCAGATTGTCGTCACGTCCGACCTGCCTCCCAAGCAGCTCCCTGATTTCGAGGATCGGATGCGGTCACGCTTCGAGTGGGGTCTCATCACAGACGTCCAGCCCCCCGACCTCGAGACCCGTATCGCCATCCTGAGGAAGAAGTCGATTCAGGAGCGGCTCGTCGCGCCACCTGAGGTTCTGGAGTACATCGCCTCGAAGATCTCCACGAATATTCGAGAGCTCGAAGGTGCCCTCATCCGCGTGACCGCATTCGCCTCCCTCAATCGGCAACCCGTGGATCTGGCCATAACCGAGGTCGTGCTCAAGGACCTGCTTCCCAACGAGACCGGACCGGAGATCACCGCTGCCCAGATCATGACGGCAACTGCCGCCTACTTCGGGGTCACCGTCGACGATCTCTGCGGATCAAGTCGCTCCCGGGTGCTCGTCACCGCCCGACAGATAGCCATGTATCTGTGCAGGGAGCTCACCGACCTTTCACTGCCGAAGATCGGCCAGGCCTTCGGTGGTCGCGATCACACCACCGTCATGCATGCCGATCGCAAGATCCGACAGCTGATGGCCGAACGACGCAGTCTGTTCAACCAGGTCACGGATCTCACCAGCCGCATAAAGTCCCAGCAGCGATCCATGTGATTCTTCGTCACATGCGTCCCACCTGCACCATCTATCCCCATCATGTCCCCAATCTGTGGATAACATGTCCCCTGATCCGGTGAAATGTCGGATTTAGCCGTCCCCCATAGGTGCACGGCCTGTGGATAACTGGCTTGAAACGCCGCCAACATTGGCTCAACCTGTGAATAACGTGGATGACTTCTGGGGACGTTCCACCGCTCCCGAACCACTTGTCCACTCCCATCCACATGATCGTGGTCACTCTCCCCAGCCTTTGTGTCCGACCACACGCCTGCTGATCAGGCAGAACGTGAGTTATCCACTTCGTCCACACCACCTATGACGATGACTACATACATATCTGGCAGAGATCTGGAACAACAACAAGCCCTCAACCGGTGGACAAGTGCCTCACCAACTGACCCCATCCAATATTCGACTCACACCCCTACTGGGCCAATCCTCTGGAACCTGACAGACTGACGCCTCCGGAACACAGGAGGACGACAGTGAAGATCCGTGTCGAACGCGATGTACTCGCCGACTCAGTCGCGTGGGCGGCTCGAACTCTGCCGTCACGCCCTTCGCTTCCTGTGCTTGCCGGCCTCGTCCTGACCGCAACTGACGAGGGTCTGACCCTCAGCAGCTTCGACTACGAAGTGTCCGGTCGCGTCCACATCGAGGCTGACGTCACGGACGAGGGAGTGTGCCTGGTGTCCGGGCGTCTGCTCGCCGACATTGCTCGCTCCCTGCCGGCTGCTCCTGTCATTCTCGAGAGCGAAGGCAGTCGTCTCTCCATCACATGCGGCCGCGCCTCGTTCACCCTGCCCACCCTTCCGGTGGAGGACTACCCGCAGTTGCCGATGATGCCGACGACGTCGGGCACCATCTCCGGTCGTGTCCTCGCTGAAGCCGTTTCCCAGGTGGCGATTGCAGCAGGTCGTGACGACACCCTGCCGACATTGACCGGAATTCGCATCGAGATTGAGGGCTCTACCATCACCCTCGCTGCAACTGACCGCTACCGGCTGGCAGTCCGTGAGTTCACCTGGACTCCTCAGTCGCCTTCCATGTCGGCCCATGCGCTCATCCCGGCACGCACACTTGCCGACACAGCGAAGTCTCTCGCCGACGTTGATGCTGTTGTTATTGCACTCGCGTCTGGTGGCGCTGGTGAAGGCCTCATGGGCTTTGAGGGTGATGGCCGTCGCACTACGACTCGGCTGCTCGATGGAGAATTTCCGAAGTACCGCTCGCTCCTGCCGAGTGAGTCCGCCGCGATCGCCACTGTCGAGACGACCGTCCTCAGCGACGCCGTCAAGAGAGTGGCCCTCGTCGCAGAGCGCAATACACCGGTTCGACTGGCCTTCGAGGGATCAGAGCTGACCCTCCGAGCCGGCGCCGGTGATGATGCCCAGGCTGTCGAGGTCCTCGAGTGTGCACTCGACGGCGATGCCATAGATATCGCCTTCAACCCCGCCTATCTGCTCGATGGACTGGCGGCGGTCAATGCTGCGAACACCCGCTTCTCGTTCACTCAGCCGACGCGGCCGGCCGTTCTGACCGCGCAGGGTGACGACTCCTCGGATTCGGCTGACATCTACAAGTACCTGTTGATGCCGGTGCGTCTTACCGGCTGATTCCGTGTGGGTCTCGGAACTTCGCCTGACTGACTACCGGTCGTATGAGTCGGTGGACATTCAACTGACGCCGGGTGTCACCGCTTTCGTTGGCCAGAACGGACAGGGCAAGACCAACCTGGTCGAAGCCATCGCATACGCGTCCCTCCTCGGCAGTCATCGAGTGTCGTCAGATGCACCGCTTGTGCGCGCCGGTGCTGAGCGAGCCATTGTCGGCGTGAGTGTCGCTCGGGACGATCGCACTGTCCTGGTGGAGTTGGAGATCAACCCCGGCAAGGCCAATCGAGCCCGCATCAACAGGGCAGCAGCAACGCGAGCACGTGACGTCCTTGGCATCCTGACCACGGTCGTCTTCGCCCCGGAGGATCTCGCGCTCGTCAAGGGTGATCCGTCGGACAGACGACGCCTGCTTGATGAACTGATGATCCAGCGATCGCCACGGATGCAGGGCGTCAAGAGTGACTACGAGAGAATCCTCAAGCAGCGCAACGCTCTTCTCAAATCCTCCTACTCAGCCCGACGTGCAAGTCATGACGACATCGTGCGCACGCTTGAGGTGTGGGATGAGCAGCTGGCTGATGCGGCCGCGGAGATTCTGCATGCTCGAACGACTCTCATTCACGATCTCACTCCACCGTTGGAGGACTCCTACGCACTCATCGCCGGGCGGGAGACCGCCGCCAGTTCCCCTGATGTACACATCGCCTACCAGTCAACGGCAGTCCCCATGGGAGATGCTGCAGAGAAGGGAGGCTCACCCGGGAATGTGACTGAGTGGCGGGAGGCAATGCTCGCATCGATCGGCAGGCGCAGGCGTGACGAGCTGGATCGCGGCGTGACTCTCGTGGGACCGCATCGAGACGAGATGGTCATCTCTCTCGGTGGGCTGCCTGCCAAGGGCTATGCATCCCATGGTGAGTCCTGGTCGATCGCACTGGCTTTGAGACTCGCCGGGTTCGACGTCCTGCGGGCCGAGGGCCACGAGCCCGTCCTCATCCTGGATGACGTCTTCGCTGAACTGGATGCGTCCCGTCGAAGTTGTCTGACCGCGCGAGTGGCCACGTGCGAGCAGGTGCTCCTGACAGCCGCCGTCGGCGAGGACATCCCGCGCGAACTCGTCGGTACCCGATTCGACGTCACGCGGGGCAACGTCACTCGCGGGCACCCGAGTCAGGGTGAAGTCTCCTCGGGTGCAGCGACGGGCACGACGTCATGACCGACGAGCAGGATCCCGCAGCGGACGCCGCCGCGGACGCCCTGAGTCGAGCGGTTCGCTCGACTCCTAAGCGAAGCTCGTCTCCATCCAAGGCGAGGAAGCGATCACGGTGGGCGGGTAGCGCCGGCTTTGGTCGTGATCCTCAACTGCTCTCCCAGGCCCTCGAGGACCTGCTCTCGGAGCGCGGCTGGCAGGACGACTCGGCCATTGCGCAGTTGATGACCCGGTGGGAGCAGATCGTCGGGCCTGACCTGGCATCCCATGTGACGCCTGTGTCGTTCGATGACGGGGCGCTGGCGCTGCAGGCCGAGTCGACGACGTGGGCCACGCAGGTTCGGCTGCTCCTTCCCGATCTCCAGCGCGTGATCGACGCCGAGGTGGGCGCTGGTGTCGTCACCGTCATCAGGGTTCAGGGTCCCCAGGGTCCGTCATGGGTCAAGGGCCCCCGCCATGTGAAGGGTCGGGGGCCGCGTGACACCTATGGTTGAGCGGCTCTGAGAGCCCTCAGAGTCCCTCACACCCACGAGACGTACGGGGAGACCGGATCCGGGGGGTCAGTGGCGCAAAAGTGCCCCCAAGGCCCGTGGCGCGGCACTCGATGTCAGTTTCACCCAGTAGACTGGGGGCTCGACCAGACAGGCAGTTGGACAGGGATCAACGCGCGACCCAGATTCCTGATCACGATGCTCGTCAGGTACCCGAGAACACGCCAAGGAAAGGTCTGCCGCCTGTGTCCTACGACGCCAGTGCGATCACCGTCCTGGAGGGCCTCGACGCCGTCCGCAAGCGACCCGGCATGTACATCGGATCCACCGGTGAGCGCGGTCTGCACCACCTTGTCTACGAGGTAGCCGACAACTCCGTCGACGAGGCCATGGCCGGCTATGCCAGTCGGATCCAGATCGCCCTGCTCGCGGATGGCGGCGTGCGCGTGATCGACGACGGCCGCGGCATCCCTGTCGATGAGCATCCGATCGAGAAGAAGCCAGCCCTCGAGGTCGTGCTGACGGTCCTGCACGCGGGCGGAAAGTTCGGCGGGAGCGGCTACTCCGTGTCGGGCGGACTGCATGGCGTTGGCGTGTCCGTCGTGAATGCCCTGTCGACGCGCCTCGACGTCGAAGTGCGGCGTGACGGATACGTGTGGCGCCAGACGTATGTGCATGGAGTCCCGCAGGCTCCCCTGGATCGCGGCGAGGAGACCGACGCGACGGGCACAACCGTGACCTTCTGGGCCGACCCTGACATCTTCGAGACGACCACCTACGACTTCACCACCCTGTCCCGGCGCTTCCAGGAGATGGCGTTCCTCAACAAGGGTCTGATCATCGAGATGGTCGATGAGCGCACACCTGCCATTGTCGACATCGATATCGACGCGGAAGACGCCGACGTCGAGGTCGAGCAGGTCAGGCGCGTCGAGTACCACTACGAGGGTGGCATCGCCGACTTCGTCCGACACATCAATGCGAGCAAGGGCGTGGCCAATCCCAGCGTGATCTACGTGGAGACCGAGGCTGACGACAAGCGCATGAGCGCCGAGGTCGCCCTCCAGTGGAACACGACGTACTCCGAGTCGGTCTACACCTTCGCGAACACGATCAACACCACCGAGGGCGGCACGCATGAGGAGGGTTTCCGTGCTGCGTTGACCACATTGATGAACAAGTTCGCACGCGAGTGGAACATCCTCAAGGAGAAGGACGCAAACCTCAGCGGTGATGATGTGCGCGAGGGCCTCACCGCGATCATCAGCGTGAAACTGGCGGAGCCCCAGTTCGAGGGCCAGACCAAGGCCAAGCTCGGCAACACCGAGATGAAGGCGTTCGTGCAGAAGGTCGTCAACGACCAACTCGGTGAGTGGCTGGAGAAGAACCCGGCCGAGGGCAAGGAGATCGCACGCAAGGCCGTCAACGCTGCCACGGCGCGGATGGCGGCCCGCAAGGCCCGCGATCTGGCTCGCAACCGCAAGGGACTCCTGGGTGGTTCGGGCATGCCCGGCAAGCTCATCGACTGCTCCAGCCGTGAGCCAGAGGAGTGCGAGGTCTTCATCGTCGAGGGTGACTCCGCCGGTGGTTCAGCCCGTCAGGGCCGCGACCCGCGCACGCAGGCGATCCTGCCCATCCGAGGAAAGATCATCAACGTCGAGAAGGCCCGCATCGACAAGGTGCTGGGCAACAACGAGGTGCAGGCCCTGATCTCAGCACTCGGTACCGGCGTCCAGGACGAGTTCGACATCAACCGACTGCGCTATCACAAGGTCGTGCTGATGGCGGACGCCGACGTCGACGGCCAGCACATTCGCACCTTGCTGCTGACCCTGCTCTTCCGGTTCATGAAGCCCTTGGTGGAACACGGGTACGTCTACCTGGCGCAGCCGCCGCTGTACAAGATCAAGTGGTCGCGTGAGGTTGCTGACTTCGCGTACACGGAGCGTGAGCGCGAGGCACTCATCGAGGCCGGCCAGGCTGCTGGCCGTCGTCTTCCCAAGGAGGAGGCGATCCAGCGCTACAAGGGCTTGGGCGAGATGAACGCCGACGAACTCTGGGAGACCACGATGGACCCCTCCCAGCGGATCCTCCAGCAGGTCACGATCGACGACGCTGCTCAGGCCGACGAGATGTTCAGCGTTCTGATGGGGGAGGACGTCGAGTCCCGACGCAACTTCATCCAGCAGAACGCCCGCGATGTTCGATTCCTCGACATCTAGCCCTCGATATCTAGCCCCCGATGACCATCGACTTCCATCTCACTGACTCAAGGGAGCACCCACGTGGCTGACGACATCGAGACCGACGTCTCGCCAGGCCCGCACGGACGCATCGACCCCGTCGACCTGCAGACGGAGATGCAGCGTTCGTACCTCGACTATTCGATGTCCGTCATCGTGTCTCGGGCACTTCCAGACGTACGCGATGGCCTGAAGCCCGTGCACCGTCGGGTCCTCTATGCGATGTACGACGGCGGCTACCGCCCCGATCGCAACTTCTCCAAGAGCGCTCGCGTCGTCGGCGACGTCATGGGCAACTACCATCCGCACGGCGACAGTGCGATCTACGACGCCCTTGTTCGCCTGGCCCAGCCGTGGTCGCTGCGCTATCCACTCGTGCAGGGGCAGGGCAACTTCGGCTCGCCCGGCAATGACCCGCCCGCTGCCCAGCGCTACACCGAGTGCCGTATGGCCCCGCTGGCCATGGAGATGGTGCGCGACATCGACGAGGAGACCGTCGACTTCGGTCCCAACTACGACGGCCGCACGCAGGAGCCCCGGGTCCTGCCCAGTCGTTTCCCGAACCTGCTCGTCAACGGCAGCTCCGGCATCGCGGTCGGCATGGCCACGAACATTCCGCCGCACAACCTCCGTGAGGTGGCCGAGGCGGCTCAGTGGATGCTGTCGAACCCGGAGGCCGAGCGCCTGGAGCGCCAGGAAGCCCTGATGCAGATCGTCAAGGGCCCCGACTTCCCGACGGGCGCCCTGATCGTCGGACGTCGTGGCATTGAGGATGCCTACCGCACGGGCCGCGGATCGATCACGATGCGCGCGGTGGTCGAGGTGGATGAAGACGCCCGCGGGCGTCAGATTCTCGTCGTCACCGAGTTGCCGTACCAGGTCAATCCCGACAACCTGCTGCTTCGCATTGCCGAGCTCGTCGGCGACGGAAAGCTCACAGGCATCTCGGATGTGCGCGATGACTCCTCCTCACGCACCGGTATGCGGCTGATCATCGAGCTGAAGCGCGACGCCGTCGCCCAGGTCGTCCTGAACCAGCTGTACAAGCACACGCAACTGCAGGACAACTTCGGCGCGAACATGCTGGCGCTCGTCGATGGGGTGCCGCGCACTCTCACTCTCGAGCAGTTCATCCGGCACTGGATCACTCACCAGATCGAGGTCATCCAGCGTCGGACCCGATACCGCCTGCGCAAGGCGGAGGAGCGCGCCCACATCCTGCGTGGCTACCTCAAGGCACTCGATGCACTTGACGAGGTCATTGCGCTCATCCGCGCGTCGGCGACAGTCGAGGATGCACGCACGGGCCTGATGGGTCTGCTGGAGATCGACGAGCTCCAGGCGACCGCGATTCTGGACATGCAGTTGCGTCGACTGGCGGCTCTCGAGCGCCAGAAGATCATCGACGAGTACGACGAGCTGATGACGCGGATCGCGGACTACAACGACATCCTCACCAACGAGCCGCGGCAGCGCAGCATCGTCAGTGAGGAGCTCGCGGAGGTCACCGAGAAGTACGGCGACGACCGACGCTCGCAGTTCGCCCCGTGGGACGGTGACGTCACCGACGAGGACCTGATCGCGCAGGAGGACGTCGTCGTCACGATCACGTCAGGTGGCTACGCCAAGCGCACCAAGCTCGACCTCTACCGCTCGCAGCGGCGGGGGGGCAAGGGCGTGCGGGGTGCGTCGCTTCGCCAGGACGATGTCGTCGAGCACATGTTCGTGAGCACGACCCATCACTGGATCCTGTTCTTCACGAACAAGGGTCGCGTGTATCGCGCGAAGGCGTACCAACTGCCCGACTCCGGCCGCGATTCCCGCGGTCAGCACGTGGCCAACCTGCTCGCCTTCCAGCCCGACGAGGAGATCGCTCAGGTACTGGCGATGGAGGACTTCGAGTCCTCGGCCTACCTCGTCATGGCCACCCGCAAGGGCCTGGTGAAGAAGACGAAGCTGTCCGAGTACGACAAGAACCGACAGGGCGGCATCATCGCCATCAACCTGGCCGACGATGACGAGCTCATCGCCGCCCGAGTGGTGGCCGAGGACGACGATCTCCTGATGTTCTCCCGCAAGGGAATGTCGGCTCGATTCACGGCGGACGATGCCACTCTTCGGCCGATGGGCCGTGCCACGAGTGGTGTGATCGGGATGCGCTTCCGTGGCGATGACTCCCTGCTCGCGATGGACGTCATTCGTCCGGACAACTTCGTGGTCACGATCACCGATGGCGGGTATGCCAAGCGCACCCCGGTGAATGAGTGGTCCTCGAAGGGACGCGGCATTCTCGGTGTGCGCGCGATGAAGCTCGTGGAGGAGCGTGGCTCACTCGTGGGCGCGATGGTGTGCGACGAGAACGATCAGCTCTTCGCAATCGCCTCGAACGGCATCGTCATCCGCACCCGAGTGGGTGAAGTCCGCCCGTCGGGCCGCGACACGATGGGCGTGACGCTGATGAACCTGGCTGAGGGTGACTCGATCGTCGCCGTTGCACGTGGCGACGAGTCGGTGGACGATGAAGACATTGACGCCACCGACGGTGCCACGGTCGATACGGTGGTGGAGAGCGAGACCGCTGAGCCGGTAGCGGTGGTGGACGAGGGGACGGCTGGATGACCGACGCAGTCCGGACGCCGAAGCGCGCCCGGCTCTACGTCACCCGCCTCGATCCGTGGTCGGTGACGAAGGTGGCGTTCATGCTCGCCCTGGCCGTCGGCATCATCATCGTGGTGGCCGTGGCGGCCCTGTGGTGGGTGCTCGACGTCACCGGGGTGTTCGTCACCGTGTCGAAGACCTTCGATGATGTCGTCGGCACGGCAGCGACCGGTTTCAACCTGATGGACTACGTCGAACTCAGTCGCGTGCTGGGCGCCGCCATCGTGCTGGCGTCCATCGAGATCGTCCTGGTGTCCGTTCTCGCCACCCTCTTCGCCATCCTCTACAACCTCACCGTTGGTCTCACCGGAGGCATGGAGGTCGTCCTCTCGGACGACGTCTGACCCTCGGATTTCCACCCGACGGTATGGTCCGGTAGTCTCGGCCGTCGTTCGGGCCTATAGCTCAGTTTGGTTAGAGCGCTTCCCTGATAAGGAAGAGGTCGGTGGTTCAAGTCCACCTAGGCCCACCCAGCACGCTCCACCACCCAGCCCTCCGGCTGGGGAGGTCTCGGCACGAGAGGTAGGCTCCCGCCCATGAAGAAGTTGCTGCTCGTCGTCGTCCTCGCCGGTGTCGGTTACCTCGTTTACCGCCAGATCATGGCCAACAAGGCCGAGCAGGATCTGTGGTCCGAGGCGACCATGGAGCCGGATCTGCGCTAGCACGGTGCACCCATCCGGGGGCTTAGCTCAGCTGGTAGAGCGCTGCCTTTGCAAGGCAGAAGTCAGGGGTTCGAGTCCCCTAGCCTCCACTCTTGTCGTCAGCATCACGGTGGTGGCACTGGCCGCACGTGTTGTTCCCCTCTGACAGCCATCGTCGGATGGGACGATCACAATGATGCGCAGCCTCGCCGCCCACACCCTTATGGGTGTCTCCTTGCTCGCCCTCGCCGCATGCAGCGGCGCGGCTGTGCAGGGGGTGGCGACCAACAGGGTGCAGGACGCACTACACGAGGACGTCATCGTCAACGCGGACATGTGGACCGCGCAGCCCGAGATCCTCGGCGCAGGTCTGGGCTTCGTCGGCATTCAGGGTGTGCCCGGCCTGACTCTGGATGACCTTGAGGCCAGTGAGCGACTGGCACGTCTGGCCGGAGGTGCCTGGAACACGGTGTCGTGCAGTCCGGACGAGGAACCGACTCTGGCCAACTACACCGCCGTTGCCACACCGGAGAGCATCGAGAGCATCTGGGGCGCGCCCACGTACTACGCCGACGGCTACCCCATCGAGTTCAGCTGGCCCGTGCTGCCGTCGTCGTTGGATGCGAGTGATTTTCTCCTGACCCTGAACACCGGTGAGCAGGTGCAGCCGGAGGTCGCGTCGGTCTACCCGAACTGGGAGCTCAACGAGCGGTCGACGGTGGTGATCTTCGGCCACTTCGGCAATCGCCTGCCACCGGAATCCCCGGGGCTGATCTGGCCGGTGTCCCTGGAAATCGTGGACAGTGAGAACCCCCTGCAGCTTCTGGGACCTGAGGGTCCCGTCAGTGCCGTGGGTCTGACGTTCACGTCTCCGCCACCGTCGTCGTACACCGATCCTGATGTGGCGCCAATTGATCGGGGCGGCCCCAATCTCGTGGCAGCGAAACTGACCCGGATGTCCACTGAAGGTGAGGGGTGGCCAGAAGGACCGAAGCCACTTCTGGCACCCGTGCCAAATGATGGGGTTGCGCTCTACGGTCCCGAGGCCGAGTATCGGCTGCGCATCTTCACGTCCGGCGGAATGACGCCTGACGGTGTGCGCGGACTCCTCCCGACAGACTATGAGAAGTTCTTCCGGATCAAGGCGATCGACGATGCCGGCGAGGAGATCCTGATCGCAAAGGTGGGAGAGGACTACAGCATCAACGGGCGCACGGTGCGGGTACTCGGACTCGCGGATCTCGGACTGAAGCAGGACACGTACACCGACTGCTACGTCGACGACCGGGACAACCAGATCGACATCGTCCTGACGGGTGATGATGACGCGGTCCGTGCGATCACCGCCGTGGAGATTCCCTCAACCGAGGGCTACCTGCCGCTCTACAACCCCGGCGGTCCAGGGAATGACCCGACGTCCGGTGTCCGTTACGCGGCGGGGACGCCTCCGATCAGTCAGGACGTATGGGTGACCCTCGACAATCCGATGACCGTGAGCGTCAGGGACTGACGGCGCCTGGTCCTGTCGTCACGGCGACGATCAGTTGTCGAAGCGGTCCTCACGGCATCCACGTGCTCGATACATCCCTCCCGGTCCAGCGCCCCTGACGTCCCCATGAAAGACTCGACCGCATGACGATGACTGCGACCATCCACACGAACCTCGGCGACATCAAGGTCAACCTCTTTGACCTTCAGGCTCCTAAGACCGTGGCGAACTTCGCCGGTCTTGCGGAGGGCACCAAGGAGTGGACGGATCCGAACGTTCGCGCCAAGAGCACCGCACCCCTCTACAACGGCACGGTCTTCCACCGCGTCATCTCCGGCTTCATGATCCAGGGCGGCGACCCGCTGGGGACCGGTACGGGCGGCCCGGGCTTTCGCTTCGAGGACGAGTTCCACCCGGAACTGTCCTTCGATCGGCCCTACCTGCTCGCGATGGCGAATGCGGGCCCCAACACCAACGGATCCCAGTTCTTCATCACTGTCGCTCCCACGACGTGGCTGAACTTCAAGCACAGCATCTTCGGTGAGGTGGCGGACCAGGCGTCCCGCGATGTCGTTGACGCGATCGGCGCCACTGAGTGCGGCCCCGGAGATCGCCCCCGCCAGGACGTCGTCATCTCCTCGATCGACATCACCCGCGAGTAGATTGCCCCAGTGACTGATCCCTCCCCGATGACCGGGGGTCTTCCGGTGTGCCCTCGGCACCCGGACCAGACAACGGGGATTCGCTGCACGAGGTGTCAGCGTCCGATCTGCTCGCAATGCATGGTCGCGGCGCCGGTGGGCTTCCAGTGCCCTGAGTGCGTGGGTGCGGCGGCGGCGAACACACGCAGGGTCACGACCCCGTCGGGTGGAACACCGATCACCAAGCCTGTCGTCACGTACTCGCTGATCGGCATCACGGCTGCCATCTTCCTGCTCCAGTTCGCCATTGGTATCAATCAAGTGGCCAACGACTGGGGAATGTGGCCCGTGGGCATCGCCGTTGGCGGTGAGTGGTGGCGACTCCTGACGGCCGCCTTCCTGCACGGGTCTTTCCTGCATATCGCCTTCAACATGTACGTGCTGTTCGCTCTCGGACCCACACTCGAACGCATTCTCGGCCACGGTCGCTACCTGACCCTGTACGTCCTTGCCGCCCTCGGTGGAGGGGTGGCGTCCTACGTCTTCTCTGACATGCGCACAGTCTCTGTCGGAGCCAGCGGCGCGATCTTCGGCCTCATGGGCGCGCTCATCGTCGCGGGCAGGCGCCTGCGCTACGACATCACCCAGGTCGTCGTCCTTCTGGCCATCAACGTTGTGATCGGGTTCATCTCCCCGGGCGTCGACTGGCGCGCCCACTTCGGTGGGCTGGTCACCGGTGCCGTCGTTGCAGCGATCTTCGTTCTCCCGGCACGACATCACCGCGTGCTGGTGCAGACCAGCGGACTGATCGGTGTTGTCCTGATTCTGGCCGGTCTTGTCGCGTGGCGGACGGCCCAGATCACGGAACTGCTGTCACCGTTGGGTCAGATCACACTCTGATCTGAGCGTGGAACCGAAGGAGGCCCACCTTGACTCGTCCCGGACTTCGCCGACGATCTCCAGTCCCGTCACGTTGGGCTTTCGCTGCGGGAACGGCCATGATCATGGCCGTCTCGATGGGTGTCAGCGGATGCGGGTCGAGTGACTCGACCGCGCAAGGCGACACGGTGCGCATGTGGATTGGCCCTGAACTGATCGACTGCGAGGGAGTTGCGCCGATGCAGTGCATGGAGGTGGCCTACTCGGAGAATGGCGAGACCGAACTGTTCTATGACTCCATCACGGGCCTGGATTACCAGGAGGGCACGTCGTACGTGGTCGACGTGGCGGTCACCGAGGTGGCGGACCCGCCGGCGGATGCCTCGAGCCTGTCGTACACCCTCGTGGACATCGTCAGCCAGACACCTCAGTAGTCACAGAAACCCCGTTCGTCCACCACATTCACGAGGCTGTCCACAGGTTTATGCACAGCTGGGGATGAACTACACGGCTGTAATCCGATTGTCGGACGAAGTGCCTGCACTCCCGCCGTCTCGGTCCCCCGGCGCCCATCGGCGTCAGGCGTGGTGGGACAAATATGACGACCGCCAGCCACGAGTGACGCCGGTGAAGGGTGCGGGGGTGCAGCAGCGGTGCGAGCGCTACTTCCAGCGCATCGAGAGGAAGAATCCGCCCATGATGAAGGCGAAGCCGATGCCCACGTTCACGATCGCGCTCAGGTCCTTCATGAGGGGAACCTGGGATCCGGCCACGTAGAAGACGACGATGTAGGCCAGTCCGATGACGAACAGCGCCACCATCGTCGGGGCCAGCCAGGAGGGCGAACCGATCCTGGCGACCTTGCGCTCCCCCTTCTGGGTGGGCGGCGGGGTGTAGACGTCCTTCTTGCGACCCTTGGACTCCGGCACGTGGTCTCCTCTGGCGTACCGGCCGACGGCCGGATGGATCATTGACCCCTAGCCTGCCATACGCACCTGAGTTCACCATCGGGGTGGCGACAGAGTTACCGTGACTCCATGCAGTGGCGTGGCTCCTCCCGGTGGCACCTGCGCCCTGCCGTCGTCGCCTCCGGGCTCGTCTTCGCCCTCGCCGGCCTGATGTTCGCGGCAGCGGCCACCACCAGTCAGGGAACCGACCTGCGCGCGGAGCGGGCCGTCCAACTGCGCGACCTCGTCCGCCAGCAGTCGGCAAAGCTCGACCGGCTCGATGCCAAGGTCACTGCACAGCAGGGACTAGTCGACGATCTCAGTGAGGGCCGCACGGGCGACGTCGCCGCAGTGGAACTGCGCCGCGATATCGACAGCCTGCGGACCGACGCCGGGATGACTCCGGTCACCGGCCGAGCGCTGCGGGTCACCCTCGACGATGCCCCACTGCGCGAATCCGACGATCCGCTCTGGCAGACGGTCACCCCGGACGACGTCATCGTCCATCAGAGCGACGTCCAGGCCGTGATCAACGCCCTGTGGCGCGGAGGCGCCGAGGCGATCCAGGTGATGGATCAGCGGTTGATCGACTCAAGCTCCCTGCAGTGCGTGGGAAACACCCTGCTTCTGCAAGGTCGCGTGTACTCACCGCCCTACGTCATCACCGCGGTGGGACCACTGCGCCAGATGCGCGCCAGTCTCTGGCAGGACGTGACCGTCGCTGACTATCGCGCCTGGGCTGACGCCATCGGACTCGGCTACGAGATCGAGCGCCTGCCCGACTACACGATCCCCGCCTATGAGGGACCGATCTCGACAGAGTTCGCCACGGTGGCATCCCAGACGCCGACGAACCCCTCCGCCGACCCTACGGGCTGACGCTCCGATCGGGAGAGGCCACAATGGTGCCGTGGCCCGCATCCTCGTCGTCGACAACTACGACTCCTTCGTCTTCAACCTCGTTCAGTACCTCGCCCAACTTGGGGCCGACGTGACGGTTCGGCGCAACGACGAGGTCACGACGGCGGAGGCGCGCGAGTACGACGGAGTGCTCCTGAGTCCCGGGCCGGGTACTCCTGAGGGTGCTGGCGTCTGCATGGACATCGTGCGCGAATGCGCGGGCGACGTTCCGATCTTCGGTGTCTGCCTGGGCCATCAGGCCATTGCCGCGGCTTACGGCGCGACCGTCGATCGCGCTCCGGAACTCCTGCACGGCAAGACATCCCCGGTGGAGCACGATGACCTCGGTGTGCTGGCCGGGCTGCCCTCTCCCTTCACCGCAACCCGGTACCACTCGCTCACGGTGGTGCCGTCGACCATGCCCGACGAACTCGTGGTCACGGGCACCACGGCCGGTGGGGTCATCATGGGAATCCGCCACCGAGATCTCCCGGTCGAAGGGGTGCAGTTCCACCCGGAGTCGGTCCTTACCGAGGGCGGCTACGCGATGCTCGCCAACTGGCTGGTCGAGTGCGGCGACCTCGACGCGCGCGAGCGTGCCCGGGGTCTGGCTCCTGTGGTCGGCTGACCACCGGTACTACTGAGGTCCGAACACCCCATCCGCCGCCGTTCCGTCCGCGGGAGGCGCGTCCGGATCAGTGGGGGCGAACTCGTCTGTCGGTGTGGGCTCAGGCGTCGGCTCCGGTGTCGGCTCCGGCGTGGGGGGTGTGGGAGGCGAGGTAGCGACGGTGATCGTCACGATCGAGCCGCGCGCGAGCAGCTCACCACCCTGGGGCGACTGGGCCAGGACAGTTCCGGCAGGCACCGTTCCGTCCTGAATCTCGACGACCTGCACATCGAAGCCGGCCTGGGCCAGGTCGCTGCGGGCCTGCGCCTCGCTGCTGCCGACGATCTTGGGCACCTTGATGAGCCCGGACGACACGGTGATGTCGACGCTCGCTCCGGCGTCCACCTGAGTGCCTTCCTCAGGATCCTGGGCCAGCACGTAGCCAGCGGGCTGGGCGGAGTTCTTCTCCTTGATGGCACCGAGTTGCAGGTTGGCGTCCTCGAGGGCGATGCGAACCGCATCGATGGACGTGAGGGCGATCAACTGCGGGACGGTCACCTGCTCGAGGCCACTGGAGATGGTCACGTTGACGGACTGGCCCTGTTCGATGCTCTCGCCCGCGGCGGGCTGCTGGCCGGTGATCGTGTCGACCGGGCGATCGGACAGTTCCGGTGTCTGAGCACCGAGCCGCAGTTCAAACTCCGACAGGGTCGTGGTGGCCTGCTCGATCGTGAGTCCGTCGAGGTTGGGGACCTGCACCTGGGTCGCTCCCGCTCCGCCGAAGACGAAGCGTCCGATCATGAGTGCGCCGATGATCGCCGCAACGATGCCCACGAAGCTCAGCGCCCAGAAACCGAACCCGCGCCGACGGTGACGACGGTTGACGTCGTACATCGGCTCGTAGGCGTCCTGCGGGGGAGCACCGGCGGCCTGAGCCGGGGGCAGCATCTGGGTCTGGTCGCCCATGACCATGGGGACGGCGGCCGTGACCGGGGCGCCGGCGACAGCACGCTCCACATCGGCACGGAAGTCGGCGGCCGTCTGGTAGCGGTCGTCCGTGCGCTTGGCGAGGGCGTGCAGCACTACAGCGTCGATCTGGGGTGAGACACCAGGATCCACCTGCGACGGCGGTACTGGCATCTCACTCACGTGCTGGTAGGCAATGGAGACAGGGGAGTCACCCGTGAACGGCGGCTTTCCGGTCAGCAGTTCGTAGAGCAGCACGCCTGCGGAATACAGGTCGCTTCGGGCGTCTACGACCTCACCTCGTGCCTGCTCGGGCGACAGGTACTGGGCGGTGCCCATCACGGCCGAGGTGGCGGTCATCGTGTTGCCCGCATCGTTCAGGGCGCGGGCGATGCCGAAGTCCATCACCTTGACGTCGCCGGTGCGGGTCAGCATGACGTTCGCAGGCTTGATGTCACGGTGGACGATGCCATGGCGGTGCGCGTAGTCGAGAGCGGCAAGCACCCCGGCCGAGATCTCCAGAGCGCGCTCGGGCAGAAGTCGTCGACCGCTGGCAAGGAGTTGGCGCAGCGTCATGCCGTCCACGAACTCCATGACGATGTACGGGACGATGACGGTCTCGCCGTTCTCGGAGGTGAGCGTGTCCTCGCCGGTGTCGTAGACGGCGACGATGTTCGGGTGGTTCAGGGCTGCAGCCGACTGCGCCTCACGACGGAAGCGTGCCTGGAAGGTCGGATCCTTGGCCAGGTCGGGGCGCAGGATCTTGATCGCCACGCGGCGCCCGAGGCGAAGGTCGCGTCCCTCGTGCACCTCGGCCATGCCACCGCGTCCGATGACCTCGCCGATCTCATAGCGATCACCGAGCATGCGTCGGGGGGCGTCGGTGGTCATGCCCTCATCCTCTCAGGAGTCACCCTCATCATCGAAGTACCGCCTCGATCACGGCGCGGGCGATCGGGGCGGCGAGCTGGTTTCCGCTGACTTCCGGGGCGCCGGCGTCCTCCACGACGACGGCCACCGCCACCTCGGGAGACTGGGCGGGAGCGAAGGCGACGAACCACGCGACGGCAGGGTTGTCGTTTCCTGTCTGGGCCGTTCCGGTCTTGCCGGCGACCCGCACGCCACTGATCTTCGCGTTGCTCCCGGTGCCGTTGTCGACGACATTGACGAGCATGTCCGTCATCTGGACGGCATCGAGGGGGGTCATCGCCTGCTCGAACAGGGTGGGCTCGGTGGTCTTCAGGATCGCGAGGTCAGGTCCGCGCACCTCCTGCACCAGGTAGGGCTCCATGAGCTTGCCGTTGTTGCCCACGGCGGCGGCGACCATGGCCATCTGCATGGCGGTGGCGCGGACGTCGAACTGCCCGATGGCCGACATTGCTGTCTGCGGTGCATCGGGATCCTCCGGGAAGCGGGAGGTCGCGGCGCGCAGAGGGATCTGGAAGCTGTGGTCGAAGCCCATCGCCTCGGCCTGGGCGCGCAGGGACTCAGCTCCGAGCTCGTTCCCCAGCCAGGCAAAGGCTGTGTTGCAGGAGATCGCCAGCGCCTGTCGCAGGGTGACGAGGTTGTTCGGGCCGCATGCCTGGCCGTTCCAGTTCCGGATCTTCTTGCTGGAGTTGGGCAGGTTGTAGGCACGAGGGCCGGGAAGGACACTCTCGGGCGTGAACCGGCCGCTGGCCAGAGCTGCGGCCGCCGTCACGATCTTGAAGGTGGAGCCGGGCGGGTTCAGGGACACGATCGGCCGGTTGAGAAGGGGCTTGGCCGGATCAGCCTCGAGGGCGGCGTAGTACTGGCGGATGGCGTTGGCGTCGTGGCTGGAGAGGATGTTCGGATCGAACGAGGGTGACTGCACGCTGGCGAGGATGCGGCCGGTGGCGGGCTCGATCGCCACGACACTGCCCTTCTTGCCTCGCAGGCCGTTGAACGCTGCCCGCTGGGCACGTGCGTTGATCGTGGTGGTGACCGCCCCACCGCTGGGATCACGCCCTGCGAAGAGCTGTTCGGCGCGATCGACGACGAACAGTGCCGACTGACCGGTCAGGACGCGGTTCTCGGTGCGCTCGAGGCCGGTGGCCCCGTAGATGAGCGAGTAGAAGCCGGTGACGGGTGCATAGAGCGGTCCGTTGTCGTACTCGCGGAGGTACTTGAGGGTGTCTCCCGTCTCGACCGATCGAGCAACGGGGTTGGAACCCACGAGGATTGGTCCTCGCTCACGGTCGTACTCCTCGAGCAGTACGCGCTGATTGCCTGAGCGGTCGCGATAGTCGCCGGCCAGAACGACTTGAATGATGGTGACGTTGGCGATCAGGGCGATGAGCAGCAGGCCCAGCACCAGTGAGATTCGGCGAATGGGTCGACTCATACGCGACGCACCACCTGGGTCAGAGCCTCATCGGGAGATGGGGTGATCGTCTCTGGGCGACGCGCACGGTCGGAGATCCGCAGCAGCAGGGCGATGATGATCCAGTTGGCGATCAGGGATGAGCCGCCGTAGGACAGGAACGGGGTGGTCAGGCCGGTGAGGGGAATGAGTCGGGTGACTCCGCCGACGATGACGAACACCTGCAGGGCAAGTGTGATCGACAGACCAGCGGCCAGCAGTTGACCGAACGAGTCACGGACGGAGATCGCCGTCCGAAGGCCGCGTTCGATCAGCAGCGCATAGAGCAGCAGGATCGCGATGAGGCCGGTGACCCCGAGTTCCTCGCCGAGCGCAGCGACGATGAAGTCGGTGCTGGCGAAGGGCACGAGGTTCGGGAAGCCCTGGCCGAGCCCGGCCCCGAGGATGCCACCGTTGGCAAGGCCGAAGAGCGACTGCACGATCTGGTAGCCCTCGTCGCTGGCATAGGTCCACGGGTCGAGCCACACCATGACGCGCAGGCGCACATGCCCGAACATGTAGTAGGCCAGCACTGCTCCACCCATGAAGAGCACGCCACCGATGATCAGCCACGTGCGGCGCTGAGTGGCGATGTAGAGCATCGCGACGAACAGGCCGAAGAACAGCAGCGATGTGCCGAGGTCACGCTGGAAGATGAGCACTCCCAGCGACACCAGCCATGCAACGACCAAGGGTCCGAGATCCTTCAATCGTGGCAGGCCGAGGCCGAGCACCTTGGTTCGCACGAGGGCCAAGGAGTCCCGCTTCTCGACGAGGTAGCCGGCGAAGAAGACGGTCAGCAGGATCTTGGCCAACTCGGCAGGCTGGAAGGAGAATCCAGCGAAGCGGACCCACAGGGTCGCCCCGTTCACGGTGGTGCCGATGATCGGTGCGAGGGGCAGCACCAGGAGCAGGAGTCCCAGCAGGCCCAGGGTGTACGTGTAGCGCTGCAGGATCCGATGGTCGCGCAGCAGGAAGAGCACCGACGTGAACAAGATGACCGCCACGGTGAACCACGTGAGCTGCGAGTAGACGTCGGGCGTGGGCAGTGGATTGCCGTTGAGCTCGGCTCGTCGGGCCGCCGCCACGTCGAGGCGATAGATCATCACGAGGCCGAGAATCGTCACCAGGGTGGCGATGGGCAGCAGGATCGGGTCCGCATAGCGGGCCTTCAGGCGCACGACGACGTGCATGATCAGGGCAAGGACACCGACGACGCCCAGGGTGATCCACAGCCCAGCGTCAGGATCCCGTCCGATGGCCCAGCCCACCTGCAATGTCCCAAGCACGCCGATGCCCCACGCGAAGATGAGGAGGACGAGTTCGACGTTTCGTCGGTCAGGCTGGCGTCGGGTCGCCGCCGCTGGACGTTCCTCGGCGACGGCCGTCACTGCACGGACCCCGGACAGCCACTTGGCGGAAAGATCGTCTGGCACTCCTCTGCCCGGCTCTGCAGTTCAGCGACGATGCGCTGCGCATCCACCTCGTCAGCTGCGGGGATGCCCTTGCTCACGAGCTCCTGGTCGAAATAGGGAAGCAGGCCGACCTGGAGCCCGGAGTCCGTCGTCATCGTGGACAGAGAGGAGCCCAGCAGACTGCCCTGCACCCCTCGGTACACGGCAACGGTGCCGGTGCCGGCGCTCCCGTTGACCGCGACGAACCACTGTGACGACAGCCAGGTGGAGGCGACGACCAGGAGGCCGGCGATGACGAGGGTGAACATGACGACGCCGCCTATGACGGTCCACCAGGTGCGTCGGCGGACGCGTCGGCGCTCGCGATGCTCCGATGCGACTGCCGCCTCGCGGCGGGCGCTCTCGGCCGCAGGGACGACGATCTCCGCATCGATGAGTGGCTGCGGGGCCGTGGGGGGACCGCCATCGAAGGGCGCTGGCACGTCAGGACGGTCCGGGTCGGGCTGGGCGTCGTCAGGGAAGCGCACGTCGGGCAGCCGCATCCGCACGCGAGGCTCGCCTGCGGCGCCGACGACGACAGGAGCGAACACGTCCTGCACAGGGGGCACGTCCGGGTTGGCATCGGGCACGTCGACAACATCCGCGACGACGACGGTGACGTTGTCGGGCGCACCTCGCTCGAGGGCGAGGTCGACGAGGCGAGTGACCGCACCTGTGGGGTCACCGTCGCGCAGCGCTGAGGCCATCTCCTCGATGCGCAGGACGCCGGAGAGGCCGTCGGTGCAGAGCATGAACCGGTCGCCGACACGTGCCTCGCGAATCGACAGATCTGCTTCGACGGGGTTCAGGCCGTCGAGGGCCCGCATCAGCAGTGAACGACGGGGATGCACGGTCGCCTCGTCCTCGGTGATGCGTCCGGCGTCGACGAGAGTCTGCACGTAGGTGTGATCATGCGTCATCAACTGCATGTCGTCGTCGCGCAGCAGGTAGGCCCGTGAGTCGCCGACATGGACGAGGGCGATTCGGCCGCCCAGCCAGTACAGGCCCGTCACTGTGGTGCCCATGCCGGTGAGGTCCGGGTCGTCGGCGATGACGTCAGCGATCGTGTCGCCCACATCGCTGACCGACTCGGCCAGTGAACTGAGGATCTCGCCGGCCTCCGGTGGGTGCACGTCGAGGTCGGCAACGGTCGCGACGGCGATGGCACTGGCGAGCTCTCCGGCAGCGTGACCGCCCATGCCGTCGGCCACGAGGAGGAGGGCTGGTCCGGCGTAGCCCGAGTCCTCGTTACCTTCACGGACGAGTCCGACGTCGGATCGGGCGGCGTAGCGAAGGGACAGTGCCATGGCGACTACTTCTGAATCTGCAGGGTGGTGCGCCCGACCCGCAGGGGAGCGCCCACCGGCAGCACGGTGGGAGTGATGATCCGAGATCGATCGATCCAGGTGCCGTTCGTGGAACCGAGGTCCTCGACGATCCACGAGCCTTCAGCCGGGTACACCCGTGCGTGACGGCTCGACGCGTAGTCGTCATCGATGATGAGGGTGGAGTCGGGTGCTCGCCCGATCGTGATCTGGGCGTCGGCGAGGGGGATGACCGTGCCGACGAGTGGGCCCTCGATGACCACGAGTTTCGTGCCCTTCACCTTCGACTGCCTGGCGGACTTGGGTCGCTTGGGTGGTTTGGGTGCCTTCGCCGGCCGCCGGCTGCGCCCCGTGGGTCGGGCGTCGGCGGGCATGCGCAGGTCGCGCCGCAGGGCGATGACGGTGATGAGGACAAATGCCCAGAGCAGGCTTAGGAACCCCAGGCGAACGAGAGTGAGTCCGAGCTCGGACACGGGTCAGCCGCTCCGGAACACCAGTGGAGTGGAGCCGATCATGATCGTGGTCCCGTCGACGAGCTCGAGCTGGCTGACGCGCTCGCCGTTCACGAAGGTGCCGTTGGTCGAGTTGAGGTCACGCACGAGGACGGGCTGACCGAGGACGATCTCGCAGTGGTGTCGAGAGGCGCCCGGATCCTCGACCCGGATATCGGTGTCGCTGCCGCGGCCGAGCCGACTGACCGCTCGCACGAGCGGGTAGGCGGTGCCACCCACCTCGAGACGCGGCTGGCGCAGGTCGACGTTGACGGACTCCTGGCTGCCCGCAGCCCGGACCTCCGCCCGTGCCTCGCTGCGCACCCGGAAGATACCTGTCTCGAGCTCGTCGTCCTGACCCAGGCTGACCTCGACCGGGCCCAGCAGGGTGTATCCCTGCTCGGCTCCGTAATCGCGCACGAGGGTCGCTAGCTCGGTCTGGAGCGCGTCACGGAAGACGGCGAGGCGCCGGTAGTCGTGCTCGGAGAGCTCGATGTGGAACACGTTCGGAATGACGGTGCGGGTGCGGTCGATGACCGCGGCGCGGTCGTTGATCTCCCGCTGCAGTGCCGAGGCGATCTCGACGGGCTGCACCTCGGCCTTGAAGGCCCGGGCGAATGCTCCGTTGACCAACCGGTCGAGGGAATCCTCGAACCGCTCCAGCAGACCCACGACTGACTCCCACCTCGATTGCCTCACGTATGACGACGCCTCACGGGCGTGAGTCGATGTTAACGCGGGGGTGGGGTGCGACTTGGGACGCGCACCGGTTAAATGGGCCGAATGCGCCTAGGTTCACGAGTTGCCCGCTTCATCGTCGCAGCATCGGCCGTCAGCCTCATGAGTTCGGGGGTCGGCGTCGCGGGAGCGGCGGATGTCAATCTCGCGACCGGTGGCAATCCACCGGGGGGGTGGATTGGAAATCCCGAGATCTTTGAGAGCACCTTTGGAGGCATCGGCGAAGGAGCCCCGCAGGGGACGGTTGTGGCGGACTCTGGCTTTCGCCCCTATCCCCATGGCTTCCCCTTGCCCAACTGGGGATCAGCCGACGATTTCGCCGTGAACTCACTCATCTGGGGAGTCCCGGACCGCGTGACCCTGCAGGAAATCCAGAAGGGTGAGTACGCGAGTCCGGCACCGCTGAACTCCCTGGCCCTGCGCAGGACACTGGGAAACGGGGTCTGTCGCGACCCGAAGGCGATCGACCCGAAGACAGGTGAATGCGACCTCATCCTGGGTGCAGACCTCCTCGCACAGAGCATCGAGACCGGAGCCCTCGGAGGTCACTGCTTCGGCATGGCGGCGGCTGCGGCCGCGCTCTACAACGGTCAGATTCCCGCGAACCAGGTGGGCGCCTCCGGACTTGGCATCAATGCCGCGAATCAGATGGGCAAGCCCGCGATCGAGACGATCACGCGGCTGTTCGGAACGCAGTACCTGAACTCCGAGATCCTTGACCTGATGAATGTGGGCACTTCGCCCACAGAGGTCGTCCAGACCCTCATTCGCGAACTGCCGAGCGGGCAGGTGCCCTACGTCCTGGGTCTCATCGGTGACGGTGGCGGGCATGCCATCACGCCCTATGCCGTGACAGATCGTGGTGACGGCCTCTTCGACATCGCGGTGTACGACAACAACTTCCCTCTGCGGGCTCTCGCGGTGACAGTGGACACGACCACGGATTCCTTCGTGTACACGTCGGCCACGGATCCGAACTCCCCGAACTACACGTGGTCGTCCGAGAACGATGCTGTGGTGGGTCTGGTGCCGATGGACATGATCCTGGGCAAGCAGCCGTGTCCGGTGTGCCGGGGCAAGGACAACGGAACTCTGCTGTCGTTCAGCTCGTGGGAGAGCGTCAACAGCGATGAGATCGGCATCAGCCTGGTTGACGACAAAGGCGATCCACTCTCTCCTGACCTCTACCGCGTGTTCGGACCACTGAACCCGGACACGGAGGAGTTGAGCAGCGCCCCGCTGATCGCGGTGGAGCCAGGTGTCGACTTCGGTGTGCTCGTCCAGACCGGGAAGCTCAAGACCCCTCAGCCCCTGGAGGTGTACGCCATGAGCAACGGCAACTCTGAATACCTGTTGATGGAGAGCCTCCCGTCGGACGGCGTGATCGTCTTCGGAGTCGGAGACGGTGCAGCGCTCTTCGAGTCCAACAAGGTGACATCGCCTCGCATTCAGCAGTTGTGGGACGGCACCAGGCGAAGCATCGATGTCAACGGCCATCCGCTGGTGCTGCCAGCTGGAGCCACGGCCTTCCAGAACTGGGATCGTCCCAGCAAGCGCATCACCTATGACAGCAGTGCCAAGCGCACCGTGACCTGGAACGTCCAGGTGAGCGGAGTCTCCGATGACGGTGACGTGAACTGGGTGGGCCTTGGGGTGAAGGTGCCGGCGAGCGCCAAGATCGTCGTCGACTATTCAAAGGCGACCTCCGCGATCGCGCCGACGGCATGGGTGGAGGCCAAGGGCGGTGCCCGCACCGCCATCACCATGGAGAAGGTGACGCAGAGCCTGATCGATCGCGAGCGGGACCGGATCTACGTCGTCCAGGGCCCAAGCTGATCCGCTCGTCTGTCCCACGCCGCGGGACAGACGAGCCCGTGAGCCCCCGGTGGGGACCGTTTGGCTCACCTGTCCCACGCCGCGGGACAAACGAGTAGGCGATGTGCGGGTCAGGCGCCGCGCTGGGAGTCCCCATGGTCGCGGGCTGGAGCATCGTCGAAGTACTTCTGGCCGAGTCGGTAGACCTGCTCGTTGGTCAGGTCGTCGACATCGACGCGCACGTCGGCCACGATCAGCGCTGCCACATCCGACTCGTGCTTCTCGAGGTACGAGACGAGCAGGTGTGAGGCATTCGCCTTGCCCTTGCCGTGACCGAGCAGCAGCACGCCGCGAGCGCCCTGCAGTGCATGCCCGATAGTGCGCCAGTAGACGGGGTTGTCGTTCTCGTAGGTGCCATCGGGGTTTCCGTCCCGGTGGTACACGTTGTGCATGAACCCCTTGGGGTCGTAGGCACCGATCGTCTCGGGGGACGACTCCGGAGCCGCATCGATCGCATAGAGGCGGGTGGTGTGGAAGTCGACGGCGGCGACCGCGTAGCGGCCCTTCACGTCAACGGCGTTGGTGATGTCGTGCTCGGCCATCTTCAGACCTCCTTGCCGGGGGCGGCGGGCTCGAATCCGGCGTTCTTGAACATGCGACGCAGGTCGACGACCATCTGCTCACCGATGTTCTTGTCGTGTGGGCGCGAGAGCACCTCAGTCTCATCGCCGATGGTCACCTTGTACTTGCCGTCGTGCTCCTCGACGACGGTGCCCGCCGCTTCCATCAGTGAGAGGGCATCGTGCCAACGGATGTTGTGGCTCACGGGGTGCTGGAAGATCGCAGTGAGGGTGTCACTGTGATGGTTGTTCAGGTCGGCCATGGGTGCCTCTCGATACGAAATGATGGTCAGTAAGACGGGAGTCTAGGCGTGTGAATGCCGGACCCACGGAGACGGTCAGGGATACTCGAACCCGTGATGGGAGATCCCGGCCCGTGCCCCGCCTGTGAGAAGAGTGATCTCGAGCGTCGAGGTGGCAAGGACTTCTGTCCCCAGTGCTACTACATCCAACCCTGCTGCGACGGGGGCTACTGCTCCTGAGGCTCGTCAGCCCGTCTCCATGTTCCTGACCTGGTGCACAATTGCGATATGCGCCGGGCTCTCCTCCTCCTCACGTCCTTCAGTCTTCTCCTGGGCTCGATGGCCAGCATTGCTCCGGCTCAGGCCTCGGGACCTGATTCGAAGACTCGGTCAGCGGTTCGTGCCGCGAGCCCGGTCAAGGGAACGCCGTCGCAGATCCTGCGGGAGGTGCCCGTCACCGAGCCCCTCGTCTCCGGCTTCCAGTCGGGTCTGTTTCAGCCCAAGGGAGCCCTCTACAAGAAGGACGCGAAGGGTTGCACCAAGCGCAACCAACTCCTGATCCAGATCGCCAGCAGGAAGCCCAAGATCGGCAAGAACTGCGTTTTGTCCGGCGGAGAGTGGCTCGTCGACTTCGGGCGCAAGAAGGTCACGTCGGCGCGCCAGGTCAAGATGCTGCCCCTGCTTCCGGACAACTACGTCTACGCCCAAGGTGCGTACGGATGGACTGAGGCGCAGAGGCGCGCGTACGGTCAGAACTACCCCGAGAAGCCATGGACGACGAAGAAGACTCGTTCTCTCATTGCCACCATCACCGACTTCTCGGTCCAGCTCTACAGCCCGTCAGCCTTTTCCACCATGGTCCAGATCTCCAAGAACCTCGGGACCATCGGTGTCGGGCAGCGGGGCGGAGACGCTCGCGATGCAGAACTCAATGCGCAATTGACGAAGCTGCGATTGAGCAACCCCGGACTCTTCGACGACTGGACGATCGCCACCCTCCTCAATGCCAAGTCCTGGGGCCTGAGCTTCGGCCCTGGCACCTATGACAACTTCGAGGTGACGATCAGCACCTGTGCCAGCGAGGGTGAGACCAAGGGGAGCAACCCCTGCACTTCGGAGTACTCGGTTCCCAACCAGGCTCAGAAGTACAACATCGTCCCCGTCCCCATGTCAGCCTCCATCCGCCCGCCTTCGGCGTCCCTGTCGAGCAGCCAGATCATCAACATCCAGGAGCGAACCCCGGATCTGGGCTATGGGGCACCCACGGGAGAGACGATCAGCCGCTCGATGTTCGGCATTCACGCGCCCGCGTGGTGGTTGAGCAACAAGAGCACCGGCTTCGTAGGAGACACGGATCCGGCCAGCATCCCGGACGTCCCCGTGGGCTACCTGCGCCTGTGGGATACCGAGACAACGTGGGCGGACATCGAGCCCACCCAGGGTCAATTCAGGTTCGACCAGCTCGATCGCCAGGTGCAGTCAGCGCAGATCCTCGATGCTCGGGTGATGCTGGTTCTGGGCCGAAGCCCCTCCTGGGCGACACATGACACGAAGGAACAGGATCCTTCCGAGGACTCGAGTTGGGCCGCCTACGTCGCAGCGTGGCGCTCCTACATCGGGCAGGTGTGCCGCCACTACGGACCGTCAATCTCCGCCTACGAGGTGTGGAACGAGGCCAACCTGGACACCTTCTGGGTGGGTGGTCCAGAGAAGATGGCTGATCTGACCAATGCCGCCTTCGAGGAGATCCGCGGGTGCAATCCGTCGGCGCTCGTGGTGGCGGCCAGCACCACGACACGGGCGACTGGATCCTTCGGAACGTTCTTCCCGGCGTATCTCGCTGGACTCAAGAAGCGAGGATGGCCGGCGGATGCCTATGCCGTGCACAGCTACCCGGCAGCATCCGGTGGGGCCAATGACCGCATCCGCGGCATCGGCCAGTTCAAGACGATGCTGGCTCTCGCAGGTGCTCCCCAGACCACGATCTTCGACACCGAGGTCAACTACGGGTTCGCCGGCCTCGGGGAGGGTCAGGTCCCGCGTGGCGGCAGAGAGGCCATGGCGCTGATGTCGCGGACCTACGTCGACTCGGCACGCTATGGATTCGCTTCGACCTTCTGGTTCGTCTGGACTCTTCCCAAGGGCGATCCGTATCCGCCCAATCCCATCGCGGACACCTACGGCATCCAGTTCACCCGCGATGAGGCGGATGCCAAGACTGCCTGGCGCACGACCTATGACTGGCTCGTGGGTGCTCGATTCCAACGTTGCCTCGAGGGCTCGCAGCGAGTTGTGGTCTGCCAGTTCAGCAAGGGCGACAGCAACTTCTCTGTCATCTGGCACGGTGATGTGGGCTCGGCCCCCATCGACGCATCGATGTCTGAGATCGGTCAATTGGGCTCACGCAAGTGCGACCTGCAGGGCAACTGCACGGACCTGACCGGGGTCACGAGCATTCCTGTTGACTACGCACCCATCCGCATCGATGGGACTCCACTGCCGGCGTCAGCCACGCAGACTCCAAGTGAGCCAACAGGCGTGCCGTCGGTGGGGTCTGTGGAACCTCCCATTGCCGCGTACGTGGTCGTTGACTACGGAGTGAGCAACAAGGCGGACGCCATCGCTACCTGGTTGCCTCCGCTGGTCCTGACCGATCTGGACAGTGTGAAGTACGTCTATGAATGGGATTACTGCAAATCGGGCAAGTGCACGACGCTTGCCTCGGGGGATGTCCGTGGACTGACCACGTCCCTCGATCTACGCAAGGGCCCCGGTGACTATCGCTTCTCGGTACGCACGGCGACGTGTGCGGCGTCTTCGCCTACGACGTGCGCGAAGTCTCGTGCTGTCCAGGTGGATTTCACGATGTTGAGCACGCGGGCCGCTCCGCCATCCTCGGTCATGATCCAGCCCGGCCTTGGCAAGGGGATCGTGCGGTGGGTTGCGCCGAACATCCCCACTCGGCTGATCAAGGAGTACGAGATTCAGGTACGAGCAGTCACTGGTGTGGATCCAGACCAGGCGTTCGGCAAGTGGATAGCCGTAGGGACGTCGAAGAAGCTCTCAACCATTTTCGATCTCGCGAAGACTGGATGCAAGGGTGGCGTCCGCTGTCAAGCACGCGTGCGAACCGTCCTCGAGAGTGGTCTTGCCTCGCCATTCTCGGTGTCTGCGGAAACCTCCATCGCCAGTTACGAACGTCCGTTCGTCTTGGCGACCATTGATAGCCAAGACATGGCGATCTACACATTGGGGTGGACCGGCGGCTTTGGGCGCGGCGAGCCTTCCAGCGCAGAAGGTATGGTCTATCCCGCCAATGCGTATCAACTCCGCTGGCGGATTGGCAACGGCGAGTGGACAAACTCCCCTGTGAGATCCGCAGCCGATCCCCAGCAGCTTGGCGGCCCTCAGGCCACCTCTGGCATTCCGCCTGGAACCCTCAATGCCCCGTACATGAGCTTGGTGGTGTGGCAAGGGCCCGCCGCGCCAGTTGGTGAAGGCGGCATTGAGGTCCAGGCCCGTGCGGTGGGAACCGGACAGGATCTACAGCCCAGTGACTGGGTGGACGTGGACATCGACTGGTCCACATCCAACTAGCCCGAACAGATGAGGGTCTGCCTGATGCTCAACCGGATGATGGTCGCCACAGGCGCGATGGTCGTGCTGGCGTCGACTACGGCACTTCCTGCCCACGCGGCCGGTTCGGTTGTCAACGCTGACGGGCAGCGGATGTGGATCTCCTGCATCGGCGCGGGTGCCCCGACGGTCGTTCTGGTCGACGGACTGCGCAGCGATCACACGATCTGGGATCCGGTGCGCAAACAACTGGCTAGGCAGACTCGTGTATGCGACGTGGATCGCCCGGGGCTCGGCAGCAGCCCGAAGCGACGTGGATCTCTGCGCACGGATGCGGGTGAGCACGCGAAAGAACTGCGCGCAGCCCTGGCGGCGGCCGGTGAGTCCGGGCCCTACACCTTGATCGCACATTCCTACGGCGGCCTGATTGCGCGGGCGTTCGTCGCACAGACCCCTCAGGATGTCGATGGCGTCATGCTGATCGATGCCGTCTATCCGGGCATCCATCGCACGTTTCTTCCGAGCTATTCCGGTGACTGGCACGAGGGCGGGACGACGATCGACATGTCGGCCAGCGAGAAGGCCACGGCGGGCGGACCGGACATGGGCGACACCCCGCTCGTCGTGATCACGGCAGGCAAGCCGGGCAACGGATCCGCGTGGGCGGACCGGAAGTGGAACCGTCAGCAGGCAAAGGCCGCGAAGCTGTCGGACGACAGCATGCACTGGTACGCCGAGAGGTCCGGCCATGTCGTGCAGCGCGATCAGCCAGGGATCATCGCGAAAGGCCTGCGCTGGCTGCTTGCTCATTGACATTGCGATGCTGCGTCACTCGGTGGGGCCGCCACGCGCCGGGAGACCCCACCGACTGACGCAGTTCGAGGGTCAGCCCTTGGGTGCGACGTCGAGTACGACCTCGAACTCCAGCAGGTCCGCGCCAGTCGACACCGGCTCGGGTCGACCCTCACCGCCCGCATGCGCCGCGCGTCCCTGCCCGTCCCGCCACGCCTCGAAGGATTTCTCGTCGGCCCACTGGGTTACGACGAAATAGCGGTTGTCCCCTGCGACAGGGCGAAGAAGCTGGAAGCCCAGGAAGCCAGGTGAGGACTCCACGGCACCCGCGCGTGCCGCGAATCTCCGCTCGAGTTCCTCTCCCGCACCCTCAGGCACGCGGATGGCGTTGATCTTCACGATGGAACCAGCAGGTGATGTCATGCGGCCATTGTCGATGAGGTCGGAGGCTTTGGCATTCCCATGGTCCTGTGTGCCAACGGGACGATGACGCACACTGACCCGAACGCGCATACGGACCAACAGGAAGTTCCAGTTTCACGTACCGAGGTCCGGCGATGTTCGGCCCGCATCCACCAGACGAGATCGTGCCTTCCGCTCCAGAGAACACCGGATCGGCCTGTGGCGCCGTGCTCCGGCCGGGGGTGACTGACCTCGGACTCAGTCACCGTGGGGGAGGGGCCGAGACTGACGCAGAGGGGAGGGTCACCAAGCTCCTCAGCGGGGTCGACAACGATCCGAGTGACGATCCGGATCTCGCGGTGCTGGCGACTCTCTTCACGGCCTGACGGCGACTACCCCAAGACGATCTCTGTCAGGGGGAGCCGGGTGCGCGGCGCACGCTCCCGCTCCTCGAGGTAGTCGGGCAGGTCTGCTGTGGGATCCCAGCGACCGACCGCCATCACCGCGACGGGCTCGAGGGACGTGGGCAGCAAGAACGACTCTCGGACGACGCTGACGTCGAATCCCCCCATCTGATGGACGACGAGGCCGAGAGCGCCGGCCTGCATCGTGAGATCTGCCGCCGCCTGCCCGGCGTCGTACCAGGCCCACCGGCGTTGCCTGCCAGTGTCATCCGTCACCTGTGTAGCCATCACGATGAGCGCACTCGCGTACTGCGCCCACACCTGATTGCCGTCATCAAGGCTGCCGAGGATGAGGTTGAACGCTGCATCACCCCGGCGTCCGGGGATCAGCCGCCAGGGCTGGCTGTTGCCGGCCGATGGAGCCCAGCGCGCGGACTCGAGGAGAACAGTGAGCTCGTCATCGCTCAGCGCGTGCTCGCGGTCGAAGCCTCTCGGGCTCCAGCGATCGGCGAGCATGGGATGCAGGGGCACGGATGTCACGGCGCGCTTCTCGGAGGGGGTGATCACTCAGTGATGCTCCCAAACACTGACGAACCCCGCCTCTGGAGTTGCCGATGACGAGCACCGCGGGTAGGCAGGGCACGTGAGAAGACTCCTCACGGCGATCATGACCGCGGTGATCGTCGCAGCGATGGCGCCTGCAGTGCAGGCCAGCGAGTCGCTGTGGCGCGACCTGAGGACGCAGGACGGTCTGGTCATCCTCTACCGGCACGCCATTGCCCCCGGCAGTGGCGATCCGCCCGGGTTCCGACTCGGTGACTGCAGCACCCAGCGCAACCTGTCGAAGGAGGGACGAGAGCAGGCTCGGGGCATCGGCCGGGAACTGCGCAAGGAGCGCGTGCCCGTGACGCAGGTACGTTCGAGTCGCTGGTGCCGCGCGCTCGACACTGCTC
>Ga0181557_1000400_pt1 | contig 54935 bp, 35 predicted proteins | sample 011ome_23_FD_148632 | JGI IMG/M metagenome (GOLD analysis project Ga0181557, IMG submission 148632) | Coastal salt marsh microbial communities from the Groves Creek Marsh, Skidaway Island, Georgia - 011506CT metaG (spades assembly) | ecosystem: Environmental > Aquatic > Marine > Intertidal zone...
CTAAAGCGGACCAAATCTTCGCCTTCTCTCTTAAATCATCAGAGTACATTTTCGACTCGGAAACAATCGAAGGATACTTTTCGGATAAGTATTTCAAGATCGCCGAGCTTTCGCTCAGGACGAACTTTTGTCCTTTCTGTCGTTCCACACAGAGCGCTGGCACTTGCCCGAATTTGTTGACTCGTAAAAACGGTTCAGATTTGTGTTCTCGTTTGTGGAGTTTCACGAGTTCTATTTTCACCGGAAGGTTTACCATCCTATACATATATACAGTTGCGTTTCGTGAGTGACGTAACGAGAGAGAAATGCTGCGCGTGCAATGCATCGCGCAAAAGCGCGCAAGGAGTACACAAAAACGAGAGACGAACACCCCTAACTACATTCGTACCGAATAAACATCGCGCACGCGCGGGACGGCTGGGACATGTAGTCCACGTAAAGCGTTAGAAAATCTTCGTCGTTGTTGTTACTCTCATCATCGGTACAGGAAAAGGTGGACATTTTGCACGTCGTGTGTGTGTGGTATATAATTGCGCGCGTACACGCGAGAACAACAAGTAGGGGAAATGTCAGACGTTTTCTCCATTACGAGAAGCAACGACGCACGATGAGAAAAAGACGAATGCAATGAGCGCCACGTTTGGAAAGACGACGGCATCAGCATGAACAGCGAGAAGAGCAGTGAACGTCTTTTTCCTCCTCTTCGCACCGGTGGTGGTGGTCGAAGACTCGTCGTCTTCCTTTCCGCGCTCCTCGCGACGACGGTCGCGGTCTTTTTCTGCGTCAAAACCTCCACAGGAATGCTTTCGGATTGGTATCTGACAAAGACAAGGATGACGATGATCGACGGGAACGAAGACGAAATCGGCCCAGATGGTTTTGGCAAAACCGCGTTCGAGAAAAAGAACGACAACTTTGACGAGAACGAAGAGGATTCGGAGGATTTTGTATCGTCGAAGAGAGATGACGAGAGCGATGGAGGAAAAGGAGGAGGAGAAGTGCGCACTGAAGGCGAAGGAACGTCTTGTCCTTTAACTTCTCAAGATGTCGTCGATGATGATGTATTAATTACGAAAGCGTCGAAAACAAGGCAAACGTGGGCGTTTAAAGCGTCGTCGTCGATGCAATACGCGCACATGCCGACGCACGCGACGCACGGCGCTTTGGTTGTTTTGGCGTTTCAAGGCGCGAGGCGAAGCGAAGGGCAGGCGAATCAGAGGATTTATTTGGTGAGGTCAGAAGATGGCGGGAAGACTTTTGACTCTTTTGCGGAAAACAACGTGAAGAAGTTGAACGCGTTAGTTGTAGAAGGTGGGAGTAAAAGTAGCTTTAGCGAGAGGAACGACGTGGAAGTTCAAGCGCAGTGGGGGCCCGCGTTGTTTAAAGAGGAAAATGAAGACGAGGAAAACGTCGAGGACGAAAAGAATAGAAAGAAAATACCTCTTTTGCGTCTGTATTACTCGCAAAGTGAGTCGTGTTTCTTTTGCAGGCACAAAAATAGTTGCAATAGTGTGGATGCGAAAGAATATCGCGCCGGGGGAAACCTTTACGAGTCTACGTCGAAAGATTTCGGCAAGACGTGGTCGAAACCGAAATTGATATTAAAGGAGAAAGAGAGAGACGCGACAAAAGGTGGACACTCGCCGAAAGTTGTCGCGAGTCCTCCAATTCGATCAAAGTTATGGAACGCTGAAACGAACGCGTCCTCTTCTCCCTCGCATCTTCTTCTTCCGTACTGGACGCAAAAGCCTCGCGTGGGCGCAAACGGCATCAAGAGCGCGTGCGCTTCAGAAATGCAAGCCAAGGACGGACCGAGAACGTTGCACTCCAAAGATAACGGGAAATCTTGGCATCCGTTGGGATCACACGCCGTGCGTCACGAAGACTCGCATCGTAAAGCGCCAGAGATTGACAGGCTTTTGGAAGGTGCCATCGTTTCGTCGAATAGAAAAATCGTCCAATTTTTCCGGGCGACGCGACCGAGAGTGTACGCGAGTTTGTACGACGAGAAAAAGGCAGAGTGGGGGAAACCGTTTCCAGTGAGAGCGACAACGGTACCACTTAAACACCACCACGATCACCTCCGCCAACACCACCACCGAGACGAGTTCCTCAAAATGCCAAACGCCAAGCTCCACGCTATATCCATCCCTTCTTCTTCTTCTTCTTCTTCACGGAGTACCCGCCACGGCCACCAAACGCAAATCCTCCTCGCGCACAACGACCACCCGTACAGAGTCCGTCAACGAGGTAACCTCGTCGTTCAAATCAGCAACGGCGTCAACTCGGACAAAAACGGCGTCGCTCCGTTCCACAAACTCCTCGACATCGAAACGAGGAGAGGTCGAAAAGAAGGCGAGATGGTCATGTACCCGCACATGGAAGTCTCCCGGACGACGACGAAAAAGAAGACGTCGTCGTGTGAAGGCAACAATAAACGTCATCAATACGAACTCACGATTTCTTACAGCGACCACGGCAGAGGCATTCGATTCGTTCGCGCGATATTAGAGTAACGAGAGCGAGAGCGAGAGCGCGTGTAAAAAGGCTACATTTTTCCTCCTTTTGTGCTTCAAAATTTCACATCCCTTCTTTTCGGGCAAAAACTGTTCAAAAACGTCACACATTTCAGACCATCTGTCGCGTCATCATCATCGCCGCTCGTCTAGCGCTCTAAAAGGAGAAGAAGAAGAGCACGCACCGCTTTAAAGATGTTGCGTCCATCGGCGTCTCGTCAAGATTCTCGCAAAAAGTCCTTCAAGAAGTCCGCCGACGCGGAGGAGAGTCGACGGAAACGAGAGGACCAGATGATCGCCATACGGAAAGAGAAGCGAGAGGAAGCGATGGCGAAGAAACGAATCAACGTCGGGGGCGCTTCTGGAGGCGCGGAGATTAACCCGAACGTGTTTAACGACGCGAGCGATTCGACGGCCATGACGCACGAGCAAAGGACGAACGCAAAGGTACGTCTTGTTCGTGTAGCACACCGCTTGAAAGAGCGTTGAAAGAAGAGGGAGATCTCGCCTCTTCGTCTGTGTTTTTTCAAAGCAAAGGGGGCTTTAATTGAGATATTTTACGCTCGCTCGCTCGCTCTTCGATGTGCAACATTTTTACGCGTGCGACGAAAGAGCGCCTGTTTTTTTCGTATTCCTCTTTTGTCGCTTTGGTTCGTCTCATCTGTGCATCTATTCTGACTGTATACTCACTCTTCTATAATATAACACAGTTGGAATCTCTTCCGCAAATGGTGGACGGAGTGAACAGTCCGGACCCCGCGGTGCAACTGGACGCGACGACTCGATTTCGTAAATTACTCTCCATCGAGCGCAACCCGCCGATTAAGGAGGTCGTGGCGACTGGCGTGGTTGGGAAGTTTGTGGAGTTTTTACAGAGAGTTGATTTCCCGCAGTTGCAGTTTGAAGCCGCGTGGGCGTTGACGAACGTGGCGAGCGGGACGTCGGAGGATACGGCGACGGTGATAAATTCTGGCGCGGTGCCCATCTTTGTGCAGTTGTTGTCTTCGCCGAGCGAAGACGTGAGAGAGCAAGCGGTGTGGGCGTTGGGGAACATCGCCGGGGATAGTACCAAATGCAGAGACTTGGTGTTGTCACACGGCGCTTTGCACCCGTTGTTGTCGCATTTGAACGAACACTCGAAATTGACCATGTTGAGAAACGCGACGTGGACTTTGAGTAACTTTTGCCGAGGGAAGCCGCAGCCGCAATTTGAGTTGCTGAGGGACGCGTTGCCGGCGTTGGCGAAGTTGGTTCACTCAACCGACGAGGAAATCTTAACCGACGCGTGCTGGGCGTTGAGTTATCTGAGCGATGGAGTGAACGATAAGATTCAAGCGGTGATTGAAGCTGGCGTGTGCAGAAGGTTAGTGGAGTTGTTGTCCTCGCAGTCCGGCGCGGTTTTGATTCCGGCGTTGAGAACGGTTGGGAATATCGTCACCGGGGACGATTACCAAACGCAAATAATCATCAATTGCAGAGCGTTGCCGTGCTTGTTGGATTTGTTGACTGGAGAACACAAGAAATCCATCAAGAAAGAGGCGTGTTGGACGGTGTCGAACATCACCGCCGGAAACAAAGATCAAATTCAAGCCGTCATCGACGACAAATTGATCCCGCCTCTGATTTATTTACTCGGCCACGCCGAATTCGACATCAAAAAGGAAGCCGCCTGGGCTATTTCGAATGCTACCAGCGGAGGGACGCACCAACAGACTCGCCTGTTAGTCAACGAAGGGTGCATCAAACCGTTGTGCGATTTGATTTCGTGCTCGGACGCGAGAATCGTCACCGTCGCGTTGGAAGGTTTGGAAAACATTTTGAAAGTTGGCGAGGTAACGAAGGAAGAGGAAGGGAGCAACTTATTCGCGGCGTTGATTGACGAAGCGGATGGGTTGGAGAAGATCGAAGCGTTACAAAACCACACGAACAACGACATTTACGAAAAAGCAATGCGAATTCTCGAACAGTACTTTGGCTTGGAGGACGAAGAGGATCAAAACTTAGCGCCGGGGATGGACGCGAGCGGTTCGCAGTTTACGTTTGGTCCTCCTGCCGGTGGTGGCGCCGCGCTGCAAGGTGGATTCAACTTCTAACAATTATAACAATACTTAGTAAAGCTTGCGCTTGTTTTTTTAGCCGCAAAGCGCGCGCGCTTTCTATAGCTGACAATGATGCGCGGCAGACTACGTGAGCATTTTTTTGACGTCTCACGCCGCGCAATTAACTAAAACAACACTAACAACAACAACAACATTTGGGAATATACAATCAAATACCACTGAATCTATAAGTATTATTATCATCACAACTTTACGCTCACGCTCACCGCGTCGTCTTTTTTCGTCCACGATTTGTCCCACACGCTACGGTCGTATTCAAACGGTGCTTCTTTCAACTCCGTCGTGTACCCGTTCGCGTCTAGATACGTCAGAAAATCTGGAGCTCCCGGGTATATGACGTTGTCGGCGATAACCACGGTGCCTTTTTGAATCATCCCAGCTTCCTCTAAACTCACCAAATCCGGTTTCAGACACGGTTTACAGTGATCCATAAACACCTGATCTGCAACCTGTCCTTTCAACAGCCTCTTCACTTCCGGTACGCTCGCGTTCGCGCTCCCGGTGATGACTTTCACCTTCGTCTCGTCGAATCCGGCGTACTCTAACAACGTCACCGCAACCTCCGCGTGTAACGGCTCCGCTTCCACGCACACCAACAAAAACTCCGGGTCTTCTAAAGTTCCATTCTCTCTGCTCTCGTCCATGGTGGCAATCGCCGAATAGCCTAAAAACGTCCCGAACTCGATCAGTTTAATTGGTTTACACTCCCTTTCCACGTCTCGTAAAATCTCTTGCTTTACTTTCCCAAGGTTGTATGTGGGATAAAACGACCAGAATTCATCCATCGCTTTCAAGATTGATTTCGGATCGCCTCGCGTTGCTTTTTGCGTGACAAAAGCTATGATATCCGACGGTTGCGCGTTCGGCCAGTCTTGGTAAAACGTCGATGCTTGTTCGTTGTGTTTCATGAGCTCTTCCGCGGCGTTCGCGGCGTTAGGGGAAATGAGGAGGAGCATCGCAGATGGAATGGAAACGCGGACGAAGTTTGCGCGCGAAAGTTTAGCGTTATCGCGAGAAGAAGATTTGGACGACGTGCACGCGAGACGAGACGTGTTCGCTCTTTTAATCGTGGCGATACTACTACTAAAGATGGATGCTTTCTGCGAGGACATTTTTCTTTGCTATTCTCTCTGCTATCTAGATGTGAAGTTAATAAAGTCCAACCTTGGAGCTTCTGCCTTTGGCGTTGAACACTCGCGTGGATTGCCCGCCACATTCACACTGCCACTCGTACCACACCGCGCTCGAGCTGACGCACCTCCACACGCGTAAAATGATTTCATTCGGGAAATGAGGATCTTTAGACCTCATGTCGATGGGGACATCGATCGGAAAGAAGATCGGGAACCAACTGAACATGAGTTCGTTCGTGTCTTTGTTTCTCGTGTGCGTCGGGAGATGGATGGAACAGTTGACGGATTTTTTTGCTCGCGAGCTCTTGTAAAGGAGCGCGTCGAAATAGCCAGCAAAGCCGTGGAGAGTGGCACACTTGTCCTTCAAAGTGAACGTGATGACAGCGTGGCGCTCGTTTCGAGAATACGCTTTTCCTGTCTTTTCCTTCGATGATATTCGTCTCGGATGCTTGAAGGTGAACACCTCTCGCGCTTCGTCCAGGAGATGGTGTCGGTACAACTTCACCACGTGCGGAGTTTCTTTTGCCCTCAAGTCTAAATCGCGAGAAACAGTCGATGAACATGCTTGATGGACAGCAGCACCCGTCATTGGCGCGAGGTAACTCGTATACTCTTGCGGTATGGAAATTCCTGTTTCCGGTTTCAAACACCGCTGCGCGCCATCTAAACATTCCGGCGAGAGTTCGTTATCGCCGAAAGATCCTAAAAGTTCCGAAACGAGAACGTCGCACTTCTCAGGAGCTTCCCATATGCGACCATCGCTGTGAAAAATTTCTGCATTCACGGCGGCCCAGTTTTCGCTTTGAGCTCGGTGGCGTAAAGTGTGCACCGCGTTCGGATTTTTCTCCACCACGTATACTTTCAATCGATTCGAGACCGAGGCTTTTACCGCGGCGTTTATGGTTGCTTTAACGAGTGGTCCTCTGCCAGCACCAACGACGGCAACGCGAATGATATCACTCACGGTATCTTTGATATCTAGCAAAGCTAACTCGATGGCATCTTCGTAAGCGTCGTATTTTGAATCGTCCTTCTCGAAGACTTCGTACGTCGCGCTCTCTAAATTATCCGCCAACGGTTGTAAAGGCGCTTGCACTTTGTCCCGGTAATCGCGTTCGATGACTTCTTGTTCAGAAAGGGGTGGCACGTTTTCAAATAAGTGCGCTATATACCTGAAATATTCTTTCATGGGGTGATATTCGGTGCTCCACTCTAAAGACGACTGAGTAGTATGCGTACCGCGAGTACTTTCGTGAAATTGTATATCTTCGAGGGGAGTATCTTTATCCACGTTTGGATTCTTCACGTACTCATCACCAGACGCTAAAATAACCTGTATGTCTCGCTTGAAACACTCCGAAAGAAACTCTTGCATTCTTTTCGGTAACACGGGATACGCGTGTTTGTTCGGCGTAAAACAAAACGTATCCACACACACACATTTCACCGGCTCCGCGAACCATTTTGAGTAATCCCAACTGGCGTCATCTCGAGGCACCATCTCGTATGCGCACATCTTTCCGAGGAGACCCGTAACGTTTGCCACGTCCCGCTCCTTATCACGTCTTGCGCCTTCGAAATCCAACCCGTTTAAATGGTTCGCCGCGGATGATTTCTCTAACACAGGCTCGTAAACCCCCGCGTTTCGTATGCAAATACCTAAATTTTCGTGTCCGTGACACGCCGCTCGAAACTTTTGCCAAATCGCGTACGAATCGTCATCGACCGAATCAAATTCCAACCACACTCTCGTCGAATTCACCATCGAATCTTCAAAGTGCGCGTTCACCACTCTCGCGCATTTCATTAAAGCGTGCTCTCGAAAACTATTCATGTCTCCTCGTACCTTATCAATATCGTTCTCCTCTCGCGAGGACACCGCTTCGTCAAACGTCTCGAAAGCGCTTCTCACATCGTCGTCGAACCTCGGCCTATACGTCCGAATAATAACCGCGTGTAAATTCAAATGCGACGCGTAACTCAAATCCTCCTCGAGTTTGCGACACATGTTCTCGCACGTTCCGTGTTTCTTATTCTTTCCGCCTTTGAAATGCTCGTAATAATCGCCGGGGCATCCGAACGCAGACACCGCGACGACTCGACTCGACCAACTCTCCGCCGTGAGTTGAAAATCACACGGTCTTTGAATAAAATCACCGTCGTCCTCTTCCGAAGAAGAACGAGACGCTTCTCCACTCCTCCTCCTCCTCCGTCTTCGGTTTCTGCGGTAAAACGCGTCGTCTCCATCCAACGAACACGCGATGAAATCGAATCCGATGCGCGTCGCTTTCTCCAACGCGGTTTTTATGTCGCCGTTTTTTATGTCGGCTACTTCGCACCCGGAAAAGTTCGAGTCGCCTAAATCGTTCCGCGTGAACGAGAGCGGCATTTGTTCGAGACGCAGCGCGTGTATTATGCGCGTAGTGTGCGTCAAAGTTTGGGGAAATGTTCGTCACTTCTTGTGCTCAAAAGGACGATGATGAACGCGCTCTGTTTACACCATCATCATCGGAGGATATCGCTCCCGTTTCGCGCCACCGCTGCTCCTACATTGAAGACGAGGAAGGGATGTCATCGAAATCCTCCTCGCGCATCGTTTGGTGACGATGAAGAAGAAGAACAAGGAGATGAGAATAAAACACCGTTGTCCTCGCTAAACTCCGCCATCGAATTGCGCTCGAAGTTGCAAGAAGTTGCCTTGGTCGCGCAAACGAGGTACTGAAATAATGTTCTCGCGCTTTTGTTGTTGTCTTCGATGGGAGCATAAAACGCGCTTTTTGCTCGCTCTTTTAATCACGCTCTGTCTGTCTGTGTGTGTGTGTTTGTGTGTGCGTTTTGTATCTCTCTGATGTGCTGACGGTTCTTTCTCTCTTTCTCTCTGTGTGAACAACAACAACAACAACAACGAAACATCGACATCGATGATAAAAACAAAGTCCTCAAAATAACTGGCAAGATGTATTCGGCGACCAAACGGCATTTGTGTACGAACCGAAGTCGTCGTCCATAACCTGGGGTTTTGTACATTTCCTCGGCGGCGCGGCGTTAGGGCAATATCCGCAGGTGTGTTACGACGCGTTTCTGAGCGCGGTGAGCGAACGCACCGGGGTGACGATTATCGCGACGCCGTACGAGTTAGGGACGAAGCACGGTGAAATGGCGAAGAAGACACGACGTGCGTTCGAGAGGGCGAAACGAGTGGCGCAGGAAAGGAATGGGTTGGACGCGGGGGAGAATGTGCTGCCGGTGTTTTACGTAGGGCATAGTTTGGGCGCTAAACTTCACGCCGTGGCGAGTTTTTACGACGAAGAATCGAACGATAATAGTGATAGTAATAGTCGTAGTGGTAGTAAACAACACTTTCTCGTCGCGTTTAACAACGCGTCGGCGACGGACTCGGTGAAGATTTTAGAAAAATTCGCGAAAGAGTTGTTGAGCAAACGCGAAGGTGGCGGTGGCGAAGCGGCGAGTTCGCAATTCGACGCCATTTTCGATCGGTTGGTACCATTCGCGGAGGTGGCGGCGAAGGCGGCGGGATTGGAATTTTCGCCGAACGCGGTGGAGACGTTAGACGGCGTAGCAAACGGAAAGTTTAAATCCGATAAAGTCACGTTGTTGTCGTTTACTAACGACGAGCTAGATCAGTGCTCGAGTTTGCGAGAGGCTTTGGCGGATGGCGGAGTGAGAACGAATAGCGTGGAGATTCCCGGTGACCATTTATCGCCGGTATATTTAGATTTAGATAAATACGCGAAAATGAACCCGGTGATGAATCGATTGAGTGGCGTGCGCATCGGCGACCGAGAGGCGGTGGAGAGGATTGCGAACGAGATGGTGAAGTTTTTGAAGTCCTAAAAGTATATTTGCGTGCATATTTCAGCTATCGTGTCTCTCTCTCTCTCTCTCTCAGTCGCTATTTACTAAATCTACTAAAGTACATCATCATATGACTGATTACGAAAGCTTCGCGTAGAATCGCACGTCCTCGTTTCCCGAAGCTTCCTCGTCCATCTGTTTCAAAACGTCGTCGTTCAACGTCCCAGAAAACCGACAATCGTTCATCCACGACTGGCAACTCTCCACTTTTGCCATCTCGCACGGTTCTTTCATGGCAGTTTTACGCGCGTATTCAAACTTAAACAGCTTTCTCAACTCGTCTGAAGAGAATGTCTTCGGGTCGTTGTCTTCATCGTCGTCATCCTTATTGTTCGTGGCGTTTTCGACGCACGCGAAACCCATAGATCGCGCCAACGCGCCTTTTTGACACTGGCGTTGGAATATTTTCTCTTCCAACGTGAACGCTGTCAATAAACGGTAAATGAACGTGTTCTTCATTTGTCCGTCGCGATGGATTCGCGCGGTCGCTTGTAAATCGTTCGCTGGATTCCAGTCACAATCGAAAAGGACGAGTCGATTGGCGCCGATTAAGTTTAATCCTACGCCTCCGGCTTTCCTCGAGAGCAAGAAGACAGATCCTCCGTGACCGTTATTGAACGTAGTCACGAGTTGCGTGCGTTTATGTGACGGCGTCGTGCCGTCTAATCGAGTGAATCGTAATCCTGGCGAGGTGGATGAAAGCGCTTTTTCGATGATGTCCAGCGTGGACGTCCATCCTGACACGACGACAACGCGGTCGTTCATTTTTTGCGACAAATCGACGATTTTCTTCAACACGCGCAGTTTTACGCTCGTTTCCAACGGGTCCGTGGTGGTAGTTACTTTATTCGCTTCCTGGATGGCGAGTTGCAGTTCGTTCGATGACGACGAAGACGACGAAGATAACATACCGATGCCGTTGCATACTTTCTGCAAAACACCGCACGCTACCAGAGGATTGTCCACACGTTTCATGATCACTTGATCGCACACCGCCTTGTAACTTTTCTGTTGCGCTTCAGTCAGGGATAAGAACAAACAATACTCTGTCTTTGGCGGTAAGCCGTCGATGTGAACGTCTGATTTGGCGCATCGATCGATAAAAATAGCCGTTTTTTCGAAAATAGCCTTCGCTCTCGCTTTACCAATCATTTTCTCTTCCTCGGTCGCTTTCGTATCGTTCGCGCGTTCGGCGGGTAACTGGTACACTTTCCTAAACGTCTGGTAATCGTTCAAAACGCCCGGATTGGCAAAATCCATCAACGAGTAGAACTCGGCGAGATTGTTTTGCACGGCCGTTCCCGAAAGCAAAACGCGCATTTTACAGTTCAGTTTCTTTAATCCGTCGAGCGTCTTTGACCCGTCTTTCGCTTTCAGTCTGTGCGCTTCGTCGCACACCAACAACTGCGCTTTGTTTTCCAACAAGTGCGCGTTCGCGCGTAAGGTTTCGTACGAGCAAACTAACACCAGCCTTCGCTTTTGGTTTTCCAGCGCCCATTCTTTTAACAACTGCTTCTTCGCCGCGTCCGAGGTGTTGCTCCCATCAATCGCTTCGATTTCGATTTTTAAATCCAACCACTTTTTAAACTCGTTCTTCCAGTTACCGACCAACGTCGCCGGTACCGCGATAATCGCTTTCGTTATCGAACACCGAATGTCCCTATGAACGTCGTAGCTCGGTCTCGGTGATTGTCTTAGCATCGTCCAAATCAACGCGATGACTTGCAAAGTCTTTCCCAAACCGACGTCGTGGGATAACAAACATCCACTCCTCGTTTCCGAAGTGATGTTCAAGCAACTTTCAAGCATGAACTTGACGCCTCTCTTTTGGTGCGGGCGAAGGAACCGCGCTATGGAAGGATCGAGGACGAGCGGTATAGGACCGATGGTGTTTGGTTTCTGACCGTCGTACAACACGCACGCGTTTGGTGCATCGATTGAATACACCGGCTTAAGCATATTCGCGGTCACGACGCGTTTAGTATTATTCGCCGCCATAAACGTTTGCGTGTTACTGAACGCAGTCGTCGTTTTCCGCTTCTTCTTCGTCGTCGCGTCGTCGACGTCCTCCTTGTCATCTTTTTCGAGAACGCCGACGTCGATGTTTGCAAACGCCATCCCACTCGCAAACTCCTTCTCTTCAATCTCGTTGTCGATTTCAATCTCGTATTGTTGCAGCGAACACTCCGTGCCTTCCACGATCGTCCCCGGTTTCCCTTTCGCTTTCTTCTCGCCTTTTTCGTTATACAGGACGGAATCGTTCGTTTCCACGTCCACTCGTAAAGCGCCGTCTTCAAACTTTAACGTTTTGCGTTTTACCGCGGTTGCTTTCCGCTTGGCGAATAAGCATCGCCAGTACCTGTGTTGTTGTTTCTTTTTACTGTTGTTGTTGTCCTCCTGCGTCGTCGTTAACGTCTGAATCGTCGTCGCTTTTTTGAAAAGATGATGATGATGAGATTGGTTTCGTCGTTCGCCATTTTGCGCGTCATTGTTGTTATTCGTATTCGTAGTATTGTTCCCAAAAGGCGAGATGAATCCCCCCATATACTCTCTCTCAGAGACTTCTTTCCCTCTAAAGTCTCTTTCAAAAACCAGCAGAGAGCACAAACGCAAAGAAGAAGAGACTTAAAGAAGGAGAGAAAACACAAATTTTGTGAGGACAAATAATGTTGAGAGAGAAAACAAAACAACAGAGAGATAGAAAAAAACGTGATGAAAAAGGTGCTCACATTAATTCTGCATATTTCCAGCACGCAGCGTTGATTTGAAACGAAAGAGAGAAACGAAGAAGAAAAAGAGAAAAAAGAGTTTTTGAGCGAGAGAGAGACAAAAAAAAATATTTAGGGTTTACAAAATTCCGAGACCAGACGCCCCCCGTTCTTGCGCTCGCTCTGGCCTCATTGCACATCGCGGACATTTCTTCTCTCATAAACAAGAAAGAGCGCACGAGAACGAAGGAGCAGAGTGTAGCGCACGCGCACATATATATATTCTTTTTCGCGCGGATTGGTCGATTTAACACTGCGAGTTTTCGATGATGCGCCTTGGGACGTACGGCACGGTGGAAGATGAGGACGAGGACGATGTGGAGCGGCAACGACACCTCTCGTCAGAAAGGAACGTTGTCCCGAGGAGAGATGCGTTCTCATCATCGCAAAGACGCGGAAGCACTACGAGCGGAAACAGAAACACCATCGCGACGCGCGTGGCGATGCTTTCTGTCGCCGCCGTGGCCTCGCTCGCGGTCGTCCAAAAGACGAGCGAAAGAACTTTGCTCGTGAACGACGACGGTGCTTCTGCGGCGTCGGCATCGTCGTCGTCGTTTTTGGGGCCGCGGAGGAGGACTTCCAACTCGGGAGAAATTTTGGGATTTACACCTTCGAAAACTGTACACGGTTTACAACAACGCGGGGGTGGTAAAGATGAGGAGGATGAATACGACGACGAAAAACCATCGTCGTCCTCGCTTTTGAACAACAACAACAACAACAACAACAAAAAGGAGGAGGAGGACGACGATCGATCCTCCTGGTTTTTGGAAAAGATGATGCCGAGATTTGACTGGAAAAAGCACCACGCTCACAAAAGCGCTTTTCCTCTAGACGAAGATGAAGAAGAAGAAGAAAACGAACGGATGAGAAGCGGCGACGGCGCGTCTTCCTCCTCGTCCTCGTCTTCTGTTTTACCAAGGCTCGGGGGGTCGAACGACGATAAGAAAAAGAAGAAGAAGAAATCCAATCCTCCCGCTGAAAAGGGCGAGACGGCGTCGCTCGGCGGGAACAAAAGTAACAAATTGGAAGACGATATCGGCTTCGATTCGTTGTTGAAGAACCCGCCGAAGAAGAAGAAAGTGGAGAAACCGAAGCCGAAAGTTGTCGAAAAGAAACCGACGAAGGAGGAGAAGAAGGAGAAGAAGAAGAAGAACAATAACGACGACGACAAAGACTCGTCTGAATCGCCTTCGAAGAAGAAGGAGGAGGAAGAAACGCAAACTTCTTCTGTTTCGGAAAAACCGAAACCGTACGATTCTACGGATATGTTATCGAAAGTCCCGAGCTCTACGACGCTCTCGGCGGCGGATATCTTAGCGAGGGAAGGTCAAGATGCGAGTTCTTTACTCGTCGACGATGCGCCGAACGATACCGAAGACGCGTTATCGCAAGATATTGGTTTGAGTTTGGACGACGGCGCGGCGACGCCAAGTTCGGGAACGTTAGCGGCGGCGGAGACTGCGACCACGGCTCAACAGCCGACGCCGACGATGTTCGTGCCGCAACAGCAGGAACAACCGACGACGACGACAATCGCGTCTTCTTCAACAACTTTCCCAACGCCCCAGGCGCCCATCATCACCTCCTCTTCGTTCTCTAACGGTGTCGTGCCACCGCGACCGCCGATGGTTGTTGATTCTAGCAGTACAGCGACGACGACGGAGGAAACGTCTACCGCGTCTTCTGGACCGGATTTATCGAGCATGGATGCGTTGCCAGATGAAGACGTCAACCTCGACGTCGACGATCCATCCGGTCGAATTTCTTCTTCTTCTCAGGAAGAAGAAGAAGAAGAAGAAGAAGAAGATCGCGCGAGAGGCCACGTTGACGATGAAGAGGATATAGTCGTGCCGGACGATGATGGTGATACTACTGAAAACGAGCAAGCGGAAACTGGTGAATCGGAAGAAGATCCGGCGCCAGCTGAACAACAAACTGTTGAGCAGTCGCAGCGAGAAGTTGCCGCCGATGCAGATGAACAACAGCAACAGCAGCAGCAAATTGAAGTGCAACAACAACAGTTGCAGCAACAACAAATACAGCAGCAGCAGCAACAGCAGCAACAACAACAAGAACAGCAGTATTATCAACCGCAACAGCAGCAACCGATTAACTTTCAACCGAAAATCATCATTCCAAAGCAAAAGTCTTCCAGACGAAGGAGCAGCGGTAGCAGTCAGCAAGCCTTGGGCGTTTCTCAAGAAGATCTCGAAGAGAAGTTGGAAGAAGCTTCGGCGAGTGCGGTCGGGAACGTCGTGGACGCGTTTGTCGGGAAACTCGACAACGCGGCCAACGCCGCCCGGGCTGGGCCAAAAGCCATCGAACGCTCGTTATCGCCGATGGATCGATTAACCGAATCTATCGCTCGTATTTTAAACGATAAAGAAGAGGAAAACAACAAAGAGAGAAGGTCTTCGCGAAGAAGATACGACGACGAGGACGAGGACGATTACGAATACGACGAAAGAGATCGGAGACGAAGAAGAGACGACCGACGACGCGACGAATACGACGAAGAACGCGATTATCGAAGAAGCGACAACGCGAGGCAGTCTTTAGGTGAACCAATGAGCACGGAGGATAAACTGAACCAGAAAATGCGCGACTTGGGTGTCGAGGACGCCATCGCCGAGAAGCAGCGACGTGAAGACGACGCTCGAATGGGCGAGATGATTAAGCAAAAGTTAAGTCTGATGGATCCCGATATCGTCGAAGATAAACCGTACTTGGAACCGACGCAGCTCGAGATGAACCAAATTGTCGAGAGAACGCTGAAGAAGTTGGGCATCGAAGACATCGCCAAGAGAGAAAAGGATACAAAGATGGAAGAAAAACTCGAGCAAATCATCGCGGAGAAATTCGATAAGATGGGTTTGAACAACGACGACGATGATGACGAGGAAGATAACTTAGCGCCGTTTCGAAAGGGAAAGAAGGCGAGTCGTATCGAGAAGCGGGTGCAAAAGGCTGTCGCGGGTATCGAAAACAAGTTGTACGCGAACACGTTCGGCCAGCTCAACGGAAACCAACAGATGCAACCGCAAATGGGCGTTCCCATGATGCAACAACCGTACGGTTATCAACCACAGCCAGTCTTGTACGACCAATTCGGTCGACCAGTCGTGACTGCGCCGCAACCTGTCGTGCAGCAGCAACCGCAAGAGATTGCCGGTCACACGGAAAAGGACCGCGCGGAGGACGCCATCGAACGCATGGAGGCTTTGTTTGAAAGCAAGATGAAGGAAAAGGATCAACCTTCTCGATCGTCATCTTCAGCTTACGCGCGCGCTTCCTCGGCTCGTGGCGACGATGATATGCCCGAAAATCTTGATGATCTTTCTCTTAATGATGACGCCGATATTTTATCCACCAGACGAGACACCGGCGGCGCGGACCAAGAGCCTGATTTGGAGGCGTTGAGAAAGGAAGTCGCGCAAGTTGTCGCTCAGTCTATCGAAGAGAAGAAAGCGGCTGCGCAGAAACAAGTGTTGACGGCTGAGCAGCAACTGAAGGAAAAACTTGACTCTTGGAAAACGAACGAGGCGACGAAGGACATGGATGCGGATTTCCAAGCTATGCAGCAAATGGAAACGCAACCAAGCGCTTCTACTTCTTCGTTAACGACGGACGTACAAAGCGCGGCGGAAAAGGTCAAGGCGATGTTGCTCGGTGGTAACGGTGCAGACTTGACGTCTTCGTCCGTGTCCGCGGTACCAGAAGCGGCGGCTACTGACGTCGACCCGGTCGCGGCTGCTGCCATACCGCAGCAACAACAACCGGCGCCGCAGCAAGTACCTCAACCTGTCGCAACCTTTATCGATCCTGCGACCGGTCAGCCAGTAATGACTACTCAGCCAGCCGATATCGCCGTTCCATCGACTGCCACTGCCGCCGTCGTAGCTCCAACAACCGAAGAACCCGTCGTGGAAGCCGCCGTTCCGACTGGTGAAGTCGTCGAGGAGAAACCGGCCAAGAAGGAGAAAAAGCCGAAGAAACTCTCTGACATGGACATCATCATGGGAGGCTTGAGCAACGACGACGACGACGATGACGACAACAACTCTTCCAAAAAGTCCAAGAAATCTTCCAAGAAAGCAAAGAAAGACCCGTGGGGCGACGACATCAAACCTTCCAAAGCCGAGAAAGAGGACGAAGAGGACGACTCGAGCGCGACGGCGGTTGCCGCCAAAGACGACTCGGTCTTGGACAACATCGGAGGCGAAGACGACGTCGACTCCATCTTAGCCGACTACGAAGCCGCTAAATAATAACACGAACAATAATAACCATAGTAACGTCGAAATAAAGTAACGAATGTAATCTAATATATAGCATTGAGCCAATCTTAAACTGCGTTAACATCATCCGCTCGTTTTTCACTCGAAATCACTCCTCGGAGACGTCACTCGTCTCTCCTAAACATGCCTTCGTTTTTAACGACAACAACTCGCGCTGCTTCTGCCGTGAACAACAACAACACCAAGGAGAAGAATAACAACGCGAGTACTAAAAAGAGTCGTCAAAAGTCTTTAAAACCGTCGTCGTCGGAGTCGTCGAGGAAAGCGAATCAAAAGCAGCAGATATCCGTCCCGTCCTCTACACCTTTACCGGGGAAAGAAATCATCCGGAAAAGCATCGGGACGACGCTTTCGCTGACACTCGCGGTCGGCATTGGATACTTCTTAGGGAACAATCCAACGTACTTGTCGGAGATTTTCGGGAAGACGTTCGGTGGTGGGCGTTCTGCGTCTGCTTCTTCCGAAGAAATGGTCGTTTTAAACGAAGGCAAGAACGAAACGTATGAAGAGTTGTTTTCGATAGACACTATGGACTCGGCGACGAAGGCGAACATGTGGCGAGTGGTGAACGACGGGGTCATGGGAGGCGTCTCGAATTCCGCGATGATGCCACCGTCGCCGAATTCGCCTGGGTTTAGCAGATTTGCAGGTACCGTTCGGTTAGAAAATAACGGCGGGTTCGCTTCGGTTAGAAGAGCGTTGCCGAATTCCGACGCGAGCGCGTATAAAGGCGTGTACGTAAAATGTAAAGCGGCGATGAAAGAAAGAGACGAGAAGAAGCAGTTTTTGCTGTTAGCGAAAGATGCGGAGTGTTCGAGGAACTTCGGGACGAACTTTAAGAGCGCTTTTACGGTGAAGAGCGCGGACGATTGGGAGGTGAAATTGTTTCCGTTCGAGAAGTGCTTCAAGAAAGGCGAGAGAATGGGAAGACCGATCGAACGCGGCCCGATAAACGTGAAGGAAGTGACCGAGTTAGGCTTGATGATTTTAAGAGGAGAAGAGGCGCAGGTCGGTAATTTTGGCTTGGACGTGGAGGAGTTTGGGTTTTATGTGTGATTCATGATATATAGAACAAGTATTTAGCGCGATTTTATATTTAGTAATACAACAACAATTTATTCATTTTCATTTAAGCGGCGGCGGCGGCAGAAGAGGCGCTATCGTCGCCGCTCCCTTGCGAGCGTTCAAACTCAACCCAATCGCCAAAGCTCGAAAAACCTTCCTCGGGTTCGGTGAGCGAGCATCCCATAACCGTGCGTAACTTTTTCCTTTTCCCAAAAGCAAACTTGAACAAAATTTTTGGCATGCCGAATAAACCGCCAAACGCAAACGTAAATCCTCGAAAGGCTTTGCCCGCGATTTGGGCAATGACTAACTTAATAATCACTTGTCCGAAATCAAACGAGCGTTTGATGTGTTCAGTCACCGGCACCGAGCGCAATCCTTTTGCCAGTTCCGTGCGCAACGTTTTATCTTTCGTCAGCATGATTGCCGCGTCTGCGGCCATGCTAAACATGGGCAACTTAACGCCGCCTTTCGCGCCGACTTGCGCCAACTCAATCATGGCGGTCAACCGTTCCCACTCGAATCGACCATCGACGATGATAACTTTGAGCAATCGTAAACGCAGCGCCGGGTCTGGGTCGGTCAAAAGACGTCTGGCGACGTATGGAAACGCGGCATCTAAAAAGTTAAATTCCGGGTCTAACGTCAAGCAAATCGATTCTTGCGTCAACAACGATCGAATGACCAAGGAAAACCTTTCGGGAACTCGAATCGGGTACTTGAACAATAACTTGTTGAACTCTTTCGTCAACCCCCGAAAGGAAAATCCGTTCGTGCCCGCTAACTGTTCCAACGCGTCTTCACCCCAAACCTCTTGCAACCCCAACGCGACATCCGCGATGTCCGCTTTGTTCTTATCTAAAAAGCCGAGCGTTTGCAACGTCTCCGAGAGTTGCATGTAATCTCGATTCATCGTGTGCACGACGGCATCAATCAACGATTCTTGGTTGGATCTCGAAATCTCCGCGACGTTACCGAAATCGACGTAGGCAATATCACCGTCTCTCAAGGCTAACACATTTCCCGGGTGCGGATCGCCGTGAAACAAACCAAAATCTAACAGTTGTCTCAAGCCGCTTTCGACGCCGTTTTGGAGAAAAATGCGTTTCGCCTCGTCGCTGCCAAACGCGTTCGGCGCGGTGCACCGAACACCTTCTTGCCAATCCATGACTAAAACTTTCGGACCGGAGAGTTCTGGAACGACCGCGGGTATGTGTACGGACGGATCGTCCGCAAAATTGTTCCGAAAATCTCTCAAGTTTCTCCCTTCTTGGATGAAATCGAGCTCTTCCAATAATTTCTCCGCGAACTCGTCGACTAAAAGCGTCGCAGGGCACCCGACGTTTTCCAAACAGAAGTTGTCAAACAATTGCTTCGCCGCCGCTCTCAACACGAACAAATCTAAAATCACCGAGTCTCTCGTGTTTGGTCTCAAAACTTTTATCGCCACGTCCCGTTTATCTTTTTTCAGCGTCCCTCGATACACCTGTCCGATGCTTGCCGCGGCGACTGGCTCTTTCGTAAACGTCTCAAACACGTCGTCAATTTTCTCCCCCCACTGCGATTCCATTATCTCCCTCGCTTCGGACGTGGGAAACGCTGGAACTTTATCTTGCAAAGTCGTCAACTCCTCCATAACGTCTTCCGGCACTAAATCCGGCCTATTCGCTAAATTCTGCCCGAGCTTCACGAACAGCGGTCCCAAGCTCGTCAACGTCGTCTTCACCTCTTTCGCCCATAATCTATCGTTCGTCACCCCATCCGCGCTCTTTTCGGCCGTTGACCGATCGATTCTTTCCAACTCTTTCCTCTTCCCGTTCAACTTTGAAAACTTTTGCGTCAAAAACAACACTCGTTTCGCCAACTTTGCCGGTCGTCTTAACGCTTCTCGCCGAATCGCCTCCGGGTCGTATCGCGTCACCACGTTACAAAAATTCGCGTCAAACTCCACCGTCTCTTTCGTTTTCTTTCTCGCTTTTGCTCTCGAAAGCTTTTTCTGTTCTGTGCTTACATCGACGTCTTCACCCGCGATCCTTTTAATCGCCGTACCGCTCAAGAGTGGTTTTTCCTCCTCCTCTTTATCTTCTTCTTTGAAAGCACCATCTTTAATACTGCTATTGCTATTGCTCGTCGTCGTCGTTCGAAGAAGTAAAACGCGTCGTTCTCCTCGTCCTTTTTCTCCTTCTTCGCTTTTAAAACGTGGTCTTCTTCTTCCTCCTCCTCTGCGTAGAATTCTCGTCTTCTCCGTGTTCTTCGAGAATCCAACTTTCTGTTGAAGTTTCACGGGATAAATCGTTCTCGACATCATCATCATCATCGCGTAATCTTTCCAGAGCGCTTTCTGTACTCCTCACCCGAGAGAAAGAAAAAGAGAGCAGCAGAGAGAGAGAGCGTGGTGAGAACACGCTCGATAAAACGCGTTACAACAGCGGTCGAGTGAAAATAAATCTCTTTTTGTTTATTATAGTATTCACAACAAGACGACTTTCTTTTGTGTTTGAGGAGAGTACGACGAGAGAAACGACAAGTGTCTTCTGTGTTTTTCCAAAGAAAAGAAACGAAAGCACACCCGTGTGTTTAGGGTATCAATGTGAAACCCTAAAACAGCACGAGGCAAATAGAAGAGCAGCACTTTTTAAGACATCACACGTAAGCGAAAAGTACGCGTACGAGTACTGCGCGACTCCTTCAGAGAGAGAGACAGAGACAGAGAAATGACGACGACGACACCAACAACAACAACTTCTTGTTGTTCACCTTCTTCGAGAAGGACGTTGTCGTTAAAAAAGAATTCCTCGTCGTCTTTGTTTTTTAGCAGAAGGACTGTTGCGACGACGGCTGCTCGCACGCCTAATCGTCGAAAAGACATCGTAACGGCTTCTTCTTCTTCGTCGTCGTCTTTGTCAAAGTCGTCGTTTCATCGTCGTCAGAGGAAAGAAGAAGAAGATAACAACAACAATAACAAAGAAAAAAGAAGAGGCGATTTACTCCCGCGATATGCGGCGACGTACGGGGAAGAGCCGCCGCAACAACCGTCGCAATTTCGCGACAGGAAATCAGGAGGCGGCGGCAGAGGAGGCAGAGGACGAGGTTCGAACGGCAGAGGCGGCGGGAGATCGAGCGAGAACAAAGGAGGACGAGGAGGACGAGGAGGACGAGGAGGACGAGGAAGAGGAAGAGGCGTAAGGAAATCTTCGGACGGGAAGTCGCATCTCGGGTCGTCGTTGGAGTACGTCGAGGACAAAGCGTTCCCGAGCGTGTACGACGAAAAGCCGAGAGGAGGAGGAGGAGGCGCGTCGTCGCAAGGAGAGTATAACGATGATTTAATCGACGATCCACCGATTAAAATTTTACCGTTAGGAGGGTTAGGCGAGATTGGTATGAATTGTATGCTCGTGGGCGTGAACGATAGGTACATTTTGTTGGACGCCGGGTTGATGTTTCCGGACCACGAGGAGCTCGGGATACAAAAAGTGTTACCGGACGTCAGTTTTTTGAAAAGATGGAGAGATAAGATTGAAGCGGTAGTGATTACGCACGGACACGAAGATCACATCGGGGCGTTGCCGTGGGCGATCCCTGCGCTCGATCCGAACACGCCGGTATACGCGGGTATTTTCACCATGCAACTCGTCTCCCGACGCATGCAAGAGTTTAACCTTTGGAATCCGGACCGGTTTAAAGTTATGGAAATGGGCCAACGGTTCATGGCGGGACCGTTCGAGATTGAAGCGGTGAGAGTGACGCACTCGATCCCGGATTGTTGCGGGTTGATTTTTAGGAGCGAACACGGGACGATTGTTCACACCGGAGATTGGAAAATTGACGAGGATCCCGTGGATAATCAAATCTTCGATCGAACGGCGTGGGAACAAGTCGGGAAGGAAGGGGTGACGCTGATGATGTCAGATTCGACGAACGTTTTGTCGCCGGGAAGGACGACGTCAGAGTCTGAGGTGAGGGAAGCGATCATGCAAAAAGTGGTTGGACATAAAGGACGGATTATATCGACCCAGTTCGCGTCAAATATACATCGATTGTACGGTATTCGCGACGCCGCGCAAGCGACGGGGAGATCTATCGCGTTTGTTGGACAATCTTTGAATACGTATTTGGAAGCGGCCAAGAAAGCTGGAATGGCACCGTTCGATCCAGAAAAGCTCGTTCCTGCCGAAGATATCGATTCGTACGACCCGTCGAAGCTGTTAATTGTAACCACCGGGTCGCAAGGTGAACCAAACGCTCAGTTGGCTCGCGCCGCGTGCGGCGCCTCCCCGTTACTCACCTTACGAAAAGAAGATTTGTTATTGTACTCGGCAAAAATGATTCCCGGCAACGAGAAAAAAGTCATGCGAATGATGAATTCAATAGCGAAAATCGGCCCAACCATCACCATGAAACGCGACGACGGATTACACTCCTCCGGTCACGCGCATCGGGAAGAGTTGGACGAAGTTTTGAAGCTCATCAAACCGGAACACTTCTTACCGGTTCACGGAGAATACGCGTTTTTGAAAGAACACGAACGGTTAGCCAGAGAAACCGGGGTTGTTCACACCTCAGTCATAGGAAACGGAACCTTACTCGGGGTCACGCCTTTGAAGAATAAGAAAGCGCACGGCACGTTGGGCAATTTCCATCGAATCGGATCGGCTCGATTACAAACGATGTTCAACGATGGTGGGAAAGGCTCGGGTACCGCGGAAGATTTAGCCATCGAAGAAAGAATGCGAATTGCCACCGAAGGCGTCGTCGTGGTTGATTTTGAAGTCATAGAAACCGCTGGACACGCGATGGACTCGAGAGCGCGAGTCACGAGCCGAGGAATGTGGACCGATAATGGACGCCTCTTGCGACACTTGAAAGAAGCCGCGGTGAACAGTTGCGCCGGGATGAATTACGACTCAAAACTCGCCGCGGTGGAAAGAACCGTCGCTCGGGCCATCCGCTACGCCTGTCGCTCCTACTGCAACAAAAAGCCAGACGTCATCGTCGTCGCGCATCGCTTGGCCTTGAAGAAAGGCAATGGCAAAGGAAGATCATCTCCATCGAGCGACGACGATTCAGACGACGACGATGAAGATGACGACGAAGAATCGAGCGGGTTCTCGGACGAAGACGAACCTTTAAAAGAGGAGGAAGAGGAGGAGCAAAAACGGTACCGCAGACGCGTCAGTCGTCCGGAAGGCGTGCGACCTTTGCGAGGCGATTACAAAGGTCCCGGTGCGGGAGGAATTGGTCGAGAAAGGTACAGAGATAGCGGGTACGATTAATACTGAGACAGAGAGAAAGAGAGAGAAAGAGACGTAGAGAGTAATTGACATTGCCTACTATTTATATATTCACATCTGAACGAAATCAAACAAAAGCTGCCCTTTTCTATCTCAAACCTAAGAATAATGTCGCGTTGTTGTTGCTTTGTGACGACTTTAACGACGACTTTATCAAAAGCGAGCGTTATTGGTCATCGCAAAAGAAGAAGACGAAGAAGAGGCCTACGCGCCGCTGTTGTTTCGTCTTCCGCGCGCGCAAAATCTCTCGGGGAAGAAGAAGACAAAGAAGAAGAAAACAGTTGGAACGGATTGGAATTGGACGACCACCTTAAGGAGGAAAAGAAGACAAACGAACAACACTACGCGTTCGTCGGGACGGAAAAACTGTACGGCCACGCGAACGTTTCGAAACTGGAGAATACACACGTAGTTATAATCGGTATCGGTGGCATCGGCTCTTGGTGCGCGGAAGCTTTAGCGCGAACATCGATTGGAGAGTTTACTTTAATTGATTTAGATTTCATCTGCGTGACGAATATCAACAGACAAACGATGGCGATGGAATCGACGGTGGGAGAATCGAAAGCTTTAGCGATGAAGAAAAGGATATTGGACCTGAATAAAGACGCAAAGGTGAATTGCGTCGAAGATTTCGTGAGTAAAGAAAACGTGGAAGAGATTTTAAAACCCCTAGTTGGTTGCGGCGAAGGACGGAAGGTTGAATACGTCGTCGATTGCACAGACAACGAACAAGATAAAGCGGCAATCATCGCGTATTGCGTGAAGCATAACGTGCCCGTGATGACCACCGGTGGTGCGGCTGGGATGACGAATTTTCCTCCGAGTGGCGTCGCGGTAGAAGATTTGCAAAAAGCGACGTTCAACCGATTGTTGGCGAGCGCAAGGAAGACGTTGCGGGACAAGTACGCGTTTCCGAGAGGCGTGAAGAAATTCCCCAACGGAAAGAGAATGAAGAGCGACGATGTGGTTGCTGGAGATGGTAAAAAAACAGAAACATTTAAAGAGAGGAAATTCAAGGTGATAGCGGTGTACGCGAAGGAGCTGAGCGAGAATTTCGCGGTGAAGAATAGTAATACTAGTAGTAGCGATAGTGACGGAGGCGTGCCGTCCGGAGGGAAGATTAATTGCACCGATGGAAGCTCGGGATCTGCGGCATTCGTAACTGGAGCGATAGGGTTAGCAGCGGCGAGTAAGGTAGTCGTGGATGTGCTTGCGAGAACGGATGCGCAGAGAGAGAAGATCGGTCAGCCGTTCACGAGTGGATGGCAAAGTAAGGTGTGGACATCGTCCGACAGAGGAGGAGGAGAAGATGCACACGCTCAGAAAGCAGATGAATCTACCGAGAACAAAACAGACAAAGCGAAAACGATACCAACGCCTATGGGCAACAAAATACAAGTGGACGACGAATCGCTTACGGAGTTTATTGGCGAGGACGTCCTTCACGATGCCTCGAAAGATAACCTCAACTTGAACGAGATTTTCGATGCGCATTGTCACTGGCACTTGCATAGCGACGACAGCGAAATTGAGGCGTTGGGTAAAGAAGTGTATAAAATGGCTTTAACGTGCACGCAACCCTCCGATTGGCAAAAAGCGCTCAAGATATCGAAGGAATTGAACTATCCCATTGCTTTAGGTGCCCATCCGTGGTGGATTCACGAAAACAAATCCACTTTTCATGCTTGGATCGAAGAACTCGAAACGCTCGCCTCGGCAACGCCACTATCTATAATCGGCGAGATTGGTTTAGATAAAATAGCAGTACCGCTCGACGGAGTTACACCTCCAGATTACCCGTTCCAACTCGAAGCGTTTACGAAGCAACTCGATCTCGCTCGAAAGCTTAACAAGCCCATAGCTGTGCACTGCGTGAAAGCGACGTCGGATATCCAAAGCGCGTTATTCGAATGCAAGAAAATGCCGCGCGCCGTATTGTTGCACTCGTACAGCGGCTCCTCGGAATGGATGCGACAACTGATCGGCATGAAGCAAAATAAAGGTGAACACGTGTATTTCGGGTTTTCATCGGTGGTAAACTTGCGAGGATGGAAGAAAACACTCGAAAACATACGAAAGTGCCCTGACGATCGCATCGTCGTCGAATCTGATTTGGTGAGTTGCGAAAACGTAGAAAACGAGTTGCGCAAAATCGTAGCGTTTATCGCGAAAGCAAAAGGCTGGTCGGTGAAGGAAACCGCGCGAATTACGAGAGAAAACGCCGATCGATTATACGGGTGCTTATGATGATAAAACTATAGCTCTTATATTATTTGCTCAATGCATTAAAAATATATATTCTGAACGTCGTTCTCGGAAAACGCCAACGCGCATCCGGGGCATTTTCTCTGCCTCGTCGCGATTCTCGTATCGATGCATTCCCTACAAAACATGTGAAAACACTTCGTAATCACGCACGCTTTATCTCTTTGCTTACACACATTGCACCCCATCATCGTTTTATACGCGTCGATTTCTTCTTGCAACGCCCCAGCACCGCCTTCTCGCGATAATCGGTCGCATTTTTTCTTCACGCCGGCGTTTTCAATTTTCAAATCGTCTCTTTCCTTTTCTAATTTTTTAATCTCTTTTTGTAACTTCGCCTCGTCCGAGCTCAACTGGTTGCATCGACTTTCGACGATACTTAACTGCGACTTGAGTTTCGTCAAATCGGTTTCCAATTGTTCAATTTTCAACTTATCGCTCGATCCGGCACCGGAAGCGCCGCGCGCCTCGGATTTCGCCGTCTCTAACTCTTTCGTCAACTTTTCCACATCCGCCTCTAACTTTTGCGCTTTCTCCGTCGCCGCTTTCGCTTCGACTTTATCTTTCTCGTTGCTCATTCTAACTTGTTCGTAATCGTCGTAATACTTTTTCGCCTCTCTTTGCGCCGCGGCGGCCTCTTTCTTCATTTTGTTCACTTCGTCTTCCTTGTCGGACAGCTTTTGTAAAATCGTTTCGCCGTATTCCGTCGCTTCGTCCGCCATCGAGGCTAAACCGCCGAGCTCCTCGGCTAACTGATCGAGCTCGTCCGATTTCTCTTTCGTTTCGTTTTCTAATCTTTCTCTGTTTTCTTTTTCTTGTTTCAATTCAGCCGTAACCGCGGCTAAATCTTTCTCCAACGTTTTCGATTTCGACGCCGCTTTCTTTTCCAGCGTAGCGACTTTCGCTTCGAGAGATTTGACTTGCGTTTCAAACGTCCGGTTTTGCTCTTTCGCCTCGTCGCGTTCCGTTCGCGCTTTCTTCAACTTTTCGTTTTCGTTCTTAAACGCTTCCATTTGCTGCTGAACAATTTTCAATAAAGCTTGCGCGGACTCTTCCGTATCTTTCCCTTTGCCTTTCTCCGCGCCAACCGCGTCGGAAATTTTCTTCTCCGCCTCGTCTCTTTCCTTATTCGCTCTTTCGAGGAAAGACTTCAACTCTCTCGAGTAATTCTCCGCCGCGTTCAGTTTCTCCTCTTGCGCTTGCGCGTCTCGATTCGCGATTTCCAACTTCAAATTCCTCGTTTTAATCTGGTCGTTCTCTCTCTTCGTTTGTTCGAGTCTCGTGTCGAATTTCGTAGATTCAGTTTTCAAAATCTCCAGCTGTTGCGATAACGCGGTATACAGAGGCGATTGGACAACTAAGGCTTCGCTGGCGCCATTTTTGCCTTGGTTCTTGATAGCTTTCAACTCCGATTCGATCTTTGCGTTCTTTTCGCGCATATCGGCGAGAAGCTTTTCGGACATTTTAAATCTCGCCACCGCTTCGCCTAAATCCGCTTTGAGTTGTCCGAGTTGTGTGCTATCGGTTTCCACGTTCTTCGTTGGGGCATTCGAAGACGGCGGCGTCGTCGCAGCAGCACCAGCAGCAGCTTTCTCGCTCGCTTTCATTTGCGCCTTGGCTCCGGCTAATTTTGCGTCTTCTTTCGTCGCTAACTTGATGCCCAAATCTTTATCGACCTCGCCCGGGTTGGCGCCTTCGTATTGCAAAATTTCAATTCTCCGTCTCAAATGCATCACGTCCAAACGTCTGGTTTCCAACAACTCCTCGTTCTCCTTCAACTTCTCCTCCATCTTTGCCTTCGTCGCTCTCAACGCGTTCGCGATTCGCTTCGCTCTCAACGCATCCGCGGCTAAGTAATCCGTTTTTTTCTCGTTCGCCGTCGCGTTCGGATTCTTCTTCGCCGCGATAACGGCGCTCGCAAATCGCTCCTTCGTCTTTGCCGCTCGACTTTTCAAGTCGGCTAAAAACTTTGCCTCCTCTGTCGCGTTCACCTCCTCGTCCTCGTCGCTTTCTTCCTCTCCCTCGTCCTCCATCGTCTCGTCTTCCCTCGTCGCGGTATCGCCGTCTCCATCCCCGCCGTCGCCGCGTTTCCTCTTCTTCTTCGCCCGCGGAGGGTTGAACTCCTTCTCAAACGCCGCTTCGTCTTCTTCGCTGACGTTTTTCAGCAAAAGTCTTCTGAACGCATCAAACCTCCTCGAATTGATATTTCTTTTCTGACTTTTATCATCGTCGGTGGTGATTGCAAAGTTTTGTTCTTCAAGAAGCGTCTCGAACGCCGATTGCAATTGGTTCCACTCGTCCGAAATCGCAATCACGGTTTTCTCGAATGCCTCTGATTTTCGCTTCTCTTTGAGAAGTTCACGCTCTAAATCCGAGACTTCTTTACGTCTCGCTTCGATCTGAAGAAAGAAAAAGAAAGAGAGAGAAAGAAAGAGAAAGATGTTGTCAGCGCCGTAATTCTCCCCAAAATCATCATCTCATCCATTCAAACGCAATATACTACAAACAAAAACAATACAATACTTTACGAATACGAATGCACGAGTACTACTACTAATAATAATAATAATACCTGTCCGTGCTGTTGTTTCTTTTGAAACTTCAGAAGCGAGCGCTCTTCGTTCGTGAACTCTTTCACGTTGTCTCCCATTATTATTTCAGAGAGAGAAAGAGCGGAAAATTTGTGTGGCGAAAGAAAGAAAGAAGATCTGGTGTCTTCGAAAAAAAAAGAAAAAAAAAGCAGGCAGTCGAGAGAAGAGTGAAAAAACAAAAAAAATGAACAATGAGCTTAATTCATGCATTGGTCTAATAAGGTTTCGTCGAGTTGTTTTAAAGTGTGCGTGTCATAAAATTGCCAACGGCGAAGAGGAGAAAAATTTTTTACATTTTTACTCGTCGTAGCGGCACAAAACATTTTCTCTCTCTCCGTCTGCTTCTTTCTCTCATCACTTTATTCGCGAGGAGAAACACACGGAGTTTCATTCGGTGCATGCTAAGAAGAAGGAACAGCGCGCGTTGTTTCGTTTCTGTCGCTGCTGTCAAAGCTTCTGTTGTTGGTAGTATCTCTTCCGTCGAAAAAGCAAAAGCAGGAGTACAACAACAGCCGTTTCTTTTTGCAACATCATCGTCGTCGTCTGTAAAGTCTTTCGTGACGGCGCATCATCGTCTTATAAGCGGATTCGTTTCGACGACGACACCCGGAACAACGACCGCGCGGAACAACAACAAGAACAACAACAAACACAATTTCCAAAGAAGAATGCGCTCTCCAGAAATTCCTTCTTCAATATTATTGCCACCACCAATTGGCTTCGACGAAGTCGTCGTCGAAGGCAAAGGGAAAGTCTTGCAACGAGAAAACGAGGTGTTTTATAACCGACCGCAAGTGGTCAATCGAGACTTATCGCTGGCAATCGTAAGAGAGTTTCAAAAGAGAAGGAAAGAAGAACACGAAAACGACACGGATCAGAAAACGAGACGAGGGAAAGGGATGTATAACAAAGTACCGCGAGAGAGCAAGATCATCGCGCATTTGGTGAGCGAGCGAGAGCGAGAGCACATGTTCGCGACGAAAGAGACGACGCGAGAACATCCGGCGACGACGACGAAGACGGAGGATGATGAAAAACAAAAAGAGTGGGTGGAAGTGAAACCAGGGACGTTTCGATGGCAAGTGGTTGGTGCGGAAGAGAAACGAGAGACGGCCGACGATGCTGCTGCTGCTGCTGCTGAACAACCGAAAGTAATAATAGAAGAAGAAGAAGATGAAGAGAAGAAAGAAAAACCGCCGTTAGAACCGATTACTATTTTAGAAGGCATGTGCGCGACTGGGCTGAGAGCGATTCGGTACGCCAGGGAACTGGACGATGTCAAGTGTATCGTCGCGAACGATTTAGATCCAACTGCCGCGTTAGCCGTGGAAAATAATAAAGAATACAACGCGCGAGAATCCGAAGAGGTGAAACGACGCGTGGACAAAATCGTAACCAACTGCGGCGACGTTCGCGTGGTTGCGTTGCAACACGAGAAGTGTTTCGACGTGGTCGATTTAGATCCGTACGGGACTCCATCGCAACAGTTAGAATCGGCGGTTTTAGCGCCCGTTGAAGGTGGTTTGTTATGCGTCACCGCGACAGACATGTCCGTTTTGTGCGGCAACAACGCCGAAGTTGGATGGACGAAATACGGGAGCTACCCTTTGAAAGCGAGATATTGCCACGAACAGTCGACGAGGATCTTGTTAGCGGCTATTCAATCTGCCGCGGTAAAGAATAGACGTTATATTGTTCCCGTGCTTTCTACGCAGATTGATTTCTACGCTCGCGTGTACGTCAGAGTGTACTCCTCGGCGGTCAACTGTAAAGCGGCGGCGTCTAATTTGTCGTACGTGTTCCAATGCGTCGGGTGCGATTCGTTCGAATTACAACCTTTAGGAAAAGTCGAAGAGAGGTCGCACGAACGAACTGGAAAAACGTACACGAAGTTTATTCCAGGAAAACTCTCCGCTGCGGTGGAACACAACGAACACGGCGATCGCAAGTGTCACAACTGCGGGTGGGGGATGAACGTTGGCGGGCCGATTTGGTCGGCGCCAGTGCACGATAAAGGTTGGGTCGAAAGCGTTCTCAAAGACGTCAAAGAGAGTTCGGATGAACGGTACCCAGGGAAAGAGAAAGTTAGAGCGTTACTGACGAACTGTTCGGAGGAGTTACCGGATACGCCGTTGCATTATTGCTTACACTCTATGGCCGGGACTTTAAAAATTACGCCGCCAACGCTGGCGCTGTTTCGATCGGCGATTATTAACGCCGGGTATAAAGTCAGCGGCGTACACTGTAATCAATTAGCCGTCAAAACCAACGCCCCGTCGAACGTTTTATGGGACATAATGAAGTGCTGGGAGCAAGAGCACCCGGCGCAGGAGGATTTCAAAAATGGCAAGTCTCCCGGCGCCTCGATTTTGAAGAAAGAACCTGTAGTAAAAGCAAAATGGACGCGAGTGAACGGGGCATTTAGTAAAGCGCAGATGGCTGGCGAGACGCGATTTCCAACCAACCCAGAGGAAAACTGGGGACCAAAAAACAGAGCAACGGGAGGGAGAAGTAACAAGAGAGAAATTTCGTCGTGCACCGCTCCAAACACCAAGAATTCTAGAAAACAAGCAAAGAAAAAATTTTAATCGAGCGACGATGAAGAAGACGAGTTGTAACGCGAACTTTTTTTATGTGCCCAAAAATAATACTTAGTATTCAAAAGATCTCGCGCAAGGCGTTTTGTAATTCGGCGATGAGCTCATCCGGATAATCGACGATGAGCCTATGCGGCGTACCCCAGTACTCTTTAGCGATTCCTGTTCCCTCAACGTCTTCGTCCGTGTACAAATTCGGGTCGACGCCTCGAATCCATTTCTTCGCGCACCTAAATTTGCCGTTGTTCGAGCACAATTCAGGCCAACGTTCAAAATCCATCGCGTGGTATCTCTTATCGTTTTTCGCCGCCACGCATAGCATTGGCGACTCCAATCGCTCGTTCAAGTCGTATTTCTCCGTCGTTACTTTGTAATCGTACGTTTCGACTTGAACGAAATCCGATCGAATGTTCGGTAAAATCCTCGTCTTCATATCCTCGGTCATCTCCGGATTAGATCCGTATCTTCTCTCGAACGCCTTCCAAAACAGTTTTGCATCTGTAATTTGCGCAATTCGCGGTGCTATGATATCTGGATCGTAATATTCCGAACACAAATGGTTCGGACGATTCCCGCAACACGCGACCAAGCTCGGATTCGCGCACGCGTCGTCTCTTTCGAGACGTCTCCCTAACTCAAACGCAATCCATGCGCCCAACGAAAAACCGAACAAAACGTACCTCTGCTTCGACAATTCCTTCGAAAACAGCGGCTTCAACTCCACCATCATCTCGTCCACCACCTCGTTCACGCTTTCCAAAGCCGTCTCGTTGTACCGACTGTTTCGTCCTTTCATCTCGATCGGTATCAATCTCACTCTCTTCTGCGTATTTTCTTTCAACAAGCACGTGGTCAAATGGTTCCATTTTTTTCCGTGATAACACCACGCCCCTAAACCTGCCTGAGGTATCATTATCAAATTGATCACGTTCTCGTCCTCGAGCGAAATGTCATCGACGTGTTCGCGAACGATGTACTTGGACTCCATGTCAGTGTTTTGTCTCTCTCTCTTTTTTTTCTGAAGAGAAAATCAAAGCGTTTTTTTTAATTAATCTTGTTGAAAATTTCTCTCGCATTTTTTGTCCTCAACCACCTCAAAAGAAATCATGGCGTGTCCTTTGCGACACTACCTGGGCTATTTCTACTGGCTCGCCGCGTTCGTCGGCGCGATTGCCGTGGTGTTCGGAATGAAAGATTCTCGACTTTACGATGTTTCTTCGGGTGGCAGCGACGAGAGCAGTTCGAAGACTGCAAAGAAGAAAAGGTAAAGAGAGAATTGGAAACATTGAAAGAAGGTTGATTGGTGGAGGGGAAAAGGCAAAGAGCAGACGTTTAGAGTGACTTAGGTATCATTAGCACGTAGCAGAATGTGATTTTTAATGTGATTTAGTAGTAGGATGTTTTTATATTGTCATTAAAGGTATAGCCCATTCTCTGTCTCTTCATTGTATTCCTTCTTTCTCTTTCTTTCTCTCTTTCTTTAACACCGCGCGACGCCATTTAGCCGTTTCTCTTCATCCAGCGATCGCATATATGGTATTAAGACGGGGCACCTAAGTGCGCGCACACTCTCAAAACGTCCGCGAAAACACCCCCTGCGGTGACTTCGGCGCCCGCCCCGGGGCCGCGAACCACCAACGGTCCCGCTTCCGTGTATCGCTTGGAGATGTACGAGATGATATTATCCGAACCTTTCAACTGCGCGAACGGATGATCTTTCGGGTACTCTTTCAATTGCACCGAGCCTTTCTTGTTCTCGACGTCGACGACGCCGACGAAAATGAGCTTGTTCCCGTTCGCTTCGGCGGCGGCCATTTTCGCCGCGATTTCGTGGTCGTAGTCCGGGAGCTTTTGCATGAACTCGTCCACGGATTCGACGTTTTGTAAAGGTTCCGGAACTAACGATTCGATCGGGATATCGCTCAATTCCAAGGATAAGCCGCACTCGCGCGCCAAAATCGTCACCTTTCTCGCCACGTCAACACCGGACAAATCATCTCTCGGATCCGGTTCCGTGTACCCGTTCGCTTTGGCCTCGGCGACGACGTCGGAGAATTTCTTATCCGGCGTTAACGTGTTGAAGATATAACTCAACGTCCCGGAGAAGATGCCTTGAATTAATTTGATGTCATCACCGGCGTCTTCTAACGATTTCACGGTGGAAATAATCGGTAAACCGGCGCCAACGGTGGCTTCGTAAAAGTAATGCGTGTACGAATCTCTTTGAATGTTTCTCAAGGACTTGTAATACTCGTACGGTCCCGAGTTGGCTTTCTTGTTCGGCGTGACGACGTGAATACCTCTGCTGAGCCATCCTTTGTATTGCAACGCGACGGCATCCGAAGCTGAGCAATCGATGATGACTTGATTCGGTGAGTTGGATTCTTCTACGTGATCGGTGAACTTTTCGAAATCCGCCGCTTCGTTTTCGTTGGAGTATTTATTCTCCCAGTCGTCCAAGTCGATGAAACCGCCGGTTTCGGCCAAGTGCATTTTGCTACCGCCGGAAATAGCGACGACGCGTAAATCGACGCCAAATTTATCCAATAAAGTTTGTTTTTGCTCTTGCATTTGCGCCAACAAGGTTTTGCCGACCAAGCCGGGACCGACGATCCCAACCGATAACGGAGTTCGCGAGGCGTAGAATCTTGAGTGCACGGCGTTGACGGCCTTGATGCAATCAGATTTCTTGATCACGACGGTAATGTTGTATTCACTCGCACCTTGGGAGATGGCGATGACGTTGACCGCGGCGGATGCCAAGGCGGTAAACAACATCGCCGAGACGCCCGGGACGTTCGCCATATTTTGACCAACCGCGGATAAGATGGAACAGTTGTTCAAAGCGACGACTCTCGAGACTCTCCCAGCGGCGATAGCCTTCTCGAATCGCTTGTTCAGCGCCTCCACGACTTTGTCGGCTTCGTTTTGGCGAACGGCGAAACAAATCGAGTGTTCCGAGGACGCTTGCGAAATCATGACCACGTTACAGTTGGCATCGCGAACGGTACTGAAAACCGCCGAGGCAAAACCTGGAACACCAACGAGACCGGTACCTTCCACGGTGATTAAGCACACGTCGTCGATGGTGGTAATACCTTTAATCAACTCGCCCGCGGTGGACACGCGACTACCAACATTTTTCGTGCCTTTTTTGGATTCGTCGGCTGGAATCTCGCATCTCGCCGCAATCAATGTCCCCGGTGCAGATTGATTGAAGTAGTTCCTGATGCAAATCGGAATTGAATATTTCATAGCCGGTAACGTCGTTCGCGGGTGCAAGACGTTCGCGCCAAAATACGCCAACTCCCACGCCTCATTGTAGGACAAGCGTTCCAAGCATACGGCGTCTTTCACGCGTCTCGGATCAGAGGAGTACACTCCATCGACGTCGGTCCAGATGGTGATATCGTCCGCGACGAGTAACGCGCCAAAGATGGTCGCGGAGTAATCGCTCCCGTTTCGTTTCAACGTCGTAGGAAACCCCTCCGGCGTAGACGCGATGAAACCGGTGCATACGACGATCGTATCTTTATCGAGGCTGCCTCTCATGTGCGTTAAATGATTCCACAAATCCAAGCGATAGTTAGACTTATCGTAATCCACGTCTACGCCTCCGTCTTCGGCTTCGGTCACTACCAATATTTCTCTGGCGTCGATCCAATACGATTTTCCTCCTTTACATCGAATCGCCGCGGCGGTCAATCGCGCCGTCCACAACTCCCCGTGACCAACCACAAAATCCGCAAACGTTTCCGTCGAGCACCCTACGATAGAAATCGCCTTCAACATCGACCCTAAATCTTCCAACTCTTTATTAAAAGATTCCATGTACTTATCGAATTCCTTCGGTATCGTCAACAAATCCGTCGCCGTCGTCGTGTGTTTCTCTCTCAACTTTTCCAACTCTTCCACGTAATCCCTCGATCTCGCCGCCGCCATCGTCGTCGCGTTTATCAAGCAATCCGTCACTTTTGGTTCCGATTTCGTGATCACCCCCATCGCGGATACCACCGCGAACGTTTGGTTCCCGTTTTTCGCGCTGTCGATGAGTAAGTCGCAGACGCCGGATATTCTCTCCGAGGAGCCGACGCACGTGCCACCGAATTTATGCACTTTCCACCCAGCTTCCGCACCTCTGGGGAAGGTGGTGACTTTCTCGTCCGGTAACGTATCCATAAAGGCTCGCGCGTCCGCCGGTACCGCTCGCGAAAAGACGCGAAGACTTTTTTTATTCCCGCCGTTCCCTTTATCTCGTTTCCTCGCATCGGACGATGATTTCGACGACGATGAAGTCACCATCTTCCCGTGAGTATTCTTTCGCCACGACAGCGACGCCGTCGACGACGACGCGGACGACGACGCGCTCATAAAACGCATCATCATCATATATATATATACAAAAAGTAGTGTTTTTCTCCTCTCTCTCTCTCTTATATATCTCTGTGTTGGTATTTATCTCATCGGAGGGAAGAAAGAGAATGCAGAAATCTGGAAAACCTCAAGACGAGAAGAAAAGATAAAGTTGTGCCAGTTTTCGTCTCGTCCCAGGAAAAGGATTTTTGGCGGTCAATTAATACTACTTTTTACTCCCACATGTAATAAAGAAGGGGTTTTGAAAGAGCGCTGCTTCTTTTGGTTGAGAGACGTGTCCTTTCTCTTCTGTCCAAAAAAAGAAAAAAACTCAAGCATCAAGAGTTTTGAAAAAACGAGAAAAAGATTGCAACGAGAGAAGAAGAGATCTCACAAATCATCATGCGGCTTCTCCAACTCTCTATCGTCGGGGCGAGACAGACGAGTTCCGAGTGCGCGTCCACTTCTTTTGTTTCTTCTTGGAATTTTAAGAACAACAGAGGACGAAATGGAAAAGGAACTGTTGGCGTTTTTGGGGGTTTTGAAGCGTTCCAGAAGAAGAAATTAACGCGCGGATTTTTGGGCGGGAAAAAAAGATACGATGATGACGATGGGATTAACGGTGTCGATGTCGCGAGAATGATGATGGGAAGAGGAAGAGGACATGTGCACGTCGTTCGAGCGAAACAGACGACGGAACTGGAACGAGATCGCTTGGATATTGAAATATCGAGCACGTGGGACGAATCCATGGAGGAGGATTTCGAGTTCGACGAAGACGGGCAGTTGTTGGACGCGTTCGGGGAGGAAATCGATACGACGGAAGTGAAGAAGGCGATTCCTGGCGATTTTTATTCCTTGATTCAAGTGCCGAAAGACGCCTCCTCGGCGGAGATTAAAAAGGCGTACAGGAGGTTGCAGAAAGCGTGTCACCCGGACATCGCGGGAGAAGCTGGATCGGACGTGTGCATTATTTTGAACGAGGCGTACGATATTTTAATGGACGATACCGCGAGAGCGGCGTACGACGCGGAGATGAAAGAGCTGGAACGCATGACGCAAGAGTTTATGAAACGAGGCGCCGCGGACGAAGAAGACGATGAAGGAGGCGGGTACACCGGCGAACCTCTCTCGGAATTCAAAGGCAAAGATCCCGCGATCGGGTACCCGCGCGCGGTATTCGTAAACGAGTGTCAATGCATCGGATGCAAACAGTGCTGCCACTCGGCGCCGAAAACGTTCGCCATGGATGATCAATTCGGCCGCGCTCGCGTTTTCGCCCAATGGGACGACGACGAAGAAGACATAAATATCGCCATCGAATCCTGCCCAGTCGATTGCATTCACTTTGTCAAAGAAAACAACCTCCCAATTTTAGAATACGCGATGTCGAAATGCGAACGCACTTCCGTCGCCTCCATGATGTCCGGCTCCGCGCGAGTCGATGATCCTTTCGACGTCGCCAACCAAATGATCCGCCGAGGCGAAGAACGCTACGGCCGATTAGGCCTCGACCCGAACGAAGCGTTAAAAGGTAAATCATTAGTCGGCAGAATGAAAAAACGAATCCGAGACGCGTGGTTACAACTCGGCGAGAAACCTCGATTGGCGTGGACTTCGTATAAAATATTCAGAGGATTCGGAAGCGAAGACGAGGAGTACGACGTCAGCGTCGACGATTTCGGCGAAGTGAGAAGGAAAAAAACAGACGAGGAGGAGAAGAAGACAAAGAAGAGCCGGTGGTTTAACTTTAATTAGCAGTGTGTAAGAAGATTGTACGTAGCCCTTTGTAAACAACTTAAGCGTGTGTGTGTGTAAAATTTTCATCCAAAAAGCTCTCGTGTGCCGTCAAAAAAAAAGCATGCGGTTGTGCTTTTCGACATCAACATCACCGTCGTCTGCTTTCCACCACCATCATCGAAAAAGCAACTTTCGCAGAACGCAAAAGACGAGCAGTACTATCGTCGCGTCGTCTGAATCGTCGTTTAAAATGGAGAAGACTTCTCTTCTGGCCACGCCTCTCAAATGCATGATTCCAACGTGCGTCTATTTGGATTACAACGCGACGACGCCTATTTTCCCGGAAGTGTGCGACGAGATGCTCCCATTCATGCGCACGCATTTTGGCAACCCGTCCTCGATTCACGCGTACGCCGTGCCGTGTTCTGTAGCCATCGATGTAAGTCGAGAGAGAGTGAGAAAAGCTTTAGGCGCGACAAATGGAAAGAAGGAAATTGTGTTTACCAGTTGTGGCACTGAAAGCGATAACCGAGCGATAGATATCGCCTGCGACTTGTTCAATTCTTCCGCGTCGTCTGATGAAGCAACGCGTGTTCTTCCGCACGTAATTTCAACCGCGGTGGAACATCCAGCCGTTCTCGTGTATTTAGAGAGCGAGCGAAAGGCGAAGCGATTGACGTACTCGTTAGTGCCGGTAAACGAGGAAGGCGCGGCGGACGTCGAGGCGTTCGAGAAACAGTTGGCGGAGTTTCGCGACAGAGTGTGTTGCGTGACGATTATGCAAGCGAACAACGAAACGGGCGCTGTGCAACCGGTGAGAGCGTTCGCAGATTTAGCGAAAGCAACGAATCCGAAAATTTTGGTGCACACGGACGCCGCGCAGTCGTTCGGGAAGGTGAAGCTGAATGCGGATGATTTGAACGTGGACGCGATTACCATCGTGGGACACAAAATTGGCGCGCCGAAAGGCATCGCGGCTCTATTTTTGCGGGAAAGTTTTCTTTCTGAAAGAACGAAAGAGATCATTAGTAATGGTGGTAACGTTGACCCGTACAGATCGTTTTTAAAAGGCGGCGGACAAGAAGGCGGGAAACGCGCGGGCACGGAAAATGTCCTTCACATCGTCGGTTTAGGGAAAGCGTGCGAAATTGCGGACGAAGAGTTTGACGCGTTTGTGGCGCATACGAAACGTATGCGCGACTTGCTTTTCGAGAAATTAAAAGCTTCGACAAAAATCGGCGATCGAGTGTTCGCCAATGGGCCGAAAGACGACGCGAAACGTTTACCGAACACGCTTTCCGTCGCCATTAAAGGTGTCAACGCAGGCGCGTTGTTAGTAGAATTAAAAGATCAATTGGCCGCCAGCGCTGGCGCCGCTTGTCACTCGAGCGAAGACGGCGGAGGCGCAATCTCCGGCGTCTTACTCGCCATGCGTTTAGAAGAAAGTTTAGCCAGAGGTACTTTGAGATTGTCCGTGGGAAGACACACGACCGAGGAGGAAATTTCGAGAGCCGTAGAAGCCATCGAAGCCGTAGCGAGTAGACAAATTGAAAATAAATGAGGTCGCCTGTATTTTTATTGCCGCTTCTCCGTGTTATTTATTACATTATCGCAATGTCTAATGTTCTTTTCTGCTACGTTTCTTCTATTCGTCGTCGGGGATGAGTGTCGCTCTCGTAAACTTTACAGCGTGAGCGCTTCGTATTCTTCCGCCAAAAGACTCTTACTCTTCCCTCTCCTTTTTTCGCGTTTAGTTTTCGCTCGCTCCCATCCACCGCCGCCGCCATAATCGTCTTCGTTTAGTTGCGCATTTTTGTCGTCGAGCCTTTTTTCGTTTTCGTCCTCGTTTTCTCCTCCTTTACGGCGGAAGGACAAACTCTCCCTCTCTTTCCTCTCCTTTTCTAATTCCTCCGTCAAACTCTCGCACGCAAACTCGATGACTTCATCGTGACTCATACTCTCCATCTTTCTCCCTTCCTCTATCGCCTTCTTCAAATGTCTTCGAACTCTCCCGATATCTCTCGCGAACCCGGTCTTCTGTGCAATCTCAAAAATCTCGCTCTCCGCGTCCGTGATCAACCGCAACGAAATCGGCCCGCCTGGAAAATCCGAATCCGCGGTCCCAACCATCCTCGCGCTATTGTAATGTTCGCACCCTCGATCCGCGTCGTACGCTAAATGATACGCGCAATCCTCGTCCATGATTTCCTCTCTCACCGACGAGTCCTTATTTCTCATTTTCTTCTCGCCGCCGCCGCTACTACTACTCCCACTCTCGCCGAAATACGGCGACAACACCCACCGCGGCTGCCCCGCTCGATGCACGCATATCCGCATTTTCAACAATCTCGCGCACGCTTGCACTTCCATGTTCCCGGCCCACGACCCATCTTTCCTCATTCGCGCTAAATACACGGACCACTCCTCGTCGTCCTCGACGAACGGCCGGAAGTCCTCCTCGTGTTTTTCCATGTACTCGCACACCTCCTCTCTCACGTCCAAGTGGTGAATCTCCGACCCATCTCTCTGGTCGCATATCGCTCGAAAGAAACAGTTCCCGTCCGCGGAGACGTCTTTTAACGTTAAATTGACTCTGTGTAATTGCTCTCGGAGGATTGCCATGTCGTCCGACGACACGGAGGAGGCATTATTCTTCGCAGTGCTGCTGCGAGAAGCATCGGTATTCGTCGCGTTGTTCGTGTTCTTCTTCTTCTTTCGATTGTTTTTCTTCCCCTGCATTTGTGCTTTTGCCTGCGAACCGACAAAACAACAACGAGAGAACGAAAACACCGAGGAAACGCGTTTCTCTGCTTCCTTTTGTTCTTCCTTTAAAGCGGTGTCACCGAAACGCTCCGCCTTCTTCGTGTATCGTTCAAACGCGCCTCCTCTTTTTCTTCTCTTTTCAAATCCTCTCCGTCGGACGCTTCTTCTTCTTCTTAAAGCCGCTAAAGAAAGCCCCTTCGCGTGGTATGGAAAGAGTGGAGAGTTTTGAGTCTCGAGTTCCTGTGCGAAAGAAAACAAACGAAAGAAAAAGTTCGTCATTTTTGATTGCGAAACAACAACAACAACAACAACAACAACAACAACATCATGCCACCGAAGAAGAAGACGACAAAGACGACGAAGGCACGAACACCACCACCAGAAACGAAGAAACGCAAAACGCGATCGAAGACGCCTCCTCCTGAAACGACGAACACCACCACCAGAAAAGGTAGCACCACCACCACCAGAAACGAAGAAACGCAAAACGCGATCGAAGACGCCTCCTCCTGAAACGACGACGACGAAAACAGAAGAAGAAGAAGATGGTAATGTTGCAATTGTTGAGACGAAGAAACAAAAGACTTTGACAAAAACGGAAGGCGGCCGAAGGCGGACGACGTCGTCTCTTGAAGCGCCGATTGTTTTACTCGAAGGACACGCGGGTGCGGTGAACGACGTGAAGTTTAGCGCGGACGGGAAGTTCATCGCGACGGCAGGGAGCGATGCGTGCGTTCAGTTGTGGTCGTATGATTTTGATGATGAGGATGAAGACGAAGAAGAAGAAGAGAAAAAATCAAAGAAGAAGAAGAACAACATCGAAAACCGATTCATTTTAAGAGGACATAAAAACGCGGTTCTTTCGCTGGCATTCCTCTCCGATCAATTTTCGATCGCTTCTGCGAGCGCGGATAAATCGATACGCGTCTGGGACGTGGAATACGCAGAGCAGGTGAAGAAGTACGATAAGAGTCACTCGAGAGCGATAAACTGCGTGAGCGCGAACGAACGAGGGACGAGTTTAATCGTCTCCGCCTCGGACGACGGGTTTTCGAAAGTTTTCGACGCGAGAGTGGCGAAGAAAGAGGTGATGCAGTTGAAGCACAAGTATCCAGTCGTGTCGTGCGCGTTCAGGCAAGATGGGTTAGAATGCGCCACGTCCGGGGCGGACGGGATCGTGAGAACCTGGGATTTACGATACGCGACGAGTTTTCAAGAAACCACGAACGAGGAAGTTCGAGCGCGAGTGAAGAATGATGTGTTGTGTTTAGATACGAAAATGACGGCGTTGACGATGAAAGAGGGACACGAGGATATCGTCACTGGTCTCGCGTACTCGTATCCAGACGGATTCGAACTCGCCTCGGTTGGGATGGACGGCAAGTGTAACTTGTTCGATTTAAAACCTTTCCGAGAAAACGCCGACGCGAGAGTCGAAATGACGTACAAAGGCGTCCAAACCGATTTCGAAAAGCGCGTGATCAAGTGTTGCGCGAGTTCTCCTTCAATTTCAGCGAACGTGTCCTCGAAACCAACGTACGTCTCGTCCGGTTCAGCGTGCGGCAACGTCTTCGTCTGGGACCAAAAAACCGGCAAGATTAAATACAAACTTCCCGGTCACAAAGGCAGTTGTTTATCCGTCGCGTTTCATCCGTTTGAACCCGTATTAGCCAGCGCGGGTGCGGATGGGAAGGTGTTCTTAGGTGAGTTAGCTTTGTAACGTTTGCATTCATTGATATGATGAATCATTATTATTATTATCGTTAGTATCGTTATTATTTAGTATATTATGAACCGAGTGGAAACTTCACAACACCGAGCGCATCAGAACACAGAACAACAACAACAACAACAACAACGAATGCCACAAACAACAACAAAAGCATTCGCCGGTGAAGCCGCGTCTTTCCCTTCCTCCCCTCCTGCATCTTTCGACAAATCGAACCCGTACGAAGACCCAGTCGCGTTCGTCCAACAGAGAGAACACGACACTCGAGAGCGCATGATCGACGTCGAAAAAGCGAAACTGATCCGAGAACGTCTGCGAGAGTGCTACCGAAACGAAGGCGTGAACCATTTCGAAAACTGTAAAGACTTAGTCGAGAAGTACACCGAGGCGTTCGAGGGGAAGAGTTTCGCGCGGATTAACATCATGAGAGATTCTAAATAATAATTCAGAGAGAGCGATTGAAGTGAGAGAGCGAGCGAAGTCGTCTCGCCGCTCCGTGTAGTAATTAGGTAGGGAAAGAGAGAGAAAAAGATTGAGAGAAGAGGTTGGAGTTCTCTCCCGACGACGACCGTCCACAAAAGCGACTCTTCTCAAAGAAGAAGAGAGAAAGCGCTGAGTAGGTCGTCTCGAGAGTCCATTGTTTTGTAGTTGTACTAGTTTTGTAATTGATATGCTCCATACGTTATATGTTTAATAGTCTACTTTACGAAAGAGAGAGAAAGAGACACGAAAGGTCCTTCGAGAACTTCATTTCGTGCGAACACTTTTGCCGCTTAATTATTTATTTATTTATTCGCGAGGAGAGAGAGCTTCTTCGAAAAGGAGGAAGAGGAAGCGGAGGAGGAGTTGTCTCTCGTTTCCGTTCTTCTCGCAGGCGCGCGAGAGAGAGCGCGTTTTTGACCTCTCTCTCGTCTCGTCGCATCTCGGGAAAGATTCTGTTGTTGTTGTTTCGCTCGTGTGTGTTGTGAAAGGACGCGAAGATACGAATCACCATCCGAGAGTATTGAAAGAGCGAGACAGAACAGAGAGACACCGCGCTGGTGAGTAACACGTGATGCCGAAAATGCTCTCGCGACACGTGGGTGCCGCCATCGTCGCGAAAATGAACGAACGCGCAAAAAGGGACGATGAAAGGAAAAAGGAGGACAAGGAGGAAAGAAACGAAGAAGAAGAAGAAGAGAGCGAAGAGGGGGAGTTTTTTAAGCGAAGAAGAAGACAATCGTCGATGCATGCGGCGTCGTCGAGAGAGGATGAAAAAGATACAGCAGCGCAGACGATGATTCGAGTGAAAGATCACAAACGACCCGGGATGATGCGGACGGTGACGTTCTTTAGCGGGAAGAGCGGCGGAGCGAAGACGGCAAATCCGGCGGCGAAAGCAGACGGAGAAGAAGAACTAGAGGGAGAAGAGGAAGAAGACGAGTATCAAGTGGCTTTAGATCGAAAGGAGGAGCTGGACGTGTTGATGGAGGATTCGTTCGACGTTTTGTTAGGCGAAACCAACGACGATGGTGCGAAGGAAAGTCAAACGTACCTGAGAAGAACGAGAACGCACGCCGCCGCGACGACGACGACGACGAGGAATGTCACGAAGACTTCCTCCGAAGATAAATACAGGAAGGAATTTCAACGAAGTAAAACTCTCGTGCATCGACGAACGCCACTTGATATCGTGGACTCGTTTGTCGATGACGGCTACGAATACGGAAAGAAATCGATGATGAAAAGAACGCAAACGAGGGGAGCGAGTCGGTACGAGTTGCCGAACCCAGAGAACACGTGGTATCCAACCTTAGATATCGTCAACAAAGCGTTTAAGAACATTTTAAACGCAGTCGCAGAGAAGTTGACAAAACAGGACACGAAATTAGGGAAATGTGCGAGCGGTGTGAGGAAGAAACAGGTCAAATGGACGATGGAGGTTGCGAAAATTGAGCCCAAAAGAAGGCACGACGACGCGGACATAAGAATGGACGATCGGAACTGGGTGCGAGGCTCGAGATTTTTTGAGTTTTCGCAGACGAGATTCTTTACGACTTGGATCGCGACGATGGTTTTTCTCTACGTCATCTCGGAAGGTATCGATAATTGGGTCGGGGTTGCGACGGTGAACCAGATTGGCGGGTGGCGCTTGGCGTTTTTCAACGCGGTACAGCTCATCATCAACATAACGTTTCTGATTGAAACGATCGTGAAAATCGGTGGTGCCGGGCCGGTGGTTCGTATTACGCACAAAGAAATAGTTTACAACCACGAGTTCGAAGAGGAGACGGAGAAAATAGAGGAGACGTACCGATTAGCAAAATGGGAACCGTGGTCGTATTTCTTAAACTTGAGCAACATCTACGATTTCTTGGTTAACGTTTTAATCATTTACGGTTATTGCGTAGACGCTTTGCCGGGCGTTGACGACGGATGGTTGAGTCCCGGGAGAATCACCGCGTTTCGATTGTTGCGAATGATTCGCGTGTTGAAGTTTTTCTACTCGTTTCGAACATTTTCGGTGATTCTATCCGGTATCGCCGCCGGGATCAAAGGTATGGGGTGGGTGGTTATTTTACTTCTCGTCGTCATGTACGTGTACGCTGTGTTAGGCGCCACCTTATTTTCAGAGACCGACCCGATGCACTTTCGAGATTTAGGGATTTCGTTTCTGACTGCCGCAAACGTAGCCACAATGAACGATTGGCGGACATATTTGATGACGACCATGTACGGATGCGAACACTTCGGATACACCGAGGATGATTACATGGAGTACTGCCCGTATGTGTTAGATGACGACGGGGAAACGAAAATCTACGCCGAGGGGCAACCAATCGTTGCTGGCATGTATTTTCTGTCCATGATCTTAATCATTGGTAACATCATGATGTCCTTAGTTATTGGTATCATTACCGCGAAAATGGACGAAGCGAACGAACGCGTCGATCAGTTGAGAAACGAAGAGAAGAAAGAATTCACCTCGAGAACGATCGGGGCTGTCTGGAAATCGCGCAAATCGTTAGACGATAGTTTATCACTCGTACAGTACAACAAAATCATGTCCATTTTGCACTTGTTTTCGGGCATCATGGATGACAAGGAGAAAGATCAATTTGGTACTCCGGATTCGCGAATGGAACAAATACAAAGCTGGATGGCGAGAAATATAGTCTCCACGAAATGGTTCGAATCTCTCATCATGCTCGCGATCATCGCCTCGGCCGTTATTAGCGGATATGCCACGCAATTTTCGCGCTATAGCGATGATCACACGATGGTAGACAACTCCCCCAACTGGATTAGAGACGTCGAGTCGACTTTCATATATCTCTTCTTGTTTGAAATCGTAATCAAGTTCACCGTATACTGGGATCCGCCAGTGATGACTTTTTTTACCGGGAGAAACAAGAGTTGGAACATATTCGATTTAGTCACCGTTCTGGTAGGTTTAGGCGGTGAGATTGCTGAGCGTGCGTTCTACGAGGCGCAATCGTTAGCGTCGTTTTCAAGAGTCGTCAGAGCGTTGCGTTTGGCGCGTTTGGTGAAAGTCATGCGTATGGTCCCGCAATTGAACATCATCATTCAATCGTTAGTGCTCGGAATGCTTTCTCTGATTTACGTGATGATTTTGATGGTGTTTGTATTTTACGCCTATTCCATTATTGGTGTAGTGTTATTTTCCGAGAACGATCCGTTCAATTTCCGAACCGTTCCGGTTTCCTCTTTGACGTTGTTTCAAGTATCCATGTTGGAAGACTGGACGGCCGTGTTATGGGTGAACATGTTCGGCTGCGACGTCGATAAATTTGGCATCAAAGACGACGGCTTTTACTATCACAACCTACAAGAAATGGAAGAGGATCCTCCGTATCCGTGCGAACACCCGAGAAGCAATCGAACAACCGCGTTTGTGTATTTCTTCTCGTTTGTGATTATCAACGCGTTGGTGTTCGTTTCCGTGTTCATCGGGGTCATCGTCAATGGGATGCAAGAAGCTACGGCTTCGATGATTATTCAAATCAACTTGAAACGAAGAACTGATGCCATCAAAGAACACTTCGAGGTCGGGATACAAAAGTTTAAAGATTTAGAAAATACGTTTCACTTGATGAATTGGAAAGGTCACCAGAAGATGAAACTTTCGCACGTTGAGGAGCTTTTGACAAAGGTCCAAGTCGAGCACAAACCGGGATATTTGCGACGCGTGATTCAACTGTGGAGCGCTCAGAATAGGAACTTAGTGGCGAACAAAATAGTCATAAGATGCCACAACGCTAAGAAAGCCGCGACGTATAGCATGAAAGAAGGCAAGCTCGAGAGGATTAGATCCATTCCAGGTGGAGAAAATTCGAAAGCAAAAAAATCGATACCGATGAGCCCGAGAAAGACGGATGCCAACACCGTCCGCAGTCGAGATCACATCTCCTTCTCCGAAGGTCTGGAGCAACAAATTCAAAACGACGACGCGAGCAAAACATCGAAAATAGCCATCGATTTCCCAGATTTCATCTTGCTCGTTTGCTTGTTAGAACAAGCTGAGTTTCTGGAAAAGTCGTACGCGCTCCACCCGAACTCGGGCAAAGAAGGCTGGGAAAGCGAGTCCTCCGTCGTTTCGGACACCAGCAGCGAAAGCGAATCCGACAACAACGAGGACGAGGACGAAGAGGAAGCCGAGCGCAAACTCCAAATCCAAAAAGAGGAATCCATCCGAATGCGACTCCAAGCCTACCGATTAGGAGGACACGAACGCGCGCCGTACTCCTCCAAGTTCCGCAAACCGCCGCCTCCCCCCTCCTTCTCCGGCCATGGCCATCCGTCGAAGCGCGTCTTTCGTAAACTCAAATTATTGGCGAAACAGTTTCGCGTGCGAGCGGAAAATAAGTTAGTCAACGTCCAAGAGAAGTTGTTCGAGGGGAGTAACCGAGTCATCGGAGAAATAAAAGTTTAATACTGCAGATGAAATATTTTATACTCGCGTAGTTTCGATTTTTTCTTGCATCGTGCGTGTGAAAGAATTTTGCCGCCAAATTTCTCTTCTGTCTGCCCCACAATTTCTCCTCTTTTGCTCAACAATAACAACAACAACAACAACGAGACAAAAATAACAAAGAGAAAACGAGAGAGGGAGAGAGAGAGAGAGTGCGCGAAGAAAAAGAAACAATAATAATGGTCAAGCCAAAGGTACGACGCTCCTCGCGTGATGCTACTACTACTAATAATAATAATAACATAATGTTTTTGTGATGATGATGATGCATCATCTTTGCCCCCAAAATTAGGGAGGAAAAACCGATCGAATTCTCTGATCTCTCTTTCTTTAAGCTGACATTTCATTACTTTCTTCTTCTCTTAAATGAATAACAGGACAACACCTCTGAGAACAAAAAACGCCCGAAATCGAACGACGAAGTAATCGTCCCTCGAGACGTCTCGTTACCTCTGGATGTGAATTCTCGCCTCATGTGCCGATTTCGCTCGGGGGATGAATTTTACATGGTAAAAATCATCGAAAAACGAGACGATCCGGACAAACCCGAGAATGCAAAACACGTGGAGTACTACGTGCACTACGAAGCGTTCAACAGACGCTTGGACACGTGGGTGAGCTTGATGGATTTTGATTTAGGGACGCTGGAGAAACCGAGGACGAAGGAAGTCGCGGACGCGCAACCGAGCAAAGAGGACGGGGAGAAGGATCCGAAAAAGAAGAAACAGAAGAGAGAGAACAACGAGAAGAACGATGTGAAAGTAGAAAACGACGGCGTCGCGGCGGAGAATAAGATGAAAGGCCACGGGGGCGGGCACGGGAACGCGCATCCCGACCCGGAGCACGCGGAGTTTGATCCGAGGGCGTTGCAAGAGCACGAGGAGTTCACAAAAGTCCGGAATATTTTGAGCATCGAGCTTGGAAATCACGAGATGGACACGTGGTATTTCTCGCCGTTTCCTCCGGAGTATAACGGGACCAAGAAGTTGTACTTTTGCGAGTATACGTTGGCGTTTTTCAAAAGGAAAGAGCAATTGCAAAGACATTTGAAGAAGTGCACGGTGCAACATCCGCCGGGAGAGGAAATCTACCGAAACGGAAAGATTTCCTTCTTTGAAATCGACGGGAAGAAGCACAAAATGTTTTGTCAAAATTTATGTTATTTGGCCAAGTTGTTTTTGGATCACAAGACGTTGTATTACGACGTCGATCTGTTTTTGTTTTACGTCTTGTGCGAATGGGACGAGAGAGGATACCACGTCGTCGGGTACTTTTCCAAGGAGAAGTGTTCGGAGGAAGGGTATAACTTGGCGTGTATTTTGACGTTACCGCCGTACCAACGGAAAGGCTACGGGAAATTACTGATTGCGTTTTCGTACGAGTTATCGAAGAAAGAAGGAAAAGTCGGGACGCCGGAGCGGCCTTTGTCCGATCTCGGGTTGGTGTCCTACCGAGGGTATTGGACGAGAGAGTTGCTGGCGTTGTTGGCGGATCCAAACAGACAGTTCGTGTCGATTAAAGACTTGTCGGATTTGACGATGATTAAAACGGAAGATATCATCACGACGTTGCAACACTTGAACTTATTGGCGTATCAGAAAGGCGCGTACGTGATTTGCGCGGCGCCGGATTTGATTCAGAAACATTTGAAAAACGCCGGGGGACCGGGCGTGCGAGTGGACGCGAAGAAAATTATCTGGACGCCGTATAACGCGGATAAAGAATACGAAAAGTATCGCGGGTAATAATTTTGACAACAACAAAACAAAATGTAAACTACTACAAACTACTTCACTTACTACTAGTATTATACACCCCCTAACGCTACGTATTTCGTTTCTAAAAAAGCCTCCATGCCTTCTACGGCGCCTTCGCGTCCGTAGCCGGAATCGTTCATACCGCCAAACGGCGCCTCGGGCGCAGATATAGCCCCGGTGTTTATGCCGATGATGCCGAAATTCAAACTTTCGGAAGCTCTGGTCGCTTTTGATATATCTCGCGTATACGCGTACGCGCATAAACCGGACTTGGTATCGTTGGCTAAATCATACGCTTCTTTCTCCGTTTGAAAATCGGTCACAACGGCGATCGGTCCAAAAATTTCTTCTCGCCATACCAGAGCCTTCTTTTCGTCCTCTCTCCCCGCCGCGACGATGCGTTCGCGTTTGATTTCCTTATCCATGCGTAGAATTTGCGGGTACACGAAATTTGAATCGACGTCATCTGTCGACCACCACGGCGTGGAAACTTTATCCTTCCCTCCGTAAAAATCTTCGCACGCTCGCGCGACTTTCTCCTTCGCTTTCGCGTTGATCAAAGGTCCCATGGAAAACTGGCCTTTCGGGTACGTTTTCGAGTTATCCCCGACGGATAATTTTCCCGCGCGTTCTCTAAACTTCTCGTAAAATTCCTCAAACACGCTCTCGTGGACGATGAACCGTTGCGGACTGACGCACGTCTGCCCGGCGTTTCTAAACTTTGCCATCATCGCGCCGGAAACCGCGCTGTCGATATCAGCGTCCTCGAATACGATAAAAGGCGCGTTCCCGCCGAGTTCAAGAGACAGTTTCTTCAACCCCGCTCGCTTGGCTAACCACTTTCCAACTCTCGTCGACCCGGTAAAACTAATCTTCTTCAAAGCGTCGGATTCCGTCATCGCTTCCCCAACCTGTTCGCTTTCGTTCGTCACGATCACTTCTAAAGCTTCTCTCGGCACGCCCGCCTCGTACGCCAATTCTACCAATTTCAACGCGCACAAAGGCGTCACTTCACTCGGTTTTAACAACACGGAACATCCGCTCGCCAACGCCGCGGCGACTTTCCTCGTCACCATCGCCGCCGGAAAATTCCACGGGCATATTAACCCAACCACCCCCACGGGTTGCTTAATCACCGAACACCGACTCGACGTCGACGTCGACGACGGCATGTTCCTTCCGTACGCTCTCGTCGCTTCCTCGGAAAACCATTCGACGAATGAATTCGCGTACGCCACTTCCCCCAACGCTTCGCTCCTCGGTTTCCCGTTTTCATAGGTCATCAGTTTCGCGATGATTTCTTTCTCTCGATCGATTAAGTCGTGCCATTTCTGTAGTATCGAAGCTCGGGTTCGGCTCGTGCGTGCGTTCCATTTGCCTCCTTTATTGCCTCCTCCTCGATGAAAATTTTCCTCTAAAAAATTCAGCTTTTCCAAGCACTTCGCTTTAATTGTCGTCGTCGTCTGCTGCACATCGTTCGTTTTTACGAGAGAGACCACGGTGGCGATGGGTTGTCTCGTCGCCGCGTTCCTCACGACGACGATATCCTCGTTTTCCACCGCGCCTCTTTCTTTATCTGTATCTTCTTCGTCTTCTTCTTCGTCTTCTTCGAGAGGGAAAGACGTTCTCACGTAGACACCGGATTCGTTGTCTCGTCTCGAGAAATATCGAAAGAATGCGTGCTCCTTTCCGGTCCTCTTCTCGAGAGAAGAAGACGAAGAGGAAGAAGAAAAGAAACGAGGACGCAAAAGATGACGTTGAAAAGAAAATCGAGGAGAGCGACCGAATGAGAGTTTTGACGACGCGCGGAGGAAGGAAAGCGCTCGCTTCTTCATGTGTGATGTGTTTGCTCGAAAAGTGATGCATTTTCCCCCATAAGAAGTCTCACCTAAAGCCGCACACATAGAACTTTGAGAGAGAGAGAGAAAGAGAGAAAGAGAGAGAAGAATTAAACGCACACGCACACACGTGCGCTTTAAGAGCGTGCAAACATTCAGAGCACCGCGCGTTACGGAGAGATACGCATGAACACCAACGAAGATGATCTTTTCGCGACGACGATACCGTTGGCGGTCTGTCTCCCCGCCGCTCGAACAACACGAACAAGAACAACGTTTGAGAAGTCTAACGATACGAAAAAGAGTGCGAAAGACGAAGAAAACGACGACGAAACAGCATTCAGCAGCGCTTCTTCTGCGAATGAGACGATTTTATGCGCGTTAGAACAGGTCTCAAAAATCTCGGACAAAATGTGCGAAGACTTGGAACGAGAGATGGATGGTGTGCTCCTAAAACTGCTCGAGATGGACGAGCGAGTGCAAAAATGCGAGAAGAAAGTCAAGAACGCACAAAGGATAAAAGAGGATTCACTTTTGTTAGTGGTGGAGTCTTCGAGGGAGTACCCTTTTGGAGTGGTGGAGAAGAGTGGGAGGAAAAGCGGCGGCGGGATGTCTTGGTGTCGGTACGACGATACGGTGCGGGAAGCGCTCCGCAAAGCGAATGAAAAGAGACCGAAGAGGAGGGCGTTTAAAGATTTGGAGAGGATGGCACAGGAGGCGAGACGGTACGGGGACAGAGCGAGGGCGTTGGCGAGGTCTTTGATGAAAGGTGGTGATGGGGGAGGGAGAAATGAATTCGTTGTCGACGCGAAGCGCATCCTCCGTCGCAGAGGGTCCTTGGCGGACGTGGTTCCGGCAAAGACGGCGTTCTACGATTGCGAAGCGTTGCGTTTTGGAGGTAAAGGGAAAGGCGGCGAAGGAGACGCTTTAGAAGAAGAAAAAGAAAAAGAAGAAGAAGAAGTCTGGAAGGACGGTAACGAGGCGGAAGAATTGAGCGATGGTTTTGCGAAAAAACTTTTTCTCTCTTCGCCGCCGCCGAAATCAATCGCAATTCCGGAGGAATTCGTTCGAAGCGCACGCACGCGGGATGCCGATGTAAACAACGCGAGCACTTCTGCCGCCGGTGACGAAGAGAGCGTCAGCGCGAAGAAGTCGTTGGAAAGCGTGTTCAGTTTTCGTCCGAAGGCTTCAGATGCGCCCGTTGTGGTCTTTCCTGGAACGTTACCGTCGCCCGGACCATCCGCGTCAAAGAAGGATACCGGGGAGAAAAGTAAAGAAGGCGACGGCGGAACTGATTTGTACGAGTTTACGCTCACGTCCGAGAATCCGTACAGTCCGAGCGCGTTTTTACGAAATCCACCGACGAGGACGACGAGGAATGCGCAACCGCCGAAAAAAAAGAAAGGAGGAGGGAGTGCCTCTGCATTGACGAGTCAAAAACGTAGCGTTGGAACGAGTAGCAATAGCAGTAACGACAACGTCAACAGGCCGGCGCCGGCGTCCGTGCCTGCGCCTCCGCCGCCACCGCCACCCTCGAATACCTCGAGGCAAAAAATGCCTTCGCTTGCCGCAGGCGACGATGGACGCGGCGCGCTCATGGAAGCTATACGAAGAGGTGCGAATTTAAGAAAAGTTAGTGTTTCCACGGATCAGGATAAAAAGCCTCGAAAGTCGAACGCGACGAGTGATACCGACGACAAAACCAAAACAGGCGCAGGGGAGAGGACAAAAAAAACTGCCGCGGACGCATCGAGAGGCGGCGCTCAAATGAGCATGATGGAAGAACTGGCGAGTCAGTTGCAACGACGACGGTCGACCGTGGTTTCGTCGCAAAAAGACAGCACTTCTAGAAACGCAGCGCAATAATTGATTCGCGCGCAAAAATTATTGCGCGATGATGATGCGCTTCTCCTCATTCTTCTTTTAATCTCTCTACAAATCTACGCTTCTATTATCTAAACTGCTCTATTCTATTATTATTCTTTTATTAAAGTTTTGACCGCATTTTTCCTCTTCCAGAAATTCGAGGCGTTTTAAACATTTCATCCAGCGGTAGCGTTTTGTATTGCGCAAACGCCTTTTCGCGCTCGATTTTTCGCGCCTCTCCGTAGGATTTCTCCCACCCTTTATCGATGATGTCCAAAGCGACTCGAGCTCTCTCTGTACTCCTGCTCTTCTCCATCATCTGTTTCGCTAAACGAATCGCCTCTGTCATCGCCTCACTCTTACTCTCAAATACCTTCACTTGTGCCAATCCGAAACGAACCGCGTCTTCCCCGCTCAACGCTTCACCGAAAACGCTCGCCAACTTCGCGTTGGAGGCGCCAACCGCTCGCGGAAGTTTCGTCGATAACCCCCAAGACGGGAGTAAGCCTAAATCCATATGCGTGTCAATAAAAACCGCATTTTTGGTTACCAACACGATATCCGCCGCTAATGCGATTTCAAACCCCGCGTTTATCGCGATTCCGTTCACCACGCAAACGATAGGAATTTCGCACTTTTCCATCGCGTGCACTACGTCTGCGTCGTAATCAAATTCAGACATTTGGAACACATCTTTCGCCGCGTGTAAGTTTATCCCGGACGAAAACGCCTCGTCTCCGTCGCCGGTTACTATAATGCATCTCGCTTTTGTGTTCTTCTCGTTCTCTTCCTCCTCATTCGCGAGGATAAACGCCGACGCCAACAGTTTCAAACTGTTCTTATCTAAACTGTTTCTCGTTTCCTTTCCCGAGATGGTGACGATTTGGATTCGTTCGTCCTCCTTTAACGCTCGCACGTCGACGCGACTCATTCAAAAATGGTACGTACCACTACTGCTCCGTTGCTCCTGCGCACAAAATCGCTCTCGTCGCGTCTCTCTTTTCTCCTCTGAAGTCTCTTTGACGGGCTGACTTTAAGTTATAAGAGTAGTTGTGAGGTGAAAATGTGTCAAATTCTCCATTATATCTGCGCGCAGAGAAACACAGAAACACACACACATAAACGCGCAAATCATCATCCTCGTCGTCATGTTTTCTGTAGCGACGTCATCATCAACAACACCAACGAGAATAGCGTCTTCTTCTTCTTCTTTGAAGAATACTCATACGAAATGTACTACGAAAAGGCAGCCGCAGCAACCTGGACGTCTTTGTTGCGTTATGGTCGCGAAGAACAACACCAACGACAACAAGAACAACAATCATCATCATCATCCTCATCATCATCGTGTAAGGAAAGCTGCGCTTCTCGGGGTCGCAACGACGATGTCGTTATCGATGATGATGATGCTTCTTTCATCCCCCGAAATTGCTTTCGCGGAAGTCACGTGCAACTTGGTCACCCCGTGCACCATGCCCCCGCCGAACGGCGAGCCGAGATACATCATGCCGTCCTCGCAATACGACCCGGCGAAAGACGCCGAGGAGAAGTTTATGAAACAATTGGAAGCGAAGAGAAATAAAACGGCGGCGACCGCTACTGCTGCTGTTGTTGAAGAAGAACCGAAAGCTGTCGCGCCCGAGGCGGCTTCCGAGTAATCACGAGAGACCGAATCGCGTAACGACGATGATCTGTAGAATACTGAGACTCCCGAAGATGGCCCACAAATCGACCGAGAAGAGTTACTAAAATCAGATTCCATACAAAATGAAGCTCTTTTAGCAACAGTTGTGTATGTTGAGTCCGATGTTGGAGATTCGGACGTAGTGCGTAATTCGTTAGATTTTGTCTTCATAATATAGTTTTTACTCTGTTGCACTCTCTCGTTGAATACTACTGCTACTACTACGCGCAAAACACACGCAATACTCATAATAAAGGAACCACGCGTTACACTCCCTAAAAAATGTTGCTGTTCATCATCTGATATGGAAGACGTGGAGTGTTTGCAGCCTCAGGAGAAAGAGGAAAACTTTAGGGAAATTCGAGATGAAATCGAAGCGTTGAAAGCGATATACAACAACAACGAAGAAGAAGAAGAAGAAGTTAAAGAAGATGAAAAGAAGGTCGTCGTTATTAGTCGAGAAGATTTTGGAAAAGAAAACGAGTCGTTTACGTCGTCTGAATCGTTTTCAGAGAAGAAGATTGCGGTGACGTTCTCACCCACAAATCGAATGATTTTGACCTTCGATGGCAACTCGTATCCTTCGCGAAAAGCGTTCTCGATCGATGTGTTAAAAACGCCGGATAACTTTTCGTGGGACTTTGAAAAAACGGTCACAGAGATGAAAGACGATTTATACCTGTCAAAGAAAGAAGTGTTCGCGTTTGATTTCATACAGAAGTACGAAGAAATGTTCGCGCGAGAAGACGCGCTAGCGAAGAAACGAGAGGCGAAGGAAAAAGAAGAGAACGAAAGGTACGCCAGAGAACGCAGGGAGAAACAGAAGAATATGAGCGAAGAGGAGAGGAAAACGAAAGAGGCGATATTTAATAACGATCATTTGGTGAGTTGGAAACACGAGGGTGATCCGAACGTCACGCCGTTGTTAGAAACCGAGCTGGCGGATGACGTTCGGAAGCGCTTCAAATCTCACGAAATCGTGTGTTACGAAAAATGCAGATTCCAAGCGCACACGGTAACAAACGTCCAAACGATCAAAGAAATCAAAATAGCGTTAAAGCTCATCTTACTGGACAAAAAAGTCCAAACTGCCACGCATCCGAGAATGTTCGCGTATCGAATACCAAACGACGACGATTTCAACGACGACGGTGAAACCGGCGCCGGGAAGAACTTGGCCAACGTTTTGCGTTTGCGAGGGAGCGAATGCGTCTTCGTCTGCGTGACGAGATGGTTCGGTGGGTCGCACTTAGGACCGCAAAGGTTCAAAGTCATAAACTCGTGCGCGAGCGAAGCTTTGGAGAAGGTTGGCGCGATAGGGTTCCAGAAAAAGTAGAATAGTTAGCCGATGTAATACCGCAGAGAATATTCGAAACGTGAGCGTTTAAGTAAGTCGCTTTTGTTAGAATTCCGCAAAAAAAGCCGCCGCATCTTTTCCCGAGAGAAACACAAAATCAATCCAATCGCGCGACTCTAAAACCACTTTCCGGACGGCATCGAAAAGCAGAAAAAGCAGCGGCATCGGCGGAGTCGTCGTTTGTCATGTCGTCGTTACCATCTTTACGACGAAAGGCGGAGACTACTCGTCGCGTCACGTCACGACGTGAAGGAAAAAATCAATCCGTTTCTTGCTTATCTGTTGTTCACGTGAATACGAATACTGTCGATGGAAAAGCATCAAACGAGAAGCAACAAAACGAAGACGAG
>Ga0181557_1000401_pt1 | contig 54930 bp, 69 predicted proteins | sample 011ome_23_FD_148632 | JGI IMG/M metagenome (GOLD analysis project Ga0181557, IMG submission 148632) | Coastal salt marsh microbial communities from the Groves Creek Marsh, Skidaway Island, Georgia - 011506CT metaG (spades assembly) | ecosystem: Environmental > Aquatic > Marine > Intertidal zone...
CCTATGGTAAGGCGGTTTTAATTGCTGGCTCGGATGACATTGAGTATTACTGTCTAAGCCCTAAAGGTGGCAGTCACTACATGGATGGTGAAGTATTTGAATTGCAAGCAAACGAATCAAAGTCGTTATCTGACTTGCAAGGTAAGCATATCTTTGTCTCTGATGGTGACGTCACATCCCCAGCAGTAACGTCAAAACATGGTCTTATTTCTTTTGAGAGCATTAACACAGCAGTGGTTACAGCAGGAGGCAGTGGTGCAGTTATTGCTTTGTTTTATAAAAGATCATAAGGGAGAAACAAGTGGAACAAGAATTATTTAATTGGTTAGTTGCTGGGATTAGTGGCTTGCTTGGTTTCTTTCTTCGCGTTATGTGGGGTGCAGTAAAGGACCTACAAGAAGCAGACGAGCATTTGGTTGAGAAAGTAAATCATATTGAAGTCCTTGTTGCTGGTAACTATGTTAATAAAGATGAGTTCAATAGGTTTATGGAACGACTTTACGCCAAGTTAGATTCTATTGAAAATAAATTAAATCACAAGGTAGACAAATGACATATCTTGAAATGGTTAATAAGGTACTTAAACGCCTTAGAGAACGTACTGTAGGTACTGTCAATGAATCATCATACTCAACCTTGATTGGTGTGTTGATTAATGATGCTAAGGATACAGTAGAGAACGCATGGAGTTGGTCTGGCTTGCGTACAACGCTCAGTGCAACCACACAAGAAGGCGTTTTTAACTACGTACTTACAGGATCAAAAAATAAAATTACTGTTCTTGATGTGTTAAACGATACTAACGATGTATTTCTTAAGTATCTTCCTGCACATGAAATGACAAGGTACTATCTGGTTGGTACACCACAAACAGGATCACCAACAGACTACAGCTTCAATGGTATTGATGCTAATGGTGATACACAGGTTGATATCTATCCAAAACCAGACGGAGCATACGATCTACGCTTTAACTGTATTCTTCGTACACCTGAACTAGAAAGCGATTCAACAACATTTAATATACCAACACTTCCTATTGAGATGCTTGCTTATGCTCTTGCTGTAGAAGAACGTGGTGAAGATGGTGGTATGAATCCTGTGTCTGCTTATGCTAGAGCTAAGAATGCCCTTGATGATGCTATTGCACTAGATGCAATTAAGCACCCAGAGGAGACATTGTTCTATGAAGTCTAAGACAGTATTGGTAGAAAACCTAGCTACAAGCTGGGCTACTATTTATACAGTACCTGCAAACACAAGAGCAAAGTGGGTATTAGCTTTTGTTAGTAATGGCACAGGATCAACTATTAGTGATGTTGGTATTCGTATTGTTAATGACGATACTATTACTGTTCTTGGTGCTAAGTCTCTTCACTCTGGTGATTACATTCAGTTTGGACAGGCTGGTATTTATGTCATGCTTGAACCTGGTTATACCATTGAGGCACAAGCTGATACTACAGGGGTGTCCTGTATTTTGACACTTGAAGAAACGAGCTTTGTAGTGAGTACGTCCTAATGGCAAAAGAACTAATTACATCATCGTTAGTAGCACCAGCATTCTTAGGTTTGAATACCCAAGAGTCCAGTGTTGCTAATGATCCTAGTTTTGCTCTTGAGGCAGACAACTGTGTTATTGATGAGTTTGGTAGGCTTGGTGCAAGAGAAGGTTGGTTCTATCGTACTACTACAGGTGGTACAGGTGTAAACCTAAAAGGAATACATACGTTTTTAGATGTTCTTGGAATAAATACTTTTCTTTCTTGGTCTGAAGATACCTTTTATAAAGGCTTTACAACACTATCAACAATCACACCAACTACTACTGATACTATATCAGATGGTAACTGGCAAGCCGTTACACTAAACGATAGAGCATACTTTTTTCAGCGTGGTTATAAGCCACTGTACTATACTAACGAAACAACGGCTGATGAATTTAAGAGCATAGATCAACATGCAGACTACAATGGTACAGCACCAAATGCTGATATTGTACTGTCTGCTTATGGTCGTTTGTGGGCTGCTGATACTACAACAAACAAAACAACGATCTACTTTTCTGACTTGTTAAATGGTGTTAAGTGGGGAAGTGGTAGTGCTGGTACTTTAAACATTACTGGTGTGCTGTCTAAAGGTGCAGACGTTATTACTGGTCTTGCTGCACACAATGGTTTTTTGATTGTATTCTGTTCAGATCATATTATTATCTTTGAGGATAACGATTCCTTTCAAGGTAGCTTTGATGTAAACACACTAAGACTTGTTGAGGTTCTTGAGGGTGTTGGTTGTATTGACAAGAACACAATTCAAAACATTGGAACTGATGTAGTCTTTTTGTCTGCAACAGGCTTAAGAAGTATTGGTCGTACTGTTCAAGAAAAGTCCAGTCCAATTGGAGATTTGTCTAAAAACATTAGGAATACTTTTGTTGAGTCTATAAACAGGGAAGAAGACAAGACTTTAATTCGTTCTTGTTTCTTTCCAGAACAGGCTTTTTATTTGTTGTATTTGCCTAGTGCTAATATCGTTTATTGTTTTGATACAAAAAACAAACTAGAAGACCAGTCACTTCGTGTAACTACCTGGAGTGGAATAGATCATAGTGGTTTTCTGTATGATAAAACAAATAATAAGATGTACTTTTCACAAGTAGACGGAATTGCTGAGTATGGTTTGTACACAGATAATGGTAGCTCTTATAGGATGAGGTACTTTACAAACCACTTTGATTTTAATGCACAGAACGTAAATAAGATTATTAAGAGAGCTGCTGTTACAGCTATTGGTTCTTCTGCACAACCATTTGTATTAAAGATTGGTTACGACTACACAACTAATTATTTTAGCTTTCCTTTTGTACTAAAAGAGTTTGTTATTTCAGAGTATGGAGTAGCTGAGTATGGATCAAATGCTGATACAATTGCTGAGTATAATTCTGGTATTGCGTTGGATCGTGTGGATTATTCTGTTTCAGGGAATGGTTCCATTGTGCAGTTGGGTATTGAAACAGTAATTGATGGCGCACAACTAAGTGTACAGAAACTAGACGTTTATGCTAAAACAGGTAGGACTATTTAATGAGTAACTATTCAAAAACAACAGACTTTGCATCAAAGGATGCCTTGGCTACTGGTAATGCTAATAAGATCGTCAAGGGTACAGAGATTGACGATGAGTTTAGTGCAATACAAACAGCCATTGGAACTAAAGCAGACACACTTAGTCCAACGCTTACTGGCACCCCATTAACACCGACCGCTGCTTCTGGAACAAGCACAACACAGATTGCTACCACTGCTTTTGTTACTACTGCTGATAATACTTTAGAAGCAACTTTACAAGCGGCCATTGATTTAAAAGCAGATATTGATTCTCCAACTTTTACTGGAGACCCAACAGCACCAACTCCGTCAGCTGGGGATAACGATACAAGCATTGCCACCACTGCTTTTGTGCAAAATCAGATTAATGCTGCTAGAGGGTTTATTGCTTTTGATGGTTCTACTGCCACTACAATTGCATCACAGAACTTAACACTAACTAAAAATGGAACAGGTAATTATACTATTTCTTGTGATTCATCTATTAGGGACGACACATCAAACTGGGCAATTACAATAGGCAATGTGGATCAGGGTGTACTTAATCAATCACCATTAAATCCAACTTCTACTACTGGGCCGAATTCTGATGATGATCTGACACTATACAATTGTTTTGTTAATACCAGAGCAATAAGTTCTTTTAATATCAGAGCAATAAAAACATACAACAAGTATAGAATTTTTAGTGCTGCTGACACTGATGGTAACGCAACACAAATGTTTGGTATTACATCCGTTGATCCAACTTATATTTGTGTAACATTGTTTTAAGGGATACAAGATGAACAATTATTTTTTTGAAAACCCCGTTGGAACCAACAGAGTTAGTTTAACTGTAAGTGATAGGTCAATTGAAGATCTAAAGGAAGCCGAGATTATTCCTAAAGAATCTAAGGTTATTGTAAAGCCTTATAACAGCAATCCAAAAGCGGATGAGTTTGCTTTTTCGTCACATGTTGACAAGCTTCGTATTGATGGTGACAGCCTTGTGTTTGACCTTGAAGTACTTTCTATTTGGTTTCTTGATGAATACAGAAAGATCAGAGAACAAGCATTTAAGCTGTTGGATAACTATGAAGTAAGAGCAATGGTTTCAAAGCGTGATGATATTCTTGCTTTAATTGAAAAGGACAAAGAGCTTTTACGAAATCTGACTGATGATCTTAATCTTTCTGATTGCAAGACACCAAAAGAAATAGCTAACAAAGTACCATTTGCTTTGGCTGTAGACTATGACACCAAGTACAAAGATATGTTTAAAAGCTAAAGACATTGCTAAAGAAGTTATTAGAAAGCACAAGGACAAGACAGGGCATACTGAAAACTCTTTAAAAAAAGTTTGTATAGAAGCATTACCACAAAACGAAGTAGAGGTAGCTGAGGAAAGAAATCTTGTAGACCTAAGTTATGCTGGTCTTAACAACCAGTTGATTCATTTGTTACAAGAGATCTATCCAAACTACAACATCATTAACAGTGGTATGTTTTACTACCCAGAAACAGGTTATATGGGATGGCATACAAACTCAAATGCACCATGTAAAAGAGTATATATTGTTTACTCTGATGGGAATAGCTTTTTTAGGTACATCAAGGACGACAAGGTTATTACTGAATGGGATAAACCTGGAGTTAGTATTAAAGAGTTTGATATTAAAGATGGTGAAGAAAAGCTGTGGCACTGTATTTATTCTTTTGGTGATAGGGTTAGTATAGGTTTTAGGTTATATGATTCATCTAATGACTGAAGAATGGTCTATACTAGATACACCACTAAAAGTAAACTGTAAAAATTTGTATAAGCTAATTAACTTTAGAAAACAAAAACCAATTAGTGTACCGATTTGGGAGATAGGCCATAAAGAGTTGGAGAGTATTGATAAAGCCAGTTTGCGTTATCAACTAGCAGATACAAACTACCCTTCTATTGTGGCAAAGATAGACAATCCATGCAACAAAGAGTACAGACTTATAGATGGTAGACATAGGCTGTTAAAGCAGATGGAAAACCAAGAAGTATCTATACAGGCATACGAAGTAACGTATGAAGATATTATCAAATATGCAGAGGAACTATGAAAATCTCAATTATCCCAAATCATGAAATAGACGGTATCTGGAATCAAATTAAAGACTACGTAGAGGATGCTGCTAAGTACACTTACGGAAGATTCACAGCTAATGATATTAGGAATGGTATTAAGAATAATCTAAACCAACAACTTTGGGTTGCTCATGATGATGAGATAATTTATGGGTTTGTTGTGACAGAACCAACTGACTATCCACAGCTAAAAGCAATGATTATGCTTTTTATTGGTGGGTTTGAATCGCACTTATGGAAAGAAGATATGTTACCAACAATACAAAAGTTTGCTTACTCAATAGGTTGTGATTGTATTGAATCACAAGGCCGTCCAGGTTGGGAAAGGTTTTTTAAAAATGATGGTTATAAAAAACGCTTTGTAGCCTATGAGTTACCAGTAGAGGAGACAGTATAATGGGTAGTAAAGGTTTTTTTGGTAGTGGGGGTGAAGAATCAAAACCTGTTTCGTTGAAAGGCGGTCAGTTTCAGCCTTACACTTATACAAGTCTTGCTGGAAGCACAGAGCTTGAAAGAGACAAGCGTGGCTATACTTTTTCCCAAGAGCTTGACCCAAGGTTACAAGGGCTTTATAGCCAGGGTCTTGCTGCGTCACCTGGTCTTTTGTCTCAGTACTTGCAACAAGCACAGGAACCTCTTGAACAGTTTGATTTCCAGAAGGGAATAGACGAAGCCACACAGGAATACTTTACACAGCAACAAGCTGCTCTTGATCCCGTTTTTGCACAGGAACGTCAACAGCTACAGTCTGATCTGTTTGGATCAGGTCGTATGGGGCTTATGCTTGCTGGTGAGACTGCTGGCGCAGGTGCTGGTGGAATGGTACAACCAGATGCGTTTGGTTTAAGTAGGGGCCAGGCACAGTCATTACAGGAAGCATACGCTAAATCTCGTGCTTCTGCTGTTGTTGAACAACAACAAGCGTTTGATCAAGCACAGAAACAGTATACACTTAACCAAATAGCAAAAGAACAACAACTTTCTAATTTGCTTGGTGGTTATCAGGGTGCCTTTGGTACTGCTGGTGAAGTAATTGGCATTGAGCAGGGTCTTGTTACTGGTGCTGCTGAACGTGAAGCACTAGTTAGAAATGCGTTTTCTGGAGCTATGGGGATGAAGTCTTCAAAATGGGGCCCGGGGCTTGGTTATCAAGCTACTAATGCGTTCATTAGTGGATTTGCCAATAAAGCTGGCCAAAACATGGTGCCCAAGGGCTGAACAGTTAATTACGATGTGATTGGAGTAACAAGATAATGGCAGAACAAGGTTTAGTAGCGAGTATTTTTGGTAAAACAGTATACGAGCTGCAACAAGAAAGAATTGCTGAAAGAAAAAAACAAATGGCAGCTTTTGCAAACGCTGCTCAATCTCGTGGCGAATCTAGTGGTATTGCTTCTGGCGGTTTTTTATTAGGCAGTGCGCTTGCAGATAAAGTGTTTCCAAACACAGAAGCAATGGAAAAAGCAAGGCAAGCAGAAGAAAAACAAGCTGTATTGAATGAAGCAATTGCAGAGGCAGACACTACTGAAGAAAAACTTAGGCTTCTTGCTGGCGGGCTATCAGACGCAGGAGAAACAACACAAGCAATTAATGTTTTTAATCAGTTCGAAAAAGCTAAAAACACAAGGATTGAGCGAGAAAAAGCAGAACAAAAAGAAAGAGAAGGACAAGCAAAACAAAACGCAGCATCTGAACTGTCTACTGATCCGTTTGACTTAGATTTAGTAAAAAGGGCTAGGAGTCTTGGTGTTACTGGTGCAGAGATTTTAGATATTCAACGTGATTTTTCTGTCACTACAACCCTTCAAAACGATTTAGCAGATAAAGAGCTTATTCGTAATCTTAAAAACGAAGTCGGTGCTCAAGCTGATATTGGCAGTTCGGAGTTTAGCGAAGGAATGGCAGATAGACTGATTGCTTCTGGACGGGTAGACCTTGCAGAGCGATACAGAAATGACCAGATACAGCAAGAGCAAGCAAAACGTAAAGCACAACAAGAAGAACTTTCTAATAGAAAGTCGTTTTTTGACAATAAAAATCTAAATGTTTATAGCTACAGCCCAACTGATAAAAAATGGTTTGATCAAAGTGGTAATGCCATAGAAAAACCAAAAGGAAGTATTTTGCCGTATAGTGTTACTGCATATGACAGTGCAACCGAAAAAAGGCAGGATATGGATCTTGAATATAGTACACTTTCTTCAGGAGCAACCCAACTAAAAAATATTCTTAATGACCCAAGTTTTGAAGATATGACTGGGCCATTTTTTAGTCCCGCATCAGTAAAAAGAATTACAACAGAGCTTTTTGGAGGAAAAGGATCTAGTACATTGCAAACTATTAGAAGTTTTACGATAGATCATACACTTAATTCAATGGAAAGGCTTGGTGGCTCAGATACCATACAAGAGGTTGAAAAAATAGAAGCTGCTTTTCCTTCAGAAGGAGACGATCCACGTGTTTGGAAGTCTTTCTTTGCTAATGAGTATGCTGATGGTCTTTATAAATCACTCAGGAAAGCTTTTGGAGAAGAAAGAGCAATTGCCGAGCTTAATGGTTTTTTGAATAGCACACTTACGACAAGCGAATTTTCAGATCTTTCTTCAAACAAAAATGGACTTCTAAAGAAAAACAGTATTGCCTATAAACTCAGAGACAAATTAAATGTTGTAACTTTAAATCCTGATAGTATTGCTGCTAAAGAAGCTAGTAAAGTTGACGCTATTGTAAACAAATACCCGGAATAATGAGGATTTAGTTTTGGCTACTATATATCAAGTAGAAAAAGCACTTCTTGCTGCTGATGCAGCTGGAGAAACAGAAGATGCTAAGGTCTTGGCAAAACATCTAAGAGGCTTGCGTGAAGCAGATCAAACAAAAAGTGTTTTTGATACGCTCGTTGATGAGTTTTCTGATCCCGTTGTTGGCGTGCCTCTCCCTTTACCTATACCTAAAAGTGCTGTTCCAGAAAAAGAAACAATCCTTGAGGGAATGGCGGGAATAAACAGGGGATCAGTTGCTTTGTTAAACATTCCGCCAATGCTTTTTAATGCTTTTTCTGGTTTGTTTGGTTCTGATGCTAGGGCATCTATGTTTACTGATCTGCCAATAATTAAAGAGGCAACGGAAGGTGGATTTATGGAAGAAGGGGCGGGCCGTAGTGCTGTTCGTATTGGTAGTGAGTTTCTTGGTGGTGGATTTACACCAACAACTATTGTACAAAAAATAGCCGCTCAGCTTCCAAAAAAAGTTGCAACTACAACGGCTAAAATGCCCGTTGGTACAAAGGTTCCTAGAAGGACTTATCTTGAGACTGCTGCCGCTGATCCTACAAAGTTTCTAAAACAAGAAACAATCACAAGTGGCTTGTTTGCGGCGGGTGGTGCTGCTGGATCGTATGTTTCTGATGGAGATCCGTTGGCAGAGTTAGTTGGTGGATTTTTTGCTGCAACAAGGGGTTCTGCTGTTAAGTTGCCCTATGATGCTGCAAAATTTAGTAGTACTGCCATAAAAGAAGTATTTAGCAATCAAGCTGCAAAGAAAAGGGCTGTTAATATTATTAAAACACATGCTTCTAATCCAGACCTTGCAATTAAAAATTTGAATGCAAGCTTAAAAGCAGGTAAACAAGGAACGCTGTCTCAAATGACAGACGATGTTGGTATAGCAGGACTAGAAAACGAGTTAATTAATGCTTCGCAAGACACTTTTAAAGTAGCCTTAAGGGAATCTGATAACCTTGTAAACAACACTTTAATTGAAGAGTTTAAAAATGTTGCTCAAAAACCTGGTGATTCTGTCTTTAGAAGGCACTTGCAGTCTAAAGTAAGAGAGTCAAATAATAGTGTAAACAATATTGTGCAAAGCGGCATTAAAGATGCAAGATCAAAGTTTGAAACGCTTGGCACCCCTTTGGAAGTTCCTGATGCAAGCATTGCTTTTTCAAAAGAGATTAATAATGCAAGAACAAAAATTGAAGCACTAGAGAGCCAAGCTTGGAGCAAGGTACCAAAAGACTTTACTGTAAGCACTGTTGACTTAAAAAAGAGTTTGAAAAGTTTATTTAATGAAAAGTACAGCAAAACTGAAGCAACGAATGCAACCAGAAAAATTAAAAATGAACTAAGTTTACTGCGAAAGCTTGATAAAAAAGTTACACCAAGAGAACTTGCTTCACTAAGAAGCATTGTTCTTTCAAAGAAAAGGGAATTTGTAACAAAGGATCCAGTGACAAGAGTATTAGATGATATTCAATCTCAAATCATAAAGAAACTTGAGTCTGTTGATGGTGGCGTTGCGTACAAGCAAGCAACCGCAATCTCAAAAAGAAAGCATGAACTGTTTACACAAGGCCCACTAGGAAAACCTATTAACAAACTTTCAGAAGAAGAACTTGGTGCTGCCTTTATTCGTTCAGGAGGGGTTGGCGGGCCTATTGCGGATGATGTAATTAAGATTACAAAGGAATTAAATATAGACCTTAACAAAGCCTCAGAAGACATGATTACGGCTTCGTTTTTTAAAACTGTAACTAATCAAGACGGAACAGTTAGTGTAAATGCAGCAGCTAGGTTTATTTCTAAATACGAAAATATGTTAAACAGGTTTCCAAATTTAAAAGAAAAACTTACTAATGCTAAAAATGCACAAAGTGTTGCTGCTGATATGCAGAAAAGAGGAGAAGTTAAACTAAGAGCAATAGAGAAAAGCAGAAGCAAAATATATTCTGATTTTGATGATCCTATATCGGCTGTTAACAATGCGCTGTCCTCAAAAGATAAGCAAAAGTCTTTTAGATACCTTGTTAAAATGGCAAACAGAGATCCAGATGGCATGGCCATAAAAGGCTTAAAAAGAGACGTAATTGACAACCTATTGTCAAAAATTACCAGTGAGACTATGGCTGGACAAAAAGTTCTTAAGCAATCTTTTAGGAACCAACTTAGCCAAAACAAAAATGCTTATAAAGAGGTATTCTCAAGAAAAGAATTAGATGAAATCTCTAGGCTATCAGATAGCTTAGATAGCTTTTTTATTCGTACTAGGGTACCAGCATCTAAAACATCAGCGCAAGAAGATTTAATTTCTATGGCAGTTGGACAGTACATTGGTGCTCGTCTTGGCGCACAAGTTGGAGCAAGTCCTTTGATTGCTGCTGGTTGGGGCAGAAAAGCTGCAACTAATATTTTAAGCAAAATGCCAAGAGTTAAATCAACACAAGCTTTAGAAGAGATGATACTTAATCCAACAGAGTTTAAGAAGTTCTCTGAAGAATTTACTCGTTCAGTTAATGAAGAGCAAGCTATTAACTCTCTAAAATCTTGGTTAATTTCTGCTGGTGTATATTCTACAAATGAGCTAAATAAAGGGCAAGAATAACCAATGCTAAATCTAATTGGATCACTTGTTGGCCCTGTTTCTAGTATTCTTGATAAGTTTATAGAAGACAAGGATCAGAGAAACAAACTGGCACATGAGATAGCAACACTTGCAGAGAAACAAGCACATGAGATCTCACTAGCCCAGGTTGACGTAAACAAAGAAGAAGCCAAAAGCCAGTCACTATTTGTTAGTGGTTGGCGACCTTCTGTTGGTTGGATATGTAGTGTCTCTATGGGCTACCATTTCGTCATACAGCCGTTTATTGTATTTATTGCTGCTATGTATGGGGCACCAATAGAAAACCTGCCAGAGTTTGATATGAGCAGTCTCATGACTATCCTGTTGGGTATGCTTGGGCTGGGTGGTTTAAGAACATACGAAAAACAGAAGGGCTTAACTAAATGAAGAAAGACCCAAGACTAGAACGTGCAGGGGTATCAGGTTACAACAAACCAAAGCGTACTCCTAATCACCCTAAGAAATCCCATGTTGTAGTTGCCAAGGAGGGTGACAAAATCAAGACCATTCGGTTTGGAGAACAGGGTGCTAAGACTGCTGGTAAGCCTAAAGCTGGTGAGTCAGAAAGGATGAAGAAGAAACGTGCATCATTCAAAGCAAGACACGCTAAGAACATTTCAAAGGGTAAGATGAGTGCAGCCTTTTGGGCTGATAAAACTAAGTGGTAATAGGAGAAATCAAATGCCAATGGTAAATGGTAAGAAGTACGCATACACAAAAGCAGGAAAAGCGGCTGCTAAAAAAGCCCAAGCCAAAAAGAAAAAACCTATGAAGAGAAAGTAGGACATGCCACTAAAGAAAGGCAAGTCAAAGAAAGCAATCTCTGAGAATATTAGGAAGGAGATAAAAGCTGGGAAGCCGCAGAAGCAAGCTATTGCTATTGCACTATCAAAAGCAGGGAAGAAAAAGAAAAACAAAAAGAAATAAAAAGGGGGCTGCAATGGCCCCCTAGTTTTTATAACTCGCACTGTCCTCCAGTACAAGCTAATGTTTGCGCCCCCTCAGTTTGATCTGAGGCTTCATTGATATTCCAATCAATCTCTGTTGGCATCTTCTGTGACAACTCTTCATATTGTTCCTTCGTAATCTTTTCATATGGGGCTTGCTCATAGCTATGGTCTGAGTAGGGTAAGAAAGATACACCACTTACTTCATCAAAGTTGTTGTACAACCAGTTACCAATCTCAAGGAACTCATCGTCCTTATAGTACACAGTAATGGATGGCTTGTGTTCACACCAATGCTCTTGGTAAATAGACCACAGTTTAAGCTGTTCCATACCAGTTTGATCTGAAGACATTACAGAACCTTCTGGTGCCTTTTGTGGAAAGCTAAACACTGCTGTAGTTGGGCTTGTAACGTCTACTTCCCAAGGCACACCAGCATTACTTAAGACTTGACACAAAGGATCACGCATATCAGCACGTACCCTACGGATATAGTACTGGGAGTACCTAGCATGGATCCCAGATGCTGAGTCAACTAACTGAGATACAGTGCCAGAAGGCTTAACACAGGTGATAGCAGCACTAACGGAAATGCCTAACTTCTTAGCCCATTCTTTGTTAGTCTCAATTGCCACCTCTTTGAGTTCTTTTAACACGTCCTCAAGAGGTATACCTCCAACTAAAACGTCAAAAGCTCGACCATCATCAGAATCACTAAGCACTAGATGGTCCATAATGCCTGTTAATGAGACTCCTAGTAACCTTTCATCCTCAGTATTAGTAGTCCACACCTTACGCAGATACTTGAAATCAGTTAACGTGGATTGCAACGTACCAAGGATAGTAGCTTGCTTTACCTTACGCTTAAGGTCTGTTAACGTATCATCTGAGCGTACCACAACCTCACTGAGATTACAGAACTGATTAGGTCTAAGGATTATCTCAGAGCAGGGATTAGTACCGAACTCGTGGTCTGTGTCCCTACGCCCATTCTTAGCTGCTTGTTTCTTACTGGCTACCCTGCTAAAGATACCACGCTCACCAGACTTAGATTCATACAAAGAAGCCCACTCATTTAGGAAGGCATCAAAGTCAGGCTTTTCAGTGTAACAAGCAGAGTTATTTGCAAGACCACGTTGGGGTTCTTCAACCCACCACTGACCATGCTTTGCTCTACGGATTCTATCGTCTGAAAGGTTAGAGAGTGAGATCAGAGCAGACCTACGTACACCACCAACTACTACGATCTGTGCAATCTTACAACAGATATCATGACACTCAATACTGGTTAGTTTATGTCCTGCTGCCTTCTTAAATACAGAGACAGTAAAGTTAAACAGATCAACCAATGGCTCAGGGCCACTTGCCCTACCACCAAAAGTCTTAAGTGTTGCTCCTGCTGGGCGTATCTTTGAGATATCCCAAGATGGGACTTGACCACTGTACAACAATGAGATCAGTTCACGATAAGCCTTAGCCCATCCAATCTTGCTGTCTGCCACTACGATTGTAGTATCAGTATCATGAAACTTCTCAGCAACATCAGGTAGCTTCTGTATGTACTGGCGTTCAACACTGAAACCAACACCTGTACCACACATCAAGATATACATCATCTCATCAAAGGCTTTAGGGTGGTCAATGGTTAAGTAGGAACAGTTAAACCCAGCTACGTTATCACGATCAAGGGCTTCTCCTGCTGTCATCAATGCCCTCATGCTTGGCATGACTTCTAAATCCAAGATAGCTTCTCTTAGCTCTTGAAAGTCTTTCTGGTACTTGTGGTCAGTACGCTTATCAAAGAAGTAAATATAACGTGCTACTGTTTCTTCCCATGTTTCTCTTCGTTGTAGTTCTGGTATATACCTTGCGTACCTTGACTTGTGAATGTAGGATTCATATAAACCCATTTCCATTATTCTTTCTCCAATAAGTTATAAACAATAAAAAAACCAAATAGTACAAACTGTACTAAGAAACATTCTACTTCTACTTCCCCCTCTATTTCTGATTCGTCAATAAATAAAGTGGTAAACCCAATGTAAGGCAACCAGAAGCCAAACAATGGTAGACCAAATAACAAAATTCTTCCAAATTCTTCGCTAAAAGATAGTGGCTTAAAGGTTGGTGTCAGTCCATATTCAGCCATAAATACTATTTGCATTTTGTTTTCCTTTTGTTATCTGAATACTTGTCTTTAAGGAACCTTAACGAAACAGGCATCTCATCAAAACTTCCGTTATCAACCTCATGAAGCATCCAGATACCAGACCAATTATTGTTTCCTTGGTGTCCTAGATACCCCTCACTGTGCTGATAGAAGATCCCAGCAAAGATACCAGTAATAGCAGTACCATCACCCCTTCTGCTAAATGCTATGTCTCTGTCCTGCACATGGCCCATAACACAGCTCATGTGTTTCTTGGTAATCATAGCCCTGGCACTGGATACCGGCCTACCCATAACACCAGACGTAAAGAAATGAGAGAACCCTACGCCATTGATCATTACAGGCTCAAGGTAATCAAACACTTCCCAATCAGACAGGTTAAGATCGCGGTAACCAATCACATCTTCTAAGATGGCATCGGCATCTACAGCACGCTCTATCCGTTGTTCGTGATTACCAAGCAGAAACACAAGACTTGGATTCCAACCCTTTTTCTTGTTTCGTTTTAGCCTTTGGATTTCTTTCTTGATTGGTGCAAGAAACAAGTTCATTGCTCTGTTCCCTGACTCTACATCCTTACTGTACCTACGACCTTCAAAGTCCTTCTTTCCTTTATCGTAACTACTAAGTGAAGGCATATCCCAGAAGTCACCAAGGTTTACAATCACATCTGGTTTCTTGTCTACGATATACTTTGCAGCCCATTCAAGATGGTTTATTGGTACACCATCCTTGACCTGACAGTCAGGTATCACTGCTATCTTCATGCTTCCTCCTACTTTGTATGTAGTTATCTAACTTCTTGTCTTCGTAAACAGTGAAGTGTTTTATTCCTTCCTTCTCACACCACTGGCCCATTGTTAGTTTACTTCCTTTGCGTACTTTCTTATTTGGATCAGAGAGTACAAAAACTAACTCATAATCTGGCAAGCTATCCCGTATTGATTTGTACTTTAAGGTGTCACCAGGACGAAAGAAACCTTTACATTCGATCAGGACATCATCCAGTACAAAATCAGGCTTATAGTTTCGTTTCATAACGTATGGCACTGAGAATGGTTCGTACTGATAACCCTTGCCACTGTTATTCGCTGCAAACTTAGCCTCTAAACTACTCCTGTACTTGCTGTTTACTGCTTTCTTTCTGCTTACTGCTTTCTTTCTGGTTGGCATTATGAAAATCCATTGGTATTGTTCTACCGCGTTGTAACATCCATAGCAGGTGGCTGTTCTCAACTGCTCTTTGGAACCCGTCTTCACCAAACTCTTCAATGTACAGATCAATAACCAGATTGTCCCAAGTTTCCCTGTCGTTATCAGACAATAGTTTCTCAGCTTTCTTAGGGCCAATACCATTGATTCCAATAATGTTATCAACCTTATCACCAGTTAACATCTGAGTGTAAAAGAACTTAGTACCAGATTCCTCTGTTACTTCTTTCCACTCTTTCTTAATGTAGTTATAGTGAAGGCCGGGAACCATCAACAAGTCTTTATCAATGGTGGCTATTGCGGTATCGTCAGTCTGGAGTAACGCCATTGCATCGTCAGCTTCCATTCCGTCTACAACCTGTGCGTCATAGTACTCAATCAGATAGCCCCTAATGTTTTCGTAATGATAGGGTTTCTTTGAGCCTGATCTGTTTTCTTTGTAGTCACTCCTAATCTTGTGTCTAAAGTTGTTTTTACCAGTTAGGAATATCTTATAGGATTCACATTGCGTATCCCTGATGATTCCATTTACAAACAACTTACAACTATGTAGCGTAAACGAATCGGGGTCAGCCGTAACCAACCCCGTTTCCTTGTTCGTACTTTGGCAAGCGAACCCTATCCGATAAACAATAGGGTCGCCATCAATCAAGAGTTTCATTGTGATAGCCCTTAGAAGGGTATGTCGTCGTCAAACTCTTCATGTGCATCTGACTGCACTGCCTTAAGATGTGGCTTGTTTGACTCTGTAATACGCTTCTCATGAATGTACTTAGCCAACCCAAACAGAGACTTGATTGCAGGGCTATCGCTATCCTCAGCACCAGCCAAACATTGATCTGTAAAACTAGACTTAGTTACTGAGTCTCGGTACTTAGCTGGAATAGGAGCAAGACCTGCAACCTCATCGTATACTTTGTCTTGTACTTGTTTGTTCTTAATCACTACAGTACATGGAATACCCAGTACGGATTCCCAGTCAGCAACCTGATCTTCTTCTGCTGATGGTTTGAATGCTTTGTAGTATTCAAGTTCTTTGCCAAGTCCAGACATAGTACGGAAGATATTAAAAGGCTTAGTCCACAAAATGCGTGGTGCTTCTTTGCCATCAATAGTTACAGTGTTATTAAGAATCTCAACACAGAGTGAGATCTGTTGGCATGGTGGTTTCTCTTCCCCTGCATAGTTTCGTTCCTGCATACCAAGGTCAGCTACATACACCAGCCTTCCTTCATATTCACCAGGTTCAAGGTTTGAGTATTCGGTTTTACTGCTAGATACTTCTTGACTCATTGCTCGTTCAAAAGCCATGATAATCTCCTTAGTGGATTTCAGAATAATCTTTAGCGAACTTTATGTCGCATTCTAACTCACGATTTAAGTGTAACAATTTGTTGACTTTTTGTATAGACTTGTTTAATAACTCCTTTATATCATTTTGTTTGGTTTCGTTTATTTCTAAGATTACTTCGTCATGGAACTGTGCTGTAAGTTGTGGTCTTTCCTGAATGATATAAGCAACCCACATATCAAAACAGAATGTCCCAGTGCCTTGATTTAATGTACTGAACTTATCTTTATCAGTTTTAAGGTGGTAGTAGATCTTTGCAACAGGATTCCATAGCCACATCTTGTCGCCTTCTATTCTTCGTATTCCTACGTTGTCAGCAATGGTTTCCAAAGACCAGTTACGTTTCCAGTATGCCTCTCGTACTGTCTTAGCATCTTCCTGACTGATACCTAGTTGACGAGAAAGGGTAGCCACCCCAGCACCATAAGTACAGGCATAGTTACCGCCCTTGTATATATGCCTGATCTTAACTATATCTTCAGGCTGAAACCCAGCCTTATAATCTGCTACCTCTTGTTTATTCAATACACCCGCAGACAATGCAAGGTCAAGGTGTGGATCAAAGTCGGGTGTCATCATCTCCTTAACGTACTGTGGATCGTAGTCCCACATATAATGCTGCTTAGTGCGATCCTCAAGTGATGCCATGTCTGAGCCACAAAGTATATTGTCTGGACTACGAACAGTAAGTAGTGATCTTATCTCAGCACCATACGGCTTACGGCTTGAAGGAATGTTTACACAGACAGCGTGTTTAAATCTCAGCGTGTTAGTGAACCCTTGTATCTGGGCCTTTACATGTCCGTCTGAGTCTACGTTATCAAGGAAGCCCTTTACCAATCCTATTCTATGCTTAACTACAGTCATAGTCTCAAGGTGAGCAAGTTCAGGGTGCTTGTCAAACATCTTAGTTACTGACTTGCACATACTTCCATCGTTGTTCTTGATTTGTTCTACTGCTTTGCCTGTTTGTTTTGAGAACTTAAATGTCTCAGCCTTCCAGCCCAAACTCTTAAGCCAGTCCTTTAATTGCTGAACACTTCCGGGATTAGGTTGTTCTGTTCCAACCACAACTTCGATAGCTTCTTTTGTGTCAAAGTCTTTCCCAGCCTCTTCGGTTATTTCTTTCCACCTTAGTCCAGTAACAGAAAGAGAACCATCAATCTTGTATGGCTTTGCTGGACGCTTGCACTTCTTGATCTTCTTTACTTCAGGCATTACAGCAAACAATGTGTCAACTGATCCCTGATAAGAACTTTCAAGCTGCTGTAGTAACGACTTAGCTTTCTCAACGTCCAGCTTCCACCTAGACTTCTCTTGCAAGGCAGCACAACGCATCTTCAACGAAAGGTAACGAATAGCACGATCAGGATTAGCATCGTTATAAAGGTTTGAAAGGTACTCTGACTGCTTTTCCCAAAGCATAGTGTTGATCTTTACGTCCTCAACACAACGTCTGCAATACTCTCCGATATCAAGGTTTTCCCAGTCGTCAATCTTTGGCTTGGCAATACCGAATCTTTCTCCCCATTGTTCAAGACCATGCTTTACTACATCTGGATACAAGTACCATGACAAGGCAAGGGTGTCTACAATGAACGCTTTAGTCTCGACCTTAAGGATCCTAGATAGGACAGGCCAGTCATAGCGGATAAAGTTATGACCAATAATCCTGTCACTATCCCGAAGAGAACCCAGAAAAGAGCGTATGTCGTCGTATACTGTATGAACCTGAATGTGCCCAGACTCTTCTCTAACAGCCATGCAATGTATTTTTGTAGCATCTATTCCGTCCGTTTCAATATCAATTATGTAGTCAGCCATTTACCACCCCTTCTTAGGCTCAAGGTAAGTAACAGTTGCTTCGTCAAAGAACACATCACAGTTATAAGTCTGTCCATACTCACGATCAAACAACATATAAAACTGGGACATATTTTTGTTTTCTTCAGGGCAGTCGTCCGTACGATCCCTACTAATCCCATGACCATAGTGAAACCATTTCTCCATAGCTCTTGAACCAGTGAACTCACTGCTCAATACCTTAGCCCCTGCTTCGTGTGGTTTAGAACCTTTTGGTTTTGGGTTTACATGGGAATAACAGAATAGAGTAATCGGGTAAGACTGGACAAGGTCAGCCATATCTGTTGCTATCTCGTTCAGCTTGTCATTAGCTTCAGACGAAGAATAACGAGAGACCAGTGCAGTAAGTGGGTCAAGGATAAAGATATTGATACCATCAAGCAAGTGCATTTCCTGCATTGCCACCCTGATATCATCCCAATCACGACTTGCTCCACGATCATAGAACCTAACCATACCATTCATTGAGAGTAGGGTGCTTCTCAATAGCTCATCTGAGTATTCTTTGTCAGGTCTGGTGAAATCTACCTTAGCGTGTTTACTTGCTAACTTCTTAGCAGTTCTTACAGGACTGTTCTCAAGGTCAAACATACCAACCCTGACTTTCTCGTTAAAGATCAGGTGGTGAACCAGTTGATGTTGATGATCCGTCTTACCAATCTTAGGTGCTGCACCTACGCAGTGAATGGTGTGTGGTCTTATACCAAAACAAGCCTTAGTTACAGTAGGCCAAGGAAATGGGATACCCATCTGCGGGCGTTCCATAGCCTTTTCTATTACGTCTATTACGTCAACAACCTCACCCATGCGTACGGGCTGTGCATTCCAAACAGCCAGGTCAAACAACTCTGCACTACGACCAGCTATCAGCATATCACTGGCATCTTTGAGTGGCAGAGTAACAGCTTTAGCAGTGGGGATAATCTTAATGCAGTCCCTCAATGCTTTCTGTCCTGCCTGATCCATGTCAAAACAAAGTATGATATCATCAAAATTATTTAAGTACTTACGATTGTTAATTAAATCACTGGCTGCACCCTGTGCGCCTCTAGTAAGAGACACAACTGCTGGTGTGTACTTGCTGTACTTTTCTGGTCTGTTCTCTATGATGGATTGAAACAAGGACATAGCATCTAGGCGACCTTCAGTAATAAATAACTTCTTACCACTGGTTACAAGGTGGCAACCCCATAGATCTATGTCCCCCTTACGATCACCAACAGCACTGAACTTCTTATCCCTAGTGTCTCTTACTTCATACCCTACGATATCTCCATTACGAGTATCAGGATAGTAATGCTTGATTATCTCTCCAGTTTCTTCTGAGTGTTCAACCCCTACTGAGAAGTGTTCTACTGTGTCCTTACTTAGGTTTCTGTCCTTGATCTCAGAACTAGGTAGTTTCTTGATCTTATTTAAATCCATCTTAGTTTCCTGTCTAACCATAGGAACAACTACTGAACTGTGTGGTTTTGGATTCCCATTAATATCAGATGCACTGTAGTACTTTCCACAAGCAAAACAGTATCCATCTTCTGTTCCATCGTCTTGAAGAAACACCTGTATTCCGTCACTACTACCACACTCACAGGACAATCTCTTACTTAAACACTTGCCACCCATTAGTACAGCTCCTGTTCAGACTGTTCTTTGTAACGAAGAAAGGATGCCATTTGTTCCACGTAATGTTCTTCCAGCTTGGTATTCAGTTTGTTTCTGAACTGTTCATAACCATTCAGTTTGATATAACCCATGATATCAGAGAGCAGGTATGCCTCTTCCATCTCTGATGTGAAGTCCTGCATTACATCGTATTCTTCTATTAGATCTTTCATTTCGTAATCTCCTTGTTTGTTTTTCTGTGAACAATGGTAATACAAAATACAAAAAAAGTTATAGACTCTTTCGTTATAAGAACACGAAGAAACAGAACGAAGAAAGTATTTGACAAGTTTTTAAGCCAGCAATACAATGCCTTTAAGGAAAAGCCAAGAAGATATAAGAAAGAAACAATAAGAAATAAACAAATTCCTATAAACTTCTAAGAATATTCTTATTAAGGCTATAACTATGTCTAAAGCAAGTTCAAAACAGGAAGGCGGTAGCCACTACAAAGAGATGGCTATACAGCCGATAGAGTATATCCAGGCAAACAGTTTGGATTACCTAGAAGGGAATGTAATCAAGTACATCTCAAGACATAAGTCAAAGAATGGGCAAGAAGATATCAAGAAGGCAATGCACTACTGCCAACTGATACTAGAATATCAGTACAAGGATTAAGGTACTCTTCCATTACCCATAATTACTAAAGTAGTTCGTTACAAATAACTGCACTCTTGTTAATCACCAAAATACATTCAGTACACATATCAAGGTACTCACCCGCTTTAGAATGTTCAGGTGGGTACTTCAGTGTTACCTCGTAGTTATTTAACTCTGAATCACAAACACAACATCTCATAATACTAGCTCAAAAAAAAGCCCCTTCCATTTCTGGTTGGGGCTAATGAGGATATACCTATGGGAGATACTGAGTTAAGTATTAACTATACAATCTGTTCTGTCAAGTGTTTTTGTTCATTATTTTATACCTTATGTATTTGTTTACCATCCCTGCCGATACGAATGCTATGTAATGCAGCTCTTCTGGTACCTCATATAGAATTACACATTCATTTGGACTCCATTTAGTGTGATCTAAGTTACCTTTATCTTCAGTCATAGTGTTGTGTTCCTTCAATCATGTTATTCTATCCCCCTGAGAGGCTCTGTATTGCGTTCTAACGGCGTTTAAGATACTACCCTATACCACCCTACTAGATAGTAATAGAAGCCCCTCTCTTCGTTTTATTTTTTAAGTTGGATTTCTTACGTTGTTGTTTCTGTAGCTCTGTTTGGTAGAAACTTTCTGTTCTTGATGATGCGCCGAAAGGATAGACTGTTACCTTCCCACCATTTTTAAGGTAGTCATCTATTAGCTTTCTGTTCTTTTCCCTTTTCTTTTTGTTTACGTCAGTGTTACTTACTGCGCTGATGATTGTCATGATGCACCCCCAGTTAGGTCAGATTCTTTAACAAATACCACTAAAATACTCATTGGAATAACTCCCGTCCTAAATCTGTCATTACGAATAAAGATCGTTTGATTCCTTTCCCTTCCTTCTTAGGGACATATCTCTTTTCAATCAGTCCTTTCTCAACCAGCACCAATGCTGCTCTGTACGTGGATGGATCATCTTTCTGCAATGCACTAGCTAACTCTGATCTATAGGTGGGTTTCTCGTATAATTCTGTGAGAATACCTGCCTGGAATAGTGATAGATTGTTGCTAATCATATTGAATAGTGTTTGCTTGTTCATTTTTGTCTCCTAGTGTTTAAGTCTGCCAAGACCTTGCATATATGCTGCAAGCATTTGATCATATGGTACTAAGTAATCACTGCACAGATCCAGTGCTAGTTTCTTTTGATTCCATGCTGCTGCTCTGTCCTGTTCTGTTACTGCTAGCTCTGCTAGTTCACCAGCCCGCTTCATTGCTTCAAGGGCTTTCTGTTTGTCTTCAATCATTGCTGTTCTCCGTAGTCTTCAGATAATAATTGTTCATAATAGGTGTCGCACATTTCCCTTAAAGCGTCTTCGCTTTCTTTGTACAGAACATTACGGATAATCTCATGGAGCCTTGATTCTGTTTCTGGTTCGTATATCTCAGCTAGTGCTTGCTCTACGCCTAGTGCGTAGGACATTGCGGGAAAAGCCTCCTCAAGAAACCAAGGCTTGTTTTTGTAGTACATACAAACAAGCTCATCCTTTAGGGTATCACTCAATGCCATGTATTCACCATCCCACCCCTCATGGCACCACGAATAAGCGTGGCTTGCTATCTGGTAATCTGTTTTCATTTCTCACACTCCTGTTGGTTCTGCTGGTGACATTTCGATCAGCGTTTTTATCTGACACTTCCATCTATCCCACCAGATAACAGCTTGCTTTCCATCCATCTTGTTTATCTGTTCTTGGTCAAAGCCCCACCAATCTGTAATAGGATGTCGCTCACATCCGATTTGTAAGATATCAGAAGTATAACTTATTGGGTACGTTTCAAGAAAAATTGATTTGATGTGCTTTAGATTTCCAAAAACGCCTCTTATACTAGCTCCAGTCAGATCAGCTTCAGTAAGATTAGCTCCATTCAGATTAGCCCCAGTAAGAAGGGCTCTAGTAAGATTAGCCTCAGTAAGGTCAGCCCCAGTAAGGTCCGCCCAGTTGAGCCAAGCCCTAGTCAGATTGGCTTCAGTAAGATTAGCTCCAGTAAGATTAGCCCTAGTAAGACAAGCTCCAGCCAGATCAGCTTCAGTAAGATCTACTCCGGACAGATTAGCCATAGTAAGATAAGCTCCAGTAAGATTAGCCCTAGCAAGACAAGCCCCAATGAGATCAGCTTCGGTAAGATCCACTCCAGTAAGATCCGCTCCAGCAAGATAAGCCCCAGTAAGATCCGCCCCAGCCAGGTCAGCTCCATTCAGATCAGCTCTAGTCAGATTAGCTCCAATAAGATCAGCTCGTTCCCCTCCTTCAGTGCCATCGAGCCATCTTTTATGCTTTTTTAAGATTTCATAATTAATGTTCATTCTATACACTCCGGTTTGTCGTAACGATAATCAGGCCAGTGTCCAGCGCATACCATTTTTATATAATGAGCCTCTTCTACTAGCTCGTCTTGATAGTCCATGCTGCTGGCCCAGATAACCAAGTGAGCAAGGATTGTTGCGATTACTGCGGTTAAAAGTAGTTTGTTCATTTGTATGTCCTCTGTGTTGTGTTTTGGTATGGTTACTGTAATGCACTTTGCATGGTGTTACAAGTTAATACTAGCAATTATTTTATATTGCTTTGCAATCTTCTTTCCATGCGCTGGATAGGCGATTACCTTTGTTCCTTTGTCCCAACATGCGCGACAGTCGCCGCACTTGCCTTCTCTCTCGTATGCTTGGCAAACTGTCATGCCATCCTTTGCAGAACCCGCGCTCTCTATAATAGTGCTGCTATTCTGGCCTTCTATTGTCTCGCCGGTGATTGAGTCACTTGATAGGCGAACAACAACATTAGGCAAGGCCTCCATTTGTGCCAATATTCCAGAGAATTTCTTAAATTTATACATTCTAGTGGGTAGCCAATGGCGAACCCATGGTGTCGCCTTCATTACGGCCAGAATCTTTTTAGCTAAGTCTAAGCTGTACATATCCCCGCTATCAAACCATCTAAAGTAACGGTCGTTATCCAGTTCTTTAACCATTGTTGCTGTCCAGTCTGTGTTCTTCCAGTCCTCGCGGTTATGCTCACGTGGTGCTTTCACATTAGGGAATCTGTAATTGCCAGTTGTTGCATAGCATCCTGAACAAGCTGCTACCAGTTCGCCATTATCCCCAATTGAACCAGGGCAAGTATCTAAAGCTTGGAGTGACCAAGAACGGCAAGGCATTTTTGACGCTTTGCTTAATTTTGGGCTTGCTGTTTTCATTGTGTCTAACCTCAATCAGTTTGGTTTTTACCATCCTTGGCCGCTGTGGTGTTTATTCCGCATCCGGTTTGGTAATCAGTTCATATGCTTTGCTGGCCTTCGCTGCGGCTTTGAATATCAGTGTACGATCATCTTTGAGGGCTTTGAGCCAGCTATCAATGTAGCTCGCGTGTTGTTCCAGTTCGTTAGTGATGCCCAGGTCACAGCAAAGGAAAGCGGCTCCAATTTCTGCTACCAGTTCTTCAAAGGCATATCCCTTTTTGCTGGTATCCTTGAGGCGATCAAGGCGATCTCTGTGGCCCGTACTGTGAACCGCCTCGTGAAGGAGTGTTGCAGCGTATCCGCTTTCTTTGGTGAAGGTTTCGCGCTCCGGCATCTGGATGGTGTCATGTGATGGTGAGTAAAAGGCGCGATCCCCACCGGTTGAGAAGCCGATTCCAGCGCGTTCGGTGTAGCATTCAAAGAGTCGTACCGCTGCGTCTGTTCTTTCGTCCGCTGTGAACTCTTGGGCGGTATCAGTTGTTTCTGGCATTTCCAGCCCGTCAATCTGGTCAGTGTTGAAAACGGTGAATGTTTTCATCATGGGGATGGTTTTTTCTTCACCTTCCTTCTCGATCTGGATGGGCTTATAGAAAGTGATCGTGGTTCCTTTCTCACCCTTGCGGACTTGACCGCCAGCTGCTTGGGCTTGTTTGTAGGTCAGCCATGCGCTGCTGTTGAAACCACGCTCTGCCGCAGCTGCCCATAAGATCAGAACATTAATACCTTGATACGCTTTGCCGGTGCCGTGATTGTGCGGCATCCCTGATGATCCATCGGAACCCCAAGGTTTGACCCAAGGGCTGGTTCCGGCTTCAAGTATGTCAACGATCTGGTCTGTGACGTGCTGTTGTAGGTCGGTTGTTTTCATTGTGTATAGCCTCTGTCTGTTTGCTTTGATATGGCTGTTTATGCGGTCAATTAGCGACGCGGAGTAGCCCGTTTAATCCCTCTTTTTCGCACTGCACGTTGTAAATTTCTACCGCCTCTTGGTAAAGGTCAAAGTTTCCATTGATTATATCTTGGTGCATTCCGTTGTTCACTGACTCTCGCCAAAACCTGCGGGCATCATCCAGCCTTGAGCGAAGCTCTTTCAGGTAGTCGCTGGCACTTTCTTTTTGTGCTTCTGCGAGTTTGTTACGAATAATCATGATATCTAACCTCAATCTGTTTTGGTTTTAGTACCCAAGCCAAGCCAGAACCGCTTGTGCCTGATAGGTTTCGTGGTGTCCATGGTCGTCGTAGAATTCCTTTAGATCAGTTACCCCGTTATTCCTTAGCTCTTTTATAGCCCTCTTATGGGTAATTGTGGTGCCCTCTGCGCTGTCAAAGTATGTCATCTGTGTTTCACCATAAACCTCAGGGTCGGGAGTTTCTTGAACCTCGCGGCTTACTACTTTTAAGCCCTTATAGCCTTGCGACCTCAAAGTAGTTTGCTCACACTCTTTTTCTTCCTGAACTTCGCTTTTAATAAAGCTACCAAAGAGAACCTCTTGAACCCCTTCGATTGTACCTACTAACTCGTAATAGTTCATAATGTCACCTTTATATATAATTGATTGATGCGGTCAGTATAGGGTAGGTTGTATGCTTGTCAATACTATCAATCATAATCCACAACAATAGTGCAGATAACTTTGATGAATGGTACCAGGTGATCATTATATAGTGGTATAGATATGAACCAGGGTAACCATATAAAGAGTCAATGGGGCAACCCCAACAACACTCATCCTTTGCCAATTGATAATGATAATCATTTGCATTTCCTATAAACTTTCCTTATTAATTTGCTTCATTTATAAATAGAAAGGTCGGGGGAGGGAATTGTGGTTTTTTATTTTTAGTAGTACCACCCTAGATACAAAAAAAGGTGGATTTGGAACCCCCAATTTTTCCATATTTAATTTAACGAGAAATTAACGAAAGAGTACCGAAAGAAACCCTGTCCAAGTGCTTGTTTATATTATATTTTTTTGTAAAAAACAAAAGACAGGGAAAATCACAGGCCAGAACAGGACAGAAAAAGCAGAATCTGTACTGATTGATCGCTACGCGATGAGATATATCTTAATCTTTTTTTCGTTAAACTCTTGATTCTTTCGTAAAAATATGATATAATATACTTATCCTTAGAAGTTACTAAGGAAATAATAATAAACAAAACAAACGATCTCTTAAACTTCCTTAGTTTTGCTAAGGCAACCTCCAAGAATATATGATAAGCAGCGAAGCTATTGCCTGTTTATTTTGTAGAATCATAGTCTCTCCGTTAAGGGTAAAGAGTATCAGAATGTCCGAGAATCCAGTAGAGAAAGAAGATACTACTTTAAAAGCAAAAGCAGAAGAACGAAAGAACAGTACAGAAGCAAAGGAGCAACGAGCTAGAAAGAGGGGCAGAGGAAGGCCCAAGAAAACAGAGATTGCTAAAAGGAAGAAACCTGGAACCATTGGTAGACCTAAAGGGGATGCTGATGCAATCAGGGAATACAAAGCAAGGCTCTTAGCTTCACCCAAGTCCAGAAGGGTTTTGGATTCTATTCTTAATGCTGCACTGGATGATGAACATAAGAATCAAGCAGCAGCATGGAAACTACTGGTTGATCGTCTAATGCCTCTTTCGTACTTTGATAAGGACAAGGCAGGGACAGGGAAAGCCAGTGTTAACATTACAATTACAGGTGTAGGTGGTGAGATAGAAACCATAGGAACAGGAGATCCTGAACCGATTGAGGGGGACTACATTAACCTAATGCCTAGTGACGAGGAGACATAGTGAAGTATTTTGATATCTCTGAATTTGATTGTAAGCACACAGGAAAGAACAAGATGGATCCTTTGTTTTTGTCTAGGCTGGATAGTCTTAGGGATATTTGTAATTTTTCTTTCGTTATAACATCTGGATATCGTGATCTTAGCCATCCTGTAGAGACAGTAAAATCTAAAGGTGGAACACATACACAAGGAATTGCTGCTGATATTGCAGTTAACTTTGGAAGTCAAAGGTATATTATTGTAAGAGAGGCAATGAAACTAGGATTTACTGGAATAGGTATTGCTGATTCTTTTATTCACGTTGATCTTCGTAAAACAACCCCTGTTGTTTGGGCTTATTAGGTTTTGAGTACCGACCTAAACATCAAGCTATTACCCTGGCAACAAGAAGTCTGGGACAGCAAAGCAAGGTTTAAAGTTGTAGCTGCTGGACGAAGGACTGGTAAATCCAGACTGGCTGCTTATCAGCTTATTTTCTATGCCTTGCAGGTTAAGTCTGGTCATGTGTTCTATGTTGCTCCTACACAGGGACAGGCTAGGGACATTATGTGGCAAGCCTTGCTTGAGGTAGGACATCCTGTTGTTAGGAGTAGTCACATTAACAACCTACAGATAACCCTAATTAACGGGGCTACTATTTCGTTAAAAGGGGCAGACAGACCAGAGACAATGCGTGGTGTGTCATTGAAGTTCTTGGTCATGGATGAATATGCAGATATGAAACCAAGCGTCTGGGAACAAATCCTAAGACCTGCACTGGCTGACCAGAAGGGTTCAGCTATGTTTATTGGTACACCAATGGGTCGTAACCACTTTTATGATCTGCATCAATTAGCTTCAAGTGGAATAGACGATACGTATCAAGGTTGGCATTTTACTTCGTATGATAACCCAATGCTTGATCCAGAGGAGATAGACACAGCAAAGAAAACAATGTCCTCCTTTGCTTTTCGTCAAGAGTTCTTGGCTTCGTTTGAGGCACAAGGTTCTAATATTTTTAAGGAAGAGTGGATCAAAATTGATACAGAAGAACCTGATGATGGTGAATACTACATTGCTGTTGACCTTGCTGGTTTTGATGATGGAACCAAAAGAAGCAGGAAATCCAAACTGGATAACACAGCAATATCAATCGTCAAGGCAAACCAGGATGGTTGGTACGTAAAAGAGATAGTCTATGGTAGATGGACTTTTGATAAAACAGCAGAACAGATATTCAATGCTGTAGAAAAATACGATGCTGTATCAGTTGGGATTGAGAAAGGGATAGCAAGACAGGCAATCATGTCACCCTTAACCGACTTAATGAAAAGACGTAATAAGTTCTTTCGTATTGAAGAACTAACACATGGTAATAAGAAGAAAACAGATCGTATTGTTGCTGCACTGCAAGGTAGGTTTGAACATAAACGTATTGTGATAGAGGAAGGAGACTGGAATATAGAGTTTCTTGACCAGTTGTTTCAATTCCCTAACCCATTAGTTCACGATGACTTGATTGATTCATTGGCATACATAGACCAACTTGCAAAAATTGCATATTCGTATGATTTTGAGCAAGACAACTACGAAGTATTTGACGAGATAGCAGGATACTAAATAATGAGTAAAGACTACGACACAACAGACACCCTAGAAGCATGGGTAATGAACAAATGTGATGGGTGGCGTGACCATTTTGAGACAAACTATTCAGGGCGTTTTGACGAATACTACAGGATTTGGCGTGGAATCTGGGATGCAAGTGATTCTATGCGTATGTCAGAGCGTTCTCGTCTTATTTCGCCCGCTACACAGCAAGCAGTAGAATCATCCGTTGCTGAGATTGAAGAAGCCACCTTTGGCCGTGGTAATTTCTTTGATATTCGTGATGATCTTCAAGATCCTGATCCTCGTGATGTAGGTTTTCTTAAGAAACAGCTAACAGAAGACCTGAACTTTGCTAAGACACGTAGCTCTGTTGCTGAATGTTTGATTAATGCTGCTGTCTTTGGTACTGGTATTGGGGAACTAATGCTGGAAGAGACAACAGAACTTACTCCAGCAACACAACCAGCAATGGATGGTCAAATGACTGCCATTGGTGTTATGAAAAAAGACAGGTTTATTGTAAAACTTGATCCTGTAATGCCACAAAACTTTTTGATTGATCCGCTTGCTACTAGTATTGAAGATGCTTTGGGTGTTGCAATTGATAAGATGGTGCCAGAACATCAGGTTAGAATGAACATAGACTCTGGTATCTACATGGACGTAGACTTTGAGTGTACTCCGTCTGATCCTGACCTAGAAGATGCCAGTAAAGTAAACCCTGTTTACGAAGATGGAATGGTACGACTGACCAAATACTATGGTCTTGTACCAACAGAACTTCTTAAAGAGTCAATTAATGTTGAACTAAGTCAAGATGGCGACGAAACAGAGGAAGTAATAGAACTTGCAGATGAAGACGATGAAAGCAGTTACACAGAAGTTATTTTGGTAATTGCTAATGGATCTACACTGCTTAAGGTAGAAAAGAATCCCTACATGAAGGGTGATCGTCCTGTTGTTGCATTCTCTTGGGATATTGTACCTTCTCGTTTCTGGGGCCGTGGCATTTGTGAGAAGGCTTACAACAGTCAGAAAGCCCTTGATACAGAGCTTCGTGCGCGTGTTGATGCTCTTGCATTAACTGTACACCCAATGATGGCTATTGACGCTTCTCGTATGCCTCGTGGTGCTAAGTTGGATATACGTCCTGGTAAAACATTGCTTACAAACGGGAACCCTGCTGAAATCCTACAACCATTTAATTTTGGTTCTTTGGATAAGGTGACTTTTAGCCAAGCACAACAGCTACAATCAATGGTACAACAGTCTACTGGTGCTATTGATTCTGCTGGAATTCCTGCTTCTATTAATGGAGAAGGAACAGCAGCGGGTATTTCAATGGGATTGGGAGCAATAATTAAGCGTCATAAGCGCACCTTGATTAACTTCCAAGAGAACTTCTTGATTCCGTTTATTGAGAAAGCTGCTTGTCGTTATATGCAGTTTGTTCCTGAGTTGTATCCTGTTAAAGACTACAAGTTTGTAGCAACCAGTACTCTTGGCATCATTGCTCGTGAGTATGAGACTACACAACTTGTTCAGTTGTTGCAAACCATGCCACAGGAATCTCCTGTTTATAATCTGCTTGTTACTGCTGTTGTTGATAACATGGCTATTTCTAATCGTGATGAAATCATTGCAGCAATTCAGCAAGCAGCACAGCCTAATCCACAATCACAACAGTTGCAACAAGTACAAACTCAAATGCAGATGGAATCTGCTATGGCACAGCTTGAGAATATTAAAGCACAAACTGCTGAGGTTGTTAGTCGTGTACAACAGAACAATGTTGAGACTCAGTTGCTGCCAATTGAAGAAGAAACTCGTCGTATTGCTGCTATGTCTAAGAACATGCCAGTGGATGAGTTTAAGAAATTGGTGGAATACGCCAAGTTACAATTAAAAGAAAAGGAAATTAACGTTAAGGAAAACATGGTGGAGATGCAAATGCGTCAGGCTGGTAATAACTAGTAGTTATACTGCTTGACATATCCATTCATTTGTGTTATAATATGAGAGTAGCCAATGAGTATTGAGAAATACTACGAAAACTACATGGACTTATTTCAACAAGAAGGTTGGAAGCAGTTAAAGGAAGATTTACAAGACACTGCTGACTCCATTCATATCCTAAGTCTTAATGACTCTAAGGATTTACACCTAGCACAAGGACAGCTTAATGTCCTGCATAGACTATTGTCATGGGAGGAAGCCATTGGCAATAGCTACGATGAGTTTTTACGAGAGGGATTGAACGATGAAACGTCTGTTTGATTTCACTTGTGATAAAGGCCACACAGAGGAACAATACGTTGATCCAGAAATAAAGGAATCAACCTGTACTCAGTGTGGTTCAACCAGTAAGCGGATAATCTCAGGAACATCCTTTAAGCTAGATCATACCTTTCCATCGGTTAATTTGAAATGGGCTAGGGATCATGAAAGAGCCGCTAAAAAGAACTAACCACAATCTTCACAATACTTTTAAAGTACGGAGAAATACATTAAATGACTAGAATAGTTGATCCTCTTGATAACCAAGAATTGAGTCTAGGCGAAAACGAAGAACTTGTAAACCCTTCTGATACTGACAACCCTAAAGAACAGGAATTAGTGGCAGAGGTAGAAGAACAAGACCAATCAGTACAAGAAGAACAGAAAGAGTCTTTTGAACTTCCCGATAAGTACAAAGACAAGCCTGTTGAAGAACTTGTACGTATGCACCAAGAAGCTGAGAAGTTACTTGGCAGACAAGGTACAGAGGTTGGTGAACTTCGTAGAGCCGTAGACGACTTGCTCAAGACAAAACTAGACGAGTTTAAAGGTGGTAATGAAGTAGAAGATCAAGAAGAAGATTTTGATTTCTACGAGAACCCCAAAGAGGCTGTTAACCGCACACTTGAGAAAAGCGAAACAATCCAGCAAATGAAACAGATGCTTGCACAACAACAGCAAGCAGAAATTTTAAAGATGATTGAGAACAAATATCCTGACTATAGAGACACCATTCAAAATGAAAACTTTGTTGAGTGGATCAAAGCATCTAAAGTTAGGACTGAGCTTTTACAAAGGGCTGATAAATACGATCTTGACGCTGCACTTGAATTACTTGAAAACTGGAAAGAGCTAAAAGGCACAGTTGAAAAAGTAAAAGGAGTGAATGAAAAGGATCGTAAACTACAGCGTAAGGCGGCCAGCACTGGTGGGGGCGGTTCATCTGAACCAGTTTCTCGTAAGATCTATCGTCGTACTGATCTAGTTAATTTAATGAGAACCAACCCTCGCAAGTATATGGCTAGTGTTGAAGAGTATGACAGAGCCTATGCTGAAGGGAGGGTTAAATAATCCAAACTTTTTAAAGGTATTTTATCATGGCACTTGGAACTGACCACGTAACAAACACAACCGCAGCAACTTTTATTCCAGAAATTTGGAGTGATGAGATCGTTGCTGCATACCAGAGCAATCTGGTACTGGCTAACCTTGTAAAGAAAATGTCCCACGCTGGTAAGAAAGGCGATACTATCCATATCCCTAAACCTACCCGTGGTACTGCTTCTGCTAAAGCTGCTTCTAGTCAGGTTACCCTGATTGCTGCTACTGAATCAGAAGTACAGGTTTCAATCAACAAGCACTACGAGTATTCTCGTCTGATTGAAGACATCACTGACGTCCAATCGCAGCCTTCACTGCGCCAATTCTACACTCAAGATGCTGGCTATGCTCTGGCTAAACAAGTTGACGATGACCTGTTTGCTTTGGGTAAGTCCTTGGGTGATAGCGATGGTGCTGACTGGGTTCACAGCAACTCTTTCTACATTGATGGCTCTAACGGTTTGGCTGCTTACGCTGTTGATACTGTAGCTTCTACTGATCTGTTCACTGACCTGGCTTTCCGTGGCGCAGTACAACAACTGGATGATGCTGACGTACCGATGGATGGACGTTTTATTGTTGTTCCTCCGTCTGTTCGTAACACCATTATGGGCATTGATCGTTACAACTCTAGCGACTTCGTAGATGGTCGTGGTGTAATGAATGGTCAAATTGGCTCACTGTATGGTGTAGACGTTTACGTTTCTAGCAACTGTCCTGTCATTGAAACTGCTGCTGAGAATGCTGCTGGTGGTGACGTTAAAGCTGCTATCTTTGGCCACCAAGACGCTTTTGTTCTGGCTGAACAATTGGGTGTTCGTACTCAAACTCAGTACAAACAAGAGTACTTGGGTGACTTGATGACTGCTGATACCCTGTATGGTGTACAAGTAGTTCGTCCTGAGTCTGCTATTGTAATTGCTGTTAATGCTTAAGGCTTAACACACAGGGGAAAGCCATTAGGTGAGTACCCTGTTTTTTACGTTTAAAAGATTACAATGGGCAGGTACTTAAATGGCTATATATCGTGGTGATGGTGGTGCTGGTGATGCTACAAATAACATTACCATTAACCAAATTACAGAGCTAAGTTCAGACGCACAAGCTGCTGCTGTTGCTGCTGCAAGTTCTGCTACATCTGCTTCTTCATCTGCTAGTGCAGCAAGCACATCTGCTACTAATGCTGCAAGTTCTGCTACATCTGCTGGTACATCAGCTACCAATGCTGCTTCTTCTGCCTCTTCTGCTTCTACTTCTGCAAGTAATGCAAGTACAAGTGAAACCAATGCCGCAGCTTCTGAAACCGCTGCTGCTGCAAGTGAGGCTGCTGCCGCACTAAGTGAAACTGCTGCTGCTGCTTCTGAAACTAATGCTGCTAGTTCTGCATCTTCGGCCAGCACATCAGCAAGTACAGCAACTACTCAAGCAACTAATGCTGCAACTTCAGCAACTAATGCAGCTACTTCTGCTAGTGCTGCTTCTACATCTGAAACAAATGCAGCTACTTCAGAAACTAATGCTGCAACCTCTGAGACAAATGCCGCAGCCAGTGCTACTAGCGCATCAAACGATGCAGCAACAGCCACTACAAAAGCATCAGAGGCTTCTACAAGCGCATCTAATGCTGCTACTTCAGAAACCAATGCTGCTGCTTCAGAGTCTGCGGCTGCAACATCTGCTACAAATGCAAGCACCTCTGAGACCAACGCTGCTGCCTCTGAGACAGCCGCTGCTAGTTCTGCCAGTGCTGCTGCTACATCAGCAACAAACGCAGCGACAAGCGCATCCAGTGCGTCTACTAGTGCTTCTAACGCTGCTACCTCTGCAAGCAATGCTGCAACCTCTGAAACAAATGCTGCTACTAGCGAAACAAATGCTGCTGCATCTGCTACTGCGGCTGCTGCTAGTGCTGCTTCTGCTGCATCTTCTGACTATGCTGTTTCTTCCTGGTTCAGTACAACCAACAACGCAAGTAATTGGGACACAGCATACGGCTGGGGAGATCATGCTAGTGTTGGCTACTATTCAGCATCTGGCGGTACTATCTCTGGAGATGTTACTGTCACAGGGACATTAAACGTTCAAACCGCAATTGGCTTAGGAGACAGCGACAGACTGCGTTTTGGCACAGATGATAACTGTGAGCTTTTTTGTAATGGCAACAGTATGCTCCTGGATCTCAATACAGGTAACTTCTATATCCGCGATGGAACTACAGTCATATACACATTTGATGATAATGGCAGCTTTACAGCCACAGGTGACGTAACAGCTTACTCAGATGAAAGACTAAAAGAAAACTGGAAAGACTTACCAGAAAACTTTGTTGCCAATCTTGCTGGTGTTAAGTCTGGTACTTACAATCGTATCGACCTTAATGGAAAACAACAAGTTGGTGTTTCAGCACAGTCGTTGCAGACTGTCTTACCCGATGCGGTAATAGAAGCTAACGATACTTTAACGGTTAGTTATGGCAACGCTGCTCTTGCTTCTGCCATTGAGTTGGCTAAAAAGGTAGTAGAGCTTGAAGCAAGAATTAAAGAGTTAGAGGGCAAGTAATGGCTTTACCGGGTTCTGGTACACTGTCTATCCAAGATATTGTTGATGAGTTTGGTGGTACTGCACCACATTCTCTCAGCGAGTATTATCGTAATGGGGCGTACGTTGGAAGCAGTAATACAGGAGTCCCTACATCTGGGACTATATCGCTTAGTGACTTCTATGGTGCGTCTGCTGGAACAGTTCTGACTGTTACTGAGGGTTCCCTTGCTCTTGATTATCCTAGTGGGGATCATTTTGGGTGGGCGAAAAGCAATAGAGTCCCTAACTATGCTACCACACCAACCAATTTTATTACCCATTCAGCTTTTGGAGCAAGATCACCTGCTTACGTGAATGGCGCAGTCGTTCAATGCCTTATAGCATCAGAAGCAAGTAAAACGACCACAGAAAGGTTTTGTGTTGTGCTTTTAGGGACTCATGCTAAAACCTTTTTTACTTCTGTTCTTCCGCAAGGAGGTACTACATTAAATACCGCGTCAGCAAATTTTGCGCAATTTAGTGGCACTACGGTATGGGTTTGGTATACATCAATTCCTTCTGGGTGGAATGGGTCAGGCACAAGAACGGCAACTTTTGTTTAGGAAAGATTATGTACATTGAATACACATTTAAAGTAAACAGCTACAGCTTGGAAAAAGGTGTAATAAGTGTTTCCTATATTCCTGTTGATGACTCATTGGGATTAAAACCACACCATGTTCAACAGCTAGGGATTGATAAAGACTTAATGCTTAACTATGCCAACGGCAGCATTACAGTAGATAAATTTAAGGCTGATATGCGGAAAGCAATTATCAACGCTGATGGCATTGCTCAACACGCATGGAACGAAAAGATTGCAGCAAGTGCTGTGGTTATTCCTTCAGATGTTGATTCTATGATTGGTGTTGAATGGCCTGCTGTGAGTGAGTCTGAATCAGGAAATGAAGAATACTCTGAGGTGGTGCTGTAATGGCTGATTGGAAATTCAAACCAGTATGTAATCACGCCGATGGCGGGTTTACTATCACACGCTGTACCCCCAGTTTTGGCGATGCGTTTAGCCCGTCTATTCCTACTGATTCACTTTGCACTCTTAACTGGAATAACTCCGGCACAACAAAACTTTATGCTGCCAACATGGATCATATTGGCGACTACAACCGTGGTGAGCGTATGTACATGGGCAGCAATGCAGATCATATGACCTATGGTAAGGCGGTTTTAATTGCTGGCTCGGATGACATTGAGTATTACTGTCTAAGCCCTAAAGGTGGCAGTCACTACATGGATGGTGAAGTATTTGAATTGCAAGCAAACGAATCAAAGTCGTTGTCTGACTTGCAAGGTAAGCATATTTTTGTCTCTGATGGTGACATCACATCACCAGCAGTAGTATCCAAGCATGGCCTTGTTTCTTTCGAGACAACCAATACAGCAGAAGTCATAGCAGGAAGTGATGGTGCAGTTATTGTTTTGTTTTATAAACGTGCCGCTTCTTAATGAGGGATACTAATGGACATGATGCTGTGGAACCTCATTCTATCCATGTTGGTCGTAATGCTTGGATATTTTCTTCGCGAGAAGTCGGAAGAGTTAAACCGCGTAACCATACTGCTTAATAGGACCAGAGAGGAGATTGCCAAGGAATACGTCACAAAGACAGAGGTTCACAATGACATCAACCGCATTCTTGATAGATTGGAAGCGTTAGACGAAAAACTTGAAAGGTTGATAAGGGCATGAAACTCCTGCTCTGCTACTTCATTTCAATGCTGATACTTCTGCTGTATGCAGTAGATAGTATGGCGGCAGAGCCAATTGTTACTGAAAACAGTAGTACCGTTACCACAAAAGGTAACATGGATACAAAAATCAAGTCTCCACCCCCGTCTGCTATTGCACCACAATTCAACGCCAATGGTAATTCTGACCTATGCACTGTGGGTGTTGCCGGTGCTGTGCAAACGCAAATCCTCGGCATCTCAATGGGCTCTACTGTACGAGACATGAATTGCGAGAAGCTGAAGAACGCCAAAACCCTATATGATATGGGGATGAAAGTAGCTGCCGTGTCTGTTATGTGTCAGGACAAAAGAGTGTTTCAGGCCATGATGGATGCTGGTACTCCATGTCCATATGACGGAATGATTGGTCAGGCTGCGAAGAACGCATGGGAAGCCAACCCAACTCCAAGAAACTACGACACAGACGAAAAGCCACCAGAATCTAATGAGAAGACTGCTATTAAAGGTATGCTTGGCGGCTTGGGCCTCCTGTTCCTACTCTAACCCGTACACATACGGCACATCTAACAATGCCGCTTTAGAGGCCCACAAATGGTCTATGAGCGCATCTATGCTTGGGGTACCCGATACTACTGGTATGGACATAAACGCCGTCATATACCAGTACAGGGCCGAAAAAGACACCGCAAGTGACATGGTGGTGTCAATCCAGAACAAACACGCCACAGAATCTGGGTATATCTTTCGCGAAACTGATGATTGGTCTGGATTACCCGGTAATACGATTGTGAAGGCTGTACCCGTCCCTAATATCCCCATCAAGCTGTGGGGCGATGGTGAGATTGAGGTTAATGGTGATGGCAAAGTAGTTGAGCCTGTAGTGATTTACAACTGGCGGCAAAAGGATGTTGAGCCAGAGCCGTACATACCAGAAATACCACAAATAGAGATTTACGATGCCATGTCTGATGATGTGGCTTTGGGTGTGTTAGAGCCTACTGACTCCGACTTGTACGAGGATAACGATGAAAACACCGATGCGGACAAAGACCAAGAAGAACCTGAAGAAGAAAACAGACTCAGCGAAGCGCAGGACGCAATGGTTTCAGCGATCGCACAGGCTCAGTCTGCCGCTTTGGTCGCATTAACTCAAACAATGAACCTAAACACCTACACCACAAAAACGTATAATGGCGGAGTATATAGGGAGTCGGTAGTCTTAACAGATGGCGAGATGCCGACGTCAAAGCGCGGATTGCGTAATGGCTTGGCCCAACAACTGCTACATGAACAGATGGTTCAGATGCAGTATGAATAGGTACTAACTATGAAAATATCATTAGTAATAGCTTTACTTATCCCCGCTATCGGGTTTTGCGAAGATGTCATTATTACCGGTAATGTGCAGTCTAAGTGCGTCATTAACACAGACACTGCCGGTATCTACGGCAACCCGACATCTGACAAGCTAAGTACGGCTCCCGCGGATGGTGGTGTGATGCCTATTATTCGTTATGACGTATCACTCGCCGATGCTTACACAGCTAGAGTCACCACACCGACCAGTTTCAGTACAAGCCCCGCTTTGAGCGATGTTGTCAACTGGACAGGATCAACCACAGTATCTGCCGTTTCAGACACCGCGATGTCGGATTACGATACGAATGCCGTGGAATATGATTCTACTACCGAGTTTGATCTACACACGGCAGGCACTGTCTGGTTCAAGGTCGATTCTACTGCTGAGTATGGGTATAACAAGGCATTTCCGGGGGGAACCTACAGAGCCGTGGTTGAAGCGGAATGTATCGCCAACTGATCTTGTTATGGCTGTTATCTTGTGGTGCTTATGCCCATGAGATGACACCTACCTATCCGATACTGACTCCTTCCTATGTGGATGGTGTGTCGAAGGTTGAGATGTACCTGTTTAACAAGCGCACAGATGCTAGGTACTACGAGATTGGGGTATTTGATGCTGACTTTAATCCAATCCCGTTTGTTAGCTCGTATCACATCGTATCCCTAAAGTATCTGGGCCACCTAAATTTTGCTGTTTACATAAGCGATCAGGATAAAGACCGAGCCGTCTATGTATGCACTCGGTCATTGATCCAAGCTAATGAGGATGCCAAGGCTTTTGTCGCGTCTAAAATCTGCTCAAAGTTTAAGGGCAAGTGATGCGAAACTTGATTATTGTACTAATGTTTGTGCCGGTCATGTCATGGTGTGATAACAACTCGCTAAACTTGAACCTGCCTAATTCAAACATGAATCACCAGTCTGATAAGTTTAGGGCTGGGGATATGGACTGCTCCAATGCTGTGGGTGGTGCTACAAACTTTGAAATGGGTATGGTGGGGGTGGTAGACAATGCTAGTGGGCCTTTCTCAAACAATGACCCGATGGATCGTGAAACTAAAGACATTGGAGTCTATGCCCGCATTACTATCCCTCTGGATAAGCCGCGAGAACGTATTAACTGTAATACTCTCTACCAGCTTGAGCTTCGCGCCAGAAGGCTTGAGGTAGAGAAACTTGAACTAGAGCTAGAGCAATTACGCAATATGAGGTTTGAGAACAGTGAGCGTTGAGCTTAGGCTGTTTGGTTATAAGCTAACGCCAGCAACTATCGCTGGTCTCATTGCTTTGGTTGGTCCGGTATTGGGTGCGCTGTATGCAGGCTTTATGATGTACCAGAAGGTCGAGTCTATCGCTACTCTTGACCTAGATGCCGTACAGGGTGATATAGCAAGTATTCAGGAAAAGCTAGAGGCCAATAACGACTATACCCGCGACATAAAGAACGGCCTGCGTGATGATATAATGCGTATTGAGAAGGTAGTGGATCGTACCGAAGATAGTGTAAATGCGCTGGAAGATAAGGTACGCTTACTTATTGACAACGCGGAAGTAAGGTTTGAGGAGCGTAGGGAATCGCTCAGGATGTCTCAGAAGGCAGATATGAAAGAGCTAGAAGATAGGCTCACGGCTAAACTACAACGCGCACTAGACAATCCTTTAGCGGATTAGGAGGCAAAATGTTTGATGCTATTAAAAACGTAGTGGGGGCTGTTGCACCTACACTCGGAACGGCTCTCGGAGGCCCACTTGGTGGTGCCGCTGCATCTATGATTTCTGATGCCCTTGGATGTGATAATGATGAGAAATCAATCAATAAGGCACTGCAATCTGCTACTCCAGATGAACTTGCGGTGGTGAAAGAGGCTGACCGCGAATTCGATGCCAAGATGAAAGAGCTTGATGTTGACCTGTTTGCGCTTGAAACACAAGATAAACAAGATGCACGTAAACACTTTGCTAAAGATTGGACAGCAAAGTTTATCGGGTTAATCATGGTTGTCTTCTTCTGCTCGTACATAGCTATGATTACGGTTATGCCACCTGAGCAGAATTCCATGGAGCTGATTAACCTAGTGCTGGGCTACATGGGTGGCCTCGTATCGGCAGTCATTTCCTTCTACTTCGGTGCATCTCAAAAACAGGATTGACCATGAAGAAAGAAGACTATGATCTGAACAATGACGGAGTATTAGACGCGGAAGAGCGCCAGATAATGCTCGAAGATAAACGACGTTCGATGGAAGACGCCGATGCCAAACGAGACGCACAGCGTAAAATGGCGTGGTTTTCGTTGACTGGAATGCTTGTATTTCCTTTTGGGGTCGTGCTAACAGAGTATCTAAACCTTCCTAATGCTAGTACATTGTTGTCATCCATGTCGAATATTTACTACGTTTCAATCGCTGCCATCGTCGCTGCGTACTACGGCTTCAGCAACATGGGAGGTAAGGATTAGTGATCCTTAACATGGAGCGTGACGCTCTAATCGTGGAGCTTATCGAGGAGCTTCATAACTTGGCCCAAGCCTCTGAGGACCAAGAAGAAGATATACGAGACCTAGCGGACTGTATCGCTTACATGCGTGGATTATGGAAAGCCGAAAGAAAACGGTTTAGAAAAGAAGAAGGAAGTGCCCTATGAAAGAGAATTTTGAAAAATGCCTTGAGATGCTTCTCAAGCATGAAGGTGGTTTTGTAAACCACCCAAAAGACCCCGGCGGAATGACTAATCTGGGGGTTACTAAACGGGTGTTAGAAGAATTTTTAGGTCGGGAAGTATCGGAAGATGATATGCGGAACCTGACGGCAGAGTCTGTAGCGCCACTCTATAAAGCAAAGTATTGGGACAAGGTAGGCGGCGACAACCTACCTAGCGGAGTGGACTGGTGCGCGTTTGACTGGGCGGTAAACTCCGGCCCAGCTAGGGCGGTAAAAGCCATGCAGCAAATCGTTGATACAGAAGCCGACGGGCTTATTGGACCTAACACCTTGCGAAGCATAGCCGCGGAAGACCCTAAACACGTTATCGAAGGCATGTACGCAGTGCGGCAAAAGTTCTATGAAGGATTGAAAACTTTTGATACATTTGGTAAAGGGTGGACACGTCGTAACGAAGAAACACGTGAGCAAGCGTTAGGGATGGTATCCGATGCGTAAAACTGTTGAAGCTAGACAAATTAAAGGTGTAGTAGAGCCAGCTCATATGGTAGAAGTAGTTTGCGCCCACTGCGGTTTTGACCTAGACGAAACAGAAATCAGTGCTGATACTTGTTCAGATTGTGGGCAAACACTAAATTTGAAGCAGAGTGTAGCTATTACTGTAACTACAATGCCTTCTATATTTGGCGATACCATGTAGGTTACGATATGCCGTTAAAAAAGTTAGTATTTAAACCGGGTATTAACCGCGAAACTACACCGTATGCAAACGAAAGCGGTTGGTACGAATGCGATAAAATCCGTTTCCGCCAAGGCTTACCTGAAAAAGTCGGGGGGTGGGTGCGTATTTCATCCGCGACTTTCCAAGGAGTATGCCGATCGTTATGGAATTGGGTTACGCTCGGAAACAGCAATCTTGTTGGTGTTGGAACTAATTTAAAATTCTATATCGAGCAGGGCGCCCAATATAACGACATTACCCCTATCCGTGCGACTACTGCCGCGGGAGACGTTACATTTGCTGCCACTTCAGGCAGTATGACACTGACAGTTACAGATGTAGCGCATGATGCGCGCGTTGACGATTTCGTTACCTTTAGTGGCGCAGTGTCCCTCGGTGGTAACATTACTGCAGACATACTAAACCAAGAGTATCAGATAACTGCCGTACCTAGTGCCGATACTTACGAAGTCGAATCTACAGTAGCCGCAAGTGCGTCAGATACGGGGAATGGTGGTTCTTCCGTAGTTGGGGCGTATCAGATACGTACTGGTGAAGCGCTAGACGTACCATTCACAGGATGGGGAGGCGGCGGTTGGAGCACTGGGACGTGGGGTGTTGGCGGTACGTCTACAGAAGGCATACGTTTGTGGAGTCAGTCTAACTTCGGTGAAGACTTAATTTTTGGGCCCCGCGGGGGAGCTATTTTTTATTGGGACGCTGGTAGTGGTCCTACAACCCGTGCGGTATACTTGTCATCTCTATCGGGCGCATCCGATGTACCCGAATCCCAGAATTTGCTGTTAGTGTCGGACATAAGTCGATTTGTATTCGCATTTGGGACTAATGAGTTAGGCTCATCGATCACTGACCCGATGCTTATTCGCTGGTCAGACCAAGAAGATGCTACTAACTGGACACCAGCATCGACGAACCAAGCGGGCTCTTTGCGGTTGTCACGAGGTGCCGAAATTATAGCGGCGCGTCAATCACGCCAAGAAGTGCTCGTTTGGACCAATTCTTCCTTGTATTCTCTACAGTATCTAGGCGCACCAGCTGTTTGGGGTGCGCAGCTTGTTGGGGACAATATATCTATCGTAGCCCCTAATGGCACTGCCTATGCTAATGGCACTGCGTTTTGGATGGGGCAGGATAAGTTTTACATGTATGATGGTCGCGTCCAGACACTGCCATGTTCTATCCGCAGATACATATTTGACGATATAAATCACCTCCAATTTTCGCAAGTTTTTGCAGGTACAAACGAAGCATTCCACGAAGTTTGGTGGTTCTACTGCTCGGGGAATAGTAACACTGTCGATAGGTACGCTATCTTCAACTATGTTGAAAACACGTGGTATTACGGGACGTTAGCGCGCACTGCGTGGTTAGATTCTGGATTGCGTGATACACCGATTGCGGCTACCTACGCTAATAACTTAGTCGACCATGAATCTGGGTGCTGCGATAACGTCACTGGAACTCCCGAACCTATCCATGCGTATATATTATCCGGGCAATTTGACATCGATGACGGCGATAGATTCGCGCTAGTTTCCCGTATCCTGCCGGATATGACGTTTACAGGGTCTACTAGCTCCACACCGTCAGCGGTTATGACATTATACCCACTGCAGAATTCAGGTTCTTCTTATAATAGCCCTCTGTCAGAAGGTGGTGAATCTGGGGGTACCGTCACTCGTTCCGCTACAATTCCTGTGGAGCAATACACCGGACAACTCTATACCCGAATCAGGGGGCGCCAGATGGCGTTAAAAGTTGAGTCTACGAGCAGTGGTACCCAGTGGCAGCTGGGGGCTCCCCGGATTGACCTGCGACCTGACGGGCGGCGGTAATGGCTAACGATATTGATAGGGCAGAGCCACCAGCGTTACCTCTGCCACCTGAAGAGTACAGCCGACCGTTTATGGACCAGAATAGTAATGTTCTGCGGCTGTTCTTCAACCGAATTACCAATACTATCAACACGCTTCTAAGCACCGATGATGGTGGCAAGTTTCTATACATGCCACGGGGGCTGTTTTACAGCACCACAAACCAGAGCGCGGCAGCTATTAACACTGGGTATCCGATAGAATTTGAAAATACGTATATCGGCAACGGGGTAAGTATAGCGGGTGCAGATAATACACAGATTACTGTGGCGGCTGATGGAGTTTACAACTTCCAAGTGACATTACAGACCGCGCACACGAACTCGTCAGCTGTGCAGGTATGGACTTGGATTAACAAGAACGGCACTGATGTGACCTACGGCGGGCAACAACAAACCGTCGTAGGTAACGCAAACCAACCCGTGTATTGGAACTTTTCTATTGATCTAACCGCAGGAGAGTACATAGAGATGTATTGGGCGACTGACGACACTACTGCATCGCTCGCTACCGAAGCTCCTACCACACCTCATCCCGGTATTCCATCCGCAGTCGTTGCGGTATCATTTGTTAGCAACTTATAGCGCATCATTGCGTAACATACCGCGTAAAGTATACTCGTCGTACCCTTAACATAAGGAGCGACACGATGACTTTCGATTTTCTTGAACTTTTTAACGCTGTCGGGCGTAGTCAAAAACCCGTATTTGACAACTATAAGCCCGCTGACTCCCTAGACACTGAGATAACCCCCGATAACTTAAACTTAGATAGCCTTGACGTTACCTTAGTTACAGTTATCCTCGCAGAGGCGTATGACATCCCGCCAGAGCTGGAACCTAATTGGCCTACTCAAACTATCCGTACCATACATGACTTCATTATGGAGCATAAACGTCGGAATCCAGAAGACGAGTACGCAACTATCCAAGACCTTGTGAAGGATTTGTCATGATTTATGTTACGAAATACCGTACTGCTAGCACCACTACCACCACTTTAATCGACGACATACCTTACCCCCAATACGTGCATATGATTCCTGAGTCGTATAGGCGGTTTAAGACGGGTTTGTTCTACCCGCCACACCGGCTCCTAGAGTCTTTGTTAGACGAAGAATTAGTAAACTACCTACGTAACACCCCCGTAGCGGGTAAAACTGGGTTTTTATTTGCCGGAGGTAGTCAAGGTTGGCAGGGGACAAGCGCCCGCTACGACAGGAACCCTGACGCCACACTGCACTACAAAGTTAAAGTACCTTTTTTGACCTTGACAAATATATACGCAGGTAAGTTAGCTAGTATGCTTAATGCGCCAGACTACGTATCTACTGACGCAAGTGCTTGCGCCTCTAGTCTCAAAGTACTAATGGAGATGCAGCACTTGATGTGGATGTACGGGTACGATCGGATGATTGTAGCTACTGTTGAAGATTCTGTGCATAACAACACGTTAGAGTTTTTTGGGGAGTCGGGCGCTAACTTACTACTAAAAGATGGAGGGTGTCCATCAGCATTTGATGACGTGAATACAGGGTTTTTTGTAGGTCAAGGCGCAGCTATCTTCGTGTTCGAAAAAGAGCACGCTAATATGGCCGAACCGGTGGCTAAATTTCTCGGTGCCTACACTGGTGGGGAACGTAACAGTAACCCTTTGGGGCAAACCCCTGATGGGGAGGGGTTTAGTCACGCTATTGAAGGCGCATTAGATGTAGCCAAACTGCATAAAAATAAAGTAAGATTAGTAAAAACGCATGGTACTGGTACGCCAGTCAACAATGCTGCGGAAAAACAGGCTTTACGACGATCCCTTAACGAGTTTATAGCAACATCATATAAACCACAGATTGGGCATACTGTAGGAGCCAGCGGACTATTGGAGACTGGACTGTTGCTAGACGACATTAAACTAGGTGTTATTCCCGCAATCCCCAACAGGACCAGTGATGATCCTGTGTTTTTGTCTGCCCCCGCGCCTGCCGTAAACGGCCCATTCCTTAGCTTAGCTGCTGGTATGGGTAACATCTATTCAGCCGCTGTATTTTCCCCGGAGGTATAGATGGAGTCATTAGTTATTGACAGCAAAAAGAAACTTATTACGGGTCCAGAGATTTTGGCGCAGTATGTGTACCACAACGACACTGCTGCGGACCCTAATATACCGAAAAACGACGTGTTAACTGCGTTAGCGGCGGAAGCAAGCCTGCCAAATACGGACATCATTCAGGTAGGTAATACAGTATATATGGGCCATTATGGGGAAGGGGAAGACAGTAAGAAGATGGTCGGCCGTGCGTTTAACATAGATACTGCACGTAACTTTGCTATTAACGGCTTTAAGTATTTTACGTACTTACAAGAGCGTGGATTTACTCATTACACTACCTCTTTCAGTACACCTGTGTATTTAAACGCGTTTAAGCTATTCCAGCGCCGAATAGAGCGTGATGAAGGGGATACAGTTATTAGTGTTAGCCAATCCGAAGACGATCCTAACACTTTTGTGGTGTATATGCTTATCGGTAAGCAGCCCCTTTCTGAAGGGTTACTGCGGTAGGAGATTAAATTGGGTGGTGTAGCTAAAGCAGTTGGGAAAGCAATTAGTGGTGCAGCTAAAGCAGTTGGCAACGTAGTCGACTTTGCCGTTGACAAAATTGCTAAGCCAGCGGTCGATTTTGTGGGAGATACCCTTAAAGGGCTAGCGGAGGACCCACTGGGGACCGCGGCAAAAATTGCTCTGTATGCTACTGGGAACGCTTGGGCTATCCCACTCGTTGACGGCGCAAGTGTAGCCGTAAAGGGTGGTGACATCGGGGATGTCCTAAAAACAGTCGCAGTATCATACGCATCCCAAAAAATAGCTGGTGAAGTTAGTGACTATGTCGGCGAGGCTATGGGAAATGCTGACCTATTTAATAATGCAGTAGCCAACGAAATAGTTACCGATGCGGTTACTAAAGGAGCAACTAGCGCTACCTATGCGGTGATCTACGGAACTGACCCGGTGGAAGCCTTCTTTACCGGAGGTGTAAGCGGGGCAACATCTGCCGCCCTTGGACAGATTAAACAGAAACTTGGTTGGAACTTTACCAATCCTAATACTGGCAAGACTACTCCAATACCTGCTGTAGTAGAAAATATTGTCGGCTCTGCAATCTCTGCACAGTTATCTGGGAGCGAAGTTGACGCAAGCGTGATAGCTAACGCCGTAACCCGTGGGCTTCTCACTACCGACCTCGTACAAAAAATGGCCGCATCTGGCGGTATAGCTATTAATGACCCTACTGCCCTTGCATACACCACCGCTGCTATACAGCGGGTGTCAGCTATCGCACTGTCAGGTGGATCGGGGGAGCAAGCAGCTGCCGTACTTAAGAACGTCATGTCTGCGTACGGTACTCAGGCGTTAAACAAAGCGATCGATGACTCCAAAGTCGGTGATCTCATAGGTAACACCCTCGATAAAATCAGTGGAGATTACCAGCGGTTGGAGGAATCCGCGAATAAAATAGATGAATTAGCAACTACGCGCGCGTCAAAATCCGAGCAGTACGAAGCCATGCGTGTGGAATTAAAGGACAAGTATGACGCTATCATTGCTGAAAGTGAGCGGTTGGAGGGGGCTAAAAGCCTTAACCAAAGAATTACGGCTAATCCCATCACGGAGCGTGATCTATATACAGAGCAAGTGAACCGAGTTAAGAACTCTGACCTTACATTAGATAGCCCCGCTTACAAAGCTGCTATCAACAAATTGAACAAGGACGTTAAAAAGTTTAATGCGTTATACAAAGATTATAACCCTCAAATGGAGACCCTGCTTGAGGAGGTTAACGACCTAAGTAAACAGATTGGTACCGGCCCTACTGAAGAAAACCCAGACGCAGAGTTTACTGGCCTCTATAAAGAGTTAGATGCCAGACGGGCCCGTATGCAAGTGTCGACTGAGCGCCTCGACGAATCACTTAACCCGCTGTATGAAGAGACTGCCAAAGCCTTTACTCTGACACTAAACCCACTCTTCGCGGAAGAATCCTATCGCAACATTAACGATCTCGGAGACGACGTTAATGTATACGAGCACTTCCTAGGCAATACTGGCAATCCGACAGTGTTCCAAAGCCAAGAGCAATATGAAGCCGCGCAAAAGTCAGTAAAACTAGACGCCCTCGTTGCTGTTGTCCAAGCTGCTGGGCTGGACTCAGCGGACATCGATCCAAAGAGTTTTCATGCGATCCATAAAGAGTTAGCAGACTTACCAATAAGCTCCTTACGTGAAATTCTTGACGACCCGAATACTACTAGCTCCTACGTGCGTACGTTGGAACAAGCCATACTGCAGAATGCTGATCCCGCGCTTAGCAAAGACACCCTAGATGATGCCACACGAACTTCGCTAGAGCGGCTTGGTTTTGATACCGCTGACATGACAAATGGCGATGCGCTCACTAACCAGCAAAAAGTCGCGCTAATAGCTGACGCACAGGAAGGTGTTAATACTGCCAAGCTCGCGGACGGTGTCACTTACGAAGATGTTATCTACAATCCGATAGCTATCGATATAGATGTGAACGGTAACCGAGTCTTCCGACCGCTAGAAACCTCTGAGCAATATTGGGACCCTAACCACGGGCGAGTAAATAAAACCACCACATACGACGCTATTGGTAGAGAAGTCCGCACTATACTGGTAAACGACGACGGTGAAAGTATTGGGTTCATAACAAACACTTATGATGGCGTTAGCACGGCGGATAACGCTGAACTGCTCACTACTATCGTTATTACCCGCGGTGCCGACAGTGACGTAGCCAAGGAAGCTGCTGATGCAATGGGGTTCACAGATCAAACCATTGATACTGTTTCGTCTCTTCTTAATTGGGCAGACGAGAATGATTACGACAACGCACAGGATACGATAGCTAATGTTTTGAAGGCGACGGGAGGAATTCTCAAGGCGTTTAACGGTGTTTCTGCCCTATTCGGCGTAGCTCCTTCTGACACAGCTGTGGGGCAGTTTGCTAAAAAGCTCGTCAAACTTGGTGAGAATAGCAATACCGAAGAATACAAAGAGAACCTAAAAGAACTTGAAGAACAGATGAGTTCTTCAGGGTTTAAAGACCTACGTAAAGAAGCACTCATGGCTACTGGGCTATCAGAGGAAGAAGCGACTGAAATCACACAGTCCGAATACGATGCGCTCCCATGGTACGACAAAGCCATAGATAAAATGAGCGCACTCGCTGGGGGTATTACAGAACATCCAACTACGTTCTTAGCCGAATACGTTGGTGTAGAGGCTATGCAGGAGCTTGTACCGCTAGCGGTAGGTGGGGTAGCTACCCTAGGTGTTAAAGGCGCTGCGTATGCTGCCGGTAAAACTTTATCTACCCGTATTGCAGCGAGGACGGGGCTTGGTGCCGCTGCAGCGACTGATCTCACCGAAAGTTTTGGGGGTACAGCAGCTGATACATACGACCGCGCGTATTCTATAGCGATTGACAGCGGAATGTCCGAAGCGGACGCACAAAACTATGCACTGGAGTTAGCTGTTCAATCCGGTGCTGTCGCAGCTACCCTTACCGCTGCATCGTTTGGTGTTGGCGGACTAGCCTTAGAGAAAGCTATCTTAAACAAAGATAATGTATCTGGCTTTTTAGCAGACGGTGTTACTGAACTTACTCGACGTATTGCTAACGGCGGCGTTATCACATTAAAAGAAGGGGTTACCGAATCCATTGAGGAGGGACTAACTCAAGCGTTCACGGCTAGCCACCTGAAGCAATTAGACCCAAGTATAGATATCGCTGGAGAAGTTACCGCATCGGCGTTTATGGGCTTCATTGTCGGTTCAAGTGTATCTGGGGGTGCCTACGGTTTATCCCAAACAAAAGATGCGTATGCAAATGCAGTTTCGTTGCTCTCTCCCGATATTAACTCTGCCATAGAAAAAGGTGACATTGCCGCTGCAACTAGAGCTCTCGACACTATAGGTATTACTGACCCTGTTGTTGTAGGTAACGTGTTTAGTCAGATTGACCCAGAAACATACGCTAGTACCGGAGCGGTAATTGATGCGTATGAAAACGCCTCTGGTGTGTGGGCTACCGAGGAAGAAGGTGGGTATACCCCCACCAGTGCTGATATAGACAGTTTTGTCGGCACTCAAGGCGGCACTGCACTACAAGATGCTGTTAACACCAGCATAGACCAAAAACACGTTGATACCCAAGAAGTTATAGATGCAGCCGCAGCGCAGGGGGTAACAATTACTGCGGAGGATGCCCAGCAATACATCGGGTGGCAAGACGAGACCGAAACGTTAGGCACAGTAGCAGAGGTATACGACCCTCTAGGCACTACCGATGCGGAAATACAAGAGGCTTTTGCTTTACTAGAGTACAACCCGGTCAATAATGAAGTTGGTCAATTCGTCCAAGAAGGTAACGAAGCCGACATACTTACCAACCTTGAGGCGTATGTAGACCCACGGCAGATTACAGCGGACGAGGTTGCAGGGCTGTTTGCAGGGCTTGACTACACTCCAAGTGAACAGGAAATAAGTAACTTTGTAGGGCAAGGTGGGGCTAATTACGAAGCAAATGCTCCCCTACGTTTAGAACAGTACGTTGATCCGCTGCAAGTAACAGAGGAAGATGCGAGAGGCTTTTTCTCTGATCTTGGGTACACACCAACTGACGAAGAAGTCCAGCAGTTTGTTGCACAGGTAGAGGAAACTACTCAATCTGAGGTTATTTCAAAGTACGTCGATCCACGGCAAGTAACGTTGGACGAAATAGCAGCTATTGCGGACGAAGAAGGACTAACCTTTACCGAAGCCCTCGCACAAACTTACGTTGGGCAGGGTGATGAGGCGTACCAAGAAACTCAACTTGAAGCTGCCCGTGCCGAATACGATCCGCTAGCAACAACGCAGGATGAAGCCGCACAATTCTTTGAAGAATCCGGGTATACCGCTACACCGGAAGAAATTGCTGACTTTGTTGCTTCTAAAACTGAAGAAGAGCAAATAACCGCAATCGGTGAGTACGTAAACCCGCGGCAAGTAACAGAAACTGAAGCACGGGCGTACTTAACCGATATTGGGTACAACCCTACTGATGAAGAAGTACAGAAGTTTGTAGGTCAGCTGAACGACGTTAACTATCAAACTACCCAAGAACTTGCGATCAGTGAGTACGTAGACCCTCGGTATTTAAGCGCAGATGAAGTTCTTGCTGCTTATCAAGACCTCGGACTCCAGAATGTAACCCAAGAAGATTTAGATCGGTTTGTTAGACAGTATGACCCAACGACGTCGGATTATACGCTTGATGAGTTTGAAGCTACTAGCAAAGAGGGTATTAGCGATTATCTACCCGTAGCCGCTGCAAATGTTACATCTCAAGAGCTTCAGCAGATTGCAGAGTATGTGGGCAAACCTGCGCAAGACGTTACCCAAACCGATATTGATTTTGTTGCCGACGTTATTGCCCAAAATCAAGCGCTTAACGAGCAGCAGATCACGCAGTATGACGTTACAGGCGATAACGTAGTAGATATTGCAGACCAGCAGATGCTTGAGCAGTTATTGGCGGGGGACGTAACCACCTCTCAAGTAGCGCCCACGTCTGTATTCGCACCGACCGGACTATACCAAAACCAGAACCAAACTATGGATATGGTTCAGCAGATGGCACAAGACACCTCTATTGAGATGGAGAAGCAATTTTTACAGCAAGGTGGACGCGACTTTTTACAACAAGCTCTTATGGCACCAGACGCTATGGGGCAACAAGTTACTGTAGAAACTCCTGATCCGCTACAATTAAACTATATCTACGACTGGAGCAGCATATTTGCTACGCCTTCACAGGCAGCAATGTTCCCAAGCCCTTATGCAAAAGGTGGACAAGTAGAGGACACAACTGATAAGTTGTTACGTATTATTGGAGGCAAAAAATGAGTTGGTTTGACAGCTTACTAGACGATTTTACCGCAGGGCTTAAAACTGCAGGTCAGCAGGGATTAGACTATATTATGTCCCCTGAAGGTATATTGCAACTTGGGTCCGCCGGGCTTAGTTACCTCGGTAATGCCTCCGGTATAGGTGACCCACAAATACCTCCAACGGGTTACCAAGGCGGTATTCCGCAACTAACTGCTATTCGCCGTGGTGTGCCCATGCAACAACCGGGAACCCCTGAAGCTGATGCTGATATGTTTAGTGGTCTCGGTAGTCTACAAGGTGCCGCAGAAGCGCAACGGCCACGCCTCCCCGAATATACGTACGACCCGAATCGCCGCCCCGGTAGCTCCGGACGTCGCTACTTTACCGATGTCGAGTATGTACAAGGCGCAGCAGGCGAGACCGCAGCGCGTACACGTGGGGATGAGCAGGCACGTGCCCTTATGGAATATAATCTAGCTAACCCTGCACGGGAGGAGCGTAGACCTCCGCCACAGCCTCCTGAAACAGTTGAAGCTGCCGCAGGTGGTCTTATGGGGCTAAAAAAGGGGAAATACCTCAACGGATCAACAGACGGTATGGCGGATAAAGTTCCAGCCGAAATCGACGGGCGGCAACCCGCGGCACTAAGCGACGGTGAGTTTGTAATCCCCGCTGATGTAGTAAGTCACCTAGGCAACGGCAACTCCGCCGCAGGTGCAAAAATCTTAAAGCAAATGATGGCCCGCGTACGTAAAGAACGTACAGGCAATGAAAAACAGGGCAAAGAAATAAAGCCCAACAAAATGTTACCAGCGTGAGGTAGGACATGGCAGACGATAATAGTGTTGTAGGAGAAGTAACAGGTAAGGAGTCTTCCCTCTCTAACTGGGCCGGTCCTTATGTAACAACTATGCTTGGTAAGGGTGCAGCTCTAGCCAATGAGCCGTATCAAGCCTACACCGGACCACTCACTGCAGGCGCATCAAACCTCCAGCAGCAAGCGTTCCAAGGTGTAGCCGGGCTAGCTGTACCCCAAAATATGGGGGCTTACCAGCCACAATCGTTTACGGGACAAGGCACTGCTCAACAGTACATGAATCCGTACCTAAATGCGGCGTTACAACCACAACTTGATGAGTTACGCCGTCAATCTGAAATGTCGCGCGTAGAGCAAGCTGGACGCCTCACTCGTGCCGGTGCTTATGGTGGTTCTCGACAAGCACTAGCTGACGTCGAACTAACCCGCGCTATGCTGGATAAGATGGCGAATGTTACTGGGCAAGGCTACGCTTCTGCATACGATAAAGCTGCGCAGCAGTTTAATATTGAACAAGATCGAGCCCGTAGCGCACAAGAAGCGGGGAATGTGTACGGGCTTACAGCCCTGCAACGCCAAGCCGATTTTGGCGCACTTCAGCGTGGAATAGAGCAAGAAGGTCTTAGTGCTGACCGTGCGCAGTTTGAAGAAGAGCGTGACTTCCCATACAAACAAGTACAGTACATGCAATCGTTGCTACAAGGGTTGCCTATCGCTGCGCAGTCGTACTCTTATGCGCAACCTAGTGCACTAAGTGACTTTTTGTCAGGTAGTGGTGGTATATACGATCTTCTATCTAAAGTGTTTTTGCCTGACAACCCTAACAACACAGGCAGTGGAGAGTAATCATGGCCGGTATAGACCAACAAATTCAAACTAAAGTCGATGCCTACCGGAACAATCCACAGGCACTGCAAGAACGTTACGCACAGAACCAACAGCTAGTTGATCTGTTGGCGTTACAACGTCTAAAAACAGAATTAGATGAGAAACAGCGCGCCGTGCAGATGCAAATGCAGCAGAACCCCGAAACGATTAAGCAGCAACGTGAGCGTGAACTGTTTGACCGTACTAAAGAAGATATGTTGAAGCAGCAGGGCGGCATAATGGCTACGGCGCAACAACGCCAACAACAAAATATGCAACAGGTGGCCCAAGAAGGAGCGGCTAGCCCTCGACAGGTGCAGCAGGTGGCTTCTGGGCTCGGTGCGTTAGCACAACGTCAAGCTCCTCAACGTATGGCAGCAGGTGGCGTAGTAGCTCTGCAGGCTGGTGGGGAGATCACACAAGAGATGATTGACGCCTATCGGCGTCGCTTGGGACAGCGTAGCGTTAACTCACGGCTAACTGACGAAGAAGTTTTAGCTATCCTCCAAGCAGAGCGGGGTATAACGCCTGCACCCGTAGAAGATACGTTAGCAGTGCAGGACGAAGCAGTTGCCGCTGTAGAAGATGAACCCGTAGGCATTGAGACACTATCTACTGAACCACAACCCGGTTCTAGTATGGCCCCTATTGGTTTCCCTACTATTACCGCACCAGAAATCGACACGTCAAAGGTTGGTACTCTTGGTAAACAGATTAACGAACAATTTGGGTTGGGCGGGGCGAACGCAAATAACGCGCAAAGCGCGATGAACACAGCTAGGGACGATGCGGCTAAGTTCCTTGGGCGCGAAGAGAAAGCTAGTAAATATGAAGACCTAACTAGTCGGCTTGAAGCGTTCGACGCTGAGTATTCTGACCCTAAACGTCAACGTGAGCGTGGAATCTCGGCGTTCCTACGTGGTACCGCAGGGGGTGGCAGCTTTGGTCAGACAATGGCAGGTGGTTCGGAAGCTATGGCCGCGGAAGAAGATAAGCAGTACACCGATCGTCGCCAACGCCTAGAGGACATTATCGGCCTTAACAAAGAAGCTATTACCACAGACGTAGCTATCGGTTCTGAAGCCCAACGGTCCGGAACATCCGCAGCTGACCGCGCCGCTGCCAACGCGCGACAAGCCGCAGATATTGCTGCTGGTATGAGCAAAGCTGAAATGGACCAAGCCTTCCGCGTCGCTGATATGAAGTTGCAATCTGATAAAGCAAACTTAGATGCCATAGTGCAGAAAGCGCGGGTTGAAGCCGATAGAGACGTGCGTTTAGCTATTGAAGCCGCAAGTAACCAACAAGCGACATACGCCCTTCTAGAGCGTAATACCCAGCGGCAAGCCGAGATCAGTCAGGAAGTTATGGCAGACCAAGAATATTTAATGTTGCTGGACCGCGCGGCGCAGACAGGTGACCCAGCCGATATTGCGAAAGCTGAAGCTAAACAAAAACAGCTTACAATGGTTGCTAATATTATAATGTCACAGGCAGGGCTTTTTGACGTCGAAGAACAGCTATATAAACGCCTAGGGAGACCCTACAACAGACCGGGCGGTAAACGAAATAACGCAGAAGTACCCTCAGACTCAGATGTTGGCGTACCCTCAGATGTTCAGGCATTAGTAAACCAATACACTGTGCAGGAATAAGGTATAACTCATGGCAACACTAGACGAGTTGGGCGCCGCGCTCAAAAATGCCCATGCAGCGGGGGATGTGGATGCAGCACGGAAGTTAGCAATAGCTATCCAACAAAGACGCCTCCCCCAGCAAGAGGGGGATTTAGCCGCATTCCTACAGCAGCAAAATGCTACGTATGGTGACTTGCTAAGCCGCGGAGACGAAGACCCCGGATTTTTCGAGAACGTAGCTTCTGGTTTCGGTGCAGGTTATGTCGGTACCGGTGAGATGGCTGCACTGGGTGCCGCTACACTGCTTGAAGAAGAGGACGAGCTTGCCGCACGGCAAAAGATAATGAGCGTCGCAGACGCAATTCGTCCTGAAGGGGGCGACCAAGACTCTCTATCGTATCTTGTTTCGTCAGGACTTGGTTCTGTTGCTGGGGCATTGACCCCTGCTGTTATCGCTGCTTACGCCGCCCCTGCCGCCGCTGCTACCGCTATTGGTACTATCGGAGCAGGTTTTATAGGTATAGGGGTCGGTGCTGGTGAAGCAAGTGAACGGGCCCGTGCCGCCGGCGCTACCGAAGAAGAGCGTAATATAGCTACCGCTCGCGGCGCTGGAATCGGCTCACTTGAAATCTTACCACTAGGCCGAATCCTCCGTATTCCGGGGGTATCTAAGTTCGCTGAAAAGATTGGCGGTAAAGCCGTTGAAGCGGGCGGTAGCCGTATCCGTAGTGCGCTTACGACTGGTGGCGTTGAAGCAGCGCAGGAAGCCGCAGCGGGGTTTCTACAGAACCTTAACGAGCGTGGCTACAACGCAGAGCGCGAACTCCTTGATGCTGGCCTGATTGACGAGGCCATTGCTGGCGGCGGTGCAGGTGGAATCCTCCAAGCCGTTGTTGATACGTTTACCAAAGGCCGTGTAAGAGGAACCGAAACTACCGATAGGGTTGAACTGGGCGAGGTTACCCCGGAGGAAATTGAGGAGCCTAAATTAGGCGATCAGCGCGGATTTGAAGGTCAAGGTGAGTTATTCCCCGGTCGCGCTACACCTACAACTGTTGAGCAAGGCCCTGACTATGGCAGCGCGCTAACTGACTTTACTGGAGACGAGATAAACGCTGCTGTCGATATACTAACTGAGCAAGGTGTAGAGCCTGCCTCGATAACAGAAGAGATGGTTTTTGACCTGTTAACTTCTGAAGATGCACAGCGCCCGATGACGACGGAGGAATACCTCACACTGCGGGAGCAAGAGACTGGCACTCCCGATATGAT